>ENA-OPJW01000118-OPJW01000118.1-human-gut-metagenome-genome-assembly--contig:-NODE-118-length-18069-cov-2.114189_pt1 | contig 18069 bp, 10 predicted proteins | sample MGYA00241776_ERZ501677 | MGnify/ENA primary metagenome ERZ501677 (study PRJEB25962, sample SAMEA2042298) | human gut metagenome | biome: human gut; feature: human-associated habitat; material: faeces...
CATTGGCGGCAACCGCGTGAAGACCGCCGAGGTTGATGCCGACAACGTGCCGGCGCTGTGCGAGCTGTTCCGCGCCTTCAAGCCCGACATCGTCGTCAACGTCGCCCTGCCGTATCAGGACCTCACGATCATGGACGCCTGCCTCGAGTGCGGCTGCAACTACCTCGACACGGCCAACTACGAGCCCCGAGACGAGGCGCACTTTGAATATTCGTGGCAGTGGGCCTATCAGGACCGCTTCAAGGCGGCGGGCCTCACGGCGATCCTCGGCTGCGGATTCGATCCGGGCGTGACGGCCATCTTCACGGCCTATGCCGCCAAGCACCACTTCGACGAGATCCATTACCTCGACATCGTGGACTGCAACGCCGGCAACCACGGCATGGCCTTCGCCACGAACTTCAACCCCGAGATCAACATCCGCGAGGTGACGCAGAAGGGCCGCTACTACGAAAACGGTCAGTGGATCGTGACCGAACCCCACGAGATTCACCGCCCGCTGCACTATCCCGGCATCGGCGAGCGCGAGTCCTACGTCATCTACCACGAGGAGCTCGAATCGCTCGTGAAGAACTATCCGACGATCAAGCGCGCTCGCTTCTGGATGACCTTCGGCAAGGAGTACCTCACGCACCTGCGCGTCATTCAGGACATCGGCATGGCCCGCATCGACCCGATCCTCTACAACGGCGTCGAGATCGTGCCGATCCAGTTCCTGAAGGCCGTGCTGCCCGATCCCAAGTCGCTGGGGGCCAACTACCACGGTCAGACCTCGATCGGCTGCCGCATCCGCGGTGTGAAGGACGGCAAGGAGCACACCTATTATATCTACAACAACTGCGACCACGAACAGGCCTACAAGGAGACCGGCACGCAGGCCGTCTCGTTCACGACGGGCGTGCCCGCGGCGCTGGGGGCCGCCATGTGGGCCAAGGGGCTGTGGCGCGGAGCCGGCGTCTTCAACGTCGAGGAGTTCGATCCCGATCCGTTCCTCGCGGAGCTGGGCGAGCAGGGGCTCCCGTGGCACGAGCTGTTCGACGTCGACATCGAGGTGTGACGTCGCTGCCGTCGGATTTCCTGCACCTCCCGGTATCCCGCCTCCGGATTCGGAGAGGGCAGCGGAGCAGGAAACTTCCGGCAGATCGTTGTCCGATATGCGGACGGTCCCACATGGGGCCGTCCGTTTTTTATGTGCCGTGCGGGGCGGAGGAAGTCCCCGTGAAGGCGGGCCGCACCCGAATTTAGGTATTTCTACTGACCGCCGGAACGGGGAAATCCGCTACCTTTATCCTCAAAAGAGAAATACTGCCCGAACATGCGATCAGAAGAGACTGTCACGCTGGCTGCCCGTTACGATGAACCGTGCGACACGCGCGCCGACTACGGGGCCTTTTTCGATGAACTGCTGACCCTCGCCACCGCCGCCCCGCTGGGCCCCGCGACGGGCGAGCGGATCCGCGACTATGTGATGCCGTGGCTCGAGACCCATCCGCTCGGGTCGTTCGACCGCTACTCCGACCGCAGCTATGTGCGGAGCTACCTCGGGCGCTGCCCCCGCACGCACTGGGAGGCGCTCGTGATGAGCTGGAAGCGCGGCAATGCGACGACCATTCACGGACATCCGGCCTTTGCGGGCTACCACTTTGCCGACGGGGTGTTCCGCGTCGAGATCTTCGAGCCGGTGACCGACCGGACGGCCCGCCGCGTCGGCGAGCGGATCATCGACCGACGCGAGTGCCTCTTTGCCGTCGGGGCGCCGGGGCGTTTCGACAACCACCTGCATCGGATCACCTGTCTGAGCGAGACCGGCCACAGCCTGCATGTCTATTCGGACGATGCGCTGCGGGGTGTCACCTTCACCGAGGCGGAGTAGGGACCGTCGCCCCGCCGCAGGGCCCGGCGCGTGGTCGGGAACTCTCCGCGGCGCCTTTTGGGGCGGCCGGGGAGCCCTGCACGGCGTCTCTTGAGGCGGCCGGGAGCCCTCTGCCGCGGCTTTTTGGGCGGTCGGGAGCCCTGCACGGCGCCTTGTCCGGCGGCCGGAACCTTCCGCGGTGCCTCTTGGAACGGCCGGGAACTCTCTGCCGTGGCTGCCGGTGGAGGGTAGGGCGGACCGGGTAAGTATAAATGCGTATTTATCCGAATTTCCGACGCACGCGGAACGCGATTCGCGACGAAATTGTTAATTTTGTATCCGTTTTGAATGAAAGCATCCCGATGATCGATTTCCAAACCGTGCCTTCGCCCAGTTACGTGCTTGACGAGAGGCTGCTCGACGCGAATCTCGCCCTGATCGACCGCGTGCGCCGCGAGTCGGGTGCCGAGATCATCGTCGCCCTGAAGGCCTGCGCCATGTGGAGCATTTTCCCCGAACTGGCCCGCCATTCCGACGGTGCCACCGCCTCCTCGGCCGCCGAGGCACGCCTCGTGCTCGAGGAGTTCGGATGCATGGCGCACACCTACGCCCCCGTCTACACGGACCGCAACATCGAGGAGATTCTGCGCTGCAGCAACCACATCACCTTCAACTCCCTGGCGCAGTACGAGCGTTTCGCGCCGATGGCCATTCTGCGCGGCATTTCGTGCGGCCTGCGCATCAATCCCGGGTACTCGCCCGTCGAGACGGACCTCTATAACCCGTGTGTGGCCGGTTCGCGCCTCGGCGTCACGGCCGCGCAGCTGGCGGCGCACGGCGGTCTGCCCCGCGGCATCGAAGGGCTGCACTTCCACGTGCTGTGCGAATCGCGCCCCGAGCACCTGCGCCTGGCACTCGAGGCCGTCGAGCGCCACTTCGGCGAGTACCTCGACCACGTGCAGTGGCTCAACATGGGCGGCGGCCACCTGATGACCGCCTCGTGGTACGACTGCGACGCGCTGATCGCCCTGCTGCGCGACTTCAAGGCGCGTCATCCCCACCTGCGGCTCATTCTCGAACCGGGCAGCGCCTTCACCTGGCGCACGGGATACCTCGTCTCGACCGTCGAGGACATCGTCGAGAACGGCGGCGTGACGACGGCCATGCTCGACGTCTCGTTCGCCTGCCACATGCCGGACTGCCTCGAAATGCCCTACAAGCCCGCGATCGTCGGGGCGCACGAGCCCGCCGCGGGCGAGAAGCGCTGGCGCATGGGCGGCACGAGCTGCCTGGCCGGCGACTACTGCGGCGACTGGGCCTTCGACCACGACCTGAAGGTGGGCGAGCGCATCGTCTTCGAGGACATGATCCACTACACGATGGTCAAGACGACGATGTTCAACGGCGTGGCCCACCCCTCGATCGTCATTGCGCGCCGCGACGGCCGCATCGACCTCATCCGCGCATTCGGATACGAAGACTTCAAAAACCGCATGTCATAACCGCAAACAAATCGCAACACAAACAGAATAGATGGAAAAATTTGAACCTACCTCCTATACGCTCGAGTGCGTGGCCACGGGACGTGAATTTCCCGACGAGGGCTGGACGCTCGCCGATCCGCAGTGCAAGACGCCGTCGCTCGTGCGCGCACGCTATGCTCGCAGGCAGCTCGAAGTGAAACCCGCCGAGTGGGGCCTCTACCGCTTCTGCGACTGGATGCCCGTGCGTCGCATCCTGAAGGGGTCGTCGGCCCCCGTGACCTACCGCAGCAAGGGGCTGGCCGCACACCTCGGACTGGAGAATCTGTGGATCACCTTCAACGGCTACTATCCGGCCATCGGGGCGACGATGACGACCTGCTCGTTCAAGGAGACCGAGGCCTACACGGTCTGCGGCCGCACGGCCGAGGACGAGCAGCGCGTGCTGGTGGTTGCGTCGGCCGGCAATACGGCCCGCGCCTTCGCCAAGGTCTGCTCCGACAATAACATCAAGCTGCTGCTGTCGGTACCCTATGACAACATCGGCGCTCTGTGGTTCGAGGAGCCACTGAATCCCTGCGTGAAGCTCATCTCGTGCGAGAAGGGCGGCGACTACTTCGATGCCATCCACCTGAGCGACATCGCCCTCAAGACGCCGGGCTTCTATGCCGAGGGCGGAGCGAAGAACATCGCGCGCCGCGACGGCATGGCCTGCACGGTGCTCTCGGCCGTGACGACGATCGGCCGCATTCCGGACTACTATTTCCAGGCCGTGGGCAGCGGCACGGGTGCCATTGCCGCCTGGGAGGCCAACATGCGCCTCATCGAGGACGGCCGTTTCGGCAGCAACACGATGAAGCTGATGGTGTCGCAGAATGCCCCGTTCGTGCCGATGTACGACGCCTGGCGCGCCGATTCGCGCAAGATGCTGCCCTATGACGACGACAAGGCGCGCCGCGACGCGGAGATCATCGACGCCAAGGTGCTCTCGAACCGCCGGCCTCCCTACGGGCTGGCCGGAGGTCTCTACGATGCGCTGAAGGCCACGAACGGTGAGATGTTCGTGGCGACGAATGCCCAGGCCCGCAAGGCCCGCAAGCTCTTCAAGGAGCTGGAGGGGGTCGACATCTACTCGGCGGCGGGTGTGGCGCTGGCTTCGCTCATCAAGGCCGTGGCCGACGGCAAGGTCGAGAAGGATGCCACGGTGATGCTCAACATCACGGGCGGCGGCGAGGAGCACTTCAAGGCCGAGAAGGAGCTGTGGTATCTCCAGCCGAGCCATGTCTTCCCGCTGGAGCCCGATCCGGACGACGTGGCGGCCCGCGTGAGCGCCCTGTTCGCATAGCGGGGGCCCGATTTCCGGGGAGACGCTTGGTCTCTTCGTCGAAAATGCTATCTTTGCAGCGGTTTGGAACGCGGTGTGCAGCCGGACGTGTTCCGAACCGCTGAATTTTTTACCTAACCCAACTTTCAAACACTATGGAACACATCCAGACAAAACGGCTCCCCGCAGGCGGGCGCTGGCGGCGCTGGGACCGCAAGGGCTGGTCGGCCTTTGCGAGCATGCACCGCTGCGTGACCATCGGGGTGCTCTGCGTCGGGATGTCGATCCTGCTGCTTGCACCGTGCGGTGCATCCGCGCAACCGGCCGACACGTCCGCCGTCATGAAGACGCTGCGCATACGTGAGGTCGGCATCTCGGGGCGACAATCCGCCCCGACGCGGACCGTGCAGATGCAAACTCCGCTTTTCGACCGGAAGACCCAGGCCGCGGCGCCCCTCCAGACACTGGAGGCCGCCCTGCGCCTCGCGCCGTCGGTCGATCTGCGCGAGCGCGGAAGCAAGGGCATGCAGGCCGACATCTCCATCCGGGGAGGCTCTTTCGACCAGACCATGGTCCTCCTGAACGGTATTGACTTTACGGACGCCCGCACGGGCCACCAGTCCCACTCGCTGCCCGTCGACCTCGACTGTGTGGCGGGTATCGAGCTGCTCGACGGCGTGCCGGGTGTCGGCGCCTACGCCGGGGCGGTGAACATCCGCACGGCGCCGCTGCACCCGACCTACCTGCGTTTCGAGGGGGCGGGCGGACAGTACGGCTACGCCTATGCCAACCTCTCGGGGGCCGTGACGTCGGGCCGCCTTGCGGTGCTCGGCGCCGCGTCGTACCGCCGCAGCGACGGCTATCGCCACAATACCGATTTCGATACCTACAACGCCTATGTGCGGGCCACCTGCGAGGCCGAGCATGCGGGCTTTTTCGACTTTCAGGCCGGCTACCAGAATCGGGCCTTCGGGTCGAACGGCTTTTATGCCGCCTATAACCCCGACCAGTGGGAGGCGACCTCCACGGCGCTGGCATCGCTGCGCTGGCTGAAGCGTCTGGGGCGCTTCTCGCTCACGGCCGCGGCGAGCTACCGCAAGAATTTCGACCGCTACGACTGGACGCGGGGTACGGCGCTGAACCGCCACAACACGGACAACGCGGGCGCCCGGTTCTCGGCCGACTGCGCGTGGGCGGGCGGCGTGACGACACTTGGCGGCGACTACGCCTACAACCACATCTACAGCACGAACCTCGGTGAGGAGCTGCGGCATCCCCACGGCGAGTACACCCACGCCACGGCGCGCCACACGGGCAACCTCTACGTGCGGCACGCGAAGCAGTGGGCGCGTTTCGAGGCGGCGCTCTCGGGCGGCGTGAGCCTGACGCCCTACGGGCGGTCGGCGCTGTGGAGCCTCTCGGCGGGTTACCGGCCCGGCGACGCGTGGCGCATAAGCGCCGGGGCGTGGCAGTCGATGCGCCTGCCGACCTTCACGGACCTTTACTACTCGTCGCCTGCACAGATCAATAACCTCGACCTGACGCCCGAGCGGGCCGTCACGTGCCGCGTCGGGGCCGAATACGCCCGCGGCCGCTGGAGCGCCTCGCTCAACGGCTACTACCGTGCCGGGCGCGACATCATCGACTGGGTCTGGCGCGAGGACATGGGTAACAAGTGGCATTCGGAGCAGACGAGCAAGCTCGATACCTACGGCATCGAAGTGACGGGCGGCTATGCGGCCGCGGAGGGCTTCCTGCGCCGCGTCACGCTCTCGTATGCCTGGGTGACGACCGACCGCAACACGGACATCATCGCCAAGAGCGCCATGGACTACCTGCGCCACAAGGCGTCGGCACTCGTCGAGGTGCGCTTCTTGCGGCGCGTGACGCTCTCGCTCACGGGCACGCTCGCCGACCGCAACGGCAGCTACACGTACTATCCCGTCGTGAACGACTCGTCGGTTACGCAGACACGCGACTTCGAGCCCTGCTTCCTGCTCGACGGACGTCTGCAATGGGAGAAGGGCATCTGCCGACTCTATGTCGACGCCACGAACATCACCGACTCGCGCCACTTCGACCTGGGAGGCATCCGCCTGCCGGGTCTCTGGGTGACGGGCGGCATGGTCCTGACCATCGGCAGGTGACCCGTCCCGCCTCCGGCTGCATCCCGGCCCGCCGCTTCGTGCGGCGGGCTTTCTGTTTTGTGCGTCAGACGCTTTTTTCGTTACGGTTTTTTATGTTTTGTTGCGGATTTTCGCTATATTTGAAGCAGTGAAATCCAATAACCGACCAATCCTATGGAAAAACGAATCGTAGAGTGTGTCCCCAACTTCAGTGAGGGCCGCGACAAGCATGTCATTGCGCAGATTACCGAGGCGATCGAGGCCGCCGGAGGGGTCAAGCTGCTCGACGTCGATCCGGGCGAGGCGACCAACCGCACGGTCGTAACCTTCGTCGGGTCGCCCGAGGCGGTCGTCGAGGCGGCGTTCCAGGGCGTGAAGCGGGCCGCCGAGCTCATCGACATGCGCAAGCACAAGGGGGCGCACCCCCGCATGGGCGCCACCGACGTGCTGCCGTTGATCCCCATCGCGGGTATCACGCTCGAGGAGTGCGCCGCGCTGTCGCGCAAGCTGGCCGAGCGCATCGCCGACGAACTGCACATCCCGACCTATTGCTACGAGGCGGCCGCCTTCACGCCCGAGCGGCGCAACCTGGCCGTCTGCCGTGCCGGCGAGTACGAGGCGCTGCCCGAAAAGCTGGCACACAAGGAGTCGGCGCCCGACTTCGGGGCGCGTCCCTACGACGAGGGTGTCGCACGCACGGGTGCCACGACCGTCGGCGCGCGCGATTTCCTGATTGCCGTGAACTTCAACCTCAATACGACCTCCACGCGCCGTGCCAACGCCATTGCGTTTGACGTGCGCGAGAAGGGACGCCCCGTGCGCGAGGGCAATCCCATCACGGGCAAGATCGTGAAGGATGCCGAGGGCAATCCCGTCATGCAGCCCGGTACGCTCAAGGCCACGAAGGCCATCGGGTGGTTCATCGAGGAGTACGGCATCGCGCAGGTCTCGATGAACATCACGAATATCTCCACGACGCCCCTGCATGTCGCCTTCGACGAGGTGTGCCGCAAGGCCGATGCGCGCGGCGTGCGCGTGACGGGCACCGAGATCGTGGGTCTCGTGCCGAAGCGGGCGCTGGTCGAGGCGGGCAAGTATTTCCTGCGCAAGCAGCACCGCTCGGTGGGCATCTCGGAGCAGGAGATCGTGCGCATCGCCATCAAGTCGATGGGGCTGGACGATCTGAAGCCGTTCCATCCCGAGGAGAAGGTGATCGAGTACCTGCTCGAGGCCGACGAGCGCAGAAAGCGCCTTGTCGACATGACCTGCACGGGCTTTGCCGAGGAGACGGCCAGCGAGTCGCCGGCTCCGGGCGGCGGTTCGATCTCGGCCTACATGGGGGCGCTGGGCGCGGCGCTCGGCACGATGGTGGCGAACCTCTCGTCGCACAAGGCCGGCTGGGACGACCGCTGGGAGGAGTTCTCCGACTGGGCCGAGCGGGGACAGGCGCTTCTGACCGAACTGCTGCACCTGGTCGACGAGGATACCGACGCCTTCAACCGCATCATGAACGTCTTTGCCATGCCCAAGTCGACCGACGAGGAGAAGGCGGCGCGCAGCGCGGCCCTGCAGGAGGCGACGCTCTACGCCACGCAGGTGCCGTTGCGGACGATGCGCACGGCCGTGCGCATCTTCGACGTTGTGCGCGCCATGGCGGCCGAGGGCAATCCCAATTCGGTCTCGGATGCCGGAGTCGGCGCCCTGGCGGCCCGCAGTGCGGTTCTCGGCGCACGGCTCAACGTGAAGATCAACGCCGCGGGCCTCAAGGACCGGGCCGCGGCCGATGCCCTCGTTGCCGAGGCCGAGCAGCTGGCCGCCGAGGCCGAGCGTCTCGAGAAGGAGGTCCTCACGATCGTAGAACAGAAAATCGGATAAACCATGACACGCGAAGAATTCCAGAACGATATCCGCGCGGGCATTCCCGACCGGCTGCCCGCCGCGAAACCCTATGACAGACAGATCAACCATGCGCCCAAGCGCAAGGAGATCCTTTCGGCCGAGGAGCAGGTGCTGGCGCTGAAGAACGCCCTGCGCTACTTCCCGGCCAAGCACCACGCCGTGCTGGCGAAGGAGTTTGCCGAGGAGCTGCACCGCTACGGCCGCATCTACATGTACCGCCTGCGTCCCGACTACGAGATGTATGCGCGGCCGATCGACGAATATCCGGCCCGCTGCCGGCAGGCCGCGGCCATCATGCTGATGATCCAGAACAACCTGGACAAGGCCGTGGCGCAGCATCCGCACGAGCTGATCACCTACGGCGGTAACGGCGCCGTTTTCCAGAACTGGGCGCAGTACCGCCTGACGATGAAGTACCTCTCGGAGATGACCGACCGCCAGACGCTGGTCATGTACTCGGGTCATCCGCTGGGACTCTTCCCGTCGCATCCCGACGCGCCGCGTGTTGTGGTGACCAACGGCATGGTGATCCCCAACTACTCGAAGCCCGACGACTGGGAGCGCTTCAACGCCCTCGGCGTCTCGCAGTACGGACAGATGACCGCCGGGTCGTACATGTACATCGGCCCGCAGGGCATCGTCCACGGCACGACCATCACGGTGCTCAACGCCGCACGCAAGCGCTTCACCGCGGGGCGCACCGACACGCGCGGCATGCTCTTCGTCTCGTCGGGCCTGGGCGGCATGTCGGGTGCCCAGCCCAAGGCGGGCAACATCTCGGGCGTGGTGAGCGTCATCGCCGAGATCAACCCCAAGGCGGCGCAGAAGCGCTACGACCAGGGCTGGGTCGACGAGCTGCACGACTCGCTCGACGAGCTGATTCCGCGCATCCGCCGCGCGGTGGCCGACCGGGAGATCGTCTCGCTGGCCTACGTGGGCAACATTGTCGACCTCTGGGAGCGGCTTGCCGACGAGCAGATTCCCGTGGACCTCGGCTCGGACCAGACCTCGCTGCACAATCCGTGGGCGGGCGGCTACTACCCCGTGGGGTTGAGCTACGAGGCGTCGAACAAGATGATGGCCGAGGAGCCGGCCCGCTTCCGCGAGTGCGTGCAGGAGTCGCTGCGCCGGCAGGTCGACGCCATCAACAGGCTGACGGCCCGCGGCATGTACTTCTTCGACTACGGAAACGCCTTCCTCCTGGAGGCCTCGCGCGCCGGGGCCGCGGTGATGGGCGAGGGCGGACGTTTCCGCTATCCCTCCTACGTGCAGGACATCATGGGCCCGATGTTCTTCGACTACGGCTTCGGTCCCTTCCGCTGGGTCTGCACGTCGGGCAAGCCCGAGGACCTCGAGATGACCGACCGTCTGGCCGCCGAGGTGCTGGAGGAGATCCGCAGCACGGCACCCGCGGAGATCTGCGGACAGCTCGACGACAACATCCACTGGATCCGCGAGGCGGGGCGCAACCACCTGGTCGTGGGTTCGCAGGCCCGCATCCTCTATGCCGACTGCGAGGGCCGCACGAAGATCGCGCTGGCCTTCAACCGGGCGATCGCCGACGGGCGCCTCTCGGCCCCCGTGGTGCTGGGACGCGACCACCACGACGTCTCGGGCACCGACTCGCCCTACCGCGAGACGTCGAACATCTACGACGGCTCGAACCGCACGGCGGACATGGCCGTGCAGAACGTCATCGGCGACTCGTTCCGCGGCGCGACGTGGGTCTCGATCCACAACGGCGGCGGCGTGGGCTGGGGCGAGGTCATCAACGGCGGCTTCGGCATGCTGATCGACGGTTCGGAGGACTCCGAGCGGCACATCCGCGAGATGCTCTTCTGGGACGTGAACAACGGCATCGCACGCCGCAGCTGGGCCCGCAACGAAGGGGCCATGTCGGCCATCCGCCGCGAGATGGAGCGCACGCCCGGCCTGCAGGTCACGATGCCCAATCTGGCCGACGAGGAGCTGATCCGCAAGGCACTCAACGAATAACCTTATAAAACAAACTGTTTCCCATGGAATACCACCATATCAGTTCGGAGCACCTCTCCATGGAGCGTGTCCGCGAAATCATCGAACGCCGCCTCCCGCTCGCATTGAGCGACGATGCCCGACAGCGCATCGTCCGCTGCCGCGAGTACCTCGACCGCAAGATGGAGCACTCCGACCGGCCGATCTACGGCATCACCACGGGCTTCGGCTCGCTCTGCAACATCTCGATCGACCACGACTCGCTGGCGCAGCTGCAGCGCAACCTGGTCATGTCGCATGCCTGCGGCACGGGCGAGCGCGTCCCCTCGGAGGTCGTGCGGCTGATCCTGCTGCTGAAGATCCAGTCGCTCGCCTACGGCCATTCGGGCGTGCAGCTGGCGACGGTCGAGCGGCTCGTGGAGTTCTACAACCACGACATCCTGCCCGTCGTCTACCAGCAGGGATCGCTCGGCGCATCGGGTGACCTGGCGCCGCTGGCCCACATGAGCCTGCCGCTGCTGGGGCTGGGCGAGGTCGAGTTCCGCGGCGAGGTGCGCCCGGCGGCCGACGTGCTGCGCGAGATGGGCTGGGAGCCCATCGAGCTCAAGTCGAAGGAGGGGCTGGCGCTGCTCAACGGCACGCAGGTGATGAGCGCCTTCGGTGTGTGGTCCGTGATCCGGGCGCGGCAGTTGAGCGAGTGGGCCGACTGCATCGGCGCGCTGTCGCTCGACGCCTTCGACGGGCGCATCGAACCCTTCTGCGACGAGGTGCACCTGATCCGTCCCCACAAGGGCCAGCTCACGACGGCGCGCAACTTCCGCCGCCTGCTCGAGGGCAGCGAGCTTATCACGCGCGAGAAGACCCACGTGCAGGACCCCTATTCGTTCCGCTGCATTCCGCAGGTGCACGGCGCCTCGAAGGATACGATCGACTACGTCGAGAGCGTGCTGACGACCGAAATCAACAGCGCTACGGACAACCCGACGGTCTTCCCCGACGAGGACATGGTCGTCTCGGCCGGCAACTTCCACGGGCAGCCCATTGCGCTGGCGATGGATTTCCTGGCCATCGCGCTGGCCGAGCTGGGCAACATCTCCGAGCGGCGCATCTACAAGCTGATCTCCGGGACGCGCGGCCTGTCGTCGTTCCTGGTGGCGAAGCCGGGCCTGAACAGCGGCTTCATGATTCCGCAGTACACCGCGGCGTCGATCGTCAGCCAGACCAAGGGGCTCTGCATGCCCGCGTCGGTCGACTCGATCCCCTCGTCGCAGGGGCAGGAGGACCACGTGAGCATGGGCTCGAACGCCGCGACGAAACTCTACCGCGTGGTCTGCAACACGGAGCGCGTGCTGGCCATCGAGCTCTTCAACGCTGCGCAGGCGATCGAGTTCCGCCGCCCGGCCCGCACCTCGCCGCTGCTCGAGGGGCTGGTTGCCGACTACCGCCGCCACGTCCCGTTCATCGACAACGATACGGTGATGTATCCGTATATTGCCGCCTCGATCCGCTTCCTGCAAGATGAGACTGCGCGTTGACAACATCGCCCGCATCGTCGGGATGGAGAGCCGGGGCCGGCTGCGGCTCTGCGGTGAGGAGATGGACCGCATGGAGTCGCTCGACGACGCCTGGCTGCTGGCCGTCGACGGGCGTATCGCCGCCTTCGGACGCATGACGGAGGAGCGGCCTGCGGCCGACCGCGTGGTGGATGCCGCGGGCGGGATGCTCTTCCCGTCGTTCTGCGACTCGCATACGCACCTGGTCTATGCCGGGAGCCGCGAGCAGGAGTTTCTGGACAAGATTCACGGCTTGAGCTACGAAGAGATCGCGCGGCGCGGCGGCGGCATCCTCAATTCGGCCGATCGCCTGCACGCCGCCTCCGAGGAGGAGCTCTACGACGCGGCGATGCGGCGCGTGCGCGAGATCGCCGCGATGGGCACGGGCTGCGCCGAGATCAAGAGCGGCTACGGCCTCTCGACGGAGGACGAGCTGAAGATGCTGCGCGTCATCCGCCGCATCCGCGAGACGGTGCCGCTCGAGGTGCGCGCGACGTTCCTCGGGGCGCATGCCGTGGCCCGCGCCTATGCGGGGCGGCAGGCGGAGTATGTCGACCTGGTCTGCCGCGAGATGCTGCCCGCCGTGGCGCGCGAGGGGCTGGCCGACTTTGTCGACGTCTTCTGCGACGAGGGCTTCTTCACGGTGGAGGAGACGGCCCGCATCCTCGGGGAGGCTGCCCGCTACGGGCTGCGCCCGAAGATCCATGCCAACGAGCTGGCCGTCTCGGGCGGCGTGCAGCTCGGCGTGCGCTGCGGCGCCCTCTCGGTCGACCACCTCGAACGGATCGGAGCCGCCGAGATCGAGGCGCTGCGCGGCAGCGACACCGTGCCGACGATGCTGCCCGGCGCGGCCTTCTTCCTCGGCATGAGCTACCCGCCGGCCCGCGAGATGATTCGCGCGGGGCTGGGCGTGGCCCTCGCCTCGGACTACAACCCCGGCTCGTCGCCCTCGGGCAACATGCGCATGGTGATGGCGCTCGCCTCGATCCGCATGCGCATGACCCCGACCGAGGCGCTCCATGCCGCGACGCTCAACGGCGCCTGCGCCCTGGATTTGAGCCGCGACTTCGGGTCGATCACCGTGGGCAAGGTCGCCAATTTCTTCCTCACGGAGCCGATGCCGTCGTTCGAGTTCTTCACCTACGCCTACCAGACGCCGCTCATCGCGCGGACCTTCCTGCGCGGCGAGGAGTTTGTGGCGTGACGCATCAGCGTGCGGCCCTGTGCGGCCGTCTGCTTTCCGTGCGGGTCTCCGGTTGCCGGGGACCCGCTTTTTTGTGTGCAGCGGTGTTGGTGGGGCGGGCGGCGGAAGAAGCTCCGGCGTGGCGGCAGGGTAGAGACGGTGCGGGGTCGTGCAGCCCCGGTTGTCGCCGGAAGGGGCCTTGGCACGGAGCCGGGCGGGGCCGTGCGACCCCGGCTGTTGGCGGAGGGAACGTCGGGCCGGAAAAGGGAAAAACCGCCGGGCGGCAGGGTGGTGCGGACACGACCGTTGCCGGAGGGGGCCTTGGCACGGAGCCGGGCGGGCCGCGGGCGGCAAAGCGGTGTCGGCGCGGGAGGTCAGACCTTGACCGTGAGGATGTCGTCGAGGTCTGTGGTGTAGTTTTTCGAGAGGTGCCCGCGGTTCATTTTCAGCGGCGCAAGGCCCTGCGACGCCACGACGATGCGTCCGCGACCGAACTGCCGGTTGGCGGCGTCGACGGCCGCCATCAGCCGGCTGTGGCGCGCCCGGTCCACCGGGTCGAACAGGTCGGTCTGCGTGCCGACGCGGTCGCTCAACTCCGAAAAGATCACCCCGGCCTTCTTGTAGCCGTAGCCGCGGCGGAAGATCTGCCGCAGGGCCCCGGTGGCCAGCGGCACGAGCTCCAGCGTGTCGTCCGTGGCGACGGCCGGGCGCACGGTGCGGCTCTCGAAGTACTGGGGCAGCTCCTCGCGGTGGCGGTTCGTGTAGATGTAGACGGTGACTTCGCCGCAGAGGCTGCCCTGCCGCCGCAGCTTCTCGGCACACATCGCCGCGAAGGTCGCCACCGAACTGTGCAGGTCGTCGTATTCGGTCAGCTCGTGGGCGAAGCTGCGCGAGACGGAGATCTGCTGCCGCTGCCGTGGGGCGTTCTCGAAGTCGATGCACGCCTCGCCCTGCAACTCGCGCCACGTGCGCACGCCCGGGAGGTTCATCCGTGCGCGCACCCACCTCTCGGGCCGCTGTACGAAGTCGTAGGCCGTGGCGATGCCCGCCTGCTCGAGCATGCGCAGGTGCCGCCGCCCCACGCCCCAGATGTTGCCGATCGGAAAGCGGCGCAGCACCTTCTCGATGTCCGCCGGGCGGTACATCAGGCAGCTGCCCTCGAGCCGCGGGTAGCGCTTGCAGAGCTTCGAGGCGATCTTGGCCAGCGTTTTGGTCGGGGCGATGCCGATGCTCACGGGAATGCCCGTGTTGCGTTGGACGGTGCGGCTGATGCGGTGACCGAGTGCGTCGAGCTCCTCCGTGGCGATGCCCCTCAGGTCGAGGAACGCCTCGTCGATGGAGTAGACCTCGGCGGCGGGCACCAGCTGCCGCAGCGTCCAGATCACGCGGCGCGACATGTCGCCGTAGAGCACGAAGTTTGTCGAGAAGGTCGCTACGTCGTACCGCCGGACAAGCTCCCGCAGCTGGTAGAAGGGCTGGCCCATGCGGATACCGAGCGCCTTGGCCTCGTTCGAGCGGGCGATGACGCAGCCGTCGTTGTTCGAGAGCACGATTACGGGGCGTCCGTTCAGTTCGGGACGGAAGACCCTTTCGCACGAGGCGAAGAAGTTGTTGCAGTCGCAGAGTCCGTACATGGCCGTGGCCCGCATCGGGCGTTCAGATTTTCTTGATGGCGTAGGTCACCACGCCCCAGATGGCGAAGTGGTTGTCGCGGCTCACCTCGATGGGACGGTAGCGGGGATTGGCCGGCATGAGCGTCAGGCGGTCGCGGCCCATGCGCACGCGCTTGAGCGTGAACTCCCCGTCGAGGAAGCAGACGGCCACGCAGCCGTCGCTGGGTTCGAGCGACTTGTCGACGACCAGCAGGTCGCCGTCGTCGATGCGGTCGTCCTTCATCGAGTCGCCGCTCACGCGCACGAAGAAGGTCGACGCCGCATTGCGGATGAGCGTGCGGTTCAGGTCGATCGACGGCTCGAGAAAATCCTCGGCCGGCGAGGGAAAGCCCGCCGAGACACCGCTCGCGGCGAGCGGCACGTCCGCCTGCGTCGAGGTGTCGGGCGTGATGATTTCGAGACGGAGTTCCTCCTGCTGCATGTCTTCCTCCTGCATGGCTTTGATTCGTATGGGGTTGCGGCGGTGACGCTGCAAAATGCGGGCCCCGGCGCTCCGTTCCCGCTAAAACGGGACCGGACGGCGGGACCGGCTGCGGGTCAGATGCCGGTGATCTTCTTGATTTCGTTGAGCTTGTTGAGCGCCTCGATCGGCGTCAGCGTGTTGATGTCGATGCCCTTGATCTGGTCGCGGATCTGCACCAGCACGGGGTCGTCCAGCTGGAACATCGACAGCTGCATGTTCTGCGGCGCGGCGCTCTCGGCCGCCTCGCGCACGGCGTGTGCCGTGTGGCGCTTCCCGCGCTCGCGGGGGCTGCGGCTCGGGACGATCTCGTTGTTGCCGTAGACCTGCTCGAGGTTGCGCAGGATCTCCTCGGCCCGCGCCACGACCGAGGCCGGCATGCCCGCCATGCGCGCGACGTGGATGCCGAACGAGTGCTCCGTGCCGCCGCGCTCGAGCTTGCGCAGGAAGACGATCTGGTTGCCCACCTCGCGGACCGTGACGTGGTAGTTCTTCACGCGCGGACACATCTGCTCCATCTCGTTGAGCTCGTGGTAGTGCGTGGCGAAGAGCGTCTTGGCATGGGCCGTGGGGTGGTTGTGCAGATATTCGACCATGGCCCAGGCGATCGAGATGCCGTCGTAGGTCGACGTGCCGCGCCCGATCTCGTCGAGCAGCACGATGCTGCGGTCCGAGATGTTGTTCAGGATGCTGGCCGACTCGAGCATCTCGACCATGAAGGTCGACTCGCCCTGCGAGATGTTGTCCGATGCCCCGACGCGCGTGAAAATCTTGTCCACGACGCCGATGTGCGCCGATTTGGCCGGGACGAACGAGCCCATCTGCGCCATGAGGACGATGAGGGCCGTCTGCCGCAGCAGGGCCGATTTACCCGACATGTTGGGACCCGTGATCATCATGATCTGCTGCTGCTTGTCGTCGAGCATCACGTCGTTGGGGATGTACTCCTCGCCGACGGGCATCAGCGTCTCGATGACCGGGTGCCGCCCGGCGCGGATGTCGATGAGGCTGCCCTCGTCGAGCTCCGGGCGCACGTAGCGCCGCTCGCAGGCGATGCGTGCGAAGGACTGCAGGCAGTCGATGCGCGCCACGGCCGCGGCGTCGCGCAGCAGCACGGTGAGCGACCCGCAGATGTGGGCCATCAGCTCGGCGTAGATGCGCTGCTCGATGACGAGCATCTTCTCCTCGGCGCCCAGAATCTTCTCCTCGTACTCCTTGAGCTCCTCGGTGATGTAGCGTTCGGCGTTGGTGAGCGTCTGCTTGCGGATCCACGTGGCGGGCACCTTCTCCTTGTGGGCATTGCGCACCTCGATGTAGTAGCCGAAGACGTTGTTGTAGCTGATTTTCAGCGACGGGATGCCCGTCGCCTCGCTCTCGCGCTGCTGGATGCGCGCGAGGTAGTCCTTGCCGTGCAGGGCGATGCGGCGCAGGTCGTCCAGTTCGGGATCGACGCCGTCGGCGATGACGCCGCCCTTCTGTATCTGGTTGTTCTGCGGATCGGGGTAGATCTCGCGGGCGATGCGCTCGCGCACCTCTTCAAGGGGGTCGATCCCGTCGGCCAGCTCGTGCAGCCGCTCGCAATCGGTGGATTCCATCGCCGCCTTGAGCAGCTCGAGCGCCGCGAGCGAGTTCTTGAGCTGCACCAGCTCGCGGGGCGTCACGCGCGAGGCCGCGATGCGCGAGGAGATGCGCTCCAGGTCGCCGATCATCGCCACCTGCTCGCGCAGCGTGTCGGCCAGCTCCGCATCGCCGACAAGCCGCTCGACGACATCCAGCCGCTGGTTGATCCGCGCCGTATCCATGATCGGCATGGCGATCCAGCGCTTGAGCAACCGCCCGCCCATCGGCGTGAGCGTGCGGTCGATCACCTCGGCGAAGCTGCTCTTCTCCTGCGCGCCGTTCGAGGCGAAGAGCTCCAGGTTGCGGATCGTGAACTTGTCGACCCAGACGTAGTTGTTCTGGTCGAGGCGTGCGATCGAGCGGATGTGGCCCGTGTTGCGGTGCTCGGTAAATTCGAGGTAGTGGAGAATGGCGCCGGCGGCCGAGATGCCGCTCGTCATGTGGTCGACGCCGAATCCCTTGAGCGATGAGGTGCCGAACTGCTTGCAGAGCTTCTCGCGGTTGACCTCTTCCGAGAAGACCCATTCGTCGAGCCGGTAGGTGTAGTGCTTCGATCCGAAGGCTTCGGTGAAGCGCTCCTCGCAGCCGCGCTGGTAGATGATCTCCTTGGGCGCGAGGTTCGAGATGAGCTTGTCGACGTAGGCGTCCGACCCTTCGGCCACGTAGAACTCGCCCGTGGAGATGTCCAGAAAGGCCACGCCCGTCGACCTGCGGCCGAAGTAGACCGAGCCGAGGTAGGTGTTCTCCTTGTTGGCGAGGATGTTGTCACCCAGGACGATGCCCGGGGTCACCAGCTCGATGACGCCGCGCTTGACGAGCCCCTTGACGAGCTTCGGGTCCTCGAGCTGCTCGCAGATGGCCACGCGTTCGCCCGCCCGCACCAGCTTGGGCAGGTAGGTGTCGATGGCATGGTAGGGGAATCCC
>ENA-OPJW01000122-OPJW01000122.1-human-gut-metagenome-genome-assembly--contig:-NODE-122-length-17787-cov-5.938868_pt1 | contig 17787 bp, 19 predicted proteins | sample MGYA00241776_ERZ501677 | MGnify/ENA primary metagenome ERZ501677 (study PRJEB25962, sample SAMEA2042298) | human gut metagenome | biome: human gut; feature: human-associated habitat; material: faeces...
GTTTTGGGTTAGCATCTGCACGGCCTACTCCACAGGGTTTGTCGGGTGCGCCGATAATTTCTTTTCATAATTTTTTTTATCGCAAAAGTGAGTATATGCTTGAATAGCTTCATCTAAAGAACTTCCATTCAAGTTCCTTAGAAGAATTTCATATCGTTCTATTGCCTTATACAGGCAATCAATTTGATTGTCTATATAATTATTTTCTCTAGCAAATTCTGCACACAGTTTATAAAATTCTATTTCAGCAAAATTGGTTTCCGAATCTGTATCATATTCTATAGCTAATTTTCTATGTTTATTAGCATTTGCTAAATCATTTATGGAGTAATAGCAATAAGTTAGTATAGAATGGCAGACAAACAAAAAATCATCTGTTTGGCTTAATATTATAGCTTCCTGTAATTTTTCGATACATAGTGCCCATTGTTTAGTCTTAAATAGCGTAATACCTTGTAGGCATTTTATCTCATTATAATAAATGTTGTTTTTATCAATGGAGCTTTCTATTAAATTCAATAGCTCGTAGGACTTTTTATGATTTCCTATATATAAAAAACTTTTTGCCGTTTGTACTTGAGTTGATATATCCATATCCCTAAATGCAATATCTTCAATACACTGGTTAGCTAATGTTTGATATTTGATAAATTTCAACATGTTGTATTTGCGGATATACATATCTCCTAGATAGCCATATAGACAACATAGCCATTCTTTATCCTCTATTTGGCTTGCTATATCTATAGCTTTTTCTATAGCTTGCACCTCCATTTTTAAGTTTTTTTCTTTTTTGTATGTTTTGGCAAGAAACAAAAGGGATTCAAGTTGTTGTTGAATTAGTTTCTTTTTTGTGAAAATATGAATACTTTTTTGTAATACTTCTTTGGGTGGGTAGTAATTATTTACATAGTAGTTGGCTAATGAAACTAATAAGAAATGAGTTGCTTCTTTTGAGTTATTAAGATTAGTGACTTGGGTTGAATCAATTTTAGAAAGATATAATCGAGGATTATTTTCTAAGAGTGTTATTTGATTATTAAAAAAGTCTTCTTCCTCATTGTTTTGTTGGCAAGATGTCTGTACTAACAAAATGATGATAACTAAAAAATATATAGATTGTTTTTTCATAGTATTATCAATAGGTTTGATTACAACTCAGTTTTTACATGTATTTTTCCGAAAATTTTTTGTTCGTCACGTACCCGACACAGTTCTCGATGTGCCTTTTTCTTATATTCTAGCAAAGCAGAGTTCTCAGAGCGTAACCGGGTAATCTCCCTTTCTTGTTCTTCGTTTTTGGCTTCTGCCTTTGCTTTTTCTTCGGCAGCATGGGCAATCAGTTCTGGTGCCGGAAGCTGTTTAGCGGTCTGTTCCCGGACTGCTAGCAATAGCTGGCGTACCGCTTCTGTTCCCTCGTTGTGCTGTTCCATGATCTTTGCAGATTGTTCCAGCCGCCCGGCAACCTTTTCTAATGGGGAGAGGTCAAATGCTTCACCTCGAAGGTCGAATCCAGTTCTTTGGAAATAATCAACGGACAACTCGACAAATTCTTTGCGAGTTATACCCGTACCGTTTAAATACTCGTCTAATTTTTGGGCGTACTCTTGGCTTATCGCTATGGTGGTAAGCGGTGTTTTCCTCTTTTGCTTGCTTTCCTGTCCTTTTTCCATTGCTGTAAATGCTATATTTTGTTACAAAGGTAGTTATAAGTTTTATTATTGCAATTTATTACATGTGTTATAGCAATTTATTGCGATTATAGCAAAATAAATCACTCTGTTATTAGCTGGAAGTCATGGTAAACGCCTCCTTTTCTTCCGTAGGCTTCCGGACATGGTTCGGTGAATACCACTGTTACGAATATTGTCCCAGCAAACTTCTCTATCTCTGTAACCATTGCCTGTAAATCCCTGCCATAGCCGTTAATTTCGGCTGGCACGATAACTTTATCACCTGTTTTCATACTTGTATGTTTTTTATTCTATACCAAAATCTTCCATTAAGCAAACCCGGATGATAGCTCCTATTTGTTTGGCTGGCTTGTCTATATATTGCTCAAACTTCTTTTGTATTTTTTGCGCCACCTGTACGGCTATTTCCGGGTGTAACTGTACAGCGTTCACTACACGTTTAACATATCCTTTGTCACTTTTAGAGAATCTCGAAATAGTGGTTGTTATGTAGATGATCGCTTGTTTGGCACTTTCGTATTCCAATAGCTTTTGTTGTTCGGTTTGACGGCTGTGTATGAAAAAGTTATAAGAGAGTGCTTCTTTACCTTTCTTTTCCCTTATGTCGAAATCGAAGTATAAATCACATTGTCCGGCATCATATAGGTTTTTTAATTCTTTAGCTGGCGTTTCAAGTACCCATTTTTTAAAATCGAAAGAACGTGGATATTTGTTTTCCAACATGAACATTTCCCGTAGCTCATTGACAGCATAGAAAAAGAAACCTTTATTTTGATATTGGCAGCATAGTTCATAGAAACGTTGGGTAAATGTGCTTTTGAGTGCGATTGCTACTGTCATGGAGTAACTCGTGAAGTTTTGGGCGAGTTCCACGTAATAGGGTAGTACCTCTTTGGATACTTCCACTTCAAAATATGATTTATTTTTGATATGCTTAACGTAATTGACAAAACCGATACTCAGCCACATCTTTTCGTTATTAATCTCTATATCACGATTTCTAAGCCGCTTTAGCGCATCATAGATATTCTTCATTTTAGTATTATCACCACATTTTTGAAGTTCTTCCTCTTTGATTGTGATTATAAGATTTTCAAACAAAGTTCTTTGTCCGTCCTCTTGTTCGATATAGTTTGCCCGTATATTGCGAATGATGCAATATAACGCACGCTTTTCGATAAGGTCGAACTTATAACGGGCAGTTGTGAGTGCATTATCTTGAGATAAGATAATATCTCGTTTCTTTTGGTCTTTCTTTGCCATACGCCGAATATTTTCCACAAAATAAAATATATAAAACGAGAAAAAAAAAAAACTCTCGCGGTTTTTTCTCGTTTTTCTCAAAAAAAAACGGAAATTTCTCGTTTTCTCTCGGAAATTTCTCGTTTTCTCTCGGAAATTTCTCGTTTTTCTCAAAAATGACACTTTGTAACTCATTGAATATAAATATATTGCAAAGCAAAAAAACATGCCGAAAAAGTAACTAAAAAGAAACTAAAAATTACCGTAAAGCAATGGAGCGTTTCTTTTTTGGTTTATAGAGGTTGCTTCGCTCCACTTTTCACCTTGTTTTTGATACGATAAATTTCCGAAGAAAGGAAGAGAGTGGAAATAGGTAAAGCCAAGTGCAACGGATTGAGAGGATTTTTCTGCGTGTTAAAATTTGTATAAATATGATTTTTTGTGTGTAATATGAGAAGTTTTCCGGGAGCGAAAACGCATCCCGGATATAGTCAGTTACCATAATGCAACTTTACCCATGCTTCCGATTTCAAGTTTAGCACTTATCCCCATAGCCTTAAAAACTCTTGCAATGGTGGAAAAGGTTAAATTCTTACCGTTTTCAATTCGGGAGATTTGAGCCCGCTGCACTCCTATCAAATTGCCTAATTCCTCTTGGGTTAAGTTCTTTGATTGGCGAGCCTGTTTAATGGCTTCACCTATCAAAAAAGAGTTAAGTTCTTCTTCGTAGGCATCACGTTTGGGAGTACCTTTTTCTCCGATGTATTTATCTTCGATTTCTTCGAGTGTATAAAATTTCTTTGCTTCCATACGCTTTATCTTTTTGAATTAAAATAATCTTTTCTAATCTCTTCGGCTTTGGCTATTTCTTTGAGGGGTGTCTTTTGGGTTTTCTTGATAAACCCGTGCGTTGCGATTACCAGAGTGTTTATCTTATCGCCCTTATCCCAAAAAGCAAGAAGCCTGTACTTGGTTTTGTTATAGAACGTTCTGAACTCCCAGATATCCGTATCATCCAATTTCTTGAATAAATCAGGATCAAGTACAAAGGTGGATTTACGAATATTGCTAATGATCTTCTCACGTACCTTGTTGGGCAATCCGTCTAAAAACTCTTGGGCTTCGTTGGATAATTTGACCTTGAATCTTGATTTTGCTTCCATATAAAGTTTTTTAGTGTTGCAAATATAACAATTTGTTTCCATATAACGAAACAAAATATATTTATTTTATGCAGCCTGTTGTGCCGTTTTGATGTGTTTTTTGTTTGTGGAATAGGTTCTTTCTTAGTGCCTCGCTCCGACTTCTCCTCGTCCCCCTTGTACGAGCTTTCGCCGTACCGCAGGGGAGGGTGTTCGTCGATTGCTCGGCAGTCGAAAAGAACAGCAAGAGGAAACCGGGCTTTGCCCTGTTTTTCCTCTTGCCCTACGGGATTACGGCTGAATATCAGCCGTTTAAGTTTTTTAACCACAATTAGTTTGAAATTGTGGTTAAAATTATACCTTTGTAAATCAGAGATTTAATAATATAATTAGCAATTAAAATCGCAATTGTATGGATAAAGAAACAACCACTTCTGTCACCATTGATCGAAAAACGTTTGCCCGGCTTGACAGGCTGGCAAAGTCCAATAATGTATCAAAGAAAGACTTCCTTTCCTGTGCGCTGGAATACTTCGAGAAGTACGGCATCAACCCGGTTGAACATGAAAGTCCGGCAAAGGAAATGCAGAAACTTATCAAACGCTGTGATCAGGTGATAGCGTTCATCAGGAAGCAGGAGCAGGATTTCTTGCGTCCGGCTTGTGAAGCCATGGGCAGTACAAGCATGAGAGTGACCATGAGCATGGACTCGATACTTACGGAAAAAAAGTTTAGCCAATACCAAAAGGACAATGACCTATTCATGCGTGATCTTGCAAGCCTTGCCGGGATAAGGGAGCAGGCTTTGGACCGGGCGGAAAAGGTAGTCGGTCAGTCGAGGGATATGCTTCTGAAGAACCAACAAGCCATTTATGCAAGGCTGGAGGCTGTGACGCAAAGGCAGGAGAAGATCTTCTCCTATATCGCAAGCTACATCGACGCGAAAGGAAAAGCCGGGCTTTTCGATGATATAAAAGCCTTGTACAAGGACGAGAAGAACAAAAGGGAAAAGATATGAACGTGAAGATACAGGGAGGCGGTAACGGCACATACGCCAATACAGGCAGTTGTGTTGCGGTGACGAACTATCTCCAGCATGAGGATCTGGAGAGGATGAAGAAAGGGGAGGAGGTGCAGCCGTTCTTCAACCAGTTCCGGGACTACGTGAGCGCAAGGGAGGTCACATTCAAGATAGACAACAACAAGGCGAAGTTAAGCCGGACTGACGCAAAGTTCTATGTTATCACCGTCAGCCCTTCAGAGAAGGAGCTGCGCTGCATGGGCAGGACTCCGCAGGAGCGTGCGGAAGCCTTGCAGCGGTACATCCGGCAGGACGTGATGAGAAACTATGCAGAGGGTTTCGGAAAAGGCTTGAGAAGCGATGATGTGGAATATTACGCAAAGATCCATTTCAACCGGGACGGTGACAGTGACAGCGATATGCACGCACATATCATCGTCAGTCGGAAAGACCGGAGCAACACCAAAAAGTTAAGCCCTAAAACGAACCACACCGGAAAGAAGAACTGCGGCAACGTGAAGGGAGGTTTTGACCGGACGGATTTTTTCCGGAAGTGTGAAAGCTCTTTTGATCGGTGCATGGGGTTTGACCGGGAGCCGGAGGAAAGCTTCGACTATCTTAACGCTGTCAAGAACGGAAGCCCGGCGGAAATAGCCCGGCAGGTGGAACGTGCGGAACGCATCAGAAAGGAGAAATGGGACAATCTCAAAGCGGAGCTTCAATCCCGGCAGGAACCGGAGAAGTCAAAAATTCAACAGGTGGAGAAAACGCCGGACATCGAGCAGCCTATTCCCAAAAAGAAGCAGCAGGAGGAAGATCTGGAACTCCTGAAGAAGCCAAAAAGGAGCAGAGGTTTCGGAATGGGCATGTGATTTTTCTATTTTCCGGCACAAAGGTAACTCCGCACAGAGTATTTGTAAAGGGACGTTTCACTCTCCGGGTAAAAAATCTCCTGTGCTCGCTTCGCTCGTGCGGTATTTTTTACCCTTCGCCCTTGACAAATACTCTGTGCTTCGCTGGCAGGTGTTTAGGAAAAAAGAAAAAAAATGTTGTTCTTTGGCGGGGTGTCCGTTTTGTCATTCTGTTACCGGGATTTGTCCGCATGGTGGGAGATCCGCCCCGATCAGCCGGACACGCAATATCATTTTGTCATTGCCGGCAGCTCCTTTTTTGGGTGTTCCGTGCGTATATCGCTATCATTTTGAAATTTTGAGATATGCAAAAGCCTTGAAGCCCCCAGAGAAAACCCCGCCGGAGGCAATTATAGAAAGTCTGTGTATCGTTTCCACAAAATGTGGAAATGATACACAGATAACAGTTCTTCAATAAATATATGTGTTTTTTTGTATACTTTTGATTATCAGGTATATATGACTTGTTTATTTGTTTGGCACAATGTTTGTTCTTTGTCTTTCAGAAACCATATGTTAAATATTTAAATAGATTGGATTATGAAAAAGGTATTATTTGCAGTAGCACTTGTTATGGGATTGGGTAGTTCAGTGGCATTCGCCGGCAACATGGTATCGGATGTTGAGATTGTGGTAATGGTGAACGATTATAAGCCAATCGAGGTAAAGGATCTGCCGCAGGCGGTTCAGGACACGATCAAGAAGGATTTCGCAGACCTGACAATCAAGGAAGCCGCAGTTGAGGAAAGCGAGGAAGGCACAAAGACCTACAAGGTGACATTTACCGATGCAGAAGGCACGGACAGCGAAGTGTTCTTCAACGAGAAGGGCGAAGTCCTGAAATAAAGCAAATGAACAGCAAAAAGAGAATTCAATTAAACTGTGTCAGCAAAATTAATATTTTATTGCTTTGCTGACACAGTTTGTTTTACAGCCCCTCCGGTTCCGGTGACTTGTAAGGCTTGAAAGCAACCCGAACCTCCTTATGCTCATCGATGACGAAAGTCTGCTCCGGCTCCACAGAACGAATAATGACGCCATTGACTTTCCAATACATGATTGTCCATGATTTGGAATGGGTAGCACGAAAATGCACCGTTGTGCCTTTCGCTATTTCAGCCGGAGAGATCAATTCTCCTATCTTTTCCGCAGCCGTATTTTCCAACTCCGGTTTAGCCGAAAGCTGACCTTCACCCTGATCCACACCAAATGCCAGCACTACTTTTTCCACTGCGGGAGGAAGAGGAGGATCTTCATCATTGTCACAAGAAACCGCAAATAGCGTAAGCCCATACAACAAAACAACGACAAAAGAGAGATAACCGATCTGTCTCATTAAGCCGGTTTCTTTTTTTTCCATAGCAGTTTTCATAAGCTTATTTTTTGTTTACGACCGCATAAAGATAACAATTTGTTGGCTAAAAGGGTTTATGAACCTTTTATTTTTTTTGCCTTATTATCTTAAAATTCAGTGTTTATGAAATACCAAGTTCTTTTAGAACATCCTCGTTTGCAGACGAGAAAAAGCCTTTACAGTGTCTTAACTCTGTTTTCGCTTTTTCCAAGAGTTCGCCTTGTTTTTTAAGTGTTTCTAAAAGGGCATAGTTTTGTTTATCCCGGTCATAATATTTCCGTTCCCATTCTACCCTCTCTTTTATAATCATTGTTTTATCTTCGCTAAGGGAATCAAGTTTCTCTTGGTATTTCCCTATAATGTGCTCCAATTCGGCTACTCTGTTGGTCGTTTTTTGCAGTATATCCGGCGCAGGGAGTTGTGCCTGTTTCTGCGAGTTTATAAATTCGCTCATCAGCTTACAAAGCACATCCACTTGGTTACGTTCTCTTTCCACTTCAGACGGAACAGGAAGAGAAGGGGTTACTTCAGTATCATAAATATCGAAATCGTTCTTTTGCAAGAAACGCCATGCCCTTTCAACCCATTCCCCGACAGGCTGCCCCGCTTTACGGCAATATATTTTTATATCTTCAAGCACGTTTTTAGGCACTCTGATAGTGCTTGTTTGTATATCGCTCATATGCTTATTTATTAATTTGTTACATGCAAAAATATAAAGAATATATTTAGCTATCTACAAAATATACAAAAAATATATTTATCTCTTCCTGTCAATATCAAAGCGTAAAGCCTTGATGTTGCTTTCGGTAGTCCATACGGCTATTTTTCGCCCGTCAATTTCAACGGTAACACGCATATAATCGTTACCTTGGGGTTGTTCCTTTTCCTGTGAAACTTCCACAACCTTAACTTTTAGTTCTTCCATATTCTTACTTATTTGATTTTAAATTCTTCACGTAACATTTTTAATAGTGCATTTTGGGCGTGTATCCTTGATTGTACCCCACTGCACACTCTATCATCATAATAACAACATCTTTCGTAAACCTCTTTTAATCGCCCTAAATCACTGATCTTATCCACGGCTTTTTGCGCTTTGTCATCGGTAGGGTTATTCATGGCATTAGATACCCACCGATAAACAAAAGAGTATTGTTCAAACTGTTCTCCACCCGCTTCACGTGGATGCAGCGTATTAATGGTAAATATGATTGTGTCGGCTTTGGGTTTACGCCCCTTTATAGGGTATTTGCAAATCAATTCGTAATCAAACCAAACATCAGAACCACTTTCTTTTATTCTCTCTTGTGCAGGTCTTAAAATTTTCCGGTCTATATCATTATTAGAGTGCTTTTCTGGTATTTCTAAGTCTTTTCTGAATTGAGATATAGCGTAGTAATATTCTCTTCTATCTCGTTGGCTGCAAATGATTTTATAAATCCGTTTTGTGTAGTTACCCCGAAGTCCGAGTGCAAGACCTTTAGAGTATCGAGTTCCGCCGACACCTACACCATAATAAATCAGAAAAGGGATAGCCCAAGGATTAAGATTTACCATGATTTGGTTAGTCCCTTTTATATTGTGTATGTTGGTAATGACAGAACCGCCTGTTGTTTCTATCTCTTTTTTCATTTTGGGATGAAGCCAACGGAACGAGAATCTTTTATTAAGCATATCAATAGCTTCTTTTAGCACTTTATTTTTATTGTTCTTTCCCCCCGCTTCATCGCACATGATAACTACATAAGGCTGATTAAACAAATCTCGTGGAAGTTCTTCTTCTCTTGTCATGTGCTTTTGTATTTTATCACCGATAAGGGTTAAGAGGTTTTCTTGCCACTCTGATACGTTATACTGCCCAAAAGTCACGTTATTAGGCTGTATCAACATAATTTCTTCTTCGGTGGGTGGATCAAATGCTATGATTTCTTTCTTTGCCATACGCTTGATTTTTTAGGTTACGAAGCAAATATAAGCATAAAAACCGACTAATAAAAACTAAAGTCGTAAAAGGTTGTCGGTTTTAGTATTTTGGTCGGCTTTTGTGCTTGTTATTTTAGTAATTTGGTCGGCTTTTGTAGCTTTATTTTAGTAATTTGGTCGGCTTTTACCCTGTTTTCTGATTTTTATTGTATTGTATGTCAGTTCATTACATCTAAAAAAAGGCGTTCTTACAAGAATTCTTCAAAGACATTTCTAACAAGAAAGGGAATTTTAGGCAAATTGAAGGGAAAAGCGTACAAATTGCTAAAAGCGTATGAGGGTGGAACAATAGGAAAAGAGAATAGGAGAAAAAGCCAAGCGCAGCGGGGAAAAGGACGGAATTTTCTGGCGTGTTAAAAAATGTATTGTTATATATATTTTTGTAAATTATTAGTCTGGGCGATTTGTATGTCTTTTTGTTATAACTATTTGTTATAAAGCCGTTTTGTGCTATAAATGTTGTTCTTGTCTAAGTTCATCTAACAAGGCTTCTGCCGATTTGAGTTGTATTTTTCCGTCCATGTGGTCTTTAACCTGTTGCAAAGCTCCTTTGAACTCTTCCATTATATCCCTTTTATGCCTCTTGCATTCTTCCGGCTGGATGATTTTGAACTGTCCATCTTGATAGTTGACCGCACTGCAAATCTTTCCGTCATGGTCGCAAATGGTATCATAACCGCCAAGTGTTTCACTTAGCCATAGCATACCGCAGGAGCATTGTGTCTTTATTGTTCCCATAATTATATATTTTTTATTGGTTGTTTGTAGCAAAGATAATGTTTTTTTGCGGTTGTATTCTATAATTTCGGCTAAATTTTGCGGTTGTATTCTATAATTTCGGCTAAATTTTGCGGTTGCAAATCCTTTTTTTGTATCTTTGCAAGAAAACAGGTATGATAAATCGTATAATAAAGAGTTCTATTTTAAGCGATTACAAACGTAGAAAGGTAATCGTTTTACTTGGTGCGAGGCAGGTCGGTAAGACTACGCTTCTTTCTGAACTTTGCGAGGGGAAAGACAGGGTACTTTCATTGAATTGTGACAATGTGGATGATGTGTTGGCTTTGGAGGGAAAGACTACCACCGAGCTAAGGCAGCTTTTATCGTCTTATGAGCTTGTTTTTATAGATGAAGCGCAACGGGTGAAGAATGTCGGGCTGACATTGAAAATGATTGGGGATTTGAAGTTGGAAACACAAGTGGTTGTTACAGGTTCTTCATCGCTCGATATGGCAGACGAGATAAACGAGCCGGCGACTGGGCGACTTATCGAGTACAACCTGTTCCCATTCTCGCTGCCGGAACTCGCTTTGTACAGTTCGGAAAGGGAGGAAAACAGATTGTTGGAAAACCGGATGATTTATGGGCTTTATCCGGAGGTCGTAACGGAGCCGGGTGATGCGAAACGCACGTTGATGACACTTACCAATAATTACCTTTACAAAGATTTGTTTGCTTACAAGGGCATAAAGAAACCGGAACTGATCCAAAAGCTGGTAAGGGCATTGGCTTTACAGTTGGGCAGCGAAGTTTCTTATAATGAGCTAAGCAACCTGTTGGGGGTTGATCGAGGTACGGTTGAAACGTATATAAATCTGTTGGAGAAGTGCTTCGTTGTTTTCCGTTTGGACTCTTTCAGCCGGAATCTTAGGAATGAGATAAAGAAGGGCAAGAAGGTCTATTTCTATGATAATGGGGTGAGAAATGCCGTCCTTTCCAATTTCGCTCCGTTGGAGCTAAGGAATGATGTCGGTGCGTTATGGGAAAACCTCATGGTGAGTGAACGTGTGAAACGAAACGCCTATTCCGGCAACTATGCGCAACTGTTCTTTTGGCGTACCCATGAGCAGCAGGAAATCGACTTGATTGAGGAACAGGACGGTATGTTGCATACATTCGAGTTCAAATGGAACGGAAAGGCAAGGAGCAGCCAGCCGAAAGTATTTGCCAGTTCTTATCCAAGTTCGACTTATGAAGTCATTACACCGGAAAATTATTGGGCGTTCTTGAAATAGGGAAATAACTAAAAATATGATGTTCAATGAAAAGAAAACGTGACCGTTCCGAATCGGGACAACTCAGAAACAAAATCAACCGATGGGTTCGATTTCTGTCAAAAGAAAGGGACTGGGATTATGTCTTCATGCTTGAGATGGAGTACATGAAACTCCGTCAGATGGAAGAATACTTTAAGGAAATGGATACCTTTGTGGGCATCGAATACGTAAGACGGGATTTGAGGATATGCCTCCGGCTGTTGGATATAGTCATGGAAAGGGATGATCTGGATATAAAGCGGAGTCCGCTTAAATTCGTGCCGTTCAAGGGTGATAACGGTCGTAAAATGTACAAACTTGAGGGCGCATCCGAAATAATTTCATACAAAAAGCTGTATGTCAATACAAGAAACGCCGCCCGTTTTATTGAATTTGACTTTACAAGTCCGAATGTGGATGAATCCTCGGAAATAAGCTATAAGGAAAGTCTTCGTTTGCATAAGGCTTGGCATCTGTATAATCTCATCCGAACTTACAGGATGTTCGCATGGTGGGATTAAGTCTTTTGTATCTCTAATGATTTACTAATTGATATGCAAAACTATCATTTGTATTGCATAATGATAGTTTTATAGATTACAATTATTTGTGCTATTATTGGCAGGTTTTTAACCTGTAAACGAAGTAAGCAAGCAGTCATTGGACTAAGTCCAATGCTGAATTTTTATATGGTTGATTTTTAATAGATTAGAATCATGTATGTATGCAAAAAGTATACTTTTGGTATACTGATTTTTTGTAAGTGACTGTATTCTTGTTTATTATGGTTGTTTTTTCGGTATGCAAAGACCTATGCACTTCTTTTTCTAATGATATGCAAGGTATGTTTTTGTACGTACAAAAACGTTAGGGAAACATTTATATCAGTGTCTATTTGTCGGAGGTCTTGTATCTATCCGGCTTGCCGGTTCCTGTATGCCGGGGTATTAGGCTCCCCATACTTTGTTGTGCGTTTTTTCTATTTTCCAGCACGAAGGTAGCTACGCACGCCGCATTTGTAAAGGGGCGTTTCACTCTCCGGGTAAAAAATCTCCTGTGCTCGCTTCGCTCGTGCGGTATTTTTTACCCTTCGCCCTTGACAAATACTCTGTGCTTCGCTGGCAGGTGTTTAGGAAAAAAGAAAAAACATTGGTGATGATGCTATTTAAGATAGTAGGGCTTATGGTATGGGCAATATACTGAATTTTCTGTTGCTCGTTCATTACAATTAGGGTATGCGCATTTATAATTTCCTGTTATTATTTCAAGCATTGTTGAGCATGACGAGAACAAACAGAAACTTAGGACTAAAAAAATAAGATACTTTTTTTTCATACAATAAGTGAAGGGAAGGAGCGTATATATTAACTCCTTCCCTATTTTGTTTAGGATTATTTTTTTTCTATTTTTGCTCCAATCCAGCCATCACCATCTTTGGTATATACAATAGCCTCACAGGATACAATTTCTGGCTTACCAACAAAATCATTGTCTCCTAGATCTGCTCCTGGAGTTGTTTTATCTCCTTTGATTTTAATGGAAAATACAATGTTTCTATAATATCTAAGGAATGTTTCTTTTACTCTATATCCTCCCCCGTTCCAAGAGAGATCATTTCTAAATAAAGAATATGCAGTTTTCTCTCGTTGTGATATGCAAACTAATTGTGTACTTTGTGTTTTATGACTATTAACATAGCTTTTTAGGAAATTAGCTCCTTGACGTATAAGAGCATCTTCGATTTTCTTTGATATATTTGTTGTTCCAAAGAAATCATCTATAACTGAAATATATGGAATAATGAATTTATTTTCTTGTTTGCTATGGTTATATTCAGGATTCCATTGATTTGAAATTCCTCCAGTTAGACTGTTTGAAGCGTTAGTGAAATTATTGTGCTTAATAGCTTCTTGCCATTGTTTCTTTAGAAACTCTTTTCTATTTTCATCTAGTACAGTATCAAAACTGGGATTCTTGATTTTTTGTTTTACAACGAGTGATGCAACTCCATAGTATATACCATCATCCCAATGTTTCATGTGTCCCCATTTCATACCATGCCATAACTTTTTCATGACCTTACAATCAAGTCCAATACTTACTGCAAATCCATAGTCATTTCTGTATAGAGAAATATATAGTTTTCTTTTTGAATTAGATTTAAATCTTAATTTCGTATGTCCTAGATAGCCCGGATTAAAGTGTATGACCTTATCTATAAGGTTTACATCAGCTGTTCCTATTGTGGGGAATGATTCTACGACAGATTTAGGTATACCTCCATCGCTTGCGGAACGTGTGAGAGTTTCAGTCCCATTGTTTTCTACTAATAAATCATCCTCGTCATTTTCAAAAAAACTATCATCTGTAATAGGATTGTTAGTCTCTTTATCCCATAGTCCGTAAGTGTCTATAAGTTTAATGTTTCCATATTGTTTCGTATTATTGGATAACGGTTTGAATTCAGAAATATTTTCTAAAGATTTGATTAATTCTGATTTATTTGAAATATGAGTAAATAGTGTACCATATTTAGTTGCTTTGTAAAGAGTATCATTGATAATTATTTCTAGATCTTTATTGAAAAAATTTCTATATTTTTCATCAGGAATAAGAAAACCAATATATTCATTATCTGCATTTTCATTGTTTTCCTGTTCATAGATATTTTCCGCAGAAACAAAAGATGAACTTGCTCTTGTTAAAATAGGATTATCCAAGTCGAAGTTTTCTATTGTTGATAAGAACTCTTCTGAATTTTTAAAACTAAGAATTTCTGAATCTTCTTTTGATTTAGGAGTCTGTAGCTCTTGTACATTTTCAATAGGAAGTTCATTGTTACATGAACACAAAATAGCTGTTAAACAGATGATATAACTGATTTTTTTCATATATGTGAATTTATTAAAATGAATATCCAAAACTAATATAAGGGTAAATAAATGGTTCTTTTGTTATACCGTGTTTATCATTAAAACTAAAAGAAGGGCTTAATCCTATTCTAAATAGAAAACCTTTAGTTGATATGTAACGGTAACCTATATTAGAAAAGAAATAATATCCAAATGTTGTATTGGAAGTGGAACTTATTGTTTCATATTGTTCCTTTGATTCTTCTATAAAAGAAATGTGTTCGTTATATATTCCAAGATTAGATCCTAATCCAAGTTCTAATTTGTGCTTATTTCCAGAGGTGAGGAAGTTAACTTCAATAGGGAAAAATAGCCCTCTATTAGAGTTAGATGCTTTAATAAAAGAATCCCCTCCTTGAAAATAAGAAATACCAATCCTATATCCCCATGGGGATATAGGAGTAAATCTTGAATCGAAAGAAACTCCAATAAGGTTAGAAGCTCCTAAAAACTCTATATAGATATTTTTATCTCTCGTCTTTTTGAAAGATAAGGTGTCCTGTGCGAATATATTTGCAAAAACACCTATAGCAAACAATGCAAGTAAAAAACCTTTTTTTATCATATAATTTATTGATTTTGAACGTTGCAAAGTTAGACTTAATACTTCAAATCGCCATTTGTAAGCTTTTTTGTGAATTTGTAAACTTAATATATAACTATTTGATAGTTAAGGTGCATCACAAAAAAAAGATTGTAAAAGTATAAGCTGTCATTGGAATGGAGGAGCAGACCTTAAAAAAGCTATTATATTAGCACCTTCAGGAGTTTTAAGTTTCTTTCGGATATTGGTTTTATATTTGTGTACAGAAAAAATACTTTGCATCCATATAGCTGCAATTTCTTCTGTCTTGAACCCTGCAACCATCATACAGCAAAGTTGTAGTTCTTTTTCATTTAGATCTGAAAAGTTATCTTTCAGCAGTGTATAAAAATTATCAAAAGATAAATCAATGTGTTTATAAAAATTGTCCCATTGCGTAGTTAGTAAAGAATTATTTTGTGTAATATTGAATCTGTTTAATTCTTTTATAAATTTAGCACTTTGTTCTTTTTGCGTATATCTCAACATTGCAATTTGTTTGGCTATTTCAAAATCACGTAAGATGAACATTTTTGCTTCATCTTTTATATTATTTAAGCCTTCCAATGTTTCTATTTGTTGGTGAAGAGCCACAATTTGGTAAGCTTGTTTTCTTTTTTTATTGATGTAGATTAATAGCCCTATGCTTGCTATAAAAAGAGAACTTAAAGCAGCATATTTGTATGTAGATAATTTGGAACATGATATTAAAGAGGTGGGAGTGCAGATGATTTTATTGGTGGAAGATTCCATCCGGTTCTATTCTTCCGTGTTGCCTAACTTATATAAATTTGTGTTGAAGCAAAGTCAGGAATTTGCCACAGAGGCTTTGAATGCTCACCAGCGTACATTGCGTATGAGGGGACGTCCCAAAATTGTATTGGCACGTACTTACGAGGAGGCGATGGATTTATATAATAAATATCAGAATAATGTATTAGGTGTGATTACGGATGCACGTTACCCGCGTGGTGGTGTGGTGGATCCAATGGCAGGTATTAAGTTGCTGGCGGAGGTACGTTCCAGGGATCCGTTTGTTCCTCTTATTTTACAGTCGGCCGAGGTAGACAACAAGGTGTATGCTTCCCGGTATGGTGCTAGCTTTGTGGATAAGAATTCCAAGAAGATGAATATAGACTTGCGTGAAATTGTGTCTGATGATTTTGGTTTCGGGGATTTCATTTTCCGTAATCCCGATACATTGGAAGAAGTGGCCCGTGTTCATAATTTGAAGGAATTACAGAATGTTATTTTTGCTATTCCTAAAGAATCTCTCCTTTACCATATCAGTCGTAATCACGTATCCCGCTGGCTGTATTCTCGTGCCATGTTTCCACCTGCCGAGTTCTTAAAGCAGATAACTTGGGAGTCTTTGCAGGATATTGATGCTCATCGCCGTATAATCTTTGAGGCTATTGTGAAGTACCGTAAGATGAAGAATCAAGGTGTGGTGGCCGTGTTCCAACGTGATCGTTTTGACCGTTATTCTAATTTTGCCCGTATCGGTGAGGGGTCATTGGGGGGAAAAGGACGTGGTCTGGCTTTTATAGACAATATGGTAAAGCGCCACGTGGAATTTGATGAGTTTGAAAATGCGACGGTGGTCATTCCTAAAACGGTGGTGCTTTGTACGGATATCTTTGATGAATTCATGGATACCAATAGCCTATATCAAGTAGCATTGAGTGATGCGGATGATGACACGATATTGAAAGCTTTTCTTCGTGCCAAGTTGCCCGACCGTCTGGTGGAAGATTTCTTTGCTTTCTTTGATGTGGTGAAATCGCCTATAGCCATCCGTTCTTCCAGTTTGCTGGAAGATTCTCATTATCAGCCTTTTGCTGGGATATATTCTACTTATATGATTCCTTATTTAGATGATAAATATGAGATGCTCCGTATGTTGAGCGATGCCATAAAAGGGGTGTATGCTTCTGTTTTTTTCAGAGACAGCAAGGCGTATATGCAGGCAACCAGCAATGTGATAGACCAGGAGAAGATGGCTGTTATTTTACAACAGGTGGTCGGCACACAGTATGGTGACCGTTTCTATCCTTCTATTTCGGGGGTGGCACGTTCGCTCAACTATTACCCCATAGGAGATGAAAAAGCCGAAGAGGGAACTGTAAGTCTTGCTTTGGGGTTGGGTAAATATATTGTAGACGGAGGTCTGACTCTGAGGGTGTGTCCTTATCATCCTAACCAAGTGTTGCAGACCAGTGAGATGGAAATTGCTCTTCGTGAAACGCAGACTCAGTTTTATGCGCTTGATTTGAAGAATACGGGGCATAACTTTTCTTTGGATGACGGCTTTAATTTGTTGAAGCTTCCGGTGAAAGAAGCTGATAATGATGGAGCCTTAACTTTCATTGCTTCCACGTATGATCCGTATGATATGATTATCCGTGACGGAATTTATCCGGGAGGCCGGAAGGTGATAACATTTGCCAATGTGTTGCAACACGATGTATTTCCTTTGCCCCGTATTTTGCAGTTGGTACAGGAATACGGGCAAAGTGAGATGAGGCGTCCTGTTGAGATAGAGTTTGCTGTGACATTGAACCAGCAAAAGAAGAATGGTACTTTCTATTTATTGCAGATTCGTCCGATGGTCGATGTGAAAGCCAATCTTGAGGAGGATTTGAACCTTATTAAGGATGAGGATGTTCTTTTAAAGAGTAATAATTCACTGGGGCATGGCATTATGGAGGACATTCAGGATGTGATTTATGTGAAGACAGATGGTTATACTGCTTCCAATAATCCGACCATTGCTTATGAAATAGAAAAGATGAACCGTAAATTTTTGGATGAAGGGAAACATTATATATTGGTAGGTCCGGGACGCTGGGGAAGCAGCGATTCGTGGCTGGGCCTTCCTGTGAAGGGGCCCCATATTTCGGCTG
>ENA-OPJW01000123-OPJW01000123.1-human-gut-metagenome-genome-assembly--contig:-NODE-123-length-17751-cov-4.139071_pt1 | contig 17751 bp, 13 predicted proteins | sample MGYA00241776_ERZ501677 | MGnify/ENA primary metagenome ERZ501677 (study PRJEB25962, sample SAMEA2042298) | human gut metagenome | biome: human gut; feature: human-associated habitat; material: faeces...
GCGGTGGGGGCCGAGGAGCCGAAAGAGCGTCTCGTTCGAGCACGAGGCGGTGGTGGGGTAGATCAGCGTCGTGCCGTGCTGTGCGTGCATCTCCGCGGCGCGGAGCATCGCCTCGACGGTGCCGTCCGAAAAGTCGTAGCCTCCGCCGCCGTGGCAGTGCACGTCGATGAATCCCGGTGCGGCGTAGCGCCCTGCGGCGTCGATCACGCGGGCCCCCTCGAACGGCGTCGTCAGGTCGGTGCCGACGGCGACGATCCGTCCCTGTTCGATCAGAATAGTAGCCCCTTCGATCACCCGTGAGGGCAGTATGACCGAGGCGTTGACGATCTTCACCCGCCCGTCGGGTTCATTCTTGTCGGGCTTTTCGCCGGCCTGGGCCGACATGCAGCAGCCGATGATTGCCAATAGAACAAGCAGTCGTTTCATGGTCTCTATTTTTGGTTGTTTTCCTCGTCAATGTTCTGGATGCGCCCGCCGAAGAGGAAGACGGCGAGGATCGAAATCGGGAAGAGCAGTCCGCCGAAGATGAAGAACGGGGTCCATCCGGCGCGGGTAATCATCGGTACGACCACCATGGCGAGGATCGTTCCCAGCACGGCGGCGGCACCGCCCAGTCCGGCCAGCGAGCCGACCGTGCGGCCGTAGTGGAAGTCGGCGGCCAGCGTCATCAGGTTCGACTGCACGAACTGGTAGCCGCCCAGAATGAGGGCCATCATGATGACCGCGGCCGTGGCCGACGAGGCCATCGTTGCGCCGATGACACCCGGCAGGGCGATCACCACGCCGACGATCATCGAGCACTTGCGCGCGAAGTTGAGCGAGTGGCCGCGCTTCTGCAGCAGGCCGGAGAACCATCCGCCGGCGAAGGCGCCGATGGCGGCTCCCACGTAGGGTACCCAGGCCGACATGGCCACCTCGCGGATATCGAGGTTGAAGACCTCGATCAGGTAGATCGGAATGAAGGTCACGAAGATCCACCAGACGGGATCGATGAAGAAGCGGCCCACGATCAGGGCGTAGTTCTTCTTCTCGCGCAGCAGCTCGCCCCAGCTCTTGCAGCGCCCGGGATCGGTTGCGCGCCCCTCGGGCTGTCCCGAAAGGATGTATTCACGCTCCTTGTCCGTGATCCAGGGGTGGTCCTTGGGCCCCTTCTTGTTGATCCAGAGCCACGGAATGATCCAGATGACGGCCAGCGTGCCGACGATGGCGAAGGTGGCCTTCCAACCGAAGGCCAGGTAGAGGAACGAGATGACGATCGGCGCGAGGATCGAGCCCACGGAGGTCGAGGCGTTGAAGAGCCCCTGTGCCATGGCGTGCTCCTTGCTCGGGAACCATTCGGCATTGGACTTCGTCGTTCCGGGCCAGGGCCCCGCCTCGCCCAGTCCGAGCAGGAAGCGGAAGCATGTCAGCGACTTGATGCCCGAAGCCAGGGCCGTCAGCGCGTCGGCCGCACCCCAGAGCAGCGCCGAGAAGGCGAAGCCGCGGCGTGTTCCGATGCGGTCGTAGAGTTTGCCCGAGAAGAGCTGGCTCAGTCCGTAGGCGATCATGAAGAAGATCGTAATGTTGGCGAGCATCTGCTTCGAGCGGGCGCTGAAGTCGGCTTCCGACATCGACGGGTCGAGAATGCCCAGCTCGGCGGCGATGCCGCCCACGGCCGTATAGACATACGTGCCGTCGTCGCCGGCCGTCACGCGGTCGGCCGGTACGGTGATCTGCGTGCCGTCCTCGGCGGTGAGCGTGCAGCTTCCCGCTGCGGCGTCGAAGAGGACGCGGTCGGCCGGGTATTCGCTCTTCGTGTTGGCGACCCACATGTAGTTGAGGGTGCCCCGGTCGAGGTAATTGATGATGGAGACGAGCATGATGAGGCTCAGTATGATCCATCTTAATCCTTTGACTTTCATATCGTGTGGTTCTTTTAAGTCCGTATTGTTATCGGTTTTCGTCTTCCGCGTCGCTCCGCCTGCCGGCCGCCCGCGCCTCCCGTCCGGAAACGGGGCTGCGGGTGGGCGTCGGAGCGGTCCGCGGGGTGTGCTTTTCCGCCCTGCGGCGCTCCGCTACCGGCTGACGAGCGAGGCGCTGTCGCGGTCGACGTAGAGCGTGCAGTCGCGGTGCGTGCGCAGGATCGACGCCGGGCACGAGCTAACGATCGGGCCGTCGCACGTTCCCTTGATGGCGTTGGCCTTGGCGATCGTCGGTACGATGGCAAAGAGCTTCTTGACGTAGAGCAGTTCGGGAATGGTGATCGTGTAGGCGCGCGTGGGAACCTGGTCGATGCTGCTGAAGCAGCCGTCGTTGACCTGCTGCCGGATGCACGTGGGGTCCAGATCGACGGTCTTCACCGTGAGCGGATCGTCGAAGAAGGCCACGTGGGGGTCGTTGAAGGCAAGGTGTCCGTTCTCCCCGATGCCGAGGAATACCATGTCGGCGGGCATCTGACGCAGCAGGGCGGCGTAGCGTGCGCATTCGGCTTCGGGGTCGGCGGCCTGCGGGTTGATGTAGTTTACGCTCTTGAAATTCCGTTTCGAGAAGATCCTGTCGCGCAGGAACTGGCCGAAGGACTGCGGAGCGTGGGGGTCGATGCCGATGTACTCGTCCATGTGGAATGCGTTGATGCGGCCCCAGTCGATGTCGTAGTGGAGCAGGTTGGCCAGAAACTCGTTCTGCGAGGGAGCCGATGCGAAGATGATGTTCACCTCGGGTTTCTCTATCTGCAGGGCCATGATGTATGCGGCCACTTCGCGGGCGGCCACCTCTCCGAGCTCCGCCCGGTTTTCCGCAATGGCGACCTTCAGCCGCCCTTTGTGAGACGTATTACCATTTTTTCTGTCGGTTTAGAGATTGGTTGTATACTGTGTAGATCGTTCGATGCCTTGTTCGTTAACGTACACGCTTTCTTGCCTGATTCTTGTATGAAGTAATTAAAATATTAAAATACTGTACTTTATGAATTTTATTATGGCCTTTTGCGTGTGATTGCATAGCCTTTAACGTTTACAAAACCATAATTTATTCGCTTTTAATGCAAATTTTCCGTAAAAAAATAATATATTTACACTCGAAAAGTTGGTAACCCAATATTCAACCATTCAAATTTTCACTGTCCGAAGTCATGATTGAAACGGAAAAGACTGCAACGATGGAGGAGATCGCCCGCACGGCCGGCGTTTCGATCGGAACCGTGGACCGCGTGGTTCACAACCGCGAGGGCGTGTCGGAGAAGACGCGCAAACGCGTGCTCTCCGTCATCGACGAAATCGGGTACAAGCCAAACATATATGCCTCGATCCTCTCCCGCAAGAAGGCCTTTTGCATCGTAGCCATCGTCCCCTATTTCCAGACAGGCGAGTATTGGGAACTGGTCTACCGCGGCATTACGCGGGCCATCCGGCAGTCGCAGGGGCTGAACGTCGATCTGAAGATTTTTTACTACAACCAGTTCGAGCTCGAGTCATTTCGTGCGGCCTGCTCCAATACGCTCGACACGCGCCCCGATGCGCTGTTCATTGCCCCCATCTACAAGGAGGAGGCGATCCGTCTGGTGCGTCAGCTGTCGACGTTATCGATTCCGGTGGCCTACATCGACACCAAGCCCGAGAATACCGACTACCTGGCCTATTTCGGCATGCCGCTTTTCGAGAGCGGGTATCTTGCGGCCGACCTGCTCGTCGGAGGTGATCCTTCGGTGCGCGAGGTCGTCAGCTTCAACATCGACCGCGGCGAGGCCCCTCCCAACGACTCCACGCTCAACCGGCACAAGGGCTTTCTGGCCTATTTGAAGGACCACAACCCCGAGTGCCGTCTGACCGACTGCACGATGTCGCCGTTCGACTTTCTGCAGAACATGAAGATTTTCGACCGCTTTTTCGAGGAGCATCCCGACGTGCGCCACATCATCACCTTCAATTCGCGTGCGCACCTCATTTCGGACTGGATGGAGATTCGCGGCGTGAAGGACAAGAAGCTGCTCGGTTTCGACATGCTGCAGGCCAACATGCGGGCGCTCAAGAACGGGACGATCTCCACGCTGATCGCCGAACGCACGGACAAGGAGGCGTTCAAGGCGATCAAGGCGCTCATCGATTTTCTGGTCCTAAGGCAGAAGCCCGCGCAGCGCGACAACTACAGCTCGCTCGACATCCTGACGCGTTACAACGTCGATTTTTACCTCGTCGAGGATTGATCCTGCGGCGGAGTGCGGCCGCAGACGTTCGGTTTGCCGGCATACGTTAACGTTAACGGACTAATTCCGCCTCGCGGTGCGTTTTCGGGAGGGGGCGGTTGCGGCGATTTTTCCACTGATACCCATCTTTAACAGGATACTATCATGAAGACAAGAAGCAAGACGTTCATTTCGAGGGAGGAGCTTCCCTGGGAGCCGTGCGGGCCGGGTGTCCGGCGCCGTATCATGGGGTACGATCCCCATCTGATGGTCGTGCGGGTGGCGTTCGACAAGGATGCCGTCGGTGCGACGCATACGCATTACCATTCGCAGGTGACGCAGATCGAGAGCGGTCGCTACGAGGTGACCATCGGCGGCGAGAGCCGGGTGCTCGGGCCCGGCGACGGGTATTACGTCCCGGCCGACGAGCCCCACGGGCTGCATTGTCTCGAGGCCGGTGTCGTGCTCGACATCTTCTCGCCGCTGCGGGCCGATTTTCTCAAGTAGCGCGCCTGTCGTTCGCCGCGGGCATGCAAAAGGGCCGCTTCCGGAGGGAAGCGGCCCTTTTTTCGTGCGGAGAGGATTTACTCCTCGTCGCGGTACATGTGCTCCACGTAGATGGCGTGCTGCATGGCCTCGCGCTTTGCCACCGAAGGCTTCGTGAAGTACTGACGGCGGCGGAGCTCCTTCAGCACACCCGTGCGCTCGTATTTACGCTTGAATTTCTTCAGGGCGCGCTCGATGTTCTCGCCCTCCTTTACCGGCATGATAATCATGGTCTTGTGTTTTTTATTGTTATTGTTTTGTTTTCTTTTGTGTCGCAGGGCATCGGCCTTTTGCCGTTCTGCTCTGTTTTCGGAGGGTTCGTATACCTCCCCCTTCCTTGCTGTGGGAGCCTGCCACTTCCGTTGCCGCTCACCTTTTCGTCCTGTCTACTCGCTGTTGGGTCCGCTTTGCGTGCCGAACACCAGGTAGGGAGCCAGCCGTGCTGCCTCCTCCCGGGTCATTATGTGCTGTTCGATCAACTCTTCCGCGGTGCTCCAACCTCCTTTCAACTGGCGTGCCTTCAAAAGTTTCCGAAGTGTTGCCGGTGCCATGTACGGATGGCGTCCCAACTCTTTCGGGCTTGCAAAGTTAATATCAATTTTCCGAATTTCACAACTGTCGCAGTAAATTTGTTTCAAAATTTTCTCGTAGTTGCGCTCCGTGATGCCCGGAATCTCTGCGAGTTGCTCCACGCGGACGAATCCGCCGAGCCGTTCGCGGTATTCGATGATCCGCATGACGGTCTTCTCGCCGATGCCCCACACGCGGCGTAGCGTTGCCGAGTCGGCCGTATTGAGGTTGACGGGCTGTTCGATGGGGTGGGGTGTGCGTTCGGGGAAGATGATGTAGGGCTCGAGTGCCGCGGCCACCGAGTCGCTCACGACGTAGCAGTCGCGCAGCTCCTCCATGTCGTAGATGCCGTGCAGGTCGCGCCAGCGGACGAAGGCCTCGGCCTGGCGTTTCGACAGCGCGCCGATGGCCCGCAGGTAGCGAGTGCCGACCGTGTCGATACGGAACTGGACGGGAGCCATCGGCTCCGGAAGCGGGCGTCCGGTGCGGTACTCGCGCGGAGCGAAGGCGTATTTGCGGCCGATGCGGATGTAGGGTTCCAGCCGCCGGTAGGTCGAGTCGCTGATGCCGTAGCAGAGCGATACGTCCTCCGGGATGCGGAAGACCTTGCCCGCCGCGCGGTATTTCAGCAGGCTGACCGCCTCGTAGTTCGTCAGCCCGAGGGCGAGCAGCTCGTCGCGGTCGGCCGTGTTCGGGTCGAAGGGCCTGAGGCGGAGCGTGTCGGCGCGCTGCTCCATGGTGCGCTCGACGCGGCGGGCCGCCTCGGGGTCGGCCTTCGGACGGGCGAGCGTCAGTCCGAGGATCAAAAGTCCCGCCAGCGGCAGGAAGATGGCCAGGGCGCGGATTTCGCGTTCGGAGAATATGTTGCGCATTTATGTAAAGGTATGTAAAAACTTTGATTTATATCGTTTTTTTGTTAATTTTAATTTAAAAATTTGTTTATGGTAGATTATACTGCATCAAAAGAACGGTGTGAAGTCCTGGAGTTCTGCAATCATCCGGAAGAAATGTTCAAAGATACGGTTTATGACGGTAAAACAGGATACTGTGGTATTCACACTCCGGCATTTATTACAGTCGATTTATTCAAGATTGTGCCTATACGGGAAATCAGCTATCTTTTGTGGGATTATCGTGATCCTATGAATCATGACCCCGATAAAGAACGTAAGGAGCGAATGAAGTATGCTTATAGATTGCTCGTTTCTTCTGATAGAGTTTGCTGGAGTGTTGTTGATGATTCGTTGTGTGAGTTTCGTCGTGGATGGCAATTGTTCACTTTTGAGCAGTCTGTAAGTGCGCGTTATGTGAGGATTCATGCATTGGCTAACAGAATGAATTCAGGGTTTCACGTGGTGCGAATTCATGTTTGCGATACTGTGTCTGTTGCACTGAATATAGTTCCCTCTTATGCAAAACATATCAACGACAATCAGTTTGAAAGAGAGATTGGAGATCAGAATCCTTTATCTAATCGACTTACCGATTTGGCAGAGCAAGTGTATCATGTCTTGCCAAAGACTCAGGCAGGTGAATTAGTTCCAGCTGTTAAAGAAACCTATTTGAGATTTCAAATGATGTTATTTCGTCATGCGAGAGAGTTGTATGCTGTGGATGGAAAAATAGATGAAGTTAGAAATTTAATAGCGGCTCCTATTCGCGATCTGCTTGCTAAAAGGTTTGCCAAAGAGCAAAGGGAATTAAAATGGACAACATGGATATCTTTTATACTTCTTTTAGCACCTTTTATTAGTATAATAGTCGAGTTGATATTTTAATAAAAAAGTCAATGGAAGAGAATTATTTTTTGAATCCAGCTGTTCATATATATGATTCGACTGGGGCTGTTGATACGCCCGAGTTGAAAAGTTTGGTCGAGATGGGCCCTGATTCATCTGTACGTTATTACGATACTGAAAGAGGGTTTTATAAAATCAAGAATCCAGGTTGGATTGTTTTTGATTTAGGGGTTACATGCCATGTCGCGTATATTCGGCTTTTGTTATGGGATAATTGCGGAGGAGTTAAAAAGCAACCCAGTAGACGTAAATATACTTATCGGTTACTTGTTGCTGAGGATGTGCCGGGGCGTGATGCTTGTTATTTGACTTGGAAAGTAGTGTATTATAATGTTAATAATGGATCAAATGGCTGGCAGGAGTTTGTCTTTTCGCAGATTCAGTCAATTCGATATGTGAAGATACATGCCATAGCTAATACCAGTAATGAGTATACGCATATTGTCAATATTCAAGCATATGGATCATTAACAGAAGTTTTGCATGATTATCTTAATTTGGCTGTAGATAATGTCTCTTCTCAAGAAAAGTCAGGTAGCGGAGTTGTCCCGCCCATAAGGGGTTTTGTGAATAATAGGATAATCATCGAGAGTGATGATAGTTTGATTGATCCTATAATTTCTACTTGCATTTATAAAGAGATATTGGGAGACCTTGATGCATTAGTGGATTCTTTACGTTTGGAAAAGCTTGATTATTCTCGCGTTTTATCATTTCGTGATGAACTGATGACGGACGATGCAAATTCAAAATCAATGGAACACGAATTGTTATATTTTCAGAAATCTTTGCTAAAACCACTTGAAGATGAATTGTCTAAACAAAAAAGACGTCGTAAGTTTATGATTTTTGCGCAGCTCGTTTCGGTAGTTTCAATCATATACGGGATTTTGGATTTATTCTTGTTTTGAGAATATTATCTGCGGCAATTATGTTGCCGCTTTTTTTTGCCACATATAACTATAAAAAATAGTTGTATAATTATTTTTTTTAGTTACCTTTGTGGTGAAGAACCATTCCTGCCGGGAGACGAGGCGCGCCGAAGGGGCGCTGCATCCCTGCCGGAGGAGAAAAAACGGACTGTCATGGAGAACAAGACGACAATGGAGCGGCTGACACGCCGCGAGGAGGAGCTGATGCACCGCTTCTGGGAGCACGGACCGATGTTCGTGCGGGAGCTGGTGGCGTTGTTTCCCGACCCGAAGCCCCATTTCAACACGATTTCGACGATGGTGCGCTCGCTCGAAGCCAAAGGCTACGTCGCCCACGAGGACTACGGCAACACCTACCGCTACCATGCCGCCGTGAGCGAGGAGGAGTTCTCGCGCCGCACGCTGGGCAACGTCATCAGCCGCTATTTTGAAAATTCCTACCTCGGCGCCGTGTCGGCGCTGGTCGAGGAGGAGAAGATCTCGGTCGAGGAGCTGCGTGCCCTGATCGACCGCATCGAGAACAACCGCACCCGCTGACCATGGAAGCCCTGTTGACCTATACGTGGCGCGTGGCGGCCTGTCTGGCCGTGGCGTGGCTCTTCTTCCGGCTGCTGCTCGGGCGCGAGACCTTCTGCCGCCTGAACCGCCTTGTCGTGCTGGCACTGCTGGTGCTCTCGTTCCTCCTGCCTTTGTGCGTCATCACCGTCCGCCGCGAGGTCCCCATACCTTATGAAGTATGGGTCCATGCGACGGAGGTGCGGTCGGCTGCCGCCCCGGTGTCGGCTGCGGCACCCTTCCCGTGGGCGGCGCTTCTCGGCGGGCTCTATCTTGCCGGGGTGCTGGCGGCCGCATGCCGCATGGCGTGGTCGCTTGCGGCCGTCGTGCGGGTGATCCGCCGCGGACGCCGCGAACGCCTGGCGGACGGGGTGGTGCTGGTGCGCACGCCGCAGTCGGTCACCCCCTTCAGCTGGGGCCGGTATGTCGTGCTCGCGGAGACGGAGCCGGCCGAAGAGGTTGCGACGATCCTGCTGCACGAACGGGCCCATGTGCGGCTGCACCATACGTGGGACCTGCTTTTTGCCGATCTGGCCGGCTGCCTGCAGTGGTTCAATCCGGCGGTGTGGCTGCTGCGGCGGGAGCTGTGCGCCATCCACGAGTACGAGGCCGACCGCGCGGTGCTCGAGGCCGGGACGGATGCCCGCGCCTACCAGCTGCTGCTGGTCCGCCGGGCGGTCGGCACGCAGGCCTTTGTCGCAGCCAACAATTTCAACCACAGTAAACTTCAAAACCGTATTGCCATGATGCTGAAAAAAAGATCATCCCGCTGGGCGGCGGCCCGCGCGCTGCTCATTCTGCCGCTTACGGCCGTGGCGTTGGGGGCCTTTGCCCGCACGTTGCAGGTGCCGGTCGTGAAGGCGCCCGATGCGACGCTGCTTCCGGCTCCGACGTCCGGAACGAACGCCGCGCGCGAGGCCTCGCTCGACTCCTCTTCGATCACGATCGTTCCGGCGCCGGAGGAGGGCGGTAAGGCGTCCTCCGCACCGGACGCGAAGCCTGCACCGCTCTATATTGTCGACGGTGAGGTCGTGGAACCCGTCCGCGTGCAAAACTTCCCGACCGAGCGCATCGCTGCGGTCACCGTACTCAAGGATTCGAGCTTCACGGTCCGCTACGGGGATGCGGCCCGCAACGGGGTGGTGGTGATCTCGACGCGCGGTGTCGTGTCCGACAGCACCGCGTTGCGCGAGGTGCAGCGCCGGGCGGAGGAGGCGACGGCCTATTTCCGGAGCCCGGAGTGGAAGGCCGTGCAGCAGAAGCTGGACGGAGCGAACGGCTACTTCCGGAGTGAAGAGTGGGCCGAGGTGCAGCGGAAGATGAACGAATCGCCCGACTATTTCCGGAGCGACGAATGGAAGGCCGTGCAGGAGAAGCTGGCCGCCGTAGGCGACTATTTCAGGAGCGAAGAGTGGCGCGAGGCGCAGCGGAAGGTGGCGGCGACGGTCGATTACTTCAAGAGCCCCGAATGGCTGGTGGCGCAGGAGCAGCTGGCGTCGATGGGCGAATATTTCCGCAGCGATGAGTGGCGCGAGGCACAGCGCAGCCTGGAGAAGGGGTGGCAGGGATCCGATCCCGCGCCGTCCGCGGATGCCGCTGTCGGGGATGCCACCGCGACGGCAGAGCAGGCTGCTGCCGTGCGCGAGCACGATATCGTGGTGGTCGGCGTGGGCAAGATGAAAAAGTCGGACCTGCTCTACGTGGTTGACGGCAAGCGGGTCTCCTACCGGAAATTCTCGGCGCTGGACGCCTCGACGATCCGGGAGATCAATGTGTTAAATGGTGAAAGCGCCGAGCGGAAGTACGGCCGCCGGGGCCGCAACGGAGCCCTCGAAGTCACCACGAGGCAGGCCGGCGGCGGGCAGTGAGCAAATCCGTAAGCAAAAGATAAAAAGTTCATCGGAGCGGGGGAGCCTTTCGGGCGGCCCCGCTTTTTTTGTGGAGCCGGAGGCGGGCGTCGGAAGCCCGAAGAGGGTGCCGGGCATTGGAAAGTCGGCGCCGGGAGCCAAATGGAGGGCGCCGGGAGTCCGAAGACGGGCGCCGGGAGTCCGAAGACGGACGCCGGAAGCCCAAAGGCCGGTGCCGGATGGTGTCCGGTTACTCGAACGTGACGATTTCGGGCCTGGTCGGGCGGTAGCGCCACTGCTCGAGTCGCGTGGCGTTCGACAGCCGGAAGTATTCGCTTTCGACGAGCCCGGGCTTGCCGAAGGCGATGCCCAGCCGGATCTGGATCGTGTTGAAGACCAGGCGCTCGTTGCGCAGCCGCACGCCGATGCCCAGCGAGGTGTAAAACTCGTTCTTGAAGATGTTGGGCGAATAGCCGATCAGTCCGAAGTCCGCGAATCCGAAAAAGGCGATGCGGAATCCCAGCGGATGGTAGGGCGAGAAGAGCACGGTCTCGGTGTTGAGGATCATGCGGTTGGTGCCGATCACGTGCTCCTTGAGCGCCTGCAGGCCGTTTTCGTCGGTGAAGCGGATGCTCTCGTCGCTTCCCAAGAGGCGGTTCCAGCCCTGCGTGTAGTTGAGCGAGAGGAACTGGCGGATGCGGCTGCGGCGGAGCATGAAGAGGTTGGAGAACCACCGCAGGTCGACATCCACGGCGCTCTGGCGCCACATGCCGCTCCCCGTGTCGATGTAGCTGCCGAGCGTCAATCCGCCCATGAGGTAGCCTACGGGGCGGAATCCGCCGGTCACGTAGCTGATGCCGAGGTACATTGCGTCGCGAAACTCGCCCCAGACGTAGCCGCTGACCAGCTCGGCCTTGTATCCCGTGGCGAGGTACTCGCGCAGACCGAATCCGTAGACCATGTTGGCCGTGTAGAAGCGTTCGCGGTAGAGACCCACGCCGGCCAGCAGGGCGTCCTGGTCGTGCAGAATGGGGTTGTAGTCGGCGCTTACCGCGGGCCGTTCGCTCACGCGGCGGTAGTTGTAGCGCCCCGTGACGTAGAAGCTCGACCGGAGCGCGGGTATGAGGTGCGAGTAGCCGCCCCAGGCGTCGAGGTTGCGCTGCTTGACCAGCAGCGACGTGTCCTGCTCGATCATGTAGCGTTTTTCGCGGATGTCGCCGTAGGTCAGGCCGATCTCGTAGTCGGTCGGTCGCAGGAACTCCTTGCGGAGCCCGAGGCTGAGCGTCGAGTTGTAGAAGTCGCGCCCGCCGGCGAAGTCGGCCGTGTAGAAGGTTCCCAGCACGTTGGGAATCTCGTATTCGACCAGGTTGCCGCCGTAGGAGAAGTCCTCGCGGTTGAAGTTGGTGTTGATGCGCAGCAGGTTGCCCGTGCCGAAGATGTTGGCGTCGTAGACCCCGACGGTCGTGCGCCCTTCGGAGTGGAGCCCGCCGTCGACGCTGATGGTCCAGCTGTCGCGTGTGGTGATGACGATGTTCACGCAGGTCGTGTCCACGGGGTCGGGGACCACGCTGATGTCGACATCGGAGAGGTAGGAGCGCGAGCGGAGCAGCTGTTTGTTGCGGATGATCGTCTGGGGGTCGAGCTGCTCGCCGGTGCGGAAGAGCAGGTCGCGGCGGATGACCCGTTCGCGCGTCAGCATGTGCGTCTTGTTGGCCGCGCGTTCGAGCCAGTTGCCGTCGGCGTCGAAGATCGGGCGGCGGTCGATCGAGATTTCGCCGATCGTCTTGCCGGCAAAGGGTTCGAGCAGCACGCTCTCGTCGATGGCCTGCCCCGTTGCCGTCGTGTCGAGTACGGGACGCACGAAGAGCATGCGGTAGAGCATGCGGGGAACCCGGCGGCGCGACGTCTTGGACCGGATGCTGTCGTAGAGCCGCTGGTCATTGACTCCGCGTCCGGGATTGAACCGTCCCGCGCTGTCGGGGGTGAAATGTTCGGGCTTGTAGACCTTCGGGCCCACGGAAAGTTCGGCGGCCGTCGTGGCCGTCGCCAGCAGTGTGAGCAGCAGTATGCAGAGCCGGGAGAACATACGTCAAAGATAACGTATTTTCGCGATAAAAAGTATCGAAAACCGCCCGCCGGAGCCGCCCGGGTATAAAAAAAGGTCCGCATGAAGCGAACCTTCTTTCGTATCGTTGTGCAGGGTGGGTGATCCTTGCCGTTTCGGGCGGCCTGTGCCGGTGTCCGTCGGATCTCCGGCCCCGGCCCTGCTTTCGGGACCGATCCGGCTCCGGTTTCGATCCAGACTTCGGTTCCGACCGCTGCCTGCCCCCGGCTTTCGCCCCGGAGCTTCCCAGTCCCGGTCCCTTTCCAGTCCCGGTCCCTCTCCAGTCCCGGTCCCTCTCTGCTTTTGCCCCCCCCCGGCTCCGGCCCGGCCCTCCGGGTTATCTGCGGCGCTGCTCCTTGGCCTCGATGCACTCCGTGGCGTGGGGCACCTTCATCAGTCGCTCCTTGGGAATGAGCTTGCCGGTGGTCTTGCAGATGCCGTAGGTCTTGTTCTCGATGCGCACGAGCGCCATCTCGAGGTTGCGGATAAACTTCATCTGGTGGGCCGCCAGGCGTCCGCTCTCCTCCTTGGAGAGGGTCGTCGCCCCCTCTTCGAGGACCTTGAACGTCGGCGAGGTATCTTCCGTGTCGTTGTCTGCCGTATGGGTAATCGTGGCGCGCAGCAGCTCGTAGTCCGCACGTGCGTTCTCAAGCTTTTTCAGGATAAGCTGCTTGAACTCTTCGAGTTCGGCATCGCTGTATCGGGTTCTTTCGTCTGCCATAGTCGTTACTCTCTTTTTTGTTTATTTGTAAAATTAAGTATTTATTCTGAAAACACCAAATTTTACGCGAATAACGTATGCGCGCCCCGCCGTATTGTGTGTGCGGCGTCAGATGCGCGTCACGGCGATCTTCAGCGGCTCGTCGTCCAGATCGGAATCCACGACGACGGCACCGGCCGGTGCCGTCGCGGCCTTCACTTCGACGGCGAGCGTCTGCGCGGCGATGTAGTCCGAGAAGCCGGCGAGCGCCTGCTCGACGGCGGGCTTCGCCTCGATCTCCACGCGGATCTTGTCCGTGACCTCGAATCCCGACTCCTTGCGGATGTTCTGGATGCGGTTGATCAGCTCGCGGGCCGCACCTTCGGCGCGCAGCTCGTCCGTCAGCGTGATGTCGAGTGCCACGGTGAGCTTGCCCTCCGTCGACACGAGCCATCCGGGCATGTCCTCCGAGGTGATCTCGAAGTCGGCCGGCGTGACGGTGATACGCTCTGCGCCGAGATCGAGCACCGTTTCGGGTGCGGCCTCGATCTGGGCAATGCGCTCCTGCGAGAACTCCGCGGTCATGGCGGCGATCTGCTTCATGTACTTGCCGTAGCGCGGGCCGAGGGTCTTGAAGTTGGGCTTGATGCGCTTGGTGATGATGCCCGTGGTATCCTCGATGAGCTCCAGCTGCTTGACGTTGACCTCCGAAAGGATGAGGCCCTTCACGGCGGAGATGTGGGCCGCCATGGCGGGGTCGAGCACCGGGATGAGAATCTTCATCAGCGGCTGGCGCACCTTGATCGAGACCTTGCGGCGCAGGGCCAGCACCATTGACGAGACGCGCTGCGCGAGCGACATCATCTGCTCGAGGTCGGGGTCGATCAGCCGCTCGTCGGCCTCGGGGAAGGTCGACAGGTGGACGGACTCCTCGGTGTGGCGTCCGCTCACGGCGTTCAGGTCGGTGAAGATGCGGTCCGAGATGAAGGGTGCGAAGGGTGCCGCAAGCATCGCGACGGTCTCCAGACAGGTGTAGAGCGTCTGGTAGGCCGCGAGCTTGTCCTCGGACATGCCGCCGCCCCAGAAGCGCTTGCGGTTCAGGCGCACGTACCAGTTCGAGAGGTTCTCGCCGACGAACTCCTGGATGGCGCGGGCCGCGGGCGTTGGGTCGTAATCCTCGAGCGAGCGCGTCACGTCGCGCACGAGCGTGTTGAGCAGCGAGATGATCCAGCGGTCGATCTCGGGACGCTTTGCGACGGGAATCTCCTCCTCGCGGCCCGTGAATCCGTCGACGTTGGCATAGAGGGCGAAGAACGAGTAGGTGTTGTAGAGCGTGCCGAAGAACTTGCGGCGCACCTCGTCCACGCCGTCGCGGTCGAACTTGAGGTTGTCCCACGGCTGCGAGTTGGAAATCATGTACCAGCGCGTGGCGTCGGGACCGTAGGTTGCGAGCACCTCGAACGGATCGACGGCGTTGCCCAGGCGCTTCGACATCTTGTTGCCGTTCTTGTCGAGCACCAGTCCGTTGGAGATGATGTTGCGGAAGGCCACCGAGTCGAAGAGCATCGTGGCGATGGCGTGCAGCGTGAAGAACCAGCCGCGCGTCTGGTCGACACCCTCGGCGATGAAATCGGCGGGGTAGACCTCGTTGAAGTCCTCCTTGTGCTCGAAGGGGTAGTGGACCTGGGCGTAGGGCATGGCTCCCGAGTCGAACCACACGTCGATCAGGTCGGGTTCGCGGCGCATCGGCTCGCCCTTCGACGAGACGAGGACGATCTGATCGACATAGGGGCGGTGCAGGTCGATGCGGTCGGTCGAGTAGTTCTCCTTCGACATGTCGCCCACGCGGAACTTCGGGAAGGGATTCTCCTTCATCACGCCCGCGGCGACCGCCTTCTCGATCTCGGCCATGAGCTCCCCGACCGAACCGATGCACTTCATCTCCGAGCGGTCCTCGGTGACCCAGATCGGCAGGGGCGTGCCCCAGAAGCGCGAACGCGAGAGGTTCCAGTCGTTGAGGTTCTCGAGCCACTTGCCGAAGCGTCCCGTGCCGGTCGACTCGGGTTTCCAGTGGATCGTGCGGTTGAGCTCGATCATGCGCTCCTTGGCGGCCGTCGAGCGGATGAACCACGAGTCGAGCGGGTAGTAGAGCACGGGTTTGTCCGTGCGCCAGCAGTGGGGGTAGTTGTGGACGTGCTTCTCGATGCGGAAGGCCTGCGATGCGGCCTTCATCTTCATGCAGATGTAGATGTCGAGCGACTCGGCGGCCTGCGCGGCCTGCTCGTCGTAGCGTCCGTCGACGGTGAACTGCGGGTCGTAGGCGTTCTTGACCCAGCGGCCGGCATATTCGCGGTAGCGGTCGACGTCGACGCACTCGGCGACGAAGCGCTCGTCGAGCTCGTCGAGCAGGTAGAACTTGCCCGTGAGGTCGACCATCGGGCGGGTCTCGCCGCGCTTGTTGATCATGAAGAGCGACGGGATGCCCGCGGCGCGCGCCACGAAGGCGTCGTCGGCACCGAACGTCGGGGCGATATGGACGATACCCGTACCGTCCTCCGTGGTGACGTAGTCGCCCAGGATCACGCGGAAGGCCTTCTGCGAGGCGTCGTGCCAGTTGCCGTCGCCATCCACCTCGACGGGCTTGACCCACGGCAGCAACTGCTCGTAGTGCATGCCTTCGAGTTCGGGACCCTTGTATTCGCCGACGACCTCGAACGGCACGAGCTTGTCGCCCGGCTTGTAGGAGTCGAGCGCGAGGCCCTCGGCCTTCTTGTTGAAGTGGTTGTAGAGCAGCGCCTTGGCCAGCACGGCGGTGATCTTCTCACCCGTGTAGGCGTTGTACGAGCGCACGGCCACGTAGTCGATCTTCGGGCCGACGCAGAGCGCCGTGTTCGAGGGCAGGGTCCACGGCGTCGTGGTCCAGGCCAGGAAGCAGGGCGTGCCCCAGCCCGTCATTTCGGGCTTCGGGTCGAGGATGCGGAACTGCCCGACGACGGTCGTGTCCTTGACGTCGCGGTAGCAGCCCGGCTGGTTCAGCTCGTGCGTCGAGAGGCCCGTGCCGGCGGCCGGCGAGTAGGGCTGGATCGTGTAGCCCTTGTAGAGCAGACCCTTGTCGAAGAGCTGCTTGAGCAGCCACCACAGCGTCTCGATGTATTTGTTGTCGTAGGTGATGTAGGGGTCGTCCATGTTGACCCAGTAGCCCATCTTGCGCGTGAGCTCCTCCCACACGCCCGTGAACTCCATGACGGCCTCGCGGCACGTGCGGTTGTACTCCTCGATGGAAATGCGGCGGCCGATATCCTCCTTCGTGATGCCGAGCTTCTTCTCGACGCCCAGCTCCACGGGCAGGCCGTGGGTGTCCCATCCGGCCTTGCGGTGCACGAGGTAGCCGCGCTGGGTCTTGTAGCGGCAGAAGACGTCCTTGATCGTGCGGGCCATCACGTGGTGGATGCCCGGCATGCCGTTGGCCGAGGGGGGACCCTCGTAGAAGACGAACGTGGGGTGTCCCTCGCGGGTGGTGATGCTTTTGTGGAAGGTGTCGTGCGCGTCCCATTCGGCGAGCACGTCGGCGGCCAGACCTGCCAGGTCGAGACCTTTATACTCCTTGAACTTCATAGGTATGTATGGTTGTTATTTGCCGGTTTTCTGACAAGCAGCAAAGATAGGAAAAAAGATTGGAAAAATTGCAAAAAACAGCGCTTTCGGCGCCGTCCGATGCAAAACGGCACGCCGCAGGGGGCGTGCCGTGAATCGAGGCCGGGACGGGATTGTTGTGCGCGATGCCTGCCCGGGGACGGAACAGTCGCGTGCGGTGCACATGCCGGGGCGGAGGTGTTGCGCGGTGCTTGCAGGCGGACGGGGCTGTTGTGCGCGGCCGTGCGTCCGGAAAGGCCTGGTGATGCTGTATGTGCCCGCGTGCCCGGAAAGGGTCAGAGGTGCCGTGCGCTGCCGTGTGTCCGGAAAGAGGAGGGGTGCCGGGTGTTTGTGGCACTCTTCGCCGCCCGGATCGGGCCGGGCGTCAGTCGAACGACTGCATCTCGATGAGCTTGGCGTAGATGCCGTTGCGGGCCATCAGCTCGTTGTGCGTGCCCTGCTCGGCAATGCGGCCGTGGTCGATGACGATGATCCGGTCGGCGTTGTGGATCGTCGAGAGCCGGTGGGCGATGACCACCGACGTGCGGCCCACGAGCAGCTTGTTCAGGGCCTCCTGCACGAGCTTCTCGCTCTCGGTGTCGAGCGCCGAGGTCGCCTCGTCGAGGATCAGGATGTCGGGGTTCTTCAGCACGGCGCGGGCGATCGAGAGGCGCTGCCGCTGTCCGCCCGAGAGCTTCGCGCCGCGGTCGCCGATGTTGGTCTGGTAGCCCTTGTCGGTCTCCATGATGAAGTCGTGGGCGTTGGCTACCTTGGCCGCGGCGACGATCTCGTCGTGCGTGGCGTCGAGTTTTCCCAGCGAGATGTTGCCCTCGATCGTATCGTTGAAGAGGATCGTATCCTGTGCCACGACACTCATGTGGGCGCGCAGGCTCTCCTGCGTGTAGT
>ENA-OPJW01000130-OPJW01000130.1-human-gut-metagenome-genome-assembly--contig:-NODE-130-length-17477-cov-1.725634_pt1 | contig 17477 bp, 18 predicted proteins | sample MGYA00241776_ERZ501677 | MGnify/ENA primary metagenome ERZ501677 (study PRJEB25962, sample SAMEA2042298) | human gut metagenome | biome: human gut; feature: human-associated habitat; material: faeces...
ATAAATGCCCCGGTTTTTTGCGTCGTTTCCCGTGCAGTAGCCCGGTTCGGATAAGTCGGAAATAAAAGGTCGTTCTTTCGGTAAGTTTTTTCTGAAAACCACTGGATTTTTTCGTCTGTTTATGTTATAATGACAACGTTGAGCATTCCACAGGAACTTTTTCAACAAATTTATCTGGAGGTTGTTTTCATGAAGAAAAAACTCACAACCGTTGCGTTTCATGGCACCCCCGAGCAGGAGGAAAAGCTGATTGCCGTCATCGACGCCCACAAGGACGCAAAGGGCGCGATGATGCCGATCCTGCAGGGCGCCAAGGAAATCTACGGTTACCTGCCCGTCGAGGTGCAACGGATTATTGCCCTGCGCACCGGCGTGTCGCTGGAGGAGATTTATGGTATCGCCTCGTTCTATGCGCAGTTCAAGCTGAACCCTGACGGAGAGGTTGCTGTTGCCGTGTGTCTCGGCACCGCCTGCTATGTCAAGGGCTCCGGCGAGATCATTGAGGAGTGTTCCAAGTGCCTGAATGTGCCGGTAGGCAGTACGTCTGTCGATGGGCGGTACTCTCTGGAAGCGACCCGGTGCATCGGCGCCTGCGGTCTTGCCCCGGTTATGACTGTAAACGGAGAGGTTTACGGACGGCTGAAGAAGGGCGAGGCTGCCGCTATTCTGGCAAAATTCCTGTAAGAATTACCCGCTTTCCCACTAAACTCTGTGAAAGGCAGGTCTGAGCCACTTATGAAAATCAGAATTATCCGCGAACTGCTCGACGCCGAGGTTCTCTGCGGGCAGGAGTATATGGACAGGGAGGTCAACTCCGCCTGCGGCAGCGACATGATGAGCGACGTGCTCGCATTTGTTAAAGAACAGGCAGTTTTGCTCACCGGGCTCGTCAATCCCCAGGTCGTGCGGACTGCCGAGATGATGGATATGAAGGTCATCGTGTTCGTGCGCGGCAAGGTGCCGGGCGATGCGATACTCGACCTTGCACGCGAGCTGGATATCGTCGTGCTCAAAACCGAGCTCGAGATGTTCACCTCCTGCGGAAAGCTCTATCAGGCAGGCCTGAGAGGGGGCAGGGCTGTCAATGGATAACATGAAGCTCCATTTTGACGTTGACGGGGAGGATTTTACCCGCGCGGGCGAGGCGTCCGGCGAGACAAAGCGCGTGCTCAAGGGTCTCGGCTTTGACGCGTCCGTGATAAGAAACGTCTCGATAGCCATGTACGAGGGCGAAATAAATATGGTCATTCATGCGGGCGGCGGCGAGATAGATGTCGAGATATCGCCCGAGTGCATATCCATGGTGCTCGCCGATCACGGACCCGGCATAGAAAATGTCGAGCTCGCCATGCAGGAGGGGTATTCGACCGCGCCCGATAAGGTGCGCGCCCTCGGCTTCGGCGCGGGCATGGGTCTGCCCAATATAAAGAAGTATACGGACGAGATGAAGATAGACACCGAAAAGGATGTCGGAACAACGATAAGCCTCAAAGTATATACCGCTCACTGACTGAGCGCCCGCGTCTGCGGGAGCCGGGAGGACTTTTTACATGAACACGTATTTCCATTCGGTGCGGCTCGATGAAGAGAAGTGCATGGGCTGCACCAACTGCATAAAGCGATGTCCCACGCAGGCTATACGCGTGCGCAGCGGCAAGGCGCATATTATCTCGGAACGCTGCATCGACTGCGGCGAGTGCATCCGCGTCTGCCCGCACCATGCAAAATATTCCCACCGCGACTCGATGAACAGGATAATCGAGTTCAAATACAGAGTCGCCCTGCCCGCGCCGTCGCTCTACGGGCAGTTCAACAATCTTGATGATATCGGATATGTCATAACCGCGCTCAAAATGCTCGGCTTTGACGAGGTGTTCGAGGTCGCGAGAGGCGCCGAGCTCGTCAGCGACGCGACGCGAAAATACATCGCCGAGCACGATATACCACGGCCGGTAATATCCTCGGCGTGCCCTGCGGTCTGCCGGCTGATAAGGGTCTGCTTCCCGCACCTTGTCCCGCATGTCTTGCCGCTCAATTCTCCCATGGAGACTGCGGCTCTGATAGCGCGCAGCGAGGCGCAGGCAAAAACGGGACTCGACTCTTCGGATATCGGAATATTTTTTATCACGCCGTGCCCCGCGAAGATAACCGCCGTCAAGCAGCCCATCTGCCTGCCGGAGTCGAATGTCGACGCCGTGATAGCGATGAAGGATATATATCCCGTGCTCCTGAAGCAGATGAACCACCTCGACGCGCCGGAGGACGCCTGCGAGTCGGGGCTCATGGGAGTCAACTGGGCGTCGAGCGGCGGCGAGTCGGCGGCTTTGCTCAAGGATAAATATCTCGCCGCGGACGGCATTGAAAATGTCATAAAAGTGCTCGAAGAGATAGAAGATGAAAAGCTTGACAGGCTCGATTTTGTCGAGCTCAACGCCTGCTCGGGCGGCTGCGTCGGCGGCTCGCTGACTGCGGAAAACCCGTATGTCGCAAAGGCGCGGATCCAGCAGCTCAGAAGATATCTGCCCGTTGCGGCGAATCATCTGGCAGGCGACGAAGTGCCCGAGACTATGAGCTGGCAGCGGCCGCTCGAGGGCTCGTCGGTTCTCAAGCTCGCCGACAATGTCTCCGACGCCATGGCGATGATGTCGAAGATGACCGAGATAATCGCACGCCTGCCGGGGCTCGACTGCGGCACCTGCGGCGCGCCCACCTGCCGCGCCCTCGCGGAGGATATAGTCAGGGGCAGCGCGACGCTCCACGACTGCGTTTTCGCCATGCGCGACGAGCTCGCGGGCACGGATATGCAGGAGTATATTCCCGCGCCGTTCAGAAGCACGGGCAAAAAGGAGGAGACGAAATGACGGTCGGGGATATAAAAGAAAAGCTGGGGCTCAAAGCTCTTTGCGAAAACGAAGACTCGCTCTCGCGCGAGGTCACTGGCGGCTACTGCGGCGACCTTCTGAGCTGGGTCATGTCCCGCGCAAAGGCGGGGGACGCCTGGATGACCGTCATGGGCAATGTCAACTCCATCGGCGTGGCGGCGCTCGCGGACATAGCCTGCATTATTTTGACGGAGTCCGCGCCCCTCGATGAGGACGCGCGCGTCCGCGCAGAGCAAAACGGCGTCGCAGTATATCAGACCGACAAAAATGCCTATGAAACAGCCGTCAGCCTGTCGGGGCTTATATAAACTAAACCTGCTTCACCCGTCGGTGCGGCACCTTGAGAGGAGAAAAGCTATGGGTAATGAATTCGAAAAAGCGGTAAAAAGATTTTCCGAGGCAAAGGATGTTTTGGAGAAATTCGAGAAATCGGAGGAGGCCGTGGCATTTATGCAGAACGAGACGGGATTGCCCGCCGACGAATGCATGAGGGCTTATGAGTTGATTATGAATACCGATACCGACTGAAAATAGTCGGCTCAAACCTATTGACGAATAAATCCAAAAGTATTATAATCACCTTAATGTTGTACCTATCGGGTGCAACACTAAATGAGCATATCTCAAAGGCTTTGACGGAGACAGTAGCCTTGCGCAAAGAGACAAAGTGAGCCGGCGGCAGTGGAAAGCCGGTACTCGGCGCAGGAGCGAATATCACTCCCGAGCAGCGGGACGAAAGGCGAAAACCGAGTAGATCCCGACGGCGCGTCCCACCGTTACCGGGCGGCATTTAATTGAATGTAGTGGGTGGTTGCAAAGCCGGGTCTTTGTCCTGTTATGGACAGGGACCTTTTTTGTTATCAGCCGCGATTCCCTGAAAGGATGGATAGCTATTATGTACGACAAGGTATCGACGAATTTTGAGTTCGTCAACCGCGAGAAGAAGGTGCTCGATTTCTGGAACGAGAACCACATTTTCGAGAAGAGCATCGACTCGCGTAAAAATGCGGAGACTTTCACTTTCTATGACGGCCCGCCGACGGCAAACGGCAAGCCGCATATCGGCCACGTGCTGACGAGAGTTATAAAGGATATGATCCCGCGCTACAAGACCATGAAGGGCTATATGGTGCCCCGAAAGGCGGGCTGGGATACCCACGGTCTGCCCGTTGAGATCGAGGTCGAGAAGCTGCTCGGCATCGAGGGCAAGCAGGGGATAGAGGAATACGGTCTTGAGCCCTTTATCAAGAAGTGCAAGGAGAGCGTATGGAAATACAAGGGTATGTGGGAGGATTTTTCCGGCAAGGTCGGCTTCTGGGCCGATATGAAGCACCCCTACGTCACCTATGACAACACCTTTATCGAGTCCGAGTGGTGGGCGCTCAAGCAGATTTGGGACAAGGGTCTGCTCTATAAGGGCTTCAAGATAGTGCCCTACTGCCCGCGCTGCGGCACCCCGCTCTCATCTCAGGAGGTCGCTCAGGGCTATAAGGATGTCAAGGAGCGCTCGGCGGTAGTCAAGTTCAAGGCTAAGGGCGAGGACGCATATTTCCTCGCATGGACGACAACTCCGTGGACTCTGCCCTCGAACGTCGCGCTCTGCGTCAACCCCGCAGAGGACTATGTTAAAATCAAGGTTGAGGACGGCACCGTATACTATATGGCGCAGGCCCTCGTTGAGAAGTTCTTCCCCGAGGGAGTCGAGACTCTCGCTACCTTTAAGGGCAAGGAGCTTGAATACAGAGAGTATGAGCCGCTGTTCGAGTGCACAAAGTCGAATGACGGCAAAAAGGGCTGGTACGTCACCTGCGACGGTTATGTCACTCTGACGGACGGCACCGGTATAGTCCATATCGCACCGGCATTCGGTGAGGACGACGCAAACGTCGGCAAGAACTACGATCTTCCGTTCGTTCAGCTCGTCGACGCCGCCGGCTGCATGGACAAGAGCACCCCGTGGGCGGGCAAGTTCTGCAAGGATGCGGACAAGGATGTGCTCGTTGACCTCGACAAGCGCGGACTTCTCTTCTCCGCCCCCGTGTTTGAGCACAGCTACCCCCACTGCTGGCGCTGTGATACGCCCCTCATCTACTATGCAAGGGATTCGTGGTTCATAAAGATGACCGCAGTCAGGGACGACCTCGTCCGCAACAACAACACCGTCAACTGGATCCCCGAGAGCATCGGCAAGGGACGCTTCGGCGACTGGATAGAGAACGTCCAGGATTGGAGCATCAGCCGTAACCGCTACTGGGGAACTCCGCTCAACGTCTGGGAATGCGAGTGCGGCCACAGACATTCGATAGGCTCTATCGAAGAGCTCAAGAGCATGTCCTCTAACTGCCCGGACGATATTGAGCTGCACCGCCCCTATATCGACGCGGTTACAATAAAGTGCCCGAAGTGCGGCGGCGAAATGCACCGCGTGCCCGAGGTTATCGACTGCTGGTTCGACTCCGGCTCTATGCCCTTCGCGCAGCACCACTATCCGTTTGAAAATCACGACCTGTTCAAGCAGCAGTTCCCGGCTCAGTTCATCTCCGAGGCCGTCGATCAGACGAGAGGCTGGTTCTATTCGCTGCTCGCCATTTCGACCCTGCTGTTCAACAGAGCGCCCTATGAAAACGTCCTCGTTCTCGGTCACGTTCAGGATGAGAACGGACAGAAGATGTCGAAGTCCAAGGGCAACGCCGTCGACCCGTTCGACGCGCTCAACGCCTACGGCGCAGACGCAGTCCGCTGGTATTTCTACACCAACTCCGCTCCCTGGCTGCCCAACCGCTTCCACGGCAAGGCTGTTATCGAGGGTCAGCGCAAGTTCATGGGTACGCTCTGGAACATCTACGCTTTCTTCGTGCTCTATGCAAATATAGACGAGTTCGACGCCACGAAGCATGAGCTTCGCAAGGCTGAGGAGCTGCCGACCATGGACAGATGGCTGCTCTCGAGACTCAACACCCTTATCACGACCGTTGACAATTACCTTGCGGATTACTGCATCCCCGAGGCGGCGCGTGCGCTGCAGAACTTCGTCGACGAGATGAGCAACTGGTATGTCCGCCGCTGCCGCGAGCGCTTCTGGGCGCAGGGCATGAGCCAGGACAAGATAGATGCCTATATGACTCTTTACACCGCGCTCGTCACCGTCTCGAAGCTTGCCGCTCCGATGATTCCGTTCATGACCGAGGATATCTACCGCAACCTCGTGTGCAGTATCGACAAGTCCGCTCCCGAGAGCGTCCACCTGTGCGATTATCCCGTTGCGGATGCCGCATATGTTGATAAGGCTCTTGAGGAGAGAATGAACGAGGCGCTTAATATAGTAGTGCTCGGCCGTGCCGCAAGAAACGGCGCGAACATCAAGAACCGTCAGCCGCTGGGCAAGATGTTTGTCCGCGCGGACGAGGCTCTCGGCGGCGAGTACGCGGAGATAATCAGAGACGAGCTCAATGTCAAGGAACTCGAATTCGTTGATGGCGAGGCGGATTTCGTCAGCTACAGCTTCAAGCCGCAGCTCAAGACCGTCGGCCCGAAATACGGCAGATTCCTCGGCAAGATAAAAGAGCATCTCGCCTCCCTCGACGGCTCCGCCGCAAAGAAGGAGCTTGACGAAAATGGCGCGCTGAAGTTCAGCGTCGACGGCAACGAGATAGAGCTCGGCGTTGACGACCTGCTCATAGACTCCGTCCAGAAAGAGGGCAGCTTCGCGGTCTCCGACTACGGCATCACCGTCGCAATCGACACGAACCTCACCCCCGAGCTTATCGAAGAGGGCTTCGTCAGAGAGATAATCTCGAAGATCCAGACCATGCGTAAAGAGGCAGACTTCGATGTTATGGACAAGATCGTTCTCTACACCGGCGAGAATGAAAAGCTCAACGGTATCATCAAGAAGAACGCCGAGTCCATAAAGCATGATGTCCTCGCGGATGAGATAGTCTATTCCCTCGGCGGCGACAGCTCCAAGGAGTGGAACATCAACGGCGAGAAGATGACTCTCGGCGTCAGCAAGAAATAAAAGCAGATTTTTTCCGCCGCGTCTTTAATCGGATGCGGCGGATTTTCTCATTTCCGACTCAAAACAAGCCCAATATTTTAAAGAAACAAAATAAGCAAAACTGTTGCAATAATGTTACATTTCAACTTATTGTTGAATCGTGTCGGATGTTGTATACTCATTTCGGATGAATTTTTCCCGCGTCTGAGGAGCGGATACAACGAGGAGGATATCATTTTGCCAACAGCATATTTTTATGCCGCGCTCGCGGCAGGCATCGCGGCGGTCGTCGTTTTCCTTGTCCTGCGCGTGAAATACGGCGGACTCAAGGGGCTCTATTCAAAGGCGATAGCGAGCTTCTTCTTCCTGCTTACGGCGATCTCCGCGGCGGCGGTCAACCCGGGTCACGAGGTGTATGCCGGGCTCATCGTGTTCGGTCTTGTGCTCGGTCTCTCGGGCGACATATGGCTCGATTTGAAATGGATATATGAAAAGGATATGGAGAAGTTCCTCAACGCCGGATTCATAGCGTTCATGATAGGCCATGTGTTCTACATAGGCGCTATTTATAAATTCGCCGGCAACTGGAGCGTGCTCACGGCTGTCCTGCCGATAATAATCTCGGTCGTTGTCGCCATAGGAAATGTTATCGTCAGCGAAAAGCTGCTCAAGCTCAAGTTCGGCAAGTTCAGAACGATAGTCGGCGTCTATACCTTTTTCCTGTTCATGACCTTTGCTGTCAGCGCGGTCGCGATGCTCAACAATTCCTTTGCAAAGCAGTGGATACTCATGTCGGCGGGCGGGCTTCTGTTCGCGTTCTCCGACGCCGTGCTCTCGACCATGTATTTCAAAGAGGGCGGAAACACGAAGGCGAATATAATCATAAACCATGTTTCTTACTATGCAGCGCAGTTTGTAATAGCGTCGTCGGTACTTTTTATAAAATAATCCGAAAAACCGCTTGACAAAATCCTTTGTGGCTGTTAAAATAGTGCGTACAACAAAGCAGAGTGACGCATTGTGCCGCAGCTCTCACCTCCGGGGTTTTGTCCGCGCGGGTCAATAAGAACGGATTTTTATTTCTGTTGATTATTGAGCGAGGGCATCTCTGTGCCCTCGCTTTGATTTTTCCGGTAGAACCGGTCAGAGCATATGGAGGTGCTGGTTATAGGTATCAAAGAAATGCAGATCAATGAAGAGATCACGGACAAAGAGGTCAGGCTCATAAGCAATGGCGGTGAACAGCTCGGTATCGTTTCCGCCGCTCAGGCTCAGAAGCTTGCCGCAGAGAAAAATCTCGACCTTGTCAAGATAGCTCCGCAGGCAAAGCCGCCCGTCTGTAAGATCATGGACTACGGCAAATATCGTTTTGAGCAGTCCAAGAGGGAGAAGGAAGCGAAGAAGAATCAGCGTGTGATCGAGATAAAGGAGATCCGCCTTTCGCCCAACATTGACGTACATGATTTTGATACAAAAGTCGGTCACGCCAGAAAGTTCCTGTCGGCAGGCAACAAGACCAAGGTCTCGATCCGCTTCCGCGGACGCGAGATGACCCACACCGATCTCGGACTGACCATAATGGCTCAGTTTGCGGAGAAGTGCGCGGATATCGCCTCGGTCGAGAAGCCGGCAAAGCTTGAGGGACGCCAGATGCTCATGTTCCTCGCTCCCAAGAGCGCAAAGTGATTATCCCGGTAAAATACCGGTCAAAAAGTTGAAGGAGGAAAAGAACTCATGCCCAAGATCAAAACTCACAGCGGTGCTAAAAAGCGCTTCAAGCTGTCAAAAAACGGTAAGCCGATACGTGCACACGCAAACAAGTCTCACATCCTTACCAAGAAGAGCACAAAGCGTAAGAGAAATCTTCGCAAGACCTCTGTTGCAGACACCACCAACGTCAAGCAGATCAAGAAGCTTATCCCTTACAAATAAGAGACAGCCAACCACTCATTAATTATTCGGAGGTAGAAAACCATGGCACGTATCAAAGGTGCAACAATGACTCGCAAGAGAAGAAATAAAGTTCTGAAGCTTGCCAAGGGCTACTATGGCTCAAAGCACAGCCTTTTCAAGACCGCCAAGCAGGCTGTCATGAAGAGCGGCCAGTACGCTTACATCGGCCGCAAGCAGAAGAAGCGTGACTTCCGCAGCCTGTGGATCACCAGAATCTCCGCTGCCGCGAAGCTCAACGGCATGAACTATTCCACGTTCATCAACGGTCTGAAGAAGGCCGGCATCGATCTCAACCGCAAGATGCTCTCCGAGATCGCCATCAGCGATCCCGCCGCTTTCACCGCTCTGACCGAGCAGGCCAAGGCTGCCCTCAAGTAAGTGATCGGAGATTTTCGGGTAGAGACTCAATCTGAAAGTTAAGGGGCTGCTGATGCAGTCCCTTATTTCATATCGGAGGAAAAAAGATGGATTTCGAAAAAATCTCGTCGCGTTCCAACGAAAAAGTGAAGCTTTTCCGGCATTTGTCGCAGAGTGCCTCGTTCCGCAGGGAAACGGGGCTGTTTGCGCTTGAGGGCGCACGCCTGTGCTCGGATGTCGCAAAGACCGGGATAGAAATAAAGACCGCGTTCTTCACAAAAGAAGCTCTCGAAAAGTATCCGGACTATATCTCTGCCGTCGCCGAAAAGGCGGAGCAGGCGTTCGAGATACCGCATGAGCTCGCTGGAACTCTCTCCGATACCCGCGAGGCGCAGGGCGTTTTCTGCATCTGCGTCAAGCGAAAAGAGGCGGAATTGGAGACAATTGACCCCAGGGGGACATATATAGCGCTCGACAATATGCAGGATCCGTCGAATCTCGGCGCGGTGCTCAGAACCGCGGAGGCGTTCGGCATGAGCGGCGTCATAGTCGGCGGCGGATGCGATATATATAACCCGAAAGCGCTTCGCGCCGCGATGGGCTCTTCGATGCGAATTTCTGTTTTGACAACAGGAAATTTGCCCTCTCTCTTGATTTTTGCCGCCAAAAAGGGTATGCTTACCTTAGCTTCCACGCCGTCCGACGGGGCAAAGAAGATAACCGATATGAGTTTTTCCGGCTCCGTTATCTGCGTTGTCGGCAACGAGGGCAGCGGAATATCGCCCGAGGTCATGTCCGCCTGCACTCTGCCCGTGACTATTCCGATGCGCGGGCGCGCCGAGTCGTTGAATGCCGCGGCGGCCGCCGCAGTGCTTATGTGGGAGCTGACAAAATAACACACGGAGGCTTCAATGGACAAGAAAGCCTATTGGCTCTGGCTCCAGGAAGCTCTTGGCGCAGGAGCTGTCACAGATGAGATTACCGCTGTGTTTCCATCCCCCGAGGAGATGTACTCAAGGGGCGAGATAGAATGGCGATTGAGCGGTGTACTCACCAACAGACAGATAGAAAAACTCAAACAATGCTCTCCCGAAAAGGCGCAGGGCATTGTTGATGTTTGTTATAATAACGGCTGGACCGTCCTCACTCCGGACGACGAGGACTATCCGCCGAAGCTCAGAAGTCTGCGCAACATGCCGCTGGCGCTCTTCGTCAGGGGCGACATAAAACGCGTGACACAGCGCGTGTGCATTGCTGTTGTCGGCACGAGAAAAGCCTCGTTCCAGGGCAGCTATCTCGCGCACCGCTATGCCGCGGCGCTTGCATATTCCGGCATCTGCGTCGTCTCCGGCGCGGCGATGGGCATCGACAGCTGCGCGCACAACGGCGCGCTCGACTCCGGCGGAGTCACGGCGGCGGTGCTCGGCTGCGGCTTCGGATACAAATATCTTATGGAAAACGAGTATCTGCGTGACTGCGTGGCTCAGAGCGGTGCGCTGATAACGGAGTTTCCGCCGGGATTCCCGTCCTCGGCGAGAACATTCCCGATAAGAAACAGAATAATCTCGGGACTCTGCGACGCTACAATAGTCATCGAGGCGGGAGTTAAGAGCGGCTCGCTCATCACCGCAAACTGCGCCATAGAACAGGGACGAGATGTGTTCGCGCCGCCCGGCGATGTGTTCAACTCATCTTATGCCGGGGCGAATCGGCTGATAAGAGACGGCGCAAGACCGCTTTTGTCAATTTACGATCTGATAACCGAATACTCCGTGCGCTATCCCGACAAGATAAAGCCGGAGGATATGGCGAAGGCGCTCGAATATCTGAGCGGCAAGCGCGAGCTGACGCAGGAGCAGGCAAAGGAAGAGCCGAAGACCGTCGAGCGTCCGCACGAATCGGTCAAAAAGTTCGAGCCCGAGCCGAAGCCCGAGGAGTTCAGGGTCAAAAGGCTCGTGTCGATACCCGTCGGACTCTCTGAAAAGGCGAAGAAAATATACGAATCAATGGGAGAAGAACCTCTGTTTGCAGACGAGATAGCGGCAAAGACCGGATTTGCGCCGTGGGAGGTTGTCAGCTCGATGACCGAGCTGGAGCTTGAAGATCTCGTGTGTCTGTGCGCAGGGAAACGATACAAAAAAATTTGAACAGGGGAGCAAACGAAATGTCCACTTTAGTTATAGTCGAGTCGCCCGCAAAGGCGAAAACAATTAAAAAATATCTCGGACCCGGCTATGAGGTAGTCGCCTCGATGGGTCATGTCCGCGACCTGCCCGCGGCGAAGCTGAGCGTCGATGTCAAGCACGACTTCGCGCCGAAATACGCCGTTATAAAAGGAAAAGAGAAGCTCGTCAGCGAGCTGAAAAAAGATGTTGAAAAAAGCGATAAAGTTATCCTCGCAACCGACCCTGATCGTGAGGGAGAAGCGATATCGTGGCACCTTTCGACCCTGCTCGATCTCAATCTCGAGGACAAGAACAGAGTCACTTTCAACGAGATAACCAAAACCGGAATCAAGAACGGCATGGAACATCCGCGCGCCGTCGATATGAATCTCGTCAACGCACAGCAGGCGAGAAGAATACTCGACAGACTCGTCGGTTATCGCCTGAGCCCGTTCATTTCGCAGAAGATACGCCGCGGACTTTCCGCCGGCCGTGTTCAGAGCGTCGCGGTGCGCATGATAGTTGACCGCGAGGAGGAGATCCGTGCGTTCAAGCCCGAGGAATATTGGACGATAGACGCAAAGTTCACCGCCCCGTCCCGCAAGGTGTTTTCCGCATCGCTCTACGGCGACGAAAACGGCAAGATAAAAATAGAGAACAAAGAGCAGTCGGACGCTATTCTCAGCCGTCTCGACGGTGCTTCGTATACCGTCAAAACCCTCAAAAAGGGCACGAGGAAGAAGAACCCAGCGCCGCCCTTTACCACCTCCACCCTCCAGCAGGAGGCTTCGAGGAAGCTCGGTTTCCAGACTCAGAAGACCATGCGCACCGCGCAGGAGCTCTATGAGGGCGTCGATGTTCAGGGCATCGGCACGACCGGTCTTATAACCTACATGAGAACCGACTCGCTGAGAATCTCCGAGGAGGCGCGCGCCCAGGCGGCCGCCGCTATCGAGGAGCTTTTCGGCAAGGAGTATCTGCCCGACAAGCCGCGTTATTACAAGACCGGAGCCAACGCGCAGGACGGCCACGAGGCTATCCGCCCCGCGACCCCGTCGATAACCCCCGAGCGCGTCAAGGATTCGCTGACTTCGGATCAGTATAAGCTCTATAATCTTATCTGGAAGCGCTTCATGGCGAGCCTTATGGCGAGCTGCGTCCAGGATACGGTGAAGCTTGAAATAGCCGGAGCAAACGAAAAGGACGCCGCCGAGGGCAAATATTGCCTGTTCACCGCCGCCGGTTATTCCGTGCGCTTCGACGGCTTTACAAAAGTATATGAGATAAGCGACGACGAGAGCAAGGGTTCGCTCCTGCCCGAGATAAAGGTCGGGGACACTGCGAAGCTCAAGGAGCTCATCCCCTCGCAGCACTTCACCTCGCCTCCGCCGCGCTTCACCGAAGCGTCGCTCGTCAAGGAGTTCGAGGAAAAGGGTATCGGCAGACCGAGTACCTATTCAACAATAATCACTACCATAGTCAAGAGAAACTATGTCAAGCGCGAGTCGAAGCAGTTCGTGCCCACCGAGCTCGGCGAGGCGACAACGAAGCTGCTCAAAGAGAAGTTCCCGCGCATAGTCAACGTCAAGTTCACCGCGCAGATGGAGGATATGCTCGACCGCGTCGACTCCGGCGATATCGACTATGTCTCCGTCCTCGACGATTTCTACGGCGAGTTCGAGAAGTCGCTCGACAAGGCGAAAGCCGAGATGAAGGATGTCAAAATTCAGCTCGAAGAGGATATAACAGATATCCCCTGCGAGAAGTGCGGCAGAATGATGGTCATAAAGACCGGACGCTACGGCAGATTCCTTGCCTGCCCCGGCTATCCCGAGTGCAAGAACGCGAAGCCGCTCGTGCTCGAAACGAACGCAAAGTGCCCCAAGTGCGGCGCAAAGGTCATCGAGAGAAAGACGAAGAGGGGCTATACTTTCTACGGCTGCTCAAACTGGCCGAACTGCGACTTCATGACCTGGGATAAGCCGACGGATGAGATATGCCCGCAGTGTGGCAAATCCCTGTTTAAGAAGAAGGGCGGCGTTGTCGAATGCCTCAACGAGGGCTGCGGATATACGAAAAAGAGCGCAAGAAAAGGTAAAAAAACCGATGAATAAAGTTACCGTTATAGGAGCGGGCTTCGCGGGCGTTGAAGCCGCGAGACAGCTGTCGCGCGCGGGGATAAGAGTTACCCTGTGCGAGATGAAGCCGCAAAAATTCTCGCCCGCCCATTCGAGCCCGAATTTCGCCGAGCTCGTCTGCTCGAACTCCTTCAAGGCTCTGCGCACCGCGAGCGCCGCGGGCGAACTCAAAGCCGAGATGGAGATGCTCGGCTCGCTCTGCGTGAGCTGCGCCAAGGTAACTGCCGTCCCCGCGGGCGGTGCTTTAGCCGTTGACAGGGACGATTTCTCCGCCCTTGTCACAAAGACAGTCGAAGAAGATCCGCTTATAGATATAGTCCGCGGCGAGGTGACGGAGATACCCGCAGACGGCGTTGTGATTATCGCCGCAGGTCCGCTCGCGTCCGACGCGCTCTCCAATGAGATAGAGAAAATCTGCCCCGGACATCTGAGCTTCTACGATGCCGCCGCGCCGATAGTTTCGGCTCAGAGCCTCGATATGTCCTGCGCGTTCAAGCAGTCGCGCTACGACAGGGGCGGCGAGGATGACTATATAAACTGCCCGATGAACAAAGAGGAATATGAGGCGTTTTACGAAGCCCTTGTCGGCGCAGAGAGCGCCGAAACCCACTCGTTCGACAAGCGCAAGGGAGTCTACGAGGGCTGTATGCCGATAGAAGTCATGGCTCTGCGCGGGAAGGATACTATCCGCTTCGGTCCGATGAAACCTGTCGGTCTGCGTGATCCGCGTACGGGACACAGACCGTGGGCGGTGCTCCAGCTCAGAAAAGAGAACTCGGCGGGTACTATGTACAATCTCGTCGGTTTCCAGACGAATCTGAAATTCGGCGAGCAGAAGCGCGTTTTCTCTATGATACCCGCGCTCAAAAATGCGGAGTTCGTGCGCTACGGCGTCATGCACCGCAACACTTTTATAAATTCACCCAGGCTCCTCGGCGCGGATTTCTCGCTCAGGAGCGACAGACGAATATTCTTCGCGGGTCAGATAACCGGCGTGGAGGGCTATATGGAGTCCGCCGCCTCGGGAATACTCGCCGGCATCAACGCAGCGCGGTATATAAACGGAAAAGACCCGTTCGTCATGCCCGGGGACACCGTCATGGGTGCGCTCGCACGCTATATCAGCGACGAGAGCGTGACGGATTTTCAGCCCATGGGCGCAAACTTCGGAATACTTCCGCCCCTCGACGAGCGTATCCGCTCGAAGCAGGAGCGATATGAAAAAATCTCGCAGCGGGGACTCGAGTCTGCGGGAAAATATATCGAAGGAGAGAATGAAAAATGAAGATTATAGTTGATGCTTTCGGCGGCGACAATGCGCCTCTTGAGGTTATCAAGGGCAGCCGCAACGCAAAGGACGATCTCGGCGTGGATATAGTTCTCGTCGGCGATAAGGAAAAGATATTTTCCTGCGCCGCGCAGAACAAGATATCGCTCACAGGCATTGATATTATGGATGCCCCGGACGTTATCGCCATGACTGATCAGCCCGGCGAGATACTCAAAAGCAAGAAAAACTGCTCCATGGCGGTCGGACTTCAGGCTCTTGCGGACGGCAAGGGCGACGCATTCGTCAGTGCCGGTTCAACCGGCGCGCTCGTCATGGGTGCGACTTTTATCGTCAAGCGCATCAAGGGCGTAAAACGCCCGGCGATAGGCAGCGTCCTGCCCTCTAATGACAAGCCGTTTCTTCTGCTTGACTGCGGCGCGAACGCGGACTGCACCGCGGAGCACTTAAAGCAGTTCGCTCAGATGGGCGCGATATATTCGGAGAAGTTCGTAAAAGTACAGTCTCCGCGCGTGGCTCTTGCGAATATCGGCACCGAGGACAGCAAGGGCGACCGCCTGCGCCATGAGGCGTTCGATCTTCTCAAGGATACGAAAGAAATCAACTTCATCGGCAACGTCGAGACTCGCGACGTGCCCTACGGCTGCTGCGACGTGCTCGTTGCGGACGGCTTCACGGGCAATATTATCTTAAAGCTCTATGAGGGCGTCGCGGGCGCGATGATGGCGAATATCAAGAGCATCTTCAAGAAGAGCTCGATAACCATGCTCGCCGCCATGATGGTCAAGGGCGGTCTGCTTGGTCTTAAAATGAGAATGGATTATTCCGAGTTCGGCGGCGCGCCGCTGCTCGGAGTCAACGGCGTTGTTATCAAGGCGCACGGCTCGTCCGACGCAAAGGCTATCCGCAACGCCATAAGGCAGGCAAAGACCTGCGCAGAAAAAAATATAGTCGGCACCATTGCACAGAGCGTCAAGGAAGCTGCCGACGCGGAGTAAGAAAATGGACAACAGAGAACTCGAAAAGAAAATAGGCTACAATTTCAAGAATAAAAAGCTGCTCACCGAGGCGCTGACCCACTCGTCATACGCCAACGAGCGGCAGGACGGCACGCGCTGCAACGAGCGCCTGGAGTTTCTGGGCGACTCGGTGCTCGGCTTTATCTCCGCCGAGCATTTCTTCCATCACTTCAAGCACCTGCCCGAGGGCGAGCTGACGAAGAGACGCGCTTATTTCGTCTGCGAGAAGTCGCTCAGCGAATTTGCGCGCACTCTCGGTATCGGCGACTATCTGCTCTTCGGCAAGGGCGAAGTGCTCACCGGCGGCAAGGATCGCCCGTCTATCCTCGCCGATGCGTTTGAGGCTGTGCTCGCCGCTATCTATCTCGACGGCGGCATAGAGCCGGCGAAGAAGTTCGTTTTCCGTTTTATCGATAAGGCGGACGAGGAGAAGCCGGTCGTCACGGACTACAAGACCACCTTGCAGGAGATAGTCCAGCGCAACCCCGAGGAGGCGGTCGAATATGTCCTCGTCGGCGAGAGCGGACCCGACCACAACAAGACCTTCAGCGTCGAAGTCCATCTCAACAGCAATGTTATCGGACACGGCTCGGGCAGAAGCAAGAAGATAGCCGAGCAGGCGGCGGCAAAAGAGGCTCTGGAGCTCATGGGGCTCAAGGCATGAAGCATATAAACGTCTCCGTTTTTGTGCCCCACGCGGGCTGCCCGCATCAGTGCAGCTTCTGCAACCAGAGGAGCATTTCGGGCGCAAAGAGCCAGCCGACAGCGCAGGATGTGCGCGACGCGGCGCTCGTCGCCATGTGCTCGTCCCCTGAGGGAATAAAGGACGGGGAGATAGCATTTTTCGGTGGCAGCTTCACGGCTATCGACCGCGATTATATGATCGAGCTGCTCTCTTCGGCGCAGGAGTTCATCGGCGAAAACGGCTTCAAGGGCATCAGAATATCCACCCGCCCGGACGCTGTTGACGGCGAGATATGCGATATCCTCGAAAAATATCATGTCACGGCGGTCGAACTCGGCGCACAGAGCACGAATGATAAAGTGCTCGCGATGAACCGCAGGGGTCACACGCGCGAGGATATCTTCCGCTCGGCGCGGCTCTTAAAAGAACGCGGCTTCGAATTGGGGCTCCAGATGATGACCGGGCTCTACGGTTCGAATGATGAGGACAGCATCGGGACGGCACGGGATATAATCTCACTTTCACCGGACACCGCGCGGATATATCCGACGGTTGTTATAGAAAACACCGAGCTCGCCGAGCTATACCGCAATGGCGAATACCGCCCGCAGACTCCCGAAGAGGCGGCGGTGCTCTGCGCGAAGATACTGCCGATGTTCGAGCGAGCGGGGATAAAGGTCATCCGCCTCGGACTTCATTCCGGCGGCGACGTCGAGGGCTCTTTCGTTGCCGGCGCATATCATCCGGCTCTGCGCGAGATGTGCGAGGGGCATATATATTTTGATATTATTAACAGAGCACTCTCCGGAAAAGAAAAGGGGAAGTACATAATATATGTTGCCCCGCGTGAAGTTTCAAAAGCTTCCGGGCAGAGAAGATGCAATATCGAAAAGCTCAGAGAACTCGGCTATGAATGCAGGATAAAGGAAAATGCGGCTCTCTCGGCGCGTGATATAACCTTGGAAAAAGTCAACTTATTATAAAGGCAGGCAG
>ENA-OPJW01000158-OPJW01000158.1-human-gut-metagenome-genome-assembly--contig:-NODE-158-length-16371-cov-2.434420_pt1 | contig 16371 bp, 9 predicted proteins | sample MGYA00241776_ERZ501677 | MGnify/ENA primary metagenome ERZ501677 (study PRJEB25962, sample SAMEA2042298) | human gut metagenome | biome: human gut; feature: human-associated habitat; material: faeces...
CCTATCATGAAAGGGATAAATCCCAGAATGGTAGAAACTACCGTGAGGAAAATAGGAACGACCTTCGCATTCCACGCCTTGACGTAGGCACGAAGAGCGGAAAGACGGGGGAAACGACGTCGGATGCTGTTGTACTCGTTCAGGACATAGATGCTGGCATTCACCGTGATGCCGCACAGCAGGACGAACGAGGCAAAACCGCCCTGGTCGAAGTTCAGCCGGAACCAATAGAAAGTAAGAAATACCCCGATATAAGAAACCGGAATCACAAAGATGATGGCAAGCGGCTGCTTCAGGGAGTTGAACAGAACGCTGGTCGTAAAGAAGATGATGGCTATCACCACCAGCAGAAGCAGGTATTGGCGGTTGTCCTTCTCGCCCCATGACCAACTGTTGCTGTCCGACTCGGCTGTATAACCCATCGGCAACAGTTTGTTGAACTCCTCCAGGTCACGTTTCTGTATCTTGTTGCCCATCTCATTGGAGCCGATATATTCGTATTGCAGGCAGAGGCGGTACTGCTGGTTTTCTTTGGCAATCTCCTGCGGCATCTGTCCCTTTTCCACAGTAGTCAGTTCGGAAAGCTTGTAATGCTTGCCGTTTCCTACTCCATAGGGGAAGAACTGCATCGCCCAGATGTCATATTCGGCAGACTGGCGGGAAGAGAGCTTGATTTTCTCCATCCCCTGCTCGGCCGCTACCGAACCAATCTCCAGATTCTTGCCGAAGATGGGGCGCACCGCAGAGAAAAGCACTTGCGCGTCAATGCCCTCTTGCGCCATGTGCTCCTTGTTCAGGTTGAAGTAGAATTCCTGATAGTCATCCTTCCACCAGGAGAACTCCGAATTGATGAGCACTTCCTTGATACGCCGGTGCGTCAGCAGCTTGGCCTTCAGCTTCTCCGCCCACTCATAGAGTTCGTCGTAGTTGTAGCCGTACATCCTGATGCGGTAGGAGCCGGCACTCTCGCGGACGTCATTACTGAACCCCTGGTCCTGCAATCCGTAGATGCCCCAGCTGCCGCCTCCCAGTTCCAGTGCCTTGCTTATCATATTGGCTTTCAGTGTATAGGGAAAACCGCTGTTCCGGGCTTCCTTCTTGAAATAAATCTGCATACTGGCACGCCGGGGGCTGTAGATGGAAGTATGAAACTGCCTGATTTCCTTGAACCGGCTGAGGTAGGTCTCCATACGTTTCATCAAAGTGTTCATCTGCTCGAGGGTGCTGCCATTGGGAAGGTTGGCGTTGGCATAGAGCACCACCTCCTCATTACGGGTGAAGTAACTGCCTTCGTACACCTTCTGTATGAAAAGCCGCAAGCTGCCGCCCAGCGCCTTGTCCACAACGGGTTTCACCGACTCCTTATAGGTATCCGAACCGAATACCTTATTGTAAGCAGCTTCCCATTTTCCCCCTCCTTCCAGTTTGTCGGGCAACAGAAAAACAGGCAGACCGAAACCCAACAGCAACAGCAGGCATACAGCCCAGCGCCAACGGCACAGAAAACGGATGAGAGCAGAGTAGCAGCGGGAGAAATAAACGGGGAAACGTCTGAAAATCCGTCCCAACCTTGTTTTGAATGTTTGCGTCAGCCCCGGCAAGACAAGACGCCTCTTCTTCCCCGTAATCCGCCTCACCAGTCCTATCTTCTCAATCATCGACGGAACAAAGAACAACGCCACCATCAAGGAAACAGCCAGATTGATGATCACTACCGCTGCAAAGTCCTGCAGGTTGAGCCGTATCTTCTCGTCAAGGAAGAAAATGATGACAAGCGCACCCATCGTAGTGAGGGTTGCCGCCAACACCGACAGGAAGGCCTTGAGATTACGCCGATGCAGAATGTGGTCGGTCATGACAATGGTGCTGTCTATCACCAGATTCAGCGAGACAGTGATACCCGCCAGCGAATAAAGCTGCATCTCAAGTCCGAAGAGGTAGTAGAAGATAAGTGCCACCGCTATATTTACAGCCAGGCTGGTAACTATCAGAAAAAGATATTTCAACTTACGAGTAATGAGCCATACGAATACAAGCAGGATGAGTACCGTCAAACCGGTACGGAAGTAAATCTTGTCCAGTTCTTCCCGTATGTACTCGGTCGCATCATAGCTGGTATGCACTTCATATCCGACAGGAAGTACCTGCCGAACAGCTTCCATCTCGTCCATCACGGCACGGTTCAGTTGCAACTGGTTGGCAGTTTCTTCCGCAGTAATGGATAGATAGACGGAATTCAGCCCATTGATGCGGTAATAGCTTTGCGGCTCCTCCTCCATACGGACAGCCGACACCAGTTCGTCCAAGCGGAGCAGTTTCCCGTCGGTAGCCGTCACGGTGATGGCAGCAGGATTAAAACCAAGGGAGTTGCTCTCCGGCACCAGTGCCAGGCGTATCCATTCCCGGCTACCGTTACCTGTATCCACATTGTGCGTACCCAGAAATTCCTTCCGGTAATGCCGCTGTACTGCCTCGCTGATGTCCGATAGGGTCACACCCAGCAAGCGCAACTGTTCACTGTCATATTCCAGTCTCCACTCCATGGGCGTGGCACCGCTGAGTTCCACCTTATAGATACCCGGAATATTTGCCAGCCGCGGCTTGATATGCTCCTCGGCATACTGCTGAATCAATATTGGAGTGGAAGGGGCATTCAGTGTGAAGGACATGAAAGGGCGTGAGGCGTTCTCGTCGGGCACTTTCATGTGAATGGTGGGATAGCTGACACCTTCGGGCAATTGGGGCCACGTCTGCCGGATGATGGTGGAAGCTTCGAAGCGGACTGCCTCGACATCGGCATGCTTGTCCAGCTCCACAGTAATGTTGCCGTAGCCGTTGCCCGAGGTGGAGTTCAGCCGCTTCACTCCGCGGATACGCGCCAGCATGGATTCCAGCTTGCTGGTCACTTCCATCTCCACCACCCGCGACGAAGTGCCAGGCATGCTGAAACCCACCGTGAAGCCGGGCAGGCTGCGTGACGGATTCAGCTTGACGGGGAGCAGCGGTATCAACGCCACCCCTACCAAAGCAAGGCAGACAAACGCCACTATGACGGTGAAGGAAGAAACTCGTTTCATCAGTTATTATAATCAAATTTTTCCGACAGCGAAAATCCGCTGGCAAAGTCGTGCAACGTCAGTTTCCGTATCTTGTAATAATTCAGCCAGTAGTCCTGCAAGGCGGAGATGTAATTGCGTTGCGCTTCCTGCTGGCGGTTCAGCGAGAGGGTCAGGCTGTTGATGTCTGCCTTGCCGATAATGAAGCGCTGGCGGGTTTCGTTATACGCCAGGATGGCAAGGTCGAGGGCCTCTTCGGCACTGGCGACGAGGGCTTGCTGGACGTTGAAGTCGCTGACGGTCATGATAACCTCCTCCTCAATGCTGATTTCACTTTGCCTGGCAGAAGTCTTCACCACGTTCAGATTGTTCCTCGCCATGTTGTATTTGCCTTTCCTCACGCCCCAGTCCACCAGTGGAATGGAGACACTGACCGACACCATCTCCTGCTGCATGGGATGCCTGTATGCTTCACCGAATTTCTCTGCCACCTGGTTGAAGCCGACGCTGGCGTTGATGCTGGCATTGAAGCGCGATTCCTTCTTCGTCTTGTCTACTGTCTGCTCGGCTTCCAGCACTTCCTGACGAAGCCCCAGAAATTCCGGATTGTTGGCTTGAGCGGCCAGCAAAGCCTCATCAACCGGTATGGTCAGCGCCCTCGGACGTCCCGGAAGCGACACCCTGATATCCGTGTTCTTCTCCATATTCAGGAAAGATGCCAACGAAAACATGGCGCGCTTCAAGGCACTGGCGGCATTCTGCAAAGTATTGCGGGCGTTCACCACGTCGAGTTTCAGCGTCAGCAGGTCGGCACGGCTGATGGCGGCTATTTTCAAGCGCTGCATGCCGATGCGGTAGAGGGTATCGGTGGAGACGGCATTGTCCTTGGCCAAGTCATATTCCGCCTGTGCCATGGCAAGCGCAAAGAAATAGGTAGTGGCCTGCTCGGATACTCGCTCTGCATTGTAAATATACTCCTTCTTCACCTTTTCGTACTTCAGCGGCTCAATCCTGCGTTCCCAACGGAAAGGATTGTAACCGACCAGACTCTGCGAGTAGCCCAAACGAACCGGAACACTGGTGAACTGGGTATACTTGTTTCCACCGAAGCTCCGCATATAGCCCAGCTCCGTATCCAGATAGAACGTACCGCCCGTCAAGTCGAAATTCTGTCTGACGGCAAGATTGCCGTATGCATAGAAGGATTGCTGGCTGCGATAGATGTCAAGGTCCTGTTCGGAGTCGTAACGCTTGGTGATATCGCGGTTGTACTGTGCCGGAGTCATGTTCAGCGTCAGGCTGGGAAGGCGGTTTGCCTTATAGGTGCGGTATTCCCAATAACCGGCCAGATACATGTTCTTGGTGCGGAAGGCTTCCAGCGAACTGTCATTCGCCAGGGCAATGGTCTGCTGCAAATCGAGCGTTATCCGCTGCTGGGCAAAAGCGGAAAGGGCTCCCAGACTGAACAAAAGTATAAGACTTAATTTCTTCATGCTCTTTCTTTTCTATAAATAAACCAATATATCAACGGGATGATGAACAGACTGACCAGTGTCCCCACGAACATCGCCCCAATCATCGCTATGGAAAGCGGCTTCTGCAGCTCCGAGCCCATGTCGAACGAGAACAGCAGCGGAACCATAGCGAAAATGGTGGTGAGCGATGTCATGATGATGGGCCGGAGCCTTCTGCGCCCCGCCTCGTGGATGGCCTCGAGCAACGGCATACCAGCCCTCCGTAATTCATTAATGGCATCCAGCTTCAAGATGGAGTCGTTGATGATGATACCGCACGTCACAATCAGTCCGATGGCAGACATCAGGTTCAGGGTATGCCCGCATATCCACAACAGCAACAAGGCGAACGCCACATCTATCGGAATTTCCAGCAGCACGATGAGCGGCTGCACGAAGCTTTCGAACTGGGCGGCAAGAATGAAATACATCAGCAGGATAGAGATGAAAAGAATCACCACCAACTCGTCCAGCATCTGGCGGTTGGAGAAGAAACTGCCGGAAAAGGCCGTATCCCAGTCACCCGTGGCATCTGCCTCCCGCTTCACCTTTTCCATCAACTCCGGAGCATCGTCCACTTCATAGAAACGGAACGGTATATATTCACCGTTGCGTCCTGCCGTAATCGTCTTCAAGTCCTCAGCCGGACGCACCTTTACCAGCTCCCGAAGCGGAATATGCTCCACTTCGCCCTTACTGTCCGGACGGGTCTGTATCAATGTCTGCTGCAGCACCTCGTTCACTGTCCGCTCCTCGCCCACAATGCTGATAGGCAGGTATTGCTGGTAGGAATGGAGCATAGCTACGCTGTTCTCCTTGAACGCTGTCCGCAACGTACGGTAAAGCTCGTCATACGAAACGTCATAGAGCAACAGCTTTTCCTGCAGGATGCTTATGTCAAGTTGGTTCTCGAAAGCGATACCTACGGGCGCTGTCCCCGTAAGCTCCGCAAACTGTTGTTCCAGTCCGCGCAATTCTTCCGCCGCCGGCGCCTTCTCCTTATTGCGGGCATAAAGTTCCGCCACCACATCGGCCTCCCCGGTCACGAAAAGCTTCTCGAACACGGTTTCGGGTGGAGAAAAGGAGACTGTCGCCAACGGATATTCCCGTGTCAGCCACTCGCCCGCCTGCTTCTGCAAGGGAGCAATCCCGTCAGGCGAGGAAGTCTTGAAATACAATTCTGCCTCCGAAGAAGAGAGAGCCTGCTCACGGTTCAGCAGATAGTCCTGCTGGCCTATGGCAGCCGTCTGTTCCACAGTCTTGTCCAACAACTGTCCGAACAGCACATTCACACGATGCCGGTTCTCGTCCACATGTATGTTTTCGTTCCATTCCACGTGGACTATCAGTTCATTCTGGTCTATCTGCGGCATACGCTCCTTGCCGACGGAATAGAACAGAAAGACACAAAGAGGTATAGAAACCACACAGAATACGCTACTTACCGTCTTATGGGAAAATACCCAGTCGATGCCCGCATCATAAAAACGGTCCAGCGTATGTTCCTTCAACGGATTGTTGATGCGGATGCGGGAGAACCACGACCTGCCGCGCAACCCCGTCCGGTAGACCAGCATATAGAGGACCGGCAGCAGCATGATACCCGTGAAGTAGGAAACCAGCAGCCCCACCGTAACAGAGAATGCCTGGTCATAGAACAACGCCCCTGCAATGCCGCTCATGAATATCAGCGGCACAAATACGGCAATAGTGGTCAGCGACGAACTCAGCATGGGCGTAATCACCTCACTCGTTCCCGTCACGCAAGCCCGCCGCAACGAATAGCCCCGTTCGCGATACTGCGAAATGTTCTCCGTCACAATGATGCTGCTGTCAATCATCATACCCAACGCCAGGATTAATCCCGACAAAGAAATGATATTGAGTGACATCTTGAACAAGTAGAAGAACAGGAAGCAGATGACAATAGATACCACCATACTCAACCCGATGATGAACGGTGACTTGACATCCCCCAAGAAGAGTACCGCCACAATGCAGATGAACAGGAAACCCAACGACAAGTTCTGCTGCAGATTGGAGATGGTATAGTCCAGCAACTCCGTCTGGTTACGGCTGATGCTAAAATCAATGTCGGGATATACTTTCTTGAAGTAGTCCATCGTGCTGTTGATGGCAAGCTTCATGTCTTCCATATTCTCGTCCGCCTGCTTGATGACGGCAAGGGTAACGGCACGCTTGCCATTGCTCATGGAGACACCTTTCTCCTTGGCAGGAACAATCTCTACCCGGCAGAAGTCTCCCAAGCGGATGATACGTCCTTCCTTTCGCAGCAGGATGCCCTTCACGTCCTCCTCTGTCCGCAGCAGGGTGGAGAACTTAATGTTGTATTCGTAGTAGCCGTCGCGCACAGTCATGCTGCCCGGCTCCACGTTGTTTTGCGCCAGCACGTTTTCTATGTCTTCAATGGAGAGCCCCAACACAGCAAGTTTATCCGGGTCGGGCACAATCTGTAACTGGCGTTCGACCAAACCCGTGACATCCACCATTGCCACTTCCGCCAACTGCTCGATGCGACGCTTTATGACATTTTCGGCAAACTCGCACAAATCAAGAAACGCGCGTTCGTCCACCTTGCCGTATGCACTGTCGCTTTTTAGGGTCAGATTGAGGTAGAAGACAGGAATGTCCGTCGCACTTGCCTTTATCACCTTCGGGCGTTCGGCATCCCTGGGCAGATAGTTCATGGCGGCGTCAATCTTCTCGTTCACTTCTATGAAGGCAAGGTCGGTATTCGTACCGAAGTCGAAGCCCAGGCGGATGATGCCTGCACCATCGCGCGTCTCGCTGTCCATGTCCTTCAGTTTCGCCACCTGGATGAGCTGCTGCCGCAGAGGTTTCACCACCGTATTCTCTAATTCACGCGCCGAGGTATTCTGCGCCGACACCTGCACTGTAATTTCCGGGATGGCAATATCGGGCAGCAAGGATACCGGCAAGGTGAAGTAAGTCACCAGCCCGACAATGAAGCATGCTGTAAATGCCATCAGTACGGCAATAGGCCGCTGTATCAAAAACTTTATCAATTGAACTATGAATTTTGAATTACCACTTATCACTCATTATCTATCAACCACCTTCACCGATGCTTCATGTGCCAGATTCACATTTCCCGTCACAATGACCGTATCGCCTTCTTTCAGGGCATCGTCGGCCATACTATAGCTTTCCGCATTCTCCAGACCGGTCTGCACATAGTTCCACTGCGCCTTTCCGTCTTTCAGGGTAAACACCACCTGCTTGCCCGAACGCAACACCACGGCACTCTTCGGGATTACAAGCTGTCCGCCCAGAGAGCGGTGCACGTTCACCCTCACGTTCATCCCACTGAACAGCCGTCCCTTGCCATTGACGGCAGCCTTCACCTTAACCATCCCCTTGTCATCCACCAGAGGATTGATTTGGGTGATGCGCCCCTCCTGCCTAAAGCCGGTATCCGAATAAGGGGTAACAATCACCTTGTCGCCACTCTTTATCAACGGCAGTTCGCTTTCCAGCACCGTGAAGTCCACCTCCATACCTTGAGTGCCGATAATGGAGCAGAAGGCTTCCGAGGTACTTGCCTCGTTGAACGGTTTGGAGAACAGGTTCGCCACTACCCCGTCAAAAGGCGCAACCAGCGTGGCGTGTTCCTCTTCATACGCGGCAAGCTCATACTGGGCGAGGCTCTGGTCGTAACCGCTCCTCACGCGGGCCAGCTTCATGATGTCAGCAGGTACTTTGGAGGCATCCCCCACCGGATAGCCTTGCCCTATCAATACATCCTGCAACTCAAGTTCCGCTTTTTCCAAGGCATCCTTGGCCTGCGCGGTCTTGTTCTTCAGGCGGAACTTATCCAGTTCGGCAAGTTTCTGCCCTTTGCGCACCGGGTCACCGTTCTTCACGTAGATGTGTGCCACTACACCGGTGGTCTCAAAACGCAAATCCGCCATGGCACCGGCGGTTACTTTTCCGTTGCTCACCAGTTCATGCCCAAAGGTCGCCCGCTTCAGGACTTTCACGGTCACTTCATAGCTTTCACTTGGCAGGACGGTTGCCACCCCTTCCTCGGACTCTTTTCCCTTTCCGGCATCGGAGCAGGCGGCAAGCAGGGCAACGGCCATGCATAGCAGGTATCGATAGTTCTGTGTCTTCATATTCATACTCAATTATAAATTGATAAAATTAATCGTTTCAAAAAAACGAACCGATATTTGCATGTGGACACTTTTTTCATAGCACTTTAGCAATTAGTTCGCTCATTATTAACACCTTCCGTTTTTATTCATCTTTTTTGATATGGACAAAAATAAGCTGAATCTTTTTTATTTCCTCCCTCATCTGTCGTATTGCCGTAGAATGCACTTTCGGCTCTTTCGTCAATACCATCCGCTTCATTTTTTCAAACTTGTCCGGTTGTCTGAATCCTGGTTCCGCATAAAGCTTCGCAAGCAGATAATAGGGATAAATACGTCCCGGCAAACGATGGGTGGAACGGATAAACCAGTCTTCCGCTGACAAGCAATCACCCATCTGCTGATAGTTCTTGCCTATCACATTCAGTATCATGGGGTCACAACTACGCAGTAAAGCTTCTTTCAAAATACGGTTGGATTTACTGAACTGCTGCTGCTTGTGCAATCCATGACCATATTCGAACAAGAAAGATGCCCGGTCCCTCAACAGAGGATAAAGGCGCCCGTACTCTTTCTCTGCCGATTGATACGCACCTGCATTATACAGCACCCGCGCATTCATCCACTCCCGACAGGCCTGCTCCACTTGCAAGTCATTCTTCAGGCGAAAACCGCCAATGATGCCTACTGATACAGCCAGCCCCAACCATTGCCAACGGTCGGCACCGGACAAGCACGCCACAAGCAATCCTCCAAATGTAACGATAAATACCGGAAGTTGTAGCGGATAGGAGGAAAAAGAGAATATCATCAAAGAAAGAATAGCCCCACAAATACCATAACGTCCTTTACGGACTCCCCTATACAAACACAGCACGACCACAACCAATAGACATACCGCCAAAGGAATGCCCAGTTCGACCGCAGCCTGCAGATATTCATTGAATGCATATTCCGGACTTCCCGCCACACGTTCCTCCCACGGTTCATAATCACCTGCTGCAAAATAAGTTTCCTGCGCATTTCCATAGGCTGCTGCGAAATTATGAATCCCATATCCGGTCAACGGCTTTTCTGCAATGGCACGACAAGTTATCTTCCACATGAAAAGACGGCCACGTGCAGAATCGGGTTTCAAGACAAACAGTAAATAGCCCGCCAATAGCAAGACACAGAATCCACCGACCACTACCATCACCACACGCTGCCTTTGCTGCTGCCATAATAATCTGAACTTATCCGTCCAATCCATATGCCAAGCATATACACACAGACAGGAAACTCCTGCCGCCAACCATGCCGAACGGCTCATTCCTGCCGGAAGCACACAAAGGATAAGCAGCATCACACCACCAGCGACCATAGTTCCAGCCTTATCCATCACCTTTTTCCATCTTCTTCCATCATTCCGGTCAGAGCAGAGAATCTCCCCCCTCTTGGTCAGCCATTGATACAGACAGACCGGAAGTATCATGGCCAAATAGCCGGAATAAGGCCCCGGATTGAAGAAAGAACCTGTCAATACATACAAGGAATGGTTGGACACAGCATAACCATAAAGCTGCCTCAATCCCCAAACAGCCTCAATGCCAGCCCAAACAACCAATGTCCAGGAAATCACAGAATCCAACGTTATCAAACGATTGCGAGTCATAAAGAAAAATACCAGCAGAATACATCCTGTCCCCCAAAGAGAAGTCTTGTCAAAGTGCACCCATTGCCCGACTGTTTCTCCCGGAAGGAGACCGGAGGCATCAAAGCCAACCAATGAAAATAAGGTCATAGAGACCATCCAAAGCATCACCCATACAGTTATCTGCCTAACTTCACTCAATCTATTTCCTTCCATACCCGTTCCCATTTTATACTTCCTAACCTATCATCCTTCGATTTCCAAATGCGTAGAGCCCTGCCTACAATAAAAGGTTCAGGCAACAATCCCCAATAGCGTGAGTCTTTCGAGTTCTCCATCTTGTCACCGGATACGAAATAATAATTCTCACGGAAACAGTATCTGCTTATAACACTGTCTCCCAATAATACAGTATCCCTCTTGAACGTCAGTTTCTCCTTCTGTTCCCATTCTATCAGATTTCTATAAAGCATCCGGTTCAGTGAATCCATCTCTACTACACTTCCTTTAGCCGGTATGTACAATGGCCCAAATTCGGCAATGCTCCAGCCCAGTTCTTTATCAAAAGGATAACTTTCAACCACTATTCCCCTATTCACAAATTCCTCGGAGTCAAGTAATTTTTGCAATTTATCTTGTGCAGCAGTATTCCCCAAGTATCCGTCATGCCCTTTCACCCTATAATGGCAGTCCTTGATTTCCAAAGTGTCTCCCGGAACTGCTATACAACGCTTTACATAATATGACATTACATCAAAGGCAATGCTGTCCCAACTTCCCGGATAAGGAAAATTGAATACAAGCACATCATTCCTCTTGAACTCCCTCCATCCGGGCATACGATGAATCTTAACCTCTTTCCTTTCCAATGCGGCAAACACATCGAACAGCCTCGCTCCTTTTGAGCACTTATCAACCAGAATATAGTCTCCTGCCAACAAGGAAGGTTCCATCGAATCAGAAGGAATCTTAAAGGAAATGGCAAGCAACAACTGAGCCAACAGTCCCCCAAAAGCCACAAAACACAATCCATTGACTAAATTAATGCCCCAAGCCAACAACTTACGCAAGAATAAATTATTCCGAAACCTCATTTCCCAAAATTTGATATGAAAACCTGCTTTCCGTTCTCAATCCGAAATACTTGCTCCTCTTTGCCACGTGTGATGTCATGAAGATAAAAAAGTGCGCCCCTAGGCATGTTGTCATACACCAAAAAAGTATCGGTAGCCTTTTTCTGTCCCAACGAAATCCATCCATCTTTTCCCCCATGATAAAACAACTCATAAACATCGCCTATACGGACAAAATTATCATCATTTCTGGGCATATACATCAATTCATTGAAACATATCTCCTTACCAAAATCAATCACCATAGAAGCACCTCCCTTTTTAGGTAAATAGTAAGTAAGCACGTCACCGTCAATAATATTATCTATTTTAAGATACTTATTTTCCGAAACATCTCCTTCTATTTTCAGAGGATTCACCTTCACTCCATCATAACTGAAAGACAACTCGGCCAATTCAATACGTATATCTTTTGGCGTAGAGAACCTAACATACCGTCCTTTCACCGGTTCTGGCAAATGTATAAAAGTACGGTTGGTATGTGGGGTATCGCAAATACAATAAAATGGTTCATTCCCTGAAAAATCTTTTCTATTTGACACCTCAAATTTACTGCCTACCATGATATTGAAACAGTATCTAATCCAGTCAAAGAAAGCAGCTTTTCTTTTTAAAACGACAGTATCCTTTACAGACAAATCAGGAATGTAAGGATGTGCCTCCTTACCGTCAAAGAAAAAGGGATAACCTATGGGCTTATAGGTTGAATTCTCATAAGCAAGAGGCATATATATCATTTTAGCCTCTATATTATTGAAAGTCGCTTTTCCTTTCCTCAATTTAGCTATATCCACTCCCTCTCCTGCCGTTTGCGGACGAAATACTCCCAAATATACATAGTCGTCTTCTACATCACTTAAATCCAACACCAAATCATCTTTAAAATAATCTTCAGAAACATCCTTCACAAAACAATGTCTGAACAAGGGAGGTATCTCATCTTTCACACTCAGAAACTTCAGTTTCTCTTTTTGTAGACCATAACAATAGCGAAATACCTTCCCTATCCTTCTTCCGTCCACGTCCCACTTAAATTTAGCCACATGGAAAGAGTTTATATTAACAAAATTTCCCAAAGAATCTCTCACTACATCCCAGATATGGCCCATTCGGGATTCCGATTCAAAGAAATACACGTCTGCTGTGGCCGGAATTCCTAATGAGCGCAAAACATAAAGTCCAAAATCACACATGTCCACACATTTTCCGGCCCGATGCTCCAATAGGAAAAGAGCACCCATATGAGGTGAATCAAAGTCATTATTAAACCGAAATCCCCTTTCCCTCAGGTTCTCCATAACAACCTTCGTGGCTTCCATTACATCTGTTCCTATATAAACAGAGTCCAATAAAAACGAGAATTCCTCGCTGTATACACTCCGCCAGTCTTCAAGCGTTTCATCACCGATACGATAAGGAAGAATCAATTCACAGAAATCATCAAAGGAAAGATCTTTATTCCAAGGCCTTTTCTTCCAGACCACAAAGGCTTGATCTATATTACGAATCAGATAATCAGCAGTTATAACATGAATATCATACTCTTTATTCATCATCGAAGCCGGATATTTCTCCCATTTTGCTACTTGACTACTATCAATGATACCAAAAGAATCCGTAGTTGCTTTCCAATATCTCAACGTATCTATCAGCCACCCTTTGTAACTGTAACATTTAGGCATATTCTCAATCAAAAAGCAAGCTGCTTTATATTTCTCCCCACTATCTTTATAGTGGATAAGTACCTTTTCTAACTCGCCCCGATTACTCCCAGCCAGTTCAAGCGCTTTACTCAAACGATGGTTGTTCACACAAGAGCAAAGAAGCAATAATGTAAACAACCACACAGATTTCCTCATACCTTATTAATTTTCGTTTTTACTTTTTTAAACACTCACTGTGCATTACCAGAAACCGTAAGTATTATCGGAGATGACTCCGAATTACAATGTATTCTTACTGTTTTACTAAAATGTTCAGGATGTTCTGCCTTATAAATAATAGACAAATTCAAATCCATTCCCGGACGAACCGGCTCTTTAGAGTACTCTACAGAAATACAGCCACAAGACGTATCCACCCCTTCTATTGCCAACAGTTTATCGCCTACATTTTTCATGATAAAAGTAACCTTCTGTTCTTTTTGCCAGTCGAAATTCCCCATAGATGTCGAAACTTTATCCACATCAACAATTGTTTGAACAACATTGTCTTCATCATCAGATTTTACTTCTCTGCCTTGTATAATCTTCAAATAGAGCTCTCTTACTTTCAAATTATGGATAGGATTACCCATAGCTACAACTCTATTATCATTATCCAACAAAAAAGTTTGAAATGCCATATCAGCAGGAAAATGATTCAACTTATTCAAGTAGTCTCCTTCATCAATACAAATCGGATGTTTAAACCTTTCCACCCGTAAAGTTTGATATATCTCCATTCCATTTTTAGGACACAAGAAAAAAAGGAACTGTACCGTATGAGGTCGTATAGAATCGACTACGGTGATAAACTTTTCCCATTCAGCAAGTTTCAATTTACAACTGGTACAACCCGTAGAATCAATATAAGTCAATATTTTATATGTGTTTTGAATGGAATATTCTACCGTATCTTTTCCTTGAATCGTAAAAACCGACCTAGCAGGCAAACTCAATTCTTTTCCTATCCATTTCTGTAACAAAGAAAAAGATTTGTCTTTATTGGATTTTCCACATGAAGCAAATACCACAAAACCTAAGATTATTATTATAAAATTCTTCATAAGTTATCATTTATAAACTACCTTCAATCAATTATCTAATAAATCCATCTTGAAGAATCGTGTACTTTCATAATCAGAGCAACTTCCACAAAGAATTTTTCTCTCTTCATCTACAAATATATCATTGATAAGCACACTGAAACGATATTTAGCGACCAAATTCCCTTCCCAATCCAAAACCAACAAATTGCAATGCGGAAGCAAAGGCCCCGCACCCAACTGATTCGGATTTATCAAATAAATATACCTATCCGTTACAAACGGACAACTAAAATGCCAATACTGCTCTGAAGGGCGAGCGGGAACTACCTTGTAATTTCCCAGCCCACCTTCCAGAAAGACGTCATGCCGCAAATTTTCATTCCGATCATAGATCCGGATACGTCTCAAAGAAGCGTAAGTAACCACAAAAGCACTCCTATCCGGTTTCATCATCAGATAATGATAATAAGCCGATTTAAAGCTTTCCAAATTCTTAAAACGAATATCATTTTCCGGATAATTCCCCCCTGAGACATTCCTTCCCGTCTGAATATCTGTCACATGATATTCAGACACTCCCGGATGTTTTCTCCTATCTGCATATATATACACCCCGGGATTCAACTCTTGCACCGTCCCAATATTTTCACTTACTTTATCAATAAAAAAAGAAGATGTTTTACACAAGGAATCACTTTTCAAGGTATAGGCATCCACTTCTCCTCCCGATTCAAGATACAAACAATCTTTTCCTTGAGAAACAGAAAAACGACCGGGAAGCACCATTTTCTTTATGAATTTTAAATCGGGGTAATCATAGATTCCTACTTCTTCATATCCCCCAAAAGCAATCACCCGATTGTTGATTCTATTCATCCGAGCGGGACGTACCAATTCTTCTGCCGGATATGTCTTAATAGGAAGCATTGTATCTATAGGAAAATGTTCTTTATAGACGACAGCCACAGCATTACGCTGTTCCCCACAAGCCACACAAAGAAGTAGTGCAACGCAAATAACGATTAAATGCCCTATCTTATAATTCATATTTCACCAAGACAAAATCCGGATTCACCCCTATGGCATACAACGTATTACTCTGTTCTTCAGATGCTATACGCATTACGGGAATACCCAAATCAACAATCTTCACTAAATTTCCATCATAATCATACAAGAAAACAGTACGAGGGCATTTGCTTGCATCCCTTCCCACTGTAGATTCATCCGTATCATCTTTACTACGGTCTCGTTGCAATGTAATAATAAAATCCTTACTCATACAGAGTCCCCGGACACCTTTTACCCTGCGGTCAAAAATCACCTCATTGTTCCGAATCTCGTATTCGTCACCATCCGTTCGCCATTCCCATACAAATGAAAATTCATCCTCACCCTGCTGATACAATGCTAAATAAGGGAAATCATAACAAGAACAGACAAATACTCCACGAGATGCATTATATCCTCTCTCTCCCCCTAAATATTGTTTCACCTGCGGAATGGGATAATTGCCAAACGAAGAAGTCTGCCCATGCAATAGGGTTTCAAAACAATGTTTCGCACCAGCATCCGCAATTCCAATATACACATTCTTGGCATATTCAGCCATGGCAGGACGCGATAACCGTTCCTCTTCCGTCATAGGAATAAACGCATCTTTACCTTGCGACAAGCTATCAAGAGACAAGAAGCCACGCGTCTTTCCATTAGCATCCACGGCAAAAAAACGATTGTCGATACATGAGCCATTTATACCTCCTGTGATAAATTCACGCGGACCTTCTCCTACCTTTCCCATCACTCCCACTTTACGACCGGTCTCTTTTTCGTGCACATGTACAAAATAGTCGCGCGCAAAAGGGTCCTCCCACACCAAAAAATCACCGGCTACGCGTAAGGTTCCCGGCATGGTAGTTGCTATTTCATCATCCAGCAACTCATAAGTTGCACTCACATATTCTACATTCTGTTTTTTCTCATTTGCACAGCCGTACAAGAAAAAAAGTATAAGCAAATAATAATATGTTTTCATTATATACTATTTTTTATTAGCGAGCACCGCAAAATAGTTACATAATCCAACGAATTTTATAAATATTCTACAGTGCTCTATTTATAGTCTTTAAGCAACCATTAAGCTGTCAAAT
>ENA-OPJW01000170-OPJW01000170.1-human-gut-metagenome-genome-assembly--contig:-NODE-170-length-15905-cov-5.916593_pt1 | contig 15905 bp, 10 predicted proteins | sample MGYA00241776_ERZ501677 | MGnify/ENA primary metagenome ERZ501677 (study PRJEB25962, sample SAMEA2042298) | human gut metagenome | biome: human gut; feature: human-associated habitat; material: faeces...
GGGGCGGCAGAAACGGGGCGGCAGAAACGGGGCGGCAGGAAGCAGATGCCGGAGAACGGGCTGAAGGCACCGGCAGCCGGAGGTTGGCATCGAAAAAAGCCGGACAAGAACACCGCAAAACCGAATACGGACAGGAAAAGCCCGAAACCGAACACAAAAATCCGAAAACAGAGACGGGAAGTCCGAAAACTGGCAGGGAAAGCCCGGAAACTGGCAGAGGAGCCGGATGCCGAAGAGACCGGCATTCCGAAAGCGAAGCGGATCGGGCAGGGACAAAACAAAAAAAAGGAAACTCGGAATCAAGACTGATCGTCCGTCATCCACAGTTTCCTCACCAACCTAAAACTACTAACCTAAATGAACCTTAAAACTTCACTGCAAAGATAAGCCGGAAAATCGAACCGTGCAAGTTTTTTATTAAAAAATTTCAGTAAATTTTGATATTTTTTTTATTATACCACCTCCAACAGATCGCACACTCGTTGATTTTCAATAAATTACACAACAAACACTCCGCAGCGCGCCACGCGGGGCTTGCGCATTTCAGAGGGGAAGATCCGGCGAACTCCTCCGTCCTGTTCACGACCGGCGTGCAGGCCCGCACGGCAGCCCGCGGCGGTCCGTTGCAAAGTTCCGCCCGCGAAGTTCCGCCCGCGAAGTTCCGCCCGCGAAGGTTGGTCGATAACGACCAGCCGGAAACCACCAGTCCACAAGCGGCAGTCGGCGGCAGTCAATCCGTAACGGTCAGACGCAAAGGTCAGAAAAGCCCCTTCAGCAGCGGATAACCCATCCGGCGGCGCAGTTTGATCCGCCGGACGAGGTTGAGCGGCCGTCGTTTCAGCCCGGCGCGTCCCCGGGCAAGGAAGTCGTCGACGGCATCCAGCACACGGGCCGAGCAGCGGCCGTCGCGGTGCGGTTCGTGCCGCATCGTATAGGCGCGGATCTCGCGCATGAGCTCCTCGGGGCGTGTGAGGGCCCGTTCGAGGGCCGGGCCGACCTCCTCGGGCCGCTGGACGTCGATCAGATAAGGCCCCGGGTGCGAATTGCGGAACGTCACGACGGGACGGTCCAGGAACATGAACTCCAGAATGATCGACGAACTGTCGCACAGCAGCACGTCGGCCCGCCGCAGTGCCCCGAAGTCGAACGTCGTGCCGAGGAAGGTCACGTTGTCGTGCGCGGCGGCGATCCGGGCATAGCGGTCAATCACCGCCCGGTCGTCGAGCTTCGGGTGGAACATGAAGATCCACTCCCAGTCGCGCTCCGCAACCAGACGCTCGATCTCGTCGGCCAGATAGGGCGTCGAGGTGAGCGACCGCGTGAAGGTCGTCGAGTAGAGCACGACGGGCCGCGCGTTGTGCGGCGGCGCCTGCATCTCGGGCGAGAAGTAGTCGTCGGCCTTCGTCCAGCCCGTCTCGTAGACGCGGAAGTAGCCGTAGCGCCGCTCCTGCTCGCGGAAGGGCCCGGTGCTCGTCGGGCCCTGCGTGCAGTAGATGTCGAACCAGCCCCGCACGGTGAAGTGGTCGTCGTGGCGGTCGTTGCGCTTGTTGATGGGATAGCCGTGGAAGAGCTGCACCTTCACCCCGGGAAAGAAGTCGGGGATGTGGTTTCCGGGGGCGAAGACCGCTATCGGGTTGTACTCCATGACCTCGGCAATCGTGGCAAGGCACCGCTCGCCCTCCGCGAGCTGGTCGGGGCACCCCTCCTCGATAAACCAGGCCACGTCGTCGCCACGGCGGCGGATTTCGCGTTGCAGCGGCCGCATGATCGGATAGGCATACGGCAGCGAGACGAACATCAGGTACTTTTTCATCGGTCGGAAAGCGGTTAACGGGACAGCCGGCGTTCGAGGCTCTTGCGCCAGCGCAGGAAGGTGACGATCAGCCTGACGAGCGGCCGCAGCGCATGCCACCGGTCGAGATCGAGCAGCGCAAGCCGCGCGGCCGAGTAGTGGCGGCGCACCTCCCGCCGGTAGCGGGCGACATCGCGCCGCAGGTCGCGGGCCAGGTCGCTGTCGCCGGCCCACGGATTGCGGCTCTTGCAGAAGTAGGTCAGGTAGACGCGCAGCGTGCTGAGCGTGGCGAGGTAGTCGGCACGGCCCGCCAGTTCGGCATCGCGGCGCCGCAGCTCGGCCGAGACCGTCTCGCAGTAGAGACGGCAGTAGTCGAAGTCGAGGCGGCTGTGGTTCGACGACCCGGCGCGCTGCACGTAGCCGTAGCCCACGTAGTCGATGAAGCGCACGCGGGGGTTGCGGCTGAAGAGCTGGATATTCACCGCCGAATCCTGCCACAGCCGCAGCGGGTAGTGGCGGATCGTCCCGTCGAAGAGACTCCGCCGGTAGAGCTTGCCCCAGAGGCCGCCCCACACCTCGTTGCAGAGCAGCGCCTCAAGAAACTCCAGCCCGGACATCTCGCCCGTGCGGCCCGCGCGGACGGGGGCTTCGTAGGAGGAGCTGATGCGCTTGTAGTCGCAGCAGACGACATCGCACGCCGAGCGCTCGATCTCGTCGACGAGCCGCTGCAGCATCTCCGGCTCGAAGAGGTCGTCGCCGTCGAGGAAGGTGACATACCGGCCGCGGGCCCGTTCGAGCGCCGTCTCGCGGGCGCGGGCCACGCCGCCGTTCTCCTTGTGCACGACGACGATGCGCGGATCGCGTTCGGCATGGCGGCAGGCGACGGCACGGGTACCGTCCTTCGAGCCGTCGTCCACGACGATCGCCTCGAAATCGGTGAAGGTCTGCCGCTCGACCGACTCCAGCGTGGCGTCGAGGTACTGCTCGAGGTTATAGACCGGGATGATGATCGAGACCGCCGGCTGCGGTGGCTGTGCGTGGGGTGTATCCATCGGCTGATCGTTCATTTCAATTCAATACGTGGTTGCGCACCGCCTCGGCGATGCGCTCGCCGTCGAGTGCCGCGGAGATGATGCCGCCGGCATAACCGGCCCCCTCACCCGCCGGGAAGAGACCCCCGATGTCGGGGTGCATGAGCGACAGCGGATCGCGCGGGATGCGCACGGGGGTCGACGTGCGCGACTCGACGCCCACGACGACGGCCTCGGGGGTCACGAAGCCCCGCATGCGGCGCCCGAAAGTCCCGAGCCCGGCGCGGAGTCCCTGCGCGATGAAGCGGGGCATCCAGCTGTCGAGCCGCGACGGGGTGATGCCGGGGATGTACGACGTGCGGGGCAGCGACGTCGAGGCGCGCCCGGCCACGAAGTCCGAGACGCGCTGCGCCGGGGCGATTTGGTGCTCGCCGCCCATGCGGCGGGCCAACTCCTCGAACTCCTGCTGGAACTTCAGCCCCGCCAGCACGCCCCATTGGGGTTCGAGGTGGGCGAAGTCCTCCAGGCGTACCTCCGTGACGAGCCCCGAATTGGCGAAGGGCGAGGTGCGGCCGCTGGGCGACATGCCGTTGACGACCGACTGCGCGGCATCGGTCATGGCCGGGACGATGAAGCCGCCCGGGCACATGCAGAAGGAGTAGACGCCCCGGCCGCCCTCCTGGCTCACGAGCGAATAGGAGGCTGCGGGGAGGTATTCGCCCCGCTCGGGGCAGTGGTACTGGATCGAGTCGATGAGCGCCTGCGGATGCTCGATGCGCACGCCCATGGCGAAGGGCTTGGCCTCGAGACGCACGCCGCGGCGGTGCAACAGTTCGTAGATGTCGCGCGCCGAGTGACCCGTCGCCAGCACCACGGCGGCCCCTTCGATCCGTTCGTCGCCGCAGCAGACGCCCCGGATACGCCCCTCGTGCAGCAGCAGGTCGGTCACGCGCCGCCCGAAGAGGAACTCACCCCCGGCGTCGAGGATCGTCTGCCGGATACGCTGCATGATGCGCGGCAGCTTGTCGGTGCCGATATGGGGATGGGCCTCGTAGAGGATTTCGGGCGATGCGCCGTGGAACACGAGCGTCTGCAGCGCCTTGTTGTAGTCGCCGCGCTTCTTGCTGCGCGTGAAGAGCTTGCCGTCGGAGAAGGTTCCGGCGCCGCCCTCGCCGAAGGCGTAGTTGGAATCGGGGTCGACCGCGCCGTTGCGGTTGATCTGCGCGATGTCGCGCTTGCGGGCCGAGACGTCGCGCCCCCGCTCCATAATGACGGGTTTCAGCCCCAGCTCGATGAGCCGCAGGGCGGCAAAGAGCCCCGCGGGCCCCGATCCGACAATGATGACCTCGGTGCGGCCCCCGACCTGGGGATAGTCGAAATGCACGGGGGCGGGCTGCGGCTCGCGGTCGATGTAGAGCTCGAGCGTGAGGTTCACCTTGACCTGCCGCTGCCGGGCGTCGATCGAACGTTTGACCACCCGGGCCAGCGCCACGTCGGCACGCGCCACACCGGCCTGACGCGCCGCCAGCGAAGTGTAGGTTTCGGCTTCGGCAGCCTGACGGGGAGTGAGCACAAGAGTTACCAGACGGGGCATGATCGCACGATATTATGCGCAAAAATAGCGAAAAAAGCCTTACCGCGACCCAACTCGGATTGTGTTTTACATTTTTTTGTCTACCTTTGTGACAGTCAATGCGGATATGGTGTAATTGGTAGCCACGTCAGACTTAGGATCTGATGCCTTACGGCGTGGGGGTTCGAGTCCCTTTATCCGCACAAAGGAGCCTTTTCCGAGGCTCCTTTTTTCGTGGAAATCCGGATGCAGAACAGCGCGAAATGATTGTATATCAATAAATTGATTGCAATAATCAGCATCCCGGCCTCCGCCACCGAAAAGTATTTCGCCGAAAACCTTCGGGTGGCAATTTGGTGGCAAAGGGGTCAAATCGGGAGCCAGGCGAGCAAACTGCCACCTTTTTTGCTTATAATACACTGAACTGCTGCATTTTGCATCGCAATAGATTTTTCTTGTCAGCGTTTTGTTAACCTCTAAATTTTACAAAACCATGAGACAAGAGAGTTTCAGGATTCTCTTCCTGATGCGAAAGGGAAGAACGAAAAAAGACGGATTCGCAACCATTTATGCCCGAATTACAACGGGCAGTTTCCGTCAGGAGATCTATTTCAACTGCGAGGGACGACCCGAGTTGTGGAACCAGCGAAAAGAACGGATGATGGGGACCAGCCGCCTATCCGTGAAGATCAACGAGATGCTTGACGAATTCCGTGTACAGATTCTCGACATCCGCAGCAAACTGCTTGCCGAAGGTTTCGAGGCCAATGCCCTGCAAATCAAACAGCGTTACTTCAACCCGCTCAAACACACCATGATGTTGATCGCGGGACTGGGCGACTACGTCCAACGGCGGCAGGCAGAGGTCGGCGTGCGCATCACCCAGCGGACAGCCGACAAGTACGAACGGCTACTGCGCTATCTGAAACAGTACCTTGCCCAGCGCGGCCCGGAGGAGGATATTCCCGTCGAGCGAATGAACTACGAGTTTCTCGACGGATTCAGCCTCTTCCTGCAAACGGCCCACCGCTGCCGCCACAACGGCGCCGTGGCCGTCATGGACTGTCTTCGCAACTTCGTACTCTACTGCCTGCGCAACGAATGGATTGCCAAGAATCCCTTCCGCTACTACAAACTCAAGGAGGATCAGGCGCAGGCCAAAGAGCACCTCACGGCCCGCGAACTGGAAATCCTGACCCGCAAGCAACTCGACCATCGGCTGGCCCGTATCCGCGACGTCTTTGTCTTCTGCTGCCTTACGGGACTGGCCTTCGCCGATGCCGACCACCTGCGGAGCGAACACATCTCGCGCGACGACGAAGGACGCTGGTGGATCCACAAGCCACGCGAAAAGACCGCCGTGATGAGCCGCATTCCCCTGCTCCCGATGGCATTGGAGATCCTCCGTCGCTATGAGCACGACGCAGTCTGCCAGGCCCGCGGACGGGTGCTGCCCCTGCCAAGTAACCAGAAGATGAATGCCTTTATGAAGGAGATCGCCATCGTCTGTGGCATCGACAAGGTGCTGACCACGCATTGCGCCCGCCATACGTTCGCCTGCATGGCGGTCGAATACGGAATGCCGATCGACGTGCTGGCCAAGATCCTCGGGCACTCGAACACCAACATGACCCGCCATTACGCCAAATTTTCCGAGACGGTGATCGGCCGTGAAATGGAGGCTTTCGGCGAAAAACTGGCTTCGGCAGCCGCGGAGGGAGATTCCGGGTTGTAATAAAAGCAAGTTTATGTTTCGAGACACTCGAAACCTCCTGAATCCATCCCGCTGGTCTATTATACTTACACAGATGAAAAGTCCGAAGAATCCGAACCGCCCGCGAGGCGGCCGCCCGCCCAAACCCGAAACGGAACGACTCAAACGAAGGCTGGTCGTCTGCCTGACCGAGACCGATTACGACGCCCTGTGCCGCAAGGCACGGGTCGCCGGTCTCGTGTGTGCCGAATACGCCCGGCGCGCCCTTGCCCGGAGCATCGTCCGCGCCCGGATGACTCCCGAGATGCTCACCCTGCTGCGGCAGCTCACCGGCATGGCGAACAACCTCAACCAACTCGCCCGCATGGCGCATGTGGCCGGGTACGGACGCGATACCGCCACTTTGGCGGCGTTGGTCGATCGAATTGATGCGCTGCTCACCCGAATCGACAAACTGCCATGATTGCCAAACTCTCGAAAGGCGGTTCCTTCAGCGGAGCCGTCCAATACATTTTCGGTCCCGGGAAGGGCGCCGATTGCCTGGCCGGGATGGGCGTTCTGTTCAAGGACACGCCCTCCATCATCCGCGGGTTCGAACGGCAGGCTGCGCAAAACCCCAGGGTTTCGAAACCCGCGGGACACGTCGTACTCTCCTTTTCGCCCCGGGATGCCGCCCGGTTGAACAACCGACTGCTGCTCTCCATTGCGGTGGAGTATCTGGACCGGATGGGGATCAAGGATACACAACTTATCATTGTCCGCCACCGCGACCGGGAACATCCCCACCTGCATATTCTCTTCAACCGCGTGGGCAATGACGGACGGACAATCTCCGACCGCAACGACCGTTACCGTTCGGAGCGGCTCTGCAAGCAACTGACCGCCCGTTACGGGCTCTACTTTGCATCGGGCAAGGAGCAGGTCAAGGAGTACCGGCTGCGCGAACCGGACAAGACAAAATATGAAATCTACCATGCCCTGTGCGATGCCGTCCCCCGCTGCCGCAACTGGGAGGAGCTGACGGCAGCCCTGCGCCGCGAGGGAATCGCTACGGAGTTCCGGATGCGCGGAGGCACCTCCGACGTGCAGGGTGTCGTGTTTGCCAAAAACGGCTACCCGTTCAACGGTTCGAAGATCGACCGGCAGTTCAGCTATTCGAAAATCGACGCCGCGCTTGAACGGAACTGCCGACAGGCGCTTGCTTCCGAACGACAATCGGCTCCGACCCCGACACCCTCGTTCAGCTACCTGCTGGACGACCTGCTGCGTCCGAGGTTTGATCCCGACGAGGCGGAACAAACCCAGCAGGAACAGTTGCGCAGACGTCGCGGGCGACGACGTTAAATTAAATACGATTTCTCCAATATACAATACAATCAAAGTACTACCAACAATCGAGGGGGCGAATAAATCCCCTCGATTCTGTTTTTATTGAGGTGAAATGATTACTTTTGTTAGAGTATATATAAGTTTTCCCGATGAGCACATTCGCCCAAATTCTGAATAAATTCCGCCAGGACGCCTTTTCCGAACGCGACAAAGGATACCGTTTCGAACGCCTCATGCAGGCCTATCTGAAAACCACGACCTTGTATGCCAACCTCTTCGAGGAGGTGTGGCTCTGGACGGAGTTTCCCTTCCACGACCAGTTCGGCGGCAAGGACACCGGCATCGACCTTGTGGCCCGCACCGTCGAGGGCGAATATTGGGCCATCCAGTGCAAATGCTACGAGGCGAATGCCTTCATCAACAAGCCCGACGTGGATACATTCCTCTCTACCTCGGGCAAACGCTTCGAGACCGAATCCGGCATGACGGGATTCGTGCAACGGCTGTGGATCTCGACGACAAACAAATGGAACTCTACGGCCGAGCAAACCATCCGCAACCAGAATCCTCCGGTAACGCGACTGAACCTTATCGACCTCGAAAACGACGATGTCGACTGGAACAGCCTCGAACAGGGCATCTTCGGCATGGCCTCCCGGTCCAAACCCTTCACCATACGGGAGCACCAGCAGGAGGCCATCGACCAGACCCACGCCTATTTCAAGATTGACGAAGCCACCGGCCAACCCGCCCATACACGCGGCAAGCTCATCATGGCCTGCGGCACGGGCAAAACCTTCACCTCGTTGCGAATCGCCGAAAACGAAACCGGAGGCCGCGGTCTGGTGCTGTTCCTCGTCCCCTCGATTGCCCTGCTGGGACAAACCCTGCGGTCGTGGCTGCAACAGGCCCTGGAGCCGATGATGGCCGTCTGCATCTGCTCCGACCCGCAGGTCTCGAAACAGACCGAAAAGAACGACAACGACACGACAAGTGTCGTCGACCTGGCACTTCCGGCCTCGACCGACGTCCCCTCCATCGTCAAACAACTGCAACACGCCCGCCGGCACAATGCCGAGGGGCTGACCGTCGTCTTCTCGACCTACCAGTCCATCGACGTCATTTCGCAGGCCCAGCGGCAGCTGCTCAAGGAGACCGGCGACGCCTTCGGCACGTTCGACCTCATCATCTGCGACGAGGCGCACCGCACCACGGGCGTTACGCTCAAGGACGAGACCGAGAGCGCCTTTGTCCGGGTCCACAACAACGACTTCCTGCGCGCCGTGCGCCGTATCTACATGACCGCCACGCCGCGCCTCTATACCGACGAGACGAAGAAACGCGCCGAGGAGAACTCCGCCGTCCTCTGCTCGATGGACGACCGCTCGATGTACGGCGACGAGATCTACCGCATCGGCTTCGGCGAGGCTGTCAAACAGGAGCTGCTCTCCGACTACAAGGTCCTCATCCTCGCCGTGGGCGAAAAGGACATTACCCCCACGCTGCAAAACGCCCTGACCCGCGAGGACGGAACCATCGACGCGGATGACCCCTCGAAACTCATCGGCTGCATCAATGCCCTCTCGAAAAAGGTGCTCGGAGCCGACGAGGAGTTCGTCAAGGGCTCCGACCCGCTGCCGATGCGCCGTGCCGTGGCCTTCTGTTCGAGCATCAAGGCATCCAAGGCAATCGCCAATGCCTTCACCGACTACAAGGACCTCTACATGGAGGATATCCGCGAGGAGGACCGCGCCACGATGGTCGATGTCGTTGCCCACCACGTAGACGGCTCAATGTCGGCTACCAAACGCGACGAGGAGCTGATGTGGCTCAAGGAGCAGCCCGAAAACGAACGCGAATGCCGTATGCTGACCAACGCCCGCTGCCTCTCGGAGGGTGTCGATGTCCCGTCGCTCGACGCCGTGGTCTTCATTTCGCCGAAGAACTCGCAGGTCGATGTCGTGCAGTCGGTCGGTCGCGTCATGCGCCGCAGCGAGGGCAAGAAATACGGATATATCATCATTCCGGTCGTGGTTCCGGCCGATGCCGAGGGCGACAAGGTACTCGAAAACCATCCCAACTTCAAGGTGGTCTGGACCGTGCTGAACGCCTTGCGGGCCCACGACGACCGCTTCAATGCCGAGGTCAACAAGATCGAGCTGTCGAAAAAGAAGCCCAAAAACATCCTCTTCGGCGGAGTCGGCGCCTCGCGCAAGGACGAAGACCAGCACGGCGACAGCAAGCCTCGCGCCGCGAGCGCTGCCGAGCAGCTCGCCACCCAGCTCTCGATGAGCTTCAACGACCTGCAAAACGTCTTCTATGCCAAACTGGTGACCAAGGTCGGCACCAAACGCTACTGGGAGCTCTGGGCCAAGGACATCGCCCAGATTGCCGAACAGCACATCGAGCGCATCAAGGCCCTCATCGCCGACAACGGCAAACACCGCCGGGCCTTCGACCAGCTCATGCGGGGGCTGCACCGCAACATCAACCCCGGGCTCTCCGAGCAGGACGCCATCGAGATGCTCTCGCAGCACATCATCTCGCGACCGGTGTTCGAGGCCCTCTTCGAGAACTACCAGTTTGCCGCCAGCAACCCCATCTCGCGCTCGATGCAGAAGATGCTCGACCTGCTCGACGACGAGACCAAGACCGAGGAGGAGCACCAGAAACTCCAGAAGTTCTACGAATATGTCCGCACCACGGTCGGCGACATCCACGAGGCCGATGCCCGGCAGCGCATCATCGTCGAGCTGTACGACAAGTTCTTCAAGGTGGCCTCGCCCCGCACGGTCGAGAAACTGGGCATCGTCTACACCCCGGTCGAGGTGGTCGACTTCATCATCCGCTCGGTGGGTTACATCCTCCAGCGGGAGTTCGGACGATCGCTCTCCGACGAGAACGTCCACATCCTCGACCCCTTCACCGGAACGGGCACCTTCATCACGCGCCTGCTCCAGAGCGGGCTCATCTCGCGCGAGGCGCTGGAGCGCAAATACGGCCGGGAGATCCATGCCAACGAAATCGTGCTGATGGCCTACTACATCGCCTCGGTCAACATCGAGAATGTCTTCCACGACCTGATGGGCCCCGATACGGAGTACCGGCCCTTCGGCGGCATCTGCCTGACCGACACCTTCCAGTTGGGCGAGGCGGCTTCGGACGAAAACCTCTATTCCGAGCAGTTCCCGACCAACTCGCGGCGCGTCATCGAGCAGAAGAAACGGCGCATCACCGTCATCGTCGGCAATCCGCCTTATTCCGTGGGCCAAAAGTCGGCCAACGACAATGCGCAGAACCAGAAATACCCGGCGCTCGACAGCCAGATTGAACGCACCTATGCGGCGGAATCCGATGCCAATCTTAAAAACTCGCTTTACGACAGCTATATCAAGGCCTTCCGCTGGGCTTCGGACCGACTTAACGAAAAGGAGGGAGGTGTCATCGGCTTTGTTACCAACGGCAACTGGCTCGATGGCAATGCACAAAACGGTATGCGCAAATGCCTCGCACGCGAATTTTCGGCCATCTATGTCTTCAATCTGCGAGGTAACTGCCGCACAAGCGGTGAAATCCGCCGCAAAGAGGGTGATGGAATCTTCGGTTTGGGCTCCCGCACCCCGATTGCCATTACGATTCTGGTCAAGAAACCGAAGGCATCCGACGAGACGGCGCGTATCTATTACTACGACATCGGCGACTACCTCTCGCGCGAGGAGAAACTGCGTATCATCCGCAATATGGGCGACATCTGCAATCCGTTGATGCAATGGGTCACCATTACCCCAGACCAACACGGCGACTGGTTCAACAAACGCAGCGAACAGTTCAAACTCTTTACCCCGCTTGGAGACAAGGATGACAAGAAAAACAAAAAGACATTCTTTGTGCCCTACTACTCCAATGGTCTAAAGACCAATAGAGATGCATGGTGCTATAATAGTAATCGTTCTACACTAAAACAAAATATAATTTCATCAATTAATTTTTATAACAGCGAAGTAGACAGATTCCAAGCAGCTCACAAGGAACATTCCGAAATTATTGCAAAAGATTTTATCAACTATGACCCTACCAAGTTCGCGTGGGATGCTGCTCAAAAAGAAACAGACTTACCTAAAGGGAGAAAATATGTTTTCGAGGATTCATCTATAAGAGAATCTCTTTATAGACCATATTTTAGACAATATGGTTATATAAACCGATCCTTAAATAATCGAGTTTATCAATTACCATTATTGTTCCCGACCCCGAACCATCGGAATCTGGTGATTTGCGTCTCGGGAATTGGCGTGACAAAAGATTTTTCGTGTATCATCACAGATATATTGCCGGATCTGGAACTGATCGGGAAAAGCCAATGTTTCCCGCTCTATTGGTATGATGACAGCACGGCGGATATTGCCGACCTCTTCTCGGCCCCGCAGAGCGAGATGGACCGCTACGTCCGCCGCGACGGCGTGACCGACTGGATCCTCTCCACGGCCCGCAAGCAGTACGGAAGCCGCGTAACCAAGGAGGACATCTTCTATTATGTCTACGGCATCCTCCACGCCCCGGACTACCGCACGACCTTCGCCGCCGACCTCAAGAAGTCGCTGCCCCGACTGCCGCTGGTCGAGTCGCCCGACGACTTCTGGGCCTTCAGCCGTGCCGGCCGCAGCCTGGCCGAACTCCACCTCGGATACGAACACGTGGAGCCCTACGCCGGGTGCCGTATCTTCTTCGCGCCGCTGACAAACCGCGGCGACGAGATCAGCTACCGCGTGGAGAAGATGCGCTTCGGCAAGCTCGACAGCAAGACGGCCGACAAGCGCATCATCCATTACAATGCGGGCATCACGATTGAGAACATTCCGCTGGAGGCCTACGACTACGTGGTGAACGGCAAGTCGGCGATCGAGTGGGTGATGGAGCGCTATGCGGTGAAGACGGACCCGGCGAGCCTCATCGCCAACGATCCCAACGACTGGTGCCGGGAGCACGACGACCCGAAATACATCTACAACCTGCTGCTGCGCATCATCACCGTCTCGCTCGAAACGATGAAGATCGTCCGCTCGCTCCCGAAACTCAAACTGGAAGAATAAAAAAGAGATATGAAAGAAAACCAATTTTTTGAAAAGCAAACCATGTCATCATGGGTTAAAGCAAGTATTGTATCTGAATATTTCCCGAAATATTGTGTAATAATCGTCAGTAAACATAAACCAAAATGTTTGCGGTATATCGATCTATTTGCAGGTCCGGGGAAATATGAAGATGGTAAGCCTTCAACCCCTCTCATGATCGCCCAAAAATGTTATCAAAACGAAAATCTGCGCGATTCCGTCCGATTCATTTTTAATGACATGAAATATAGAGATCAACTTGAAGCGAATTTTCTAAAGGAATTCCCCAAAGGATCATTCAGACATATTCCCTTCTTTGCCGATCGTGTAGTAGGAGAAAATGACAAAGTTGATAAGTTCTTAGAAAAGAATACACATGAAGGAAAATACAACGAATACCCTTCATTGCTATTTATTGACCCATTCGGTTATAAAGGAATTAGGACAAAGGTATTGGCAGAATTTCTCAAAAACTGGGGGAATGAAATTTTTATTTTCCTAAACACAAAGCGCATTCATGCAGCATTGGAAAATAATAAGTTCGAATCGTTAATGATGGAATTGTTTCCAACCTCCTATAATGTAATAAAACAAGACAGAAAGTATAAATCAACGGTAGCAGAACGGCTACAACTTATAATTGACAATCTTGGAAGAGAGTTTCAAAAAATTCTACCCGGAACTGTCTATTATACAGCATTTAAATTTCAGGAAGAGGATATTGATACGACCAGCCATTTTATAGTCCATTTAACAAAGTCGTCTCGTGGTTTTGATCTGATAAAAACGATATATAACGATTTTGCCAATGTCGGTACCGTATTCGACGGAGTTAATACATATACTTTCGATGTCAAGCAATTCAATAATCCCGGTATTGAATTATTCGACATGAAAGAACAGAACATCGACAATCTGAAAAATAAGCTTTATCAAGCGTATACTGGAAAAACATTATCTGCATATGATCTTTTCGAAGAGCATCAGATAACAGGCAAATATTGCAGATCGCATTATGCACAAGCCCTTCGCAAGTTATGTTCAGAAAACAAGCTACAAGCCACCTTTACTGACAATAAAAACCATAGCGTAAGCGTATTAATTTCAAAAGATTGTATTCTTAAGTTTGCATAATGGCATCTTCTTCAATAGAATGGACAGACAAAACGTGGAATCCAATTACTGGTTGCACGAAAATATCCGACGGCTGTAAACATTGCTATGCTGAAGTTATGGCTAAACGTTTACAGGGAATGGGAAAGCCAAAATACATAAATGGTTTTTCAGTAACGTTACATAACGATGCGCTCAATGAACCATTACAATGGTCTAACCCTTGTATGATATTCGTCTGCTCAATGAGCGATATGTTTCACAGTGATGTGCCGTTTGATTTTATTGACAAAGTTTTCGGAGTTATCAGAAATACGCCGCAGCATAATTATCAGATTCTGACAAAACGGGCAGAGCGTATGGCTGAATATTTTGCCTCTCGTACTATACCCGGTAACGTATGGATTGGCGTAACGGTCGAAAATCCAAAAGCAAAAAATAGAATAGACTACATCCGCAATCTCAAAGCATCCGTTCGATTCATCTCTTGTGAACCTTTGCTCGAAGATCTGGGAGAATTGGATCTCTCAGGTATAAATTGGATCATCGTAGGTGGTGAAAGCGGAGTGCAGGCGCGGCCCATGAAAGAAGAATGGGTCTTGAATATTAAACGACAAGCCGACAAGAATAACATTCCTTTTTTCTTCAAACAATGGGGAACATGGAGTGTTGATGGAATCAAAGGGAATAAAAAAATCAATGGCAAACTGCTACAAGGGAAAATAGTTCAGAATATGCCTAATGCAAAAAAGCATGAAGCTATAACGAAATAATTATGCTACATGCCGGATATAGATAATTTCACCCGCGAGATAGAGTGCATCTACAAGGATGAACGATACGCTGTCCGCGATAATGGAGCTGTCTTCCGCTATCCGCGTGATGGAAGGCGCCCGCGCAAATATGACAACTTCTGGACATTCGGGAAGCCCAATATCGTGCATGGCTATATGGAAATCGCATCTGTTCGGATCCATGCCATTGTTGCCACCGCATTCCTCGGTCCCAAGCCCACCAAAGAGCATGTGGTTGACCATATTGACACAAATCGTCGGAATAACCGAGTGGAAAATCTACGGTGGGTTACGCGGCTGGAAAATATACTCGACAATCCCATTACGCGGAAGAGAATCACACTGCGCTGCGGCAGCATCGAAGCGTTCCTGGCAAACCCTTCTATGCTGCGGGAAAATGAATTGCCGCCCGACCTCAGATGGATGAGAACCGTAACCAATGCAGAGGCGCAAGTAAGTAAAAAACGTTTGTTGGAGTGGGCCGAGAGCGATAAAGAGCCCTCCGGAGGTTCTTTGGATGCATGGGTTTTCGATCCATCCGAGAAATCCACCTCATATTCTCAGCAATCCCAGATTCCGACACACGAGACTCAAGCAGATTTACTCACCGAAGAAGGTCAATTAAGCACATGGGGATATAAGCAACCGGTCTTCCAGGAAAATGATCAAGCCAACGTGCCTCAAAACAAAGAGGAAGAAGAGAGAAACCCCGATCTTTTATTATCTCTGACTCCCGGAGCAGCTCAGGTCAAGGTGTTTTTTGACGACAAGCCTTGCGAATATCCGTGTACTCCACAACACTTCGAGGGGAATCCATTGGCAGCGTATGCAGCCAATTTGACTGATGATGCCGTTTTTTGGCGCAATCAAACTGGAGATCGCGCATATTCAGTTGCAAAATACGGTTATTCGAGAGATGGAAATTCTTTGATTGTAATGTCGCGGGCTGCATATGTATGGAAGGAACAAGCGGACGGCGACTCTAAACCCGTTTCAATAACACAACTCGGGCCTGATGAGTATGACAAAGACGATCTGCCGTGTTCACTTACCGAGGTAACTTACGAACAAAATCTGTTCGTACACGAAAGAATTGAACCTGGATTCCATCCCAACGAATATTTGGAAGAAATATTTACGAAAGAAACTTCGTAATACATCTATCCTATCTTGAAAGGTAAAAACATCGCTATTTATACTTCATAACTGATGATTCTTACTTCGATGACATACAAAGAGATGTACGATCATCTTGCCGCTGATTTGCCCAAAATTCAGTTTAAAATGAATATGCTTTTTTCAAAAGCAGTTAAGATATTTAGAAAAACAGTTCGATTTCCTGCATGGCAACTTTATGACTATAAGATTCCCTCAACCAATAATCAATATGTTATTTTGGCGCACCCGACAAACCCTGTGGAGTAGGCCGTGCAGATGCTAACCCAAAA
>ENA-OPJW01000177-OPJW01000177.1-human-gut-metagenome-genome-assembly--contig:-NODE-177-length-15616-cov-2.210141_pt1 | contig 15616 bp, 5 predicted proteins | sample MGYA00241776_ERZ501677 | MGnify/ENA primary metagenome ERZ501677 (study PRJEB25962, sample SAMEA2042298) | human gut metagenome | biome: human gut; feature: human-associated habitat; material: faeces...
TAAAAAATATTAATCTTTATTGGGAGGTTTTTATGAAAAAAATTACAAAAAAATTATTAGCATCAGTTCTTACATTTATAATATTTTTTGCAGAGCTATCAACATTAGGAATGTATGGAATAGCATATGCAACAGAAGCAAGAGATACTGCAACAAGTAATCAAAATGTAGAATTTGATGTTTACTTTGCAAATGAAAAAAGAGAAATAGTATCAGACGTAAATACAGAAGATGCAAAAATGTATTTAAATATTAAAGTAAAAGAAGCTGGCTATCTAAAAAATGGAATAGTTAGTTTTTCTAGTGCAAACTTTAATGTGAAAACTGGATTTGAAAATGAATACATTCAAGAGATTAAGGAAGACAAAATATATTTAAAACAACTAGATACAAATTCAAATATATTAATAGAACTTCCAATAATTCCAAAAAAAGATGATATTGTATCAGCAGACAATTTTATACAAGAAAGCAAAGTTAGAATAGATGGTACATATGTAAATGCAAAAGGAAAAGAAATAGCAATAGAAAAAGAACATACTGTTAAATTAATATTAAATGGAGAAGCAAAAATAGTTGCAGAAGCAACTATTAATAAGTATGTTCCTTACAAATTAGGCGAAGAATATGGAGTAATTTTACAATATAAAATTAAAACAGGATTAGAAAACAATAATCTACCAATAAAAACAACAGAATTACAAGTAAAAGTTCCAACAATAAATGAAAATACTCCAAATGATATAAAAGTAATGGCAAACAATACAAAAGCAACAAATGGAAAGGAAGATGGAATAGATTTTGTACAAACTAACTGGAACTATAATGAAGAAACAAAATTAGTTGATATAAAGGTAGAAAACATTTTAGAAAATAACAACATAACATGGAAAAAGAATTGTACAGATGAATATTTAGTTACTTTTAAATATGAAGGAAAAGAAATATATGACTATGTAAATTCAACAGAAAAATTTAATGTATCAACAGATTTTACAGCAAAAATAGAAGCATATAATAATATAGAAACAATAAAGGAACAGGAATTTACAGGAAAAGCAGAAATTACAAAGAAAATAAATGAAATTGTGGATTTTAATATAGAAGCTACAAAGGAAATTAGTAAAGGACATATATATGCAAACTTTAATGCAAAAGAAAAAGTTGAAACATCATATACAGTAAAATATACAGCTAACATTGCATACGCAAATTTAATTAATGCAATAGAATTTACTCAAGAGGCAGATAATTACAAAGATGGAACAACAGAATATAGCACAGTAGTTTCTAATAAAAATGAAATTTATACAACTAAGATAAGCGTTTCAGAAAATGTATTTAACAAAATTTTGGGAACAGAAGGATATATAGATATATTTAATCCAAACCTAGAAAAAGTTGGAACAATAAATAAACAAAGTTTAAAAGATGGTTTATATACATTTGATTGTAAAGACTTAGATTTAAACAAATTGACATTAAAAACAAGTGCTCCAACAACAGAAGGTACATTGAATATATATGTAGACAAATCAATAAAAGGCGAAAATGGATATAGCAAAGAAGAAATTAAATCATTTAAAGAAATAAATGCAAGCGTAATAGGAAAAACAGAATTGGCAGAACAAACAAAACAGGGAAAAATTACTTTAAAAGAACCTATATCAAAAGCAGAATTAACAATAAGCAAAAATAACTTATCTACAATAACCGTAAATGAAAATGTAGAAATAAGAGCAACATTAGATACTTCAAATATTAACAACAGCTTATACAAAAACCCAACAATAAAATTGGTATTTCCAAAATACTTTGAAAAAATAGAAATATCAGATGCAAAATTGTTGTTTGAAAATGAATTGAAATTAAAAAACAATAATTGGTCAACTGAAAATGGAAATAAAGTATTAACTTTATCATTTGAAGGTACACAAACAAAATATAATTCAGAAGCAACAACAAAAGGTGCAACAATATCTATATTAGCTGATATAACATTAGAAAAACTAACACCAAGTATGCAAGAAAAAATAAAAATGTATTATACAAATGAAAATACAAATCTTTATGATAAAACAGAAAATACAATAGGAATAACAGAAACAAATATTAATCTTGTAGCTCCAACAGGAGTAGTAACAGCTAATGGAGTTAAAGACTATGCAGATGGAGAAAAAGCTATTTTATCAATGTCAGGAGATACACAGGTTGGAAAAATAGCAGTAGGTGCAGATGAAAAAGTAGCAACAATTAACGGACTTATACTTAACAACAATAACAACAGTATTTCAAATGTTAAAATATTAGGAAGACTACCATTTAAAGGTAACAAACAAATAGATACAGATACAGAATTAAAAAGTACATTTAGTGCTACATTGCAAGATAAAATACAAATAAATGCTAACAGCGAAACAGTAAAAGTATATTATTCAGAAAATGCAAATGCAACAAAAGATTTAGAAAATGCAGAAAATGCATGGACATTAGAAATGGATAATATGGAAAAAGCTAAGTCATATTTAATAGTATTAGATACAGATTTAAACACAGGCGATAAAGTGGAATTCAATTATAAAGTAAAAATTCCATCAGAGTTATCATACAATAATACTTCATACACTACATATAAAGTATATTATGATAATAACGAACAAACTGGAACATCAGCAGAAACAAAGCTTTCTCCAATAATAGGTATATCAACAGGAGAAGGACCAAGATTAAAAGTTACATTAACATCAAATATGCCAGAAGGAGCAGAAGTTAGAGAAAGACAAATTGTAAGATTCACAGCAATAGTAGAAAACGTAGGAGAAACAACAGCAGAAGATGTTGAATTAAGCATAGATGCACCAGAGCATACAATACATGTTGAATATGATGTTTCAACAAGAAGTTTTATAGAAGCAAATGAGAAGAACAAAAAAGTATTATTAGGAAGTATTGCACCAGGGAAGTCTGTAGAAAAAATATATGAACTTAAAATGAATAATATAGAAGATACATCAGAAACTGTAGAAATATTAAATAAGGTAAAAGCATCAGGTACAACATCTAATGAATACAAATTATCACTTAAAAAAGCATCATTAAAGGTTGAAACAACAACTCCAATTAAACCACAAACCTTATTAATAAAAGGGAATAAAATAGAATTTATGACATCAATAAAAAATGTTTCTGAACAAGATATGAATGATGTAATCTGGGAAATGAATATTCCAACAGGATTAGAAGTAATGAAATCTATAGGCCATAATGATTTTATATCAACAAAAGACAACAGTAATGATGGCGAGACTAAATCTGGAGCTACAAAAATCTTGTTAGGAGACCTTAAAGCAGGGGAAACTAAATATGTAACAATAGAATTAGGAGTACAAGAACCAGCAGAAGAAATAAATATTGTTTCAAAAGTAAGTGCAAAAAATGTACCAGAGCATTATTCTAATGAATTTATATTCTATGGAAAGAAAATAGAATTACAAATAGAACAAAATGTAAAACAAGGGCAAAAACAAACTGTAAAAGAAGGAGAAAATATAGAATACATTGTTACTGTAGAAAATATTGGAGAATTAGTTTCAACAGAAAATGTAGTAGAGATAAAAATTCCAACAGAAACAAGATTGGTAGAAGCTAAATATATATACAATGGAACAGAATATGTAGAAGATTCAACATATGACAACATATTGTCTATAGATATAAATAGTTTACAACCAAACGAAAAAATTGATATAAATGTAAAACTTGTTGCAAAACAATTAGGAGAACAACAAGAAAAAGAAGTAATAATTGAACCTGCAACATTAACAGCAACAGCAATAGACAAAATACAAGCTACAAATAAATTGAAATTTTATATTCAACCTTCATTAGAAAACAGAAAATACAAAATATCTGGTACTGCATGGTTAGATGCAAACAAAAATGGACAAAGAGAAGAAACAGAAACATTATTACCAAATATGCAAGTAATGTTAGTATATAAAGAAAATGGCGAATTAGTAAAGGATTCAGAAACAAATATGCCTAAAAAAATAACAACAGATGAAAATGGAAAATATGAATTCTTAAATCTAGACAAAGGCGAATATTTAGTAGTATTTATATATGATACAGAAAAATATAGTGCTACAGAATTTAATGCGAAGGGTGTAGAACCAAGCATAAACTCAGATGCAATAGAATTTGAAATGGAAATAGAAGGAAGTAATAAAAAAGTAGCAGTATCTGATGTATTAAAAATAGAAGATACAGATATTAGAGACATAGACATAGGATTATATATAGCAGAAAAATTTGACTTAAAATTAGATAAACATATAAGCAAAATAACATTAACAACACCAACAATAGGAACACAAGTATATAACAAAAATAATGAAAAGCTATCAAAAGTAGAAGTTCTAAACAAGAATGTTGGACAAAGTAGCTTTATAGTAGAATACAAAATAATTGTAACTAACGAAGGAACAGCAGCAGGATATGTTAAAAAGGTAGTAGACTACTTACCAAAAGAAGCAAAATTTAACTCTGAGTTAAACAAAGATTGGTTTTTAGCAAAAGACGGAAATGCATATAATTCTATATTAGCAGATGTAAAATTAGAGCCAGGACAAAGCAAAGAACTAACATTAGTATTAAGCTATAATATTACAGAAGATTTAATAGGAAATATAGTAAATAACAATGCTGAAATATATGAAAGCTATAATGAACAAGGTTTACAAGATATAGACTCAAAGGCAGGAAATAAAATACCAACAGAAGATGATATGTCAAATGCAGATATAGCTGTATCAATAGTAACAGGTAAAATAGTAGGATATACAATACTTACATTATTTATATTAGCAATATTGGTATTTGGTATATATGAGATAAAAAAACAAGTTTTGGACAAAAAAATATAGGAAAGGAGGTTAGTAGAAATGATAAAAAACAAATGGACAGTTAAAATAATACTACTAGTAACAGTTATATTAGCTGGATTGATTTTATGCATTAATTCAATTAATGGCATTCCAGATGCAGAAACAAATTATAAAGAAATATATTCTGCAATGCTTAATGCTAATCAAGAAGATAATTTGAATTGGGAAAATGAAACAGGTTTTGAAGTTGACCCTGATAACATACAGGGCAATGGTTTTGAAGTTCCTAAAGTAGAAGGAAGAGCTATATATTGTACTCAAAGAGACGTCACTTTAGCTATGACTTCTGCAATGTGGAGAGGAGAGAGCAGTGCATATACCTACTACTGGTCAACGCCTAAAGTAGAAGATATATTTAACCCTGCAAATGGAAATTTATGGTCAAGAGAATTAACAGATACTGAAATAAGAGCAATTAATAATGTAAATAACTTTGGATTGCTAGCTACAATAAGAACTAGGGGATATTATAAATGTAGTAATAATCATACAACTATTTCAGCAGATAAAGCATATGTTATTACTGCAGATCCTTGTAATCAATGGACACCAAGAAAGCAAATTGTTATGTGGATGTTAATAGATGGTGGAGTAAATACTGAGAATGCTGAAACTATTATTGAAAGACTAGACATTGATGGTGGCAAAGCGCAGTTTGTAAGGGACAACGTAGATGCCATTAAGCAACTTTACTATGAAGCAATAGCGTATGGAAAATTTAAAGAGAGAGTTAATAATGCGCTTTCTAATGATGGAAACTATGCAACTAATCTTACAGATGTAGATAATATAACATCAGAATATTATCCAAGTAATTCAAAAGAATATATAAAAGTCGGACCATACACTATGAAATATGTAAACGGAAAATACAAAGATGAAAAAATCATATTTGGTGGAATTGGTGGAAAAGTAGATAACGAAACACTTGGACTATATATTCAAAACGGAAACCAGAAAATAAAGGTAAATAAAATAATAACAGATGATGAAGTAAATAATACAAAAAACTTTAAACCATGTGAGGAAAGTGATCCAGTTTCAGGACTTTATGTGGAACATACAAAGACTGCTATGAAGCCTTCATCAGAAAAAGAATTTTACATTTTAATTCCAAAAACAGAATTAGAAGCTGATGCAAAACTATATGCACATTTTACATGGATGGAAGCTAAAGGAGAAAAATGTGTAAAAAATGGAATAAGTTATCAAATTTCAGAAGACAGTTTAAATAAAAGTAATGGAAAAACAAAATTAAAACCTGATGATAACAAAAAAATAGAATTTGAAGCTACGTTTACTCAACAATTAACAGAATTTAATGGAGAAAGAAAACTAAAAGAATTTACTTTAGACTTAGGCACAGTTCAACCACCTTCAAAAGAGGGGTCATATTCTATTAACATGAGAAAAATTTATGAAGATGAAAATGGAGTTGAACATGGACTAGAAGGAGCAGAATTTTTAATTAATGGTCTTCTAACATATGTATCAGATGAAGATGGATATATATTAAGAGGTCAACAAATTATAAATGCTTCAGGAACTGAAACATGGACAGTTGAAGAGAAAATTGCACCAGCAGGATATATTGTACAACCATTAAAAATAGTATTTAATGTATATAAAGTATATAACTCAACAACAAATACCTATGAAGTAGATAGAATTGAAATAGTTTCATCAAATAGTAATGCAGAAGTTACATTTAATAAAGAAGATCAAACTATTACTGTAAAAATAAAAAATATTAAAAATCCAAATCCAGACAATCCAGATGACCTACTTAATACATATAAGATAAAGGCCAAAAAAGTAGATGAACAAGGAAATGGATTAGCAGGTGCTAAGTTCAAAATAACATGGCCAACAGGAAAAACAAGTGAAGCAACATCAAATGAAAACGGAGATCTTGTTATATCAGGTCAAACACCTACGTTACTACTTAATTCAGAAGGAGAAGATCATTTCAAAATAGAAGAAATAGAAGCTCCTGCTGGATATAAAATGATAAATGGAGCAATAGAATTTGATGTTAAAAAGGAAAAATTAATAACGATAGATGGAACAGATAAGTATGTAATAACAATAGTAAATGTAAATACTCCAGAAGGTGTTATAATTGGACTAAGTGGAAGCGGAGAAATATCTATTGTTATATCAAACCAAAAAGATATACCACTAATTTCAATTGGAGGAAATGTTTGGGAAGATGCAAAAACTGGAAAAGCAAGTTTAGGAGATGGTATAAACAGTACAACAAATAATGTTGACAAAAACTTAGAAAACATAAAAGTAAGTTTATATACAGAAGATATGAAACTTGCAGAGCTAATGCCAGATGATAGTGTAACAAACATATACAATAGAATAAACCCTACTTTAACAGATGCAAACGGAAATTACAAATTTGAAGGTGTAGACGAAAGCAAAAAATATTATGTTGTATTTGAATATGATGGTCAAGTATATATGCCAACAGAATACCTGGCAAAAGGAATTTCTGGCGATACAATTCAAAACTATAATTCAGTAGAAGAAATGTTGGGAGAACTAACTAATATTGGTACAGGAAGAGATAATGGAAATAGTGGAAGCACAGGAGGAAAAAACACTGGAACAGGAACCAATACGGGTTCAGGTAAAAATACCCAAACAAACACAGAATGGTTTGAAAAATGGAAAGCAAATTCAAAAGCAAGTGAACTTGAAACAAATACTGGAAAAAACACAATAGAAGGAAGACAAACATTTAATAATAGATTTGCAGAAATTGGAGCATCTCCAAAGAACTATATAAGCAAAAACACTTTAGGAATAAGTACATATTTAGTTGAAGAAGAAGGAATATATTATAATAAGTCTTACACAAGATTAGAACTAATGGGATATACTTTAAAGAAAACATCAAAAGGTGTAGCATATGTACAAGATAAAATACAATTAGTGGATGGCTATAAATATAACCAATATGGAACTTTAGATTATGACGACAATGGAGCTATAACAAGCGAATGGTCAGAAGGTTTAATTAGCCAGAAAATAAAAGAATTTATTGTGGCAAATGGACATTATCCAAATGAAGCTGAAAAAGTAAGAATATATAGAAGTATAGTTGAAGATATGAATGATGATGAGGCATGGAATAAATTACAATTTATAGAAGATTGCAAAATGTCAGCATTAACAAAATCACCATTTAATAGTGGTATAGAATATTACCCTACTAATAAAAACGCAACATTTGGAACAGATTTATTGACAAACTATGTTAACTTAGGACTATGGAGAAGGCAAGAATTTAATGCACAGTTAACTAAAGACGTAGTAGAAGTAACAACTACAAATACAAAAAATGGAAATTCAGATAAAACAGTATTTAATGGTAAAACATATGCTTTAGATAGTATTAAAGACTATATAAATGACTATACAAATGCAATAAAAGATAACAATGGCAAAATAAATCTTGCAAAACAATATGCAGATTCACAACAAGGTATATATATATATAGATTAAATGCACAATATTACTATAATAAATATTATGATAGACCTATAAAGCAATCAGAATATATGGGTCAGAGAAACTTAGAAGTAGAGATTAAATATAGAATAACAGTATATAATTTATCACAAAGTCTAGAAACACAAATTACAGAAGTTGTAGATTATTATGATGATTCTTTACAGCTAACATCAGCTGTTGTAAATACTAATGGAAAAAATATTTCTAAAGATAAATCTTCAGCGGTATCTGAAAGTATATATGGTCAAGTGACGGAAAAATCATTTCCAGGATTTAATAAAGTATATATAAGACTACAAAATAAACAATTAGCAACAGGAGAAGGAATAACAATTGATTTAACTTATAAAGTTAAACGTATGGCTTTACAAGGATTTGAAGGCGATATAAATATTGGAGAAAAAACTAATATAGCAGAAATAAATGGATATAAAACATATTATTCAGCAAATACATCAACTCCAAATAGACATGGAGCAATTATAGGAAATAATACTACAGTAGCTGGATTGGTAGATGTAAATTCAACACCAGGTAACTTAGAAACAATAGAAGAGATTACAAATGGAGTAATAAACTTTGAGGACGATAGTGACAAAACAACAGCTACATTAACCATAACTGATGACCCAACACCACCAGATCACAATACACCAATAGATTCTACAAATATAATAAGTGGATGTGTATGGGAAGATGCAAAAACTGAAAAAGCAAGCTTAGGAAATGGTATAAGAGATTCAGGTGAAAAAGGAATAGCGGGTGTAAAAGTTGCATTATGTAAAAAGTATGAGAGAAATGATAGCACTCAACAAGCTGCAGGAGATGAGAAGTTAGGATGGATAAAAGAATATAATGATAAACGTTATAACAAAGAATATATATATAAGTCAGTAGCAGATGAATACACAACAGGGAAAGATGGTAAATATTCTTTTGAGGTTAAAGAATCAGGTGATTATTATGTATTATTTGGATATGGACTTGACGATGCTACAGTTTTAACAAATGACGAAGACAATGAAACAAACAAAATATTGGGAAAAACTGGCTCAAATACAAAATCATATAATGGTCAAGATTACAAGTCTACAATATTCCAAGCAGGTTTTGAAAACGGTTACGATATAGAAAATGTTGATTATGATAAGAGCTTAAATGAAGCACATGTATCAAAAGCAATAGATGACTGGGCTAGAGTAGAAGAGGTAAATAAATATTCTAAAATTCAAACTAACCATATAGCAGAAGTATTAGCATCTCCAACAAAAGTACCTACATATTTGGGCGAACAGTATGGAAGCGATTTAATGGGAAGATTAGTTGATGAATTAACTACTAATACATGGAAAATAGCAAAAACTCAAAAAATTAAAATAGTAGGCAGAAAAAATGGCGAAAAAATTGAAAATGTTGACTTAGGATTAGTGGAAAGACCAATAACACAATTACAAATTACCAATAATGTAGAAAATGTTAAGGTTACATTATCAGATGGAAGCATTGTATTTGATGCTACACAAACAGCAGAAGCAACAAAAGGAAATGAAACAAAGAACGTAATATGGAAATCAAATAGAAGTACAACAAAAGGAATTACAGGAGGATTTATACAATTGTATTTGGATGAAGAGCTAATGTATGGTGCAACAATACAGATTACGTATAAAATGCAAATCAATGAGCTAAATGATTATGTGGAATATGAGGGATTAGAATATTATGCAAAAGGTCGTACAAATTCCGGAATTAAAGTAGAATCAAAAGCTAAAAAATTAGTATGTTATATTCCTAATAAAATGCAATTTAATAAAACTCAAAGTGGGGATTGGAACGCAATTACAGACATTAATGAAATAATACCAGCAGAAGAAAAAGATGGTGAAAATATTAATAATAACTTAGTAAATTATAGACTAAAAGACACTATATCAAGTCAATCTAACACTATAAGCAAAATAGAAGCAGATAATATAAACAATGCTTATTTAAACAACAACATGCTAACAATTTCTCAATTAATTACAAAAGAAAGTGCACAAGGTGGATATGAATGTAAAGTGGAAATTGTAGAGCTAGAAAATGCAGTGGGTAGAAGAATGGAAACAAGTATAGTTGGTAACTTTAACCCTGCTAATGATCCAGTAGAAAATGATGAAGCAAAAGCTGAAGATGTTGCTGTAATGCCACCATTTGGTATAGGTCAAGTATTCTATTATATACTTACTATTGTAATAGCTGGAATGCTGGTTGTAGGAATAATCTTTATTAAGAAGAAAGTTCTTGTAAAATAAAAAATTGTACTTAAGATAAAAAGAAAAAAGGATGAGTTTTCGTCCTTTTTTCTTTACATTGTTGTGTTTTACTACAGAATACGATAAAATTATAAAAAGAAAATGTTTTATAAAAAAGTAAAATAAAAAAAATAAACGCATAATGTAAAAAACTTTTTTAAATTATGTATCTAAAACGACAAAAAAATATTTAACAAAGTATTAAAATAGAACATAATAAAAAAAGTGAAGGGTGGTAAAAATGTTTCAAAACATTTCAAAAGAAAGAGAACAAAAAATTAATGAGAAAATAGAAGTAAATAAAAAAGATAAATTAAAGGTTATATTAAAAAACCTATTTACAGTACAAAATATAATCTTGTATACAATAACTTTTATGATTTCAATGGTGGGAATTAGTACAGATAATATAATGTTTACAATAACACCATTTGGATTAGCAATAATAGCAGCAGCTCTGAGCTGTAATATGCCTGTAGGGATAATGTATTTAATATCTTTAATATCTACTTTTATAAAATTTGGGCCAAATAGTTTATTGACATATATCTTAACAACATTAGTATTCTTTGTAGCAATATTAATAAAAAAACCAAAAATACAGGATGAAGTCAATGAACAAAAAAGATTAGGTATGCACTTATTTGTATCTACTTTATTAGTACAAGTTATTCCAATGTTTTTTAGGACATTTATATTATATGAATTATTAACATCAATAATGCTAAGTATTTGTACATATATTTTCTACAAAATATTTTCAAATTCAATAACAGTTATTAGACAAGCTGGAGTAAAAAAAGTATTTTCAATAGAAGAAGTAATGGGGACGAGCTTGCTTTTAGCCATAGCATTTACTGCATTAGGGGATACAACAATATTTGGATATAACTTAAAAAATATATTAAGTATATTATTGGTACTAATATTAGGTTGGAAAAATGGAATACTTGTAGGAGCAACTTCTGGAATTACAATAGGAGTTGTTTTAGGAATAATATGCAATAATGAACCTATTATGATAGCTTCATATGCAATATCTGGAATGGTAGCAGGTATATTTAACAAATTTGGAAAAATTGGGGTTATATTAGGATTTATAATAGGAAATGTGTTATTAACATATGTTGCAAATGGAAATACAGTGCCTATAATACTAATACAAGAAATTTTAATAGCTTCTCTTGGACTTTTAGCAGTGCCTAAAAATATTAAAATAGATATTCAGGATTTAGTAAGTAAAACAAAGATGCTTCCAGAAACAACAGAAAAAACTTTAGAAGAAAATAAGGATACAATATATAAATTAACAAGTATGTCTCAAACTATATCAGATATGGCAAAAACATATCAAGAAGCAGCAGCTACAATTGTTTCAGAAGAAGAACTTAAGGAACAAGAGCTTTCTAATGAAAAAATATTTATAGATGAGCTAAGAATAAACTTAAGCGGTTTAGAAGAAAATATGCTTTATGATGATATATATAACGATAAAGATATTTTAAAAGATGTTTTTGAATATTTACTAAAAGAAGAAGTTATGGTAGAAAAGGAATTGATTAAAATTTTTGCTAACCATAATAATTACATAGTAGGATATGAAGAGAAAAATAAAAAAGTACAAGAAGAAGTTTCTAAAATTACAAAAGTAATTAATTATTCATATAGAATTAGTAAACTAAACTTTATATGGAAAAAGAAGATGGAAGAAAGCAAAAAAAATGTATCTAACCAGTTAGAAGGAGTTTCAGAGGCAATATCTAAACTGGCAAACGAGATGAATAAGAAAACTGATGAATATGAAGAAAAAAAACAAGAGATACAAACATTGCTAAATCAAAAAGAAATAAACATAAAAGATATAAGTATTAAAAAGCAAAAATCAGGAAGATATGTTGTAGATGTATATACAGATATCTGTGATAATTTAGATGGAACCTCATGCGAAATAAAGAGAATTGGAAAGATATTGAACAAGGCATTTGATGATAAATTTATAATACAAAATCAAGAATGTGGGCTAAGAGAGAATAAAACAAAATGCAAGTTTACATATATGTTACAAGACAAATATAATATACAAATAGGTGTTGCAAAAACAACAAAAGCAGATTCACCAATTTCGGGAGACAGTAATTTACAGACAAAATTAGAAGATGGAAAATATTTGTTAGCACTAAGTGATGGAATGGGTTCAGGTCCAGAAGCAAGAAAAAGCAGTAAAATAGCAATAAAAATGTTAGAAAGATTATTGGAAGCAGGTTTTGACAAAGATATTTCAATAAAATTAATAAATTCTACATTAATAGCAAACTTGGAAGAAGACATGTATGCAACATTAGATGTAGCAATATTAGATTTGTATAAGGGAAACTTAGAATTTATAAAAAATGGAGCATGTCCAACATTTATAAAAAGAGGAAAAGAAATACAAATATTAAAATCGCTAGAACTGCCAACCGGAATAGTAGAAAATATGGATTTAGTAGTATACGATTATGACCTACAACCAGACGACCTAATAGTAATGTGCACAGATGGTGTAATAGAATCAAATACAGAATATATAAGCAAAGAATTATGGATAAAATACTTATTAGAAGACATACAAACAACAGATGCACAAAAAATAGCAGATATAATATTATCAGAAGCAATAGATAACAATTATGGAAAACAAAAAGACGATATGACAGTAATAGTAGCAAAAATCGGGCGATTTTAATCGCCCGCTAATTGTAGTATTATTACTATATTCTAAAATATAAATATATTTTGTTTATATATCTAAAAAATTATTAATATTTTCCCAGACTTTGTCAACATATATTCTTCTTTCAGAAGAATATGGCAAAAAAGCTAAATCCTTAAGAGGATTTAATATTGATTGTAAATTATCTACTTGATTATCTACTTTTGTTATTGCAATCTTATCTGCTTTATTTGCAATAACCAAGCAAGGAATACCACATTTTATTATATAATCATACATCAATTTATCATTTGCAGTAGGAGTATGCCTAATATCTATTAAAAACAATATTAAGGCAATATTCCTACTTTTTTTCAAATATTCTTCTATAAAATTACCAACAATAGCCTGTTCTTTTTTAGACATTTTGCTATATCCATATCCAGGCAAATCTACGAAATAGAAATTGTTATCCATATTGTAAAAATTTATCTGTCTAGTCTTTCCCGGCTCGCTACTTGTCCTAGCTAGTTTTTTTCTATTAACCATTGTATTTATAAAAGAAGACTTACCAACATTAGATTTGCCAACTAATACAATCTGTGGCAAATCATTATCAGGATATTGCTTTGGGCTTACTGCAGAAATTTCAAATTTAGGGTTTTTAATTAACATATTATCCTCCGTTAATTATTTGGTATAATTTTTTCTAATCCACCCATATAAGGCTGTAATGCCTTTGGTACATTTATAGAACCATCCTCATTGTAATTATTTTCGATTACACCAATTAATCCCCTTGGAGTTGCAAGAACAGTATTATTTAATGTATGTACTAAATAAGTACCATTTTCGCCCTTAGTACGAATTTGTAAACGACGTGCTTGAGCATCTCCTAAAGTTGAACAAGACCCAACCTCAAAATACTTCTTTTGACGTGGACTCCAAGCCTCAACATCACAGCTCTTAACCTTTAAGTCAGCAAGATCACCTGTACAGCACTCAAGTGTACGAACAGGAACATCTAGGCTTCTAAAGAATTCAACTGTATAGCTCCACATTTTATTATACCAATCCATTGATTCCTCTGGCTTGCATAGAACAACCATTTCTTGTTTTTCAAATTGATGAACACGATAAACACCACGCTCTTCAATACCATGAGCACCTTTTTCTTTTCGTAGCCGGTGAGAATGGAATCCACAAACGCGATGCTGTCGTCCTTGGCGTACAGCTCTGCAATTTCGTTCCGGCAGGGCAGCAGCTCTATACGGACACGGCTGCGGTCGGTGACGAGCTTGAGAAGCTCCGTTTCTGTCTTGCGGAAGCTGTTGACCGTGATCTCTGTGCAGTTACTGCGCTCTGGCAGGCGCGGGGCGTCCCAGAACATCGAATTGCCGGAATCGAAGATCGGAGCCATCCGCACAAATTTCAATGTCTGGCTGTCGCGGAGGATACCAAAGTTGTTGAGATGCCGATCCGTATTCGTCAGCACGAAATCCGTGAGGATCTGATATTCCAGAAAACTTCTTACTTCCAGCTCAGACAGACCATGTGCCGTGCAAACATGAATGAAATGCTCATAGGTCGAGACAGCGTTATCTTTCTTCTCGGAATCCACAACGTCAATCGCCGGAATAAACTCCAGCGTCTCCGATGCAAAATCCTCGCAGATACAGCCGTACTGCTCGCTTGCGCTGCCGGTGAATTTGACCGGGCGATACCGCACATGGTTGGAAAAGCCCTGCTTTTCATGCAGCATGGATGCCAGCACTTCATTGAGGCTTTGCTGGGAATTCGCACCGCGGTTGCCTTTGAGCAGGCAGCGCGTATCGTCGACAATCACCCATTTCTTGATCAGGTCGCCTTGCAAAGCAGCCTCCGGCGAATAGAACTGCGCCGACGCAGTTTCTGACAGGTCGCCAAAAGCATTGGAGAATGGACTAACATCTTTCCACGTCAGGTCGCTCTTTTGCGGCCTGATCCAGTAATGGTCAGACAGGCTGAGACCGAGGTTCCGCACGAGCAGGCTCTGTGTGGATGGAATGCCCTCCTGCTGCAAAAGCGCGGCAATGTTGCCCTGACTGATAGGGACGGCACGGCGCAGCCACCATTTGCGCAGACTGTCCGCGCCCTGACTGCCGCCGAGCGGCAG
>ENA-OPJW01000181-OPJW01000181.1-human-gut-metagenome-genome-assembly--contig:-NODE-181-length-15274-cov-1.787568_pt1 | contig 15274 bp, 14 predicted proteins | sample MGYA00241776_ERZ501677 | MGnify/ENA primary metagenome ERZ501677 (study PRJEB25962, sample SAMEA2042298) | human gut metagenome | biome: human gut; feature: human-associated habitat; material: faeces...
GGGTAGAGCATCAGCTTCCCAAGCTGAGGGTCGCGGGTTCGAATCCCGTTTCCCGCTCCGGGCTTCTTTGAAGGAAGAAGTAAATCGAGTAAAAAACCTTATGTATCAGCGATATGTAAGGTTTTTTCATTTTTTAGGCGATGTATTCGAGTGCATAAAAAAGCAGGTTGCCCGGACCTAAATCGTGACCTGTTTCGCTCGATCCCCAAAGAGGTCACGATTTACGACCGATGCGTTGAATTACATCGTTTTGCGTCCAATAATCTCTATGCTGCATACGTTTAACCGATCCAACCCAAGCAGCATGATGAAACGCACGACATTCAGCGTGGTCTTCTTCTGCAAGAAGACGAAACTCACGAAGAAGGGCACAGCCCCGATCTATGCCCGTATCACGATCTCCGGCCAAATTTCCGAAATCCACACGCAGTGTCAGGCCGTACCGGAACATCGGAACCAGCGTTTGGAACTCGGTCTCCACGCAGTTACCGCAAGGTATTCGCCCGAAAAACACGATCACCGAGCAGATCGAGAACCTGAAAGGGCAGCAAGAAACGCTGCCGGTAGATGTTAGATATTACAGCTTTGCAGGCGCAGTGGAAGGCCGTGCGGACGGACTATGACGCCATCGACGAACAATGACGAAAGAAGAAAGAGGAGCCGGCGAAAGCCGAGGAACCTGCGCAGCCCCGCCGCGGGATCGAAGCCGGCAAATTCAAAGGTATGGACGTAGATGCCACGGCCGAAGCCGTCGAGCGAATCGGAACGTTGTTCCACGATCCGAACCCTCGCAATACGAAAAGCAGATCACAGACTCGCAGGGGATAATTGCCGACAAGTACCAGTGAATCGGAAAACTGCAACAAGAGATTAAACGATGCACACCGGATATGAGAAAGAGGTCGCCAACCTTAAACAGGAGGCACAACAGCTATTGAAAACATCCGTACGCATCGATAACCTGTTCCCGCACGAAAGGGACTGTCGAAATGGGAAAACTATTGCAAGACCATCGGGCCGAGCGGGGGCAAGTTCACAGCAAACGCAACAGACGCCCCGTGGTTCGAACAGCAACGAAAGGAATTTGACCAGAAAATCGGAACCGACATCGAACGAAAGGAGGAAAGGCCGGAAATGGAGATTTCACCACAAAGCGGGTCGGAACGAAAAGGCTGTCCCGCTTTCATTTTTCACTCAAACAAATGGCCCCAAATTGAAATAACATTGTTCGAAGTCAATATTGATTTTCAGGAACTTTTTGGCGTAATTTGCTGCTGTTTTTACATGAGTGTTGTTCAATGTGAAAAATAATTTCTATTTTTGTCTTGCCGCGCAAGCGGCAGACATACAGAAAGTGTTTTCGCACTTGTCCTAATCTGAAAATGTGGCAGTTTTCAGTAGCAAAGGACAACGAACAGCACTCATTTCTTGTTTAGACTATGGCAAGAACGCATTCTGCGTATCCATACCCCATATCTATTCAAGTGTGGGGTATGGATCTTCGTTTATTTTGCTATGGGTTTGCCACAACCTTCTGATTAACAAACGAAATAGGCTCCACGCTTGAACCGAATATTGCAAAATATCAATCTGATTATCAAATATTAACATCGGAAATCGTATGATAATGATACCATATAGTTCCCAATATTTGTGAGGATTAGCCTATTCTTTCTTGTGCAACCTCAATGGCTTTTCGCTTTAATTCGTCTTCATCTTCTATAGCATCCAATACTTTGTCTGCCAGCCATAGTGTAAGAAGTTCATTTTTATCAATATTGAAATACTCAGCTAATTGTATTACTTGTGTCCGTTTGGCATATCTATCGCCACGCTCTATTTTGCTAAACATTGGAGTGTCTATATCAAGCAAAGCTGCCAATTGCCTTTGTAGCACACCGTGTTCTTCTCTCAACTCTTTTATTTTGTCTCCTAATAACATGGTCTTTATTCTTTTCAGTTCACAGTATGTATTTTCGTCGAAATTCGATGGATTTAAACATTTTTGACGGAATAGGCTGTCATTATCCGCTATAATATGACGGAATCCGTTATAAATTCCGCTATAATTAGCGAAAACCGCTATATCTGTTGTGGTTATTCTTTCAAGAACCAAGTTCGCCCATTAGCAAAAATAAGTTTATCTACACTTAGAGCATTAAGAATGTCTCCTAATATCCTCAATTGCTGTTCCCGTGTTTTAGCTTGCGGCATTACATCTTTGATGTATTCGTAGATGCCATCACGTTTGGCGCCATCTGATCCTGCATTCTTAAGATATTGCAAAACCATTTGTTTAATTTTGTCCTTATCAAGTCCTTTTTGCTTGGTGTAACCTTGCAATTGACGAGTAGCTTTAGCAACTCCTAAAGAAATTGTATAATTGGGAGCATCGCCCTCAATAAGTCCCCTGTTCAGCAAGTCTTTTGCAACATCTTCATGTATGAATCTGCCTTTCTGCACAGCATCGAGAGATATGCAATCCCATAATGATAGAGTGTTGTCAGTCTTCAATAAATCCGTATATCGTTTATTGATCTCGTTACCATATATGCGTACTACAACTTTCTTTTTTGCCGCATCAATCTCGTAGTCCGGCATCGGAAAGTGTCTGCGCCATTGTTCATTAAACATTTTCTTGATGCCACGACTTACGGTATCAATCATATTGAAGTCCACCATTGCCTTGCATAGGCATTCATTGCGGAAATAGGTCTGAGATTCCTCATTTCTCAAAGCATTTTCCAAAGTTCCGGGGATGAAAGTACCGGCGTTGGAATAATATAGATAGCCGGGATTCTCAACGAAATTGACACGCTGTTGCATCGTGTAATCTTGATGAGCAATACAGTTATGAAGTGCTTCGCGTATAGTGTAGTCATCATACTGCTTCATTGTATCTGGGAAAAGCGTACCACCAGGCATTTCACGCAAAGTCAGATTTTCAATCTTTGAGAGAATTTCATCTACTGTCAGTATGAATGGAACAGTGAAATGTTCGTAGTCAACCACATCTTGATTTGCATCCCTGCGTGTCCAGGTTACCTGAGCGACAACAGGGCGCAGTTTAAAGGCTGATTCGTATTTGCCTAACAATATGATAGCGGCACGAGTGATGCTTCCATTTCTTGTTAGTCCGCATTTGCCAAGAAATGTCTGAATATCCCAAGCATTTACCTCGGATTCGGGAATACGGCTATGTACCTTCTTAAACATTTTGCGGGCTTTAGCTATAGCAACTTCGTCAAGGTCATCTATCGTTGCATCAGGAACAATCTGTGCAGACCAATCTGTTTCACCAAATATTGGCTCATCAAGAATGACATTCATGCGTTCAGTGGTCAACTCTACAAGAGAATCTTCAATTCGCTGCCATGCTTTGTTATGAGCGTAAACAGGCAATTTGGGACGATGCTTGGGAATATGTATTACCCAAACTTTCTTGTTAGTGTCATCGGTAACAAACTCTTCAATATCGAGACCTTCTGTCGAAAGATTAACACATCGTTCCGTTAAACGAAGAATTGCCTTTTGCCAGTCATAATTATAGGTATCCGTCCCGACAATTTCCAAAGAACTGTCATGTACCCCTATCACTAAATGTCCTCCTTCCATATTGGCAATAGCCGACACATATGAGATGACATCGTTTTTCTCATCCCCACAGAACGAGTTCTTCAAATTCTTGAATTCCTTCCATTCGCAACGAGCATTCTCTTGTGGATAGTTGCGAAGGAGATATTGTTGTAGTTCTGACTCTTGCATAATTACCCAATTATACTTTCACTTTCATCATTATGTTTCTCAGCATTTCGGATGACGCATTCTTTACTTGTATTGGCATAGCAGTAGACACAGAAATGACGACAAGTATTATACATGCCGATGTCCTTGCTGACCATACATCCACATACCTTACGTTGCCCTGTATCCTTTACATTACGCACCTTCTCTGGTATTGGTGGCAAATTACCAAACAAGTCTTTTTCTGGTAATTTCAATGTATGTAGATAATAGACAAGTTCCTTATCGTCAGCAAAAATGCGTTTCATCAATTCGCCATCAATGCAACGATTGTGTTCTATCCCGTATTTTTCAAGGTCAATATTTTCAGCACAAGTGGCGATTTCAACATCCCAACCATCTTTGTGCCAAGCTTCACGAATCTTTTGAAGACCTTCTACAATTTCTATTCGTTGAGCAAGGTTGGCTTCGGCATTCTCCACATTCTCCTTTGTAAAGAGCATACTTTCCTTAACAAGATTGTTTTGAACCTTGCGATATGCTTTTACATCAACGAAACTGAATACAAGCTTATTTGTGTAACCTTTCAGTTTATTTCCAATGCGCCAAATGCGCGTCAAGAGGTCACGAGGAGCAATGTTTGGCGTAATTATTAAAGGATCAAAACGCCAGATTACTTTCTCCTTACCAATCATATCAGAAAGTTTCTTGAATGTCTCAACTCTGTTTTCGACAGACGAAACATTAGGCTCAAAACCTTCTTTTACATAATCGTTGAGTGTAACCTGAAAGTAGTAGTGTATTCCTTTTTCGTCAAGCTCATGAAGGTATGGGAGAATCGGCTTTGGGTTTTTTGTCCAGAAAATCACCACCTTGCAGTTTTTGAACGAAATATACATTTTCTGCTGGTTGAACGGATTATACCAAGCACAATACCCTTTAGCCAAGCGGTTGAAGAACCACTTGGCATAAAAGGCAGGAATATCGGTTGAACGACTTGCAGAGACAATGACAGGAGCTGTAGCTTCTACTTGTTCACCTGTATCGTTCGTGATAATAATTTTACCTATTGGCATAACGATTAAATAAATCTTGCATTAACTGCTCAAAGTACTGTTTATTCTCATAAGTTCCCTCTACGATAGGAGGATAACCACCTTTATCATAAAAACACCAATGCTTAAAATGATCAATGGTTGATCTATTATCTGTAGGGTTATCCAATGGATTAGAACAGTATTTACCACCAGGAGCATAACCTTTTTGAAATGTTATTACCTTTCTGGAAAGCGTTTCTCGCATTTTTATAGGTAGGTAGTTTCTTGAAAGGATAAAATAGTTAACATTTGCATCCTCTACAAATTTAGATGATGTTGGATGTATTGGTTTCAGGTTTCGCTTTTCAACACCACCCTGCGAAATAACTTTATTTCCTTGTGGTTGTGGATGCGAAGTCGTATTTAAACTTTTAATACTTGAAATTAGTTTCTCAATCTTCTTATACGCAGCATCAGTTGGTTTCAAGAAGTTGTCAAGGATGCTCAAGAACGCTTCTGGATCTTGCCTTTTACTCTCAAGTTCTATAGCTTTATCAATATTTTCTTTTTGGGTCTTTAAGCCTTCCTTACCTACAATCGAATAAATTTTACTACGGAATTGTTCTGGTGTATAAGAGCCCTCATCTCCTGCAAAATTAACAGCATCAAGAGCTTTGTACGCTTTAGTTGTAGTAATACGTGAGAAACTACTAAAAATATACATAAAAGCTTTAGGACTTTGAACTATATTTTCAAGTTCAACAGCCTTATTTATTGCCTCAACAACTTTCTGCTGTTTTACAACTTTTGACTCTACATTATTTAGATTCTCAATAATCTTAGATCCCAACTGACTTTCTACAATAACTGAAGTATTATTGCTCGCTTTTGGTAAGACTGCATCCTTTATTTCTACTCCATTAAGCATTCGCCAAACATTACTTGCAAATGATTGATAATAATCCTTATTGCCATTAATCAATACAGACGTAAATGTCTTTGGCAGAGACGTAAAACCTCTTGTGGCACCATAGATGCCATAAGCTAACTTATAATTACAGAATCCTACTTGTACAAGGTACTCTACCAAGCGATCAATGTTATCGCCTTTCTGACAGAATGCAGCAAACGATGAAAGTACATCATTTTCAATAGCGAATAAGTCAAAGGCGGAGTTCTCCTGAAAATGATTAAGTAATGCTCCAACATAAGCAGATGCAGGATTTGAGTCCCATTTATCTCCAAGCATGTTCCTTAGAATCATACCTCCATTATATGCCTGTGCCAAAGGTTCTTCTACGCCATTTTCTTCCATTACAGATTTGTACTCTGCCATAAACTGGGAGCAAATAAGGTTCTTATAGAAAGAACTTTGGTAAGATGTGTCCAAAATATGCAAAGACAGATTATCATCAACATTCAGCAATTCCTCAATGGCATACTTTTCACGTTGAGCATTATCTTTTGCTTCCAATTTACGAATGGCGCTATTCATATTGTCTGTGACACGAGAAAACGTCTCTGGGGAAACATACTCTAAACAACTCCACAATTCGTTTGCATCATAGACTCTACGAAGAGGAAGTTTGTTACAGAATGCGTCATAAACACCCCAGTAGTGCAAAAGATTCTTGGCATCTTTTGTAGAAAGACCTTGCGGATTGTCAGACAATTTTAACTCTAATAAATTTTTGTTCCAAATGGTATCTTCATCTATTGAAGAATAGATTTCATTAAACACTCTGATTCCATTCAAGATAGCATCGTCTTGTGCCTGAGTGGGTCTTTTATCAGGAGAATTTACAACAGCAGAAAGCGTGTTACGAAGTTTTCTTGATAAAGCTTTCAATTTGCCAACCTCGTTGCTGACCGAGCTATTAGCACCTATTAGATAACAATAAATGAAACCTTTAATTCTGTCTAGCAGAACGTCTCTACTAACATCTATAGGTTCATTCTTGATCTTGAAATTTACATATAAAGGATTCCATAAGAAATCATCTTTTTCAGATTGAGTAAATAAATCTTTGGCAACGCCAAAAAATGTTTTTTTCTCTTTGGGTTTAACACCTATGTTAGGAGCATAAAGCTTATAGAACTTATTCTCCAGACTTTGTTCTGCCTTTGACAATACACCCTGACGCTCCTGATAACTATTAAAATAGATACGACAATGAAAAGGGTTAAGGTTGATGGTATGATAGCAGAGATAGGTCTCTACTCCGTCATGTTCCTTAGCCTTCTCAAAGAATCCATCTTTATAGTCATCAGTTTCTATCTCAATAACCATAGGATAGTTCTCAAGGTCATTTTCTTCAATCTCGAACCTTGGATATTTACTGTACAATATTATTACTTGGTCTTTGTCGTTCGCGCAGACAGGATAGAAGCGTTTGTTACCAAAGCCGCGTCTTGCGTAAAATCCTAAGGGCGAAATTGACTCTGAAGACAATATGTTATTGAAATTCAGAGTACAGGTTGGTATGTATAATTTCATAATTATCCTCGTTTTTTAGGAGTTGACAAACCTCATAGTGTTAATTTGGGACCGCTCGTAAGACTCGTATCATAAAGCGAAGTAGGTACATCATCAAAAAGACTGGAAAGATTGCCTGAGTGCATTATATACAAAGCTCGATAGGTTCTTGTCACGGCCACATATAGTGGATTTCGGTTTGCATCGTCTTCAACAGTACATTCAGGAATGAAAACATGTTCAAATTGAAGTCCTTTAGAACTATGGTAGGTCATCATCTTTGGATTGTCTGAAGAAAAATCTAGATCCATAAACTGTCCATACTTAGCTTCAACGTTAAGACCATGATTCTTGAAATATTCATATGCACGCTCTACTTCATCATTGTGTCTAAATAGGATGCCGACATCCTCCATGTTTTTGTTTTGAATAAGCGAAATGATGGCATCATACTGTTCAGTAATGTTATTGTACTTGATAATCTTTGGCTTTTCAACACCCTCTTCAGTACAACGCTCTTCAAGTTCGTCACTTTCGGAATTTAGATACTGTGCAAGACGGGCTATCTTTTTGGGTAATCGATGATTGAACACAAGCTGTTCGACAGGGAACTTAGTAAAATACTGTATATCCTCCATTGAAACAGTTTGCTTATCTTTAATAAAAGTATAAAGTTGTTGAGCCGAATCACCATACAACAATAATGCTTTTTTTGCCTTAGAACGGAATAGTTCTATATCCTCTTTGGAAAAATCTTGTGCTTCATCCACAATAATATAATCAGCACTTGGACATCCAGCTCTATTCTGCCAATGCCAATGATAATCAACATTTCGTTGTGGAATACCTACCTGTGAAATGCCATCAGCCATATATTGCATTAGTGCTTTAGTGAACACAATGTAAAGATAGGTACCCTTATGCTCATCTTGTATTTGTTTTGCCTTCCACAAGGCAAGAATGGACTTTCCGCTACCAGCACACCCTTTAACAATGTAGGAGTTATCTGTTTTCTTGTTAATCACCTTTACCTGGTAATCATCAAGTTCGGAATCTTTAACGTAAAAACTTCTCTTAGCCATGATTAGATTTATAGATTTATGTTAAAACTATCAATTATTATTTTATTGTTTTTAGATCGACTGCAAATTGCCAAATCATCATTTTGCTTGTATTTGGTGGGGTGTATGACGTGGATAAGGTTTGCTGTTTCCATCCCTTGCATGATAGCTGTCTTAAGCGGTTTCTTACACAGCACTCGATAACACACCCTGCTTTCGTCATTTGATTTGTGAGAATGACTTACGCTGAATGTTTGCTGCATAAAGCAAAAGTCTCTACATCCATCATGACAAGCACACGACAACGGTAGAAGCGTCTCAATGGTTCTGCTTTTACAAACATAGTCATTTATTGTATTATTCATCAATTGAGGATAGAAGTATCCTGAATGTTCGTCTTTAGTTGTTACATCAAGCATTATAAGCAAACCATTTTCATGAAGAAAAGCCGTAAGTTTCTTTGCCATTATTGCGTATGCATTTATTGGTAGGACTTCTTTAGAAATTAACTCACAAACCATCTTGTCACAGAGGATAAAATGATAATCGTTCTTTCCGAATGCAAGTTTTTCCACGTCTTCAATAGAGCCTAATGTTTGGCTAAATGTAGTTAGTTCGACTTGTATATTTTTATTAGGGTTACACTCTACTAAATCCTTGAGTATGGCTAAAGCACCATCATTGCCATCTATTGCTGTGATGCTTATCTTTGTATGAGGTAAATGTCTTCCAATTGCTGTAATCAAGCCAAGAATTTCCCCACCTGTACCGCAACCGTAATCCAATACACTAATCTCATCTTGTTCCAACGTTTTCTTCAGGCATTTATTCTGCAAAAGATTATCAGCAATACAAAACATTTCTGCATAACTGCGAGGAAAGTAAGTACCAAGATAGACTTTAAGTTCTTCTTCGTTGAGATCAAGATTATACTCATAACGCTCATGCTCTGGAGCATAAATAGCTTGATGGTCATTGAAAATCTTTTTGTCAAGCCAATGTGGCAGAATCGTCTTTGACTTTCGGAAACAAACGTTCGAATTAGTATTTGATAGTTCTTTTGATTGATGTTCTTCGACAACGCCAGATGAATTGTCACTTTCGGTTGCAATTCTCTCGCCTTCTTCCCAAAAGATTGTAGAAGGTGAAATGGCTTTAACAGCATGATTAATGAACTTTGCGAGTTTTGCACAATGTTCACCGATGCCATCTGCATTTATTGTCACAACATATTCTTGAGTTAACCTTATTCCGTGTGCTGCAAAAGATGAAGATGCCCTTGTGCTGTCAAGCACCTTGACTGTAAAATTGTCGAGCTTGAGCGATAATTTTACTATCCTTTTCACAAAATTCGAAAGTGCAATACTATTTTCGTCCTCGACAACAAAAGAATCAAAGTTTAACATTATCTCTTTTTTCTTTTGTTTTTTCTCTTCAGTGTGGGGCTCGTACTTCTTTATATCTTTGAACAACTCTATTTTCTCAATTGGCTCTGCTGGTTTATCATAAGTAGCATTGCTGAATTCCGTCAGGTAGAAAGGATTTAGGTTGAGAGTTTCCGCAAGTTTAACGATTCCGAGTGGGGCAAGGTCGGTGTGAGGACAAGTGATGTCATCCAACTTTTCAATGAAATGTTCGCTATCAGTAATGTGAAGCCAAGACCTGTTGGTGGCACTTAAATTGTTCTCCAACTCTATTGGTTGATGAAAAATAATAAGGTGTGGCACGTCCTTGATTTGGTTCTTTACAACACCTAAGACTTTAAGTTCTTTCTTTACCGTGGAATGATTTATCCTAGCTTGTTGAAGAACAGTCTTTCTCGAACCTCCCTTAATAATTTTACCATTGCATGTCCATTCTCCATTTTCATTGGCAACAACATTACCTCCATAATTTTTGAATTCTATAGAAATAATAGCGTCCTTCTTTATAAAGAGGGCATCTAACTCACATCCAATATTATAGTTGCCTGCGAACACACAGAATTCATTCGAATCCTCATAGTGAGTTTTGAGTTGCTCACAGAGAAACCGAAACTGCTCACGTTCTGCTGTTGTGTCAAAGTTTCCGACTCTGAATGTTAAAAGTCCTCCCATTACAAAATATCAATGCTATTTATGTAAACTAAATGATCTTTATTTCTGTACTGACTTTTTCGATTAAGAATTGTCAGTTTTTGACTACAAAAGTACAACGGCTATCTATAAAAAGCAAATCAAAGTATAATAACTGATATTCAGATTGTTATTCATCATGTCGGTATTGAAATATCGAGAGAATGTGAATCATTCTGCATAAATAACCGAGAGTTGCGTTTCCAAATCATTACCTCGTTTTGGGATGCCTTAGGTTACATACAACGGTTATTTACAGTCTATTACGTTTATATTCATCTTGTCGGACGACTCTGCCGAAATTATTTTTGTCCAACTTAAAAAAGCAGAGTTTATGCGCAGTACTTTCAAGGTCTTGTTCTACCTCAAACGAACAAAGAACACCCCGCGTGCAGTCTATCCGATTATGGGCCGCATCACGGTCAACGGCACGATTTCCCAGTTCAGTGCCAAGATCAACGTTCCGGAACAACTGTGGGAGGTTAAAGGCGGCCGAGCCAAAGGCAAAAGCGTCGAGTCGGAACGCATCAACCGCCATCTGGACAATATCCGCATCCAGATCGGCAAACACTATCAGTCGATTTGCGATCACGATGCCTACGTCACGGCTGAAAAGGTCAAGAATGCCTGGCTGGGTATGGGCGAACGATACCGGACTCTTGTGGATGTTTTCGAACATTACACGAATGATCTTTTCAAACGTATCGGCGTAGATCGCTCGGAAAGTACCTGGTGGCGCTATCGGGCGGTGCTGGGTCATCTCCGTGCCTTTCTGAAACACGAGTACAACCTCCACCATATTCCGCTGCTCGAATTGGAACAGTCGTTCATCGTGCAATACCACGTCTATTTGAAAACTGTCTGCCATTTGAAGGCGGGCAGCGCATGCCGCTACATAGATTGTTTGAACAACGTGGTGAGAATTTCGTTCAACAACGGTCTTATGCCGCGGAATCCGTTCGCTTCCTACAGTTATTCCGCTCCGAAGGAACCGAGAACTTTTCTCAGCGAGAAGGAACTGCGGGTTTTTCAGACGACACGATTGAAGAGTGCCAAACACGAATACCACCGCGACCTGTTTCTCTTTTCCTGTTTTACGGGAATCTGCTACAAAGACATGCGCTATCTGACCTGTGAACAAATCATACCGGACACGGAGGGGCACCTGTGGATACACGGTAACCGTTGCAAGACGGGAGGAGAATATATGGTCAAATTTCTCCCTGCAGCTTTGCGTCTTCTGGAAAAATATCGCGGAACAGCTCCGTCACCGCTTGCATTCGATATGCCGAGACTTAGCAGTATCAATTGCTCCTTGCGTCGTATTACCAAACAGTGCGGTATCTCACGGCACATAACCTTTCATGCAGCGCGTCATACGTTTGCCACGACACTCTGCCTTTCACAGGGTATTCCTTTGTCAACAGTTTCCAAGATGCTGGGACATAAACAGATCACCACGACACAGATCTATGCGCAGACTACACCGATAATGATCGAGGATGCGATCGATCGTGTCGAATCCCGGCTGGGCGGCAAATTCGCAGTATAGCGTAATCATAGATTAAATCATCCACCGCAAGGAAATTTCATGTAAGTGACCGTGTAAGTTACAAAGAATATCGGTCGGGAGTTGTCACCTTTGCACCGTAACCAACTATCTCGATTATGGATAAAGACGACAAACTCCGCCTTGCGGAAATTCATGCAATGGTCAAGACGATTTCCGTGGACCTTCAATTTTTGAGACGCCACCGCAACGTGCTTTTCGGGACACCGGTTCTGGAGTTCAACGAGGTTTGCTCGGTGCTCCACCTGAGTGCCCGTCAGGTGCAGCGCCTTCGTGAGCGCAAAGAACTCGTCGGGTTCAACGTGGGCCGCCGGCGCTTGTACTTTCAGACGGAGATCTATGACTACCTCTCCCGTTTGGAGAGAGAAAACCTCAAACATCCCGAACAGTCAATGGAACAGTGATTATGGAGCGACCGAACAATCCCAATGAAACGAAGTATCTGCTGATCGGGGAAGAGGAGTTCGAACGTCTTCTGCGCAGCTATTACATTCTCGGCAAGGGGCTTCTGGCTTTCGAATATCTCTGCGGTCACAGCGACCGTCCGATGTACCTGTCAGCCGAGGGCGTGTGCGAAGTGCTCGGCATTACGCGCGACGAGTTGGACGAGCACCGCCTGAAACGACAGATCAAGGCGAAAGTTTTCCAGCGGCAGATGATGTACAGCCTCTACGATCTGGTACTCCTCGCCGAACGTCTCGTGCGCCATAAGATCCGGTACAGGCTCTCGAAAGCGCCCCGCTTCGATGCGACGGGCCAACGCCTGTGATTCGCGTTGTATCTCAGCTTATCAAGACCGGTCGTTTGCGGCCGGTCTTTTTCTCCGATTTCGTAAAAGCGACGAAACGACAGCAGGAAGAAAGGAGGTATAGACAAATACCATATATCCGATCTACCGGCCCGCTTCGAGGGAAGCCTTTCGGAACTCTTTGAGCAGCGTCATCAACTCCAATGCGGCTTTACGAGCCCTCCGTCCGGCTGCCTTGTTGCCTTTGAATCACTGAAGATATGCATCCTTCTGAAAAGCTGCGATGCGATCGTTGATCTGTTCGAGTAATTTTTCCATATCGATTTTTATTTGGTCGTTATGAAACAAATATAGGCAAAATCGGCTGCTGTCGGACTCTTTGCCCGCTTTTTTATGCATGATACAGGATCGTCCCGGTCGGACGCGGGGCAAGTTAGCGGCAGGCTCACAGTCCCTTATCGCCTTTTCCGCGCACGATCTTCCCTTCTTCGAACGGTATCGCACGCGGAAAAGTCGCACGGGCCGCCTGCCGCAGTTTCCGCCCCGTCGTCCGACCATGCAGGACATTCGGTCTGGCGACACAATAAGAATATTCACCAAATTGTTTCGAACCATGAACATCTATCGGATTTCGGCGGAAGGCTACGCCATGTATCTCTTCCGCGTTGCGGCGCGTACACAAGCTGCCGCCTGTATGAAGCTCGCAGTGCTGCTCGGCATAGCGGCCGGGAACTGTCGCGTTATGGAAACACTTCCTCTGAACGACCATGTACGGGAAATCGAATCCTGCCGTACGCGGGTGTCTGCGCGATGATATGCTGGATGGACCAGAAGAGCTTTACACGCTTGACGCTTACTCCCGACTATCGAACTACTTCGGAGATACAGAGGGCACAAGGCTTGTTGGAGGAAGTTCTGCCCACTATTCCCGATGCGGAACTGTTGTACGGCGTTTTCTATAATGAAAATACGGAATACTGCACGTTCGAACAGAGCCGTATCTGTTTCCGACGCAACGGAATCCTCTTTCGGATCAATAAGCAGTATTCTCCCAAACCGACCTATACGATCGACATCGACACCTCGGATTTCAAGCACGTAGATCTTCATATGCAGGCTCGTATCCGAGATAAATATCCGGCACCGCACCGCATCGGTGTCCTATCCGAGCATAAGGTCAATATTTGGGTGGACTACCTGACTAAGATATGGCACGACCTGGAACACCTCGATCGAGAACGCAATGCCCATATCGCCGCCCATCGATCGCGGTTGGACAAACTCCCGGATGTCAAGTGGAACAAAGATCGCGACAGAGGATCTATCGAGCGTAACGGTGTCTGCTACAGTTTCCGCTACGAAACGGGCACGATTCAGGAAAAGGTATCGCTCGATTACGGCCCCTGTACGCTCGACGACTTCCTGGCCCTTTCAGATAACCGCTACAGACCGAAATGCTGAACCTTTTTCAAAACGATTCCGAATCGGGAATGATACCCTTTCCGGAATATTTCATACGCAACCTGTATGTCCATCGCTTCCGGCTGTCGAGCCGGAGCGCTGACACGCGCCGCCGGATCGTCCGCTGGCTGTTTCTGCATTTCCACGTCTATGACTACCATCCTGCGGATGCTGAAACTACGGGACGCTACCTTTCGCGGGAACGGTTCCCGCCCCTGCTCTTTATGACGCTGACCGAGGATTTTCGCAAGGACTCCTCGCTGTGTCTGCGGATAATCTCCACCGACTTCTATACGCTCTATCTGGAAGGGAACGTCTATTGTGACGGCCGGTGGCATAACATTCGACTGTAACCTGTTCCCGCCTGAAAGCGGCGGGAACGCAAACCTGTTTTACGATGGCGAATATATGTATCAACCGCTTCTATTGTTCGACGGACAATGAGGCGAACTACGAAAAGATTCTCTACGGCCTCGGCGATCGGTTCGACCTGTACGACCTCGACGGCCGCGATAACTGGATGCGCGGGGAGTTCGACTCGAAATGGTGCTATCCCGAGGAGGCGATCGCAGCGATGATGAAGACGTTGGAGAAGGACCCGACGCTTCATATCGAGATCGTCTCCTGTGAGCCGGGGATGCAATACCTCGAAGCGCATATCTACGACAGCGGCATGTGGAATAGCTTTTAATAGGATGAAACGGAATTTTCGAGTAGGTGTACGCTACACGTTCGAAGGAGCCTACACCGTTCGGGCGGTTTCCGACAAGGAAGCCGCCCGGCTTGTTTTACGACAATGCGGCCTGACGTGCGGCAACATCCATACGACGCTCGACGAGCTCATGTGTCCGGATTGGGACTTTCCTATACATCCCGACACACGGATAGGAAACGTCGAACCGATCGAGATGCCGGAGCGGAAGGCTTAAAATTATCAATACGAACTAATCTATGACCAAATACAGATTTTATGAAGACAGGAAGGTCGCGGTGTGGGAGCGCATCTACTTTTCCATCGAGGCCGCAACGATCGAGACAGCGGAGGCGCAAGCTGCGGCGATCG
>ENA-OPJW01000205-OPJW01000205.1-human-gut-metagenome-genome-assembly--contig:-NODE-205-length-14356-cov-2.357248_pt1 | contig 14356 bp, 13 predicted proteins | sample MGYA00241776_ERZ501677 | MGnify/ENA primary metagenome ERZ501677 (study PRJEB25962, sample SAMEA2042298) | human gut metagenome | biome: human gut; feature: human-associated habitat; material: faeces...
CACATAAAACTTTATGGTTTGTTTCCTTTTATCAGTTTCCATTTTTCCTCCTTGTATTATTGGCGGAGTGGGTGGGATTCGAACCCACGTGCCTGTTTTCGCAGACTAACTGATTTCGAATCAGCCTCGTTATGACCACTTCGATACCACTCCATTAAAATTATTATTTTTTGCTTCTTAAATATTTAAAAAAATCTTTTAATATTTTTTCACATTCTTTTTGCATTATGTTTGTTTCAACTTCTACTTTATGGTTAAATTTGTAATCTTCTAGCAAATTAAGTACCGACCCACAAGCTCCTGTTTTTGGATCCATTGTTCCTATATATACCCTTTTCAACCTTGCCTGTATTAATGCTCCTGTACACATTGCACATGGCTCTAGTGTAACATACATTTCACAATCTTGCAATCTCCAAGCACCTATTTTTCTACTTGCCTTCTGAATTGCTATAATTTCTGCATGCTGTGTGGTATCTTTCTTTTCTTCTTTTTTATTATAACCCCTTGCTATAATCTTTCCATCTTTTACTATTACAGCACCTACTGGTATTTCTTCTTTGTCATATGCTTTTTTAGCCTGTTTTATCGCTTCCTTCATGAATTTTTCTTTTTTTAACATACTGACTCCCGTTTTTAAAGAATCCCAGTTGAAATATAACAACTGGGATTTATAATCAATGTTTTATAAATTCAAATACAAAGATTGCATTTGGTGCGCCATAGAGGAGTCGAACCTCCGACCATCAGATTAAGAGTCTGCTGCTCTACCAACTGAGCTAATGGCGCATATTTTCTTGAGCAAATCTTAGAACAAGTATTATTATAATGCCGTATTCCAGATTTGTCAAGAAAAATACATTAATTTCTGCTATGGTTATTCTATTCCTAAATATTCATTATATGTTACTTCTCTATCTATTGTTTTATCTTGCTTTATATCTATTATTCTATTTGCTACTGTTTGCATTAGTTGGTGGTCATGTGATGTGAATAACATATTTCCCTTAAATCGTGTCATTCCTTCATTTAATGCCGTTATACTTTCCATATCTAGATGGTTAGTTGGTTCGTCCATTATTAAAAAGTTGGCACCAGATAACATTATTTTAGATAAAACACATCTTACTTTTTCTCCTCCAGATAAAACTGCAACTTTTTTTAATGCTTCCTCACCAGAAAACAACATCCTTCCTAAAAAGCTTCTTACATATGTTTCATCTGGGTCTTTTGAATACTGTCTTAGCCAATCTGTTATATTCAAATCTACATCAAACAAATAGTTATTGTCCTTAGGGAAATAGCTTTGTGTAATTGTTGTACCCCAAATAAGACTTCCTTCATCTGGCTCCAGTTCCCCGGCAATTATTTGAAATAACACAGTTTTTGCATTTTCATTATCTGCTAAAAATGCAATTTTATCTCCATTCTTTACTGTAAATGATACATTATTCAATATTTTTTCTCCATTTATAGTTTTAGATATGTTTTTTACTTGTAAAATTTCCTTTCCTGGTTCTCTATCTGGTTTAAAATCTATGTATGGATATCTTCTATTCGATGGTTTAATTTCGTCTAACTCTATCTTTTCTAAAGATTTTTTTCTTGATGTAGCTTGTTTTGATTTTGATGCGTTTGCACTAAATCTTGCTATAAATGCTTGCAATTCTTTTATCTTCTCTTCTTTTTTCTTATTTGCTTCTTTCATTTGTTTTAATGCTAATTGACTAGATTCATACCAGAAATCGTAATTACCAGGATAAACTTTTATCTTTCCAAAATCCACATCTGCTATGTGTGTGCATACCTTATTTAAAAAGTACCTATCATGTGATACAACTATTACTGTGTTTTCAAAATTAATTAAAAACTCTTCTAACCAGTTGATAGTTTTTAAATCCAAGTCATTTGTTGGCTCATCTAATAGTAGTATATCTGGATTGCCGAATAATGCTTGAGCTAAAAGAACTTTTACTTTTTCTTTTCCTTCTAATTCGGACATTTTTTTATAATGATTTTCTGTTTCTATTCCCAATTCATTTAATAGTTGACTAGCATCTGCTTCCGAATTCCATCCATCAAGTTCAGCAAATCTCTCTTCCAACTTTGCCGCTTTCATTCCATCTTCTTCTGAAAAATCAGGCTTTGCATATATTGCATCTTTTTCTTGTCTAATTTTATACAGTTCTTCATTTCCCATTATAACTGTATCAATAACTGAAAAATCTTCATATGCAAAGTGGTCTTGTTTTAAAACAGATAGCCTTTCTGTTTTTTCCTTTGTAACTTCTCCTTTGCTTGGCTCTAGCTCACCAGACAAAACTTTTAAAAAGGTTGATTTCCCAGATCCATTTGCACCTATTATTCCATAACAGCATCCTTTATTAAATTTTATATTTACATCTTCAAACAATGTTCTTTTTCCAAATCTAATTGTTACTCCTACTGCATTTAACATTTTAAATCCTCCTTGTATTTTAACCTATCACTAATTATACAATACTTTCCAGTATATGTCAAAAAACACACTGTATGTGTGTGTCTTTTAATTTAGCATACGCTTTCGTTTTAACCATATTGTTGCAACTATGCACATTATTATAGAAAAAACTGTAATTATTAAAAATCCTAGTGGTTCTCTTTGAAATGGAAGTTCTACATTCATTCCCCATATACTTGCTATTAATGTTGGTATGGCAAGTATAAATGTTACAGATGTTAATATTTTCATTACCGCATTTAAGTTATTAGAAATTATTGAAGCATATGTATCCATTGTACCACTTAAAATATCACTATATATTTTTGCCATCTCTATAGCCTGCTTGTTCTCTATAATAGCATCTTCTAGCAAGTCTTCATCTTCTTCATACAATTTTATAATTTTTCCTCTTGTTGTTTTTTCCATTACAACTTCATTAGATTTTAAAGATGTTGTAAAGTAAACCAAGCTCTTCTCTAGATCTAACATTTTTAGTAGCCCTTCATTTTGCAAAGAATTTTTTAGTTTATTTTCTGTACTTTCTAATTCTTTATTTATCTTATATAATAGGCTTAAAAATTTTTTTGAGTTTGCATATAATATTTGTAATAAAAATCTACTTTTCTTATATGTTATAACATTTTCTGTTTTTATATCTTTAATAATATCATTATTTTTTTGTGATACTGTAATTATATAATCATCTCTTACAAAAATCACACCTATTGGCATTGTTACGTACACTCTTCTAGTTCTGTCACTTTCTATAACAGGAATGTCTATTATATATAATGTTGTATTGTCATCATCTTCTGTGTCTATTCTGGCTTTTTCCTCTTCATCTAAAGAATATCTTATAAAGTCTTGTTTAATTTGAAGTGCTGCACATACACGTTGAATTTCTTCTTCTGTCGGGGATATCATGTTAATCCAATTACCTTTTTTTAGGTCTTTGGTTTCCTCTGTGATGTTTGTATTAATATCTGTATTATACATTTTTATCATTTGTATCCCCCCTTTAAGAAATTACAGCTCTTATATTTTCTTATTTTTTGTTATTACTATTATTCCCATTATTAATATAGTAATTCCAAGTATTCCTAAAACAACAATTGCAGGTTTTTTGTCTTCCTCTTGAACTTGAATGTCATTTAGCGAAGTATACGCATTGATTTTATATGTTCTTGTTGTTGTTCCATCTTCGGCAGTTACTATTATTTTTATAATATTTTCTCCTTCTTTTAAATTGGAGTTTCCAACAATTTCTATTTTACTTTTCTCATTTTCAGGTTTTGCTAAAATATTTAATTTTTTTGTATTTTTGTCAATTGTTACATTGTAGCTATATATATTGTTTTTGAATTTTGGAGATATGCTTGCACCCTCTATCTCTAAAGTTTGTAAATTAGCATTTGCCATTTTTGCATTATCAATTTTTGTTACATATATATAATATGTTTTCTGATTTCCTGCTTCCGCTGTAACAACTATTTCTATTGTATTCTTTCCTTCTTTTAAATTCTCGTTTCCATATATTGCTACTTTTGCCTTTTCACTGTCTGTATATGTTTCTATATCTATTTTTTCGGTATTTAAATCTACTGTTAAATAATATTCTGTAGTATCCTTATCAAACTCTGGCTCCATATTCTCAATTTTTATTATTCTTAAATTCGCATTTTCAGATTTACTTTCTTCATATCGTGGTGGATTGTAGCTTGGATACTCAGGCTCATAATAATTGTTTTCTTCTTCGTGATTTTGCTCTGGTTCTGTCACATTTTCCTGTGTATCATTTTCCTCCGTAATATTTTCGCTTGTATTGTTTTCATCTACTATCTTTTCTGTTATATTAGATTCTTCATTTTCTATTTTTTCTGTTAATGCTTTTACATTTGTTGATAAAATGAAAATTAGCAGAATTATAACACCTATTACTTTAATTTTTCTCATATTTTATTAACATTCCTTTCTAAATTGTTAATAATTAATATTGCCACTCTTCATTTTGCAATATTTTTTTTGGATTTATTGTTGTAAGCTCATTAATTTTGTTTTCTCCTATTATCTTTCTTATTTTTTTAATCGCATCTAAAATAATTAAATAAGTTCCATTTTCCCTATGCACATCGCTTCCTAAAAAATGTACTTGATTTTTTTTCAATAGTGTTTTAATAGTTTTTTCAGCTTCACGTCCATATAAATTTACAATACTTCCATAATTGCATTGAATCAAGCATCCCTTTTCAATGTATTCTTCGACAATATCTGGATCTTTTTGTACACACTTATACCTTTCAGGGTGAGCAATTATTGGCTTTATTCCCTTTGCTTCTAAATAATATACAACATAGTCAAAATATTTAACATTTGTTGCTAATGGTAGCTCAATTAACATATATCTGCTATTTGCAAGTGTTAATATTTTTTTGTTTTCCAATAATTCTTCCATTTGATTAGTTATATATATTTCCATTCCAGAGTGTAAATTTATTTTAGTTCCTTGCTTTTTCAGTACTTCTTGTAATTTTTCCTTCCAAAATATTAATTCTTGTGCGTTAGTTTCGTAATAATTTAAAAGAAAGTGTGAAGTTAAAATAACATCTGTAAAGCCTGCTTCTTGTGCCTCTTTTAAAATGTTAAAAGTCTCTTCTACACTTCTTGCACCGTCATCTACATTCGGAATAATATGTGAATGTATATCAATCATTTTAAACCTCTATTTATTCTTTAAATATTCATTTAACTGTTCTGTTATCTCTTGTTTTTTATTTTCTTCTATATTCCCCGTTGTTTCAAATTGATAATCTGCCTTTTGATGTCTTCTTGTTGGTTCTACTGATGTTGTTGAGCCATAATAATATGTAGATTTATATTCTTCTGGTTTAATAGGAATTTTGTTTATAATAACTCCTGCTATTTTACCACCAACATTTTCTATTGATTTTTTTACTTTTGCTAAATCTTCCTTTTTTGTTGATTTATATGCAGTTACTATTGTTGTTGTGTCTGCTAATCTTGCCAATATCAATGCATCTGTAACTAGTAAAGCTGGTGTTCCATCTAATATAACAATGTCAAAAGTTTTCTTTAATTTTTCCAACATTTCTTCCGTCTTTTCCGATGCTAACAATTCAGATGGATTTGGTGGAACATTTCCAGAAGGTATAATATATAAATTATCTATTTCCGTAGTTGTTACATATTTTAGTATGTCTATTTTTTTTCCTCTTTCATCTACTCCAGATAGATAATTTGATAGTCCTGGTGTTGAATTTACAGAAAACATTGTTGCTAATCTGCCTTTTCTCATATCTGCATCAACTAATATAACTTTTTTGCCTGCTTGTGCAAAAGTTACAGCTAAGTTAGAGGATATCCAACTTTTGCCTTCTCCAGGCATTGTAGAAGTTATTAATATTGTTTTTAAATCTTTTTGTGAATTCATAAACTGTAGGTTTGTTCTTAAAGTCCTAAAAGTTTCCGCTATTGGTGATTTTGGACTTCTTTGAGTTATTAATTCTTTTTTCATATTTTATTCAATCCTTTCTCTTTGGTATTCTCTATCTTACTCTTTTACTTTTAATTTCCACATCATAATTTGGTATTGAACTTAATACTAATAGTTCTGTTGTAGCTTCTACATCTTGCTCAGTTTTTATAGTATTGTCTAACATATTGGCAATTAATACATAAACTGCAGCTATTACAAGTCCTATAAATGCAAATATAACTACATCTTTCATGTGATTAATATTGCTTGGCACTGCATTAGCCTCTGCTCTATCTAATAAATATACATTGCTTATGTTATATATTTCTACTATTTTTTCGCCAAATACTTTTGCTATTTCATTTGCTATTGCTGCTGCTTTGTTAGGATCTTTGTTTGTTACAGATATTTCTATTATTTCTGTATTTTTTGCAGAATTAACTTTTATCTTTCCTCTTAATTCTTGTATGTTTGAATCTGGTATATTTAAGTTTTCACACACCTGTCCTAAAATAGCTTTTCTTTTTATCAACTCACTATATGTTGAAACAAGTTTTGAGTTCATTGTTAAATCTGTTGCACTAATAGCACCATCTCCAGTTTGCCCAGATGAAGAACTTTGTGCTAATACCAATGATGTGGTTGATGTATATTCGGGTTTAACAAAAAAATATGAATACCCTATACCTACGGCTACAAACATTAGCGTTATTAATATAATCTCTAACTTTTTATTCCAAAACATAAAAAACAATTCTTTTAAATCTAATTCTTCCATAATTTCCTCCTTAGTTTTTCATATGAATATAGTATAACCATAAAAAAAATATTTGGCAAGATATTTTTATATATTTTGCCAAAAAATCAACATTAACCAATGATAACATGTAATAAGCCAAATAAACCATCTTATGTTTTTTCTATTATTTTGAATAGGTTCATAATTCTATCTATTTCAAAAACTTATTTATCGAGCAACCATTCTAAAACATTTTTTATTTTTATTCCATCTTCATTAGAAACAGGTATTTTATCTGAAGTTAATATTATTTTTTCATAATTGTCATTTATTTTCTTTAATGGTCGTAATTCTCTGTCTAATATTTTTGTGTCATTCTCATCAATTCCTTTTAAAGTATCTATAACCTGTACATATAATCTTCCTTCATTATTTATTGCTACAAAGTCTACTTCGTATTCTTCTATTTTTCCTATATATACATCATAACCTCTTCTTAAAAGTTCAAAATAAACCACATTTTCTAATATATGACCGAAATTTCCTATTTTTCTTCCTAGCATAAAGTATCTAAAACCTAAATCAGATACATAATATTTCCCTTGAGTCTTTAAATATTCTTTTCCTTTTATATCATATCTTGAAGCTTTATATAAAAAGAAGCTTTCTGTGAATCCTTCTAGATACCTTTCAACTGTTCTTACATTTATATCTTTACCATCATTTATCATGGTATTTGCTATATTATTTGCAGATACAAGACTGCCTATATTATCCATAGCAAAATTAGCAACATTTCTGAGCATAGTTTCATCTTGTATTTTCTTTCTTGTCATAACATCTTTTATTATTATGTCGTTATATACACTGCTTAAATACATACTTACATCGTCTTCAGTATCTAATGATGTAGTATATGGAAGTGAGCCTAATGAAATATATTTTTGATATAACTCTTCATTATTTAAATCTTCATAAGCTTCTTTATATTCTTTAAAAGATAGTGGTAACATTTTAACTTCTATATATCTTCCAGATAAAAGTGTTGCAAGTTCACTTGATAAGAGATTAGCATTTGAGCCTGTTATATACAAATCAACGTTTTTCTTTATATATAAGCTATCCACTGCTTTTTGGAAGCCATCTATTTTTTGAACTTCATCTATAAATATATAATATTTTTTCTTTTCTTTTAATTTATCATTTATATATTTATATAATGTCATATAATCTGTTATAAAGTTATACTCTAAATCTTCTAAATTGATACTTATTATTTGACTTTCTTCTACTCCATTTTCTTTTAAATAATCTTGAAACATTTCAAGTAAAGTAGATTTGCCACATCTTCTTATTCCAGTTATAACTTTTATCAATGCTTTATCTTTAAATCTCTTTAATACATTTAAGTATTCATCTCTACTTATCATAAATACCTCCTTTTTCTATTTAAATTATACATCATTTCAGTGCAAAAGTAAAGTTTTTGTACTGTACTACAAAAACATCTATTTTTTTTATCTTTTTTGTATTATGTTTTATACTATTCAAAATATCCAACAAATTATTTTATATTCACCTTGATATTTAAATTCAATTTCAATACTTCCGTCTTCATTTGAACTTCTTAGAAAACATTTCTCTAAGAAATAACTTGAAAAAAACATTATGAAAAAAGACTGTAAAACATCAAACAGTTTTACAATCTCTATTTTAATATATACATTAAATTAGCACAAGAAAAATCATACACCAAAAATCGACAATTTAAGGGCTGTCCCAGATTGTGCAAACGGGACATTTAGGGACTGTCCCTAGTTGAGAATTTTCTCTATTTCTTGCTCTGTTAGTCCTGTTGCCTCTGCGATTGTCTCTTTATCTATTTTTAGCTCTAACATTTTCTTGGCTATTTCTATTTTTTCTTTTTGTGAACCTTCCATTATGCCTTTTTCAATGCCTTTTTCTATTCCAACTTCTAGTCCTTTTTCATATATTGCTTTCTCATCCATTATCGCTTTTTGCCTTAAGTCTGCTATTCTTTGCATCCTTTCATCTTCACTTAGATTATCTAATTTTTTTACTGCTTCTTTTAAGTTTTCGTTTTCCTTCATTTTTTTAGTCACCCTCTCTGATTTAGGATTTTCCAAAAAATATAGCCAGTCCAATAAATTATCTTGCTCTTTTTCTTTTCCTATTATTTTCGGTAATTCAATTATATCTATTTCTAATTTTTGTGTCAATATAATTTTCTTTCCTTGTTTGTCTTCCATTATCTTCCATCTACTATGATAATCTAACTCTTCCAAATCCTCTATTTTAAAATCTGTTATCAATATTACTATTGCCTTTTGCAATATTTTATAGTCTTCTCCTGATTTTATTTGTCTACTATACAGTCTACTCCAATAATATAGGATTCTTTCTATTATGTTCTTCTTATCTACTATTTGTAATTCTATATTACAAATTTCGTTCTCGTCTAGCTTTGCAATTATATCCAAAACCCCTAATTTTTCATCTTTAAACTCTCTTCTTAATATTGGATTTCTGCTTAAATCTATACTATCTATTTTTCTTTCCAATATTGTTTCTAAAAATCCCTTTGTAATACTTTCATTTCCTACTTCTCCAAATAAAGCTTGAAATACAACGTCTAGCTTTGGTGATAATGTTTTTACATTTTTCATTTACTTCATCCTTTCTTTTTTTCTTTTTTATTTGATAAATTATCACCTACTTTCTTTTTGGATTTAATACATTTGGAAAATTGTAAGACAACTTCTTAGAAAACATTTCTCTAAGAAATAACTTGAAAAAAACATTATGAAAAAAGACTGTAAAACATCAAACAGTTTTACAATCTCTATTTTAATATATACATTAAATTAGCACAAGAAAAATCATACACCAAAAATCGACAATTTAAGGGCTGTCCCAGATTGTGCAAACGGGACATTTAGGGACTGTCCCTAGTTGAGAATTTTCTCTATTTCTTGCTCTGTTAGTCCTGTTGCCTCTGCGATTGTCTCTTTATCTATTTTTAGCTCTAACATTTTCTTGGCTATTTCTATTTTTTCTTTTTGTGAACCTTCCATTATGCCTTTTTCAATGCCTTTTTCTATTCCAACTTCTAGTCCTTTTTCATATATTGCTTTCTCATCCATTATCGCTTTTTGCCTTAAGTCTGCTATTCTTTGCATCCTTTCATCTTCACTTAGATTATCTAATTTTTTTACTGCTTCTTTTAAGTTTTCGTTTTCCTTCATTTTTTTAGTCACCCTCTCTGATTTAGGATTTTCCAAAAAATATAGCCAGTCCAATAAATTATCTTGCTCTTTTTCTTTTCCTATTATTTTCGGTAATTCAATTATATCTATTTCTAATTTTTGTGTCAATATGATTTTCTTTCCTTGTTTGTCTTCCATTATCTTCCATCTGCTATGATAATCTAACTCTTCCAAATTTTCTATATCCGTCATATCCGGCTTGATTCCCATGAGATTTTTTTATCTGTCGCATTACTTGGTAATATTGTTGCTGTCAATATTTTGCTTTCTCCCACTTCAATACTTTTTGTACTTGCATTTATTTCTATTTTTGTTGTCTCTATGCCCTCCGCTCGAATCCGTTCTTCCAGAATGTGCAAAAGTGCTTACTCCTATTAATAATATACCTGTAATAATGAATAGAATAAATAAAATTTTTTCATGAATTTTCTTCATTTGATATCGCCCTTTAATAGTATATCAATTTTTTATTGCAAAATTTGTTGAAGGTTGTATCAAAACATAAAAAAATGCAACTTAGTCAAAAGTTACATTTCTATATTATAAAATTTGTTTAATGCATAAGTTTACACAATCAAATTGCATACCAGCATCTCAATTAGGGAGTTTCAAATCGCAGGAATGTGGCAATTTAGAACCGTAGTTCAGAGGATCTATTCCACCCAAAAATTTATTGCCTGTTCTGCAAAAACTTATAAAGTCCATAAAATTTTTTTCTAAAATTGCTATCTTTAACAATTTTCTTGCAGTACTTGTTTGAAATTTTAGTTAACGATTTTTTATCAGACTTTAATTCATTTATAATGGCATATCTTTTCAGAGGAAACGCAACATTCTTTTTTTGTTGATGAACAAAACATTCTGAAATATTTTCTTCCTTAAAAATTATTTTGTCCTTTATGCTATTAAAAAGGTTTAACCCTTTTTCGGAATTAATTATTACCTTACTTATTCCTTTATTACTTTTTTTCCCCCAGAAATCTCCCAATCTTATGTCTGAACACATATATTCCCTATAATTACAGTCATAGCAACATCTATTATAAACTTGCCCACTCTCAAAAAAATTATAAAATTTGTCTCTTCTTATTCTTTTTGACCCCACCGTAAGTTCTGTCTTCCAACCATATTTTTTATTTCTAAATATAATTTCTCTATTATCGCCATTTTCTTTTAAAAATTTATCCCAAACTAGATATGATGGAACACCATGGCATATTAAATCAACCAAAACAAACTCATTTCTTTTATTGACATTTTTTAAATAGTTATCGATAGACGCAATTTGGCATGGAGTACCTATTATTAAAGCACTTTTTAGGTTCTTAATTTTTTCAAAAGCATCAACTGTATAACTCTGTAAATATTTAGATCCACTAAGCTCATTTACATTGTTTATGTCATTAATAAAAGCATGTTCAGCCCTATTATTTTTCTCATTATACTTGCATCCAATAACTGGCATATTATCAATTAATGCCTGATTAGAAAGTTCAAATGCTAGTCCACCTGAAGATGATTTCATCAGAACTTCATTTGATTTAGAGTATGCACTAAATATTTTTTGTCTTTCGATTTTTATGGCATTATTATGAACTTGACCACAGTTTTTTTTGCAAAGTCCACAATTTATACATTGCTCCTTATTTACTGTATATTCCCAAAATCCCTCTTCATTCTTCTCTATTTTTATACATTTTTTGGGGCATACCACCGCACAGACTCCACATCCGGTGCAATTATTTGTAATAAGTGGCTCATTACTTACTTTTCCATCAAATATGCTTTTTCTTAAAAAATTTATACTTTTTTTTCTTTCTATTGCGATCTCTCGATTAATTGTTTTATAATAAATTGGACTTAAATTCAGACTTTTATTGTTATACAACCTGTCTTCTAAATTAAATCTACTTAAGATATTTATAATTCGAGAATTTTGTGAAAACTTATTTTCCTTAAATCTTTTTAATGCCACAAATGGTTTATTAAAATTAATAGAAAATAGTACTCCATGATATGAGTCTGTTAATACACATTTAGCATGGTTGATATATTCTACAAATTCTTTTGGTCCACAATCAAATAAAATTGAATCTTTATTAAATTTGTCAATTAAATTATTGGTTGGAATTATTTTAATTGGTACTTTTAATTTTTTAGATAATTCCTTAGCAACTTTAAGGTATTTTTTATTACTTTCTAAAAAGTAACATAAGATATAATTATCCTTGTTTTTATCTTCTTTGATTTCAAATAATTTAATCCATTCTTCTTTTGTTATTAATAGTGTTGGATCTAGCACTATTTCAACGTTTTTATCACATATTTCTTTTATGATTTCTTTTCCTTGTTCTTCCCTTACCGATATATTTTCAAATCTATTTAATAATTTTTCTATTCCTTTTTTTACGCCTTCTTCATATATATCACTTACTCCAAAACTTGGAGCGTATGATATTTTTTTTGTGTCATTATCCACAAAATCCAAATAATAATGTGGATCATAAAAAATTGGAGACCATATTTGATCACTTCCACAAACCACTTTATCTAGGCTATCTGCCTTTTCTTTCAATTCTGTGTAAGTGTCAACTTCATTAGATATAGATAAACTGTCCTTTCTAAATTTACTAAATTTTTCATTTATCTTGCTTATTTCGGAGATATATTTCTTTTGATAATTTTTATTAATTAACTGCTTTAATATAAATTTAATTTTCATATCATATATATTTGTTTTTCTTATCTTAGGTCTGTAATTAATAATTTCCGGAATAACTTGCATGTTTTCTAATTTTTTTGATAGAGCATACGCTTGTAAAACCGTTCCATAATTATTATATGTAAACCATGTCATAATTCCTACTTCTTTCATTTCGTGAAATCCTTTCTTACTGATTTAGATAAATCAGCTAACTCTTTTCTGTACATGAGAATTATAATAGTCAAAACAGTAGTAGCTATTATTTCTGCAATTAAAGTTTTTAAGCAAATAACACTAATACAAATTACTAAAATTAGCAGATATGATGTAACATCTTTTTTCAAATTAATCTTTAATACCATGTACTTTTTCATAAATATAAGTCTTAATATCCAAACAATTACATATGATATACAAGTCGCAACTGCTGCGCCATGAGCTGCCATACTAGGTATTAGCAAAAAATTTAAAATAATATTCGTCATTGCCCCAATTGCTGTAGACTTGGCATACATTTTTGAGTCTTTATTTGCAGCATATATAGAACCCAGAAAACCTGCTAGAGCTCCAAATAAGATTGCTAGCAAAAGAAATGGTACATATTTCCATGCAATAAAAAATTCTTTAGCAAACAATATTCTTGATATAACCTTCAAAAAGATTAATATTAAGCATACCGTAAATATTATTATAATATTATATATTTTGTACATATTTGAAAAAAATTCCACTGAGTTCTTTTTGTTATATTCTTTTATTGCAGAAATTTGCCATGCCTGTGAATATATTGCTTGCACAAATTCAATAATTGTAGGAATTTTGTATGCAACAGAATAAATACCTGTGATATCTAAATCATAAAATAGTAATAGTATATATTTATCAGATGCATTATTAATCCACCAACTTATAGAGTTTAGCACAAAATTTTTACTATATTTTATCATTTCTTTCTTTAGTGTCGTATTTTTTTCATCATTCCCCACAACTTTATTTTTTTTCAAGTTATAAATATAGATAATTATTACAATAATATCACTTACTATTAATGAAACATAATATCCAACTACCGATAGCTTCAAGTATAATAACAATAAACAATTTAATAGTATTAAGGTAATAACTCTAATAACACTTGCCCATCCTATTATTTTAATTCTTTCTAACCCTTTTAAATAATAAGTTAGTAGCGATGAAACTGTATATACTAAATAATAAATATTAAAGATAATTAATATTTTTAATTCAATTCCTATTATCCAAGCTACAATAGATGCTATCAATAATAATATATATCCTTTAAATGCAATATTAAGAGAGTTTAATAGTATCTGTTTTCTATTGGTGTTTTCCTCTATTGTAAACCTTATTATTGCTTCTGTAATGCATAAAGTTAATATAGGCATTGCTAAATTCACTGTAGTAGTTATCATATCTATAGTGCCATATTCTTTTGATGTTAAAATACTAGTATATAAAGGTAGCATCAAAAACATTAATAATTTTGTTATAAAATTACTAATTGTAAAAATGCTTAAGTTTTTCAGAAAATACTTATATTTCACTTCTTATGTCCTCCGAGTTTCTTTATCCACTTAAAACAATTTATACCAAAAATTCGATGAAATGGTTTAGTAATATTACTAATAAT
>ENA-OPJW01000225-OPJW01000225.1-human-gut-metagenome-genome-assembly--contig:-NODE-225-length-13697-cov-3.049113_pt1 | contig 13697 bp, 10 predicted proteins | sample MGYA00241776_ERZ501677 | MGnify/ENA primary metagenome ERZ501677 (study PRJEB25962, sample SAMEA2042298) | human gut metagenome | biome: human gut; feature: human-associated habitat; material: faeces...
GGCGGCGAGGACTACGAGCTGCTCTTCACCGTGCCGCTCGCGATGCAGGAACAGGTGATGCGCCTCGGGCTGGTCGACGTCATCGGCCACATCACGGCCGAGGCGACGGGCGCCTACCTCGTGACGCCCGACGGCGGCGAGATCAGGCTCAAGGCGCAGGGCTTCCCGGAAAAATAACCCCATCGCACAGCAAATCCCCCGATCAGCTCGGGGGATTTGCTTTCAAGGGCGGTCGCTTCATCGTTTCGGCTTCAGGTCACCCCGGACAAACAAGTAGACAATCAACGCCGCCATAATCAACCAGACAACGACATTCGAGAGGGTAAAAAGGGCCGTATCGTGAAAAATCAGACAATTGATCCCATAGGAAACCGCGTAGGACAACCCCAGTACGAACCGATCTTCAGTGCTGTTTTCATGATTTTATCTGTTAAAGTTCAAGGATACAGTGCAGGATGGCAAGCTCCCGTTTTCAAATATAGAAAATTCCAAAATCGCCTCACCTCGCCATACGGAAAGCGCCGATACGACTGTTTTGCCTCTCTTCCGGAAACAGATTCTCCCGAAACCGTTGCCGCATGGATCCGCGTTGGCAACCCGATCTCAGCAACTACGCACGAAATCCGGGCAATTTTTTGTTTTTGCGGAATTTATACTTATCTTTGCAACCCCGAAAAGGGATTAACAACTAATCAAAAGCATTATGAACAATTACGAAACCGTTTTCATTGTCACGCCGGTGCTGTCCGATGCCCAGGTACAGGAGGTCGCTGACAAATTCCAGGGTGTCATCACCGAAAACGGCGGTCAGATCGTGAACAAGGAGTCGTGGGGCCTTCGCAAGCTCGCCTATCCTATTCAGAAGAAGACCACCGGTTTCTACTTCCTCCTGGAGTTCACGGGCGAGGGCTCGCTCGTAAACACGCTCGAGACGCAGTACCGCCGCGACGAGCGCATCATCCGTTTCTTAACTTTCAAGCAGGACAAGTACGCCGTGGAATACTCGGAGAAACGTCGTGCAAAACTTTCTAACAAGCAGCAGGAGGAGTAAATCATGGCACAGGAAAACAAGGCACAGTCGGAAATCCGTTACCTCAACCCGGTATCGGTCGACGTCAAGAAGAAGAAATACTGCCGTTTCAAGAAACTCGGCATCAAGTACGTGGACTACAAGGACGGTGAGTTCCTCAAGAAGTTCCTCAACGAGCAGGGCAAGATCCTTCCCCGCCGCCTGACGGGTACTTCGCAGAAGTTCCAGAAGAAGGTCGCACAGGCCGTGAAGCGTGCTCGCCACCTCGCCATCCTGCCCTTCGTAACCGATTGCATGAAATAATTTAAGGAGGAGACGACAATGGAAGTTATTCTGATCAAAGATATGGAGAAGCTGGGCTACGCCAACGACATCGTCAACGTGAAGCCCGGTTACGCGAACAACTACCTCATTCCTCAGGGCTACGCCAAGGCCGCTACGGCTGCCGCCAAGAAGGTCCTGGCCGAGAACCTCCGCCAGCGCGCCCACAAGGACGCCAAGATTCTGGCCGACGCCCAGGCGCTGGCCGAGACGATCGCCAACCTGCCGCTGACGATCGCCGTGAAGGCCGAGGAGGGCAAGCTCTTCGGTACGGTGACGGCTACCGACCTGGCCGAGGCCCTCGCAGCCAAAGGCATCAACGTAGACCGCAAGGTCATCTCGGTCGAGGCCATCAAGACCGTCGGCGAGTACGAGGCTACGGCCCGCCTGCACAAGGAGGTCAAGGCGACGATCAAGTTCTCGGTAGTCGCTGCCGACGCCGAATAATCCGAGGGAGGGAGCGAGCCGAAACCCGCGACAGGACGACAACAAACCGAACTCCGCGGCAGGGCGCAGCGAGCTGAAACCCGCGGCAGGACGACAACAAACCGGACTCCGCGACAGGACGACAGCTAACCGAACCCCGTGGGAAGGCGGCAACAAACCAGCCCTGCAACAAGGCAACGGCAAGCCAAACCCCGCGACAAAACAAGAAAAAGAGTTTTCCTTTCGAGGAAAACTCTTTTTTTGTGCCCGACGACCAATGGGTGCCGCTGGCGACCGGTCAGTGGGGATTGGCGGCGGGCGGCTCCGCGTGTCGCGGCGGAAGGGTATAGGACTTGAGCACCATGTCCACGCCGAGGAAGATCACCAGCGCGAAGAGCACCGTATCGAGGTGCAGTTTGTCGAGCCCCATCCAGACCGACAGGAGGATCGCCAGCACGGGCTGGAGATAGGTGTAGATGCTCGACACGGTGGCCGGCACGCTCTTCAGGGCGTAGTTGAGCATCTGGTTGGGCAGATAGGTGGGCACCGTCAGCACGAAGAGCGTCGGCAGCAGCGCATGCTCGGCAATGGCCCGGAAATCGGTGTGCAGGATCGGGCCGATGCCCAGCGGCAGCGCCATGACGGCCGCCACGCAGTAGAGCCAGCGCAGCACGGTGAAGATGCTGTACCTGGAAATCAGCCGCTTGAACCACACCATGTAGAACGAGGTGGTGCAGGCCGTGAGGAAGACCAGCAGGTTGCCCGCCAGCTGCGAATGGGCATGCGACGAGGAGCCGCCCGTCAGCACCACGGCCACGGCGCCCGTCATGCCCAGCACCAGCCCCGCGAGTTTCAGCCGCGTGAAGCGGTCCATGCCCAGCAGGACGGAGAGTAGCAGCACCAGCAGCGGCACGATCGTGTCGATGATCGACCCGTCGATGGGCGACGTCTTCGAGAGGCCGTACATGAGGAAGAGCTTGCGCAGCACGCCGATCAGCAGCGCCGCCCCGACGAGTTTGCGAATATCTGCCCGCTCGACCCGTTCGGCCTTCTGCCACAGCAGAGGCACGAGCGAAAAGAGTGCCGTTACGATGAGCGACGCCGAGATCATCGCCATCGGATGGACATACCGCGGCAGCACGATGTTGTAGAACGGGAAGTCCATAGCCCAGACCACGTTGCAGACCAGCAGCGCCAAATGGGATTTCCAGTTGTTCATGTGCGAGTGATTTTCCGGCAGAGGGGCAAAAACAGTGCCGCAACACCACGACACAGCGTGCCCGCCGCAACGCCGCGGGATTCGCCGCAACGCCCGCAGGGCACGCAAAATACCACACACTTGCCACAGCGGGCCCGCCGCAACGCTCGCAGGACCCGCCACAGCACCGCAAACCTTTCCCAAAGCCCTGCCCGCCCGGCATCGGGGGGGGGACACGCACCGCTGCCCACAAAAAAGGGCCGCCGAATCACTCGACGCGCCCTTCCCCCTCTCAATCCGCTCTTACCGGGCACAAAAAAACAAGGGGCCGACCGATGCCGACCCCTCGTCTTCCGTTCCGGAGCGGGATTATTTCTCCTCCTCTTTCTTGGCAGCCTTCTTGCTGGCGGCCTCCGAAGCCTCCATGGCGCTCTTCAGAGCGGCCAGACCGGCGATGTCGCCCAGCGTGGTCTTCTCGACCGAGGCGTTGATCTTCTTGACGGTCGACTTCGTGGCGTCGGCAGCAGCGCGCTTCTCGGCACGCTCGGCCTTCTCGGCCTCGCGGCGGGCAGCCTCATACGTGCGCAGGTGCGACAGCGTGATGCGGCGCGTAGCCTTCGAGAACTCGATCACCTTGAAGTCGAGCTTCTCGCCGACCTTGGCGCTCGTGCCGTCCTCCTTGGCCAGCTGACGCATCGGGCAGAAGCCCTCGACGTTCTCGGCCAGCGATACGACGGCGCCCTTGTCGGTCAGCTCCGTGATGGTACCCTCGTGGATCGAGTCTACCGGGAACTTGCTCTCGATCTCGTTCCAGGGATTCTCCTCCAGCTGCTTGTGACCCAGCGAGAGACGACGGTTCTCCTTGTCGATCTCGAGCACGACGACGTCGATGTCGGCACCTACCTGCGTGAACTCGCCCGGGTGCTTGATCTTCTTGGTCCAGCTCAGGTCCGAAATGTGGATCAGGCCGTCGATGCCCTCCTCGATCTCGACGAAGACGCCGAAGTTGGTGAAGTTGCGCACCTTGGCCTTGCACTTCGTGCCGACCGGGTACTTGACCTCGATGTTCTCCCAGGGATCGGGCGTGAGCTGCTTGATGCCCAGCGACATCTTGCGCTCCTCACGGTCGAGCGTCAGGATGACGGCCTCGACCTCGTCGCCGACCTTCAGGAACTCCTGGGCCGAACGCAGGTGCTGGCTCCACGACATCTCCGAGACGTGGATCAGACCCTCGACGCCGGGGGCGATCTCGACGAATGCGCCGTAGTCGGCCATCACGACCACCTTGCCCTTGACCTTGTCGCCGACCTTCAGGTTGGGATCGAGCGCCTCCCACGGATGCGGGGTGAGCTGCTTCAGACCCAGCGCGATGCGCTTCTTCTGGTCGTCGAAGTCGAGGATTACGACATGGATCTTCTGATCGAGCTTGACGATCTCCTCGGGATGGTTCACGCGGCCCCACGAGAGGTCGGTGATGTGGATCAGACCGTCCACACCGCCCAGGTCGACGAATACGCCGTAGGAGGTGATGTTCTTGACGGTACCCTCGAGGATCTGACCCTTCTCGAGCTTCGACATGATGATCTGCTTCTGAGCCTCGAGCTCGGCCTCGATCAGGGCCTTGTGCGAAACGACCACGTTGCGGAACTCCTGGTTGATCTTGACAACCTTGAACTCCATGGTCTTGTCGACGTATACGTCGTAGTCGCGGATGGGCTTCACGTCGATCTGCGAGCCGGGCAGGAAGGCCTCGATGCCGAAGACGTCGACGATCATGCCGCCCTTCGTGCGGCACTTGATGTAACCCTTGATGACCTCGTCCTTCTCGAGGGCCTCGTTGACACGGTCCCACGACTTGAGCTGACGGGCCTTCTTGTGCGAGAGGGCCAGCTGGCCGTTCTTGTCCTCGGCCGACTCGACATAGACCTCGACCTTGTCGCCGACCTTCAGGTCGGGGTTGTAGCGGAACTCCGAAACGGGAATGACACCCTCGCTCTTGTAGCCGATGTTGACGAGAACCTCGCGCTTGGTGATGGCCGTTACGGTACCCTCGACCACCTCGCCGACATTGACGTTCGACAGCGTCTTGTCATAGGCTGCGGCAATCTCCTCCTTGGGCTGGTCGTAGACGCCCAGGTCGTGCTCAAACGCATTCCAGTCGAAATTCTCGTTCGTGACTACGTTCTTTGTTTCTTCCATAGTGGAAAATCTTGCGATACAATCGCTCGTTAAAAGGTTAATAATAAAGTTTTTGCCGCCATTGCACGCCCTTACGTGCGCGCATGCGGGACTGCAAAGCTAATCCTTTTTCGTCAAAAAACAAAATCCCGGCGCATTTTTACCGCAGGCGGACCACCCGCTGCCGCGGGCGGTTGTCCGGAACGACGGGCGAGTCGTCGGCGAGCTCCTCCAGCAGCACGTCCGCCACCTTCTGGTCGGTGATCCGGCCGTCGGTGCCCTCCAACCCCTTGTAGTTTCGGTAGACGTAGTCGCTCATGGCCACACGGTAGCGGCGCCCCTCGGCAAGGCGGGGGAAGCGCACGTCGAGGGCGCTGTCGCGGCGGTCGGTGATGATCTCGTAGGGGGTCGTCGCGACGAGGTCCACGCGGTGCGACTCCTTGCGGTTCTCCGTGTCGTTGTACTTCGTGACGATCAGCCGCCGCAGCTGCGCGGGGGTCATCCCGATCCGGGCGATCTGCGTGCCGAAGGGCTCCAGATCGAAGATGCGCGCCGTTCCCACGCCGCCCGCCGGGATCGAGTCGAGCCGCACGCCGCCCACGTGGTAGATGCCGATCTCGGCATCGGCCTCGTCGGCCACGGCGTCGGCCATCCAGTTGGCCACGCCCCAGGCGTCGGCCGCCGAGGCGAACTCGCCGATCGGGCGGTTCAGCTCCGGATCGGCATAGTAGTGCGCCACACGCTCGGCACAGGCCGGGTCGGGGTCGTAGCCGTCGAGCGGCACGACGCGAAACTCCCGCCCGACGACCTTCCGCCCCTTCAGGCGGATCGTCGTGACGCCGATGTTGGCCAGGTTCTTGCCCGTCTGCGTGAGCAGCACGCCCCCGACGAGCGTATCGCGCACGACATGCGTATGGCCGCCGATCACCACGTCGTAGGGGGTACCCGTCGCCAGGTACTCCTCGTCGCGGTCGTCACCCATGTGCGAGACGAGCACCAGCACATCCACCCTGCCGCGCAGTTCGGCGCCGCAGCGTGCCGCCATCCGCTGCGGATCGGGGAACTCCAGCCCCGCGAAACTCGACGCGTTGCCGGCCGGATGGCCCGGACCCTCGTAGTTGGTCACCACGCCCACGAAGCCGATGCGCACGCCGCCGCGCTCGAGCACCGTATACGGCGCCATCTGCGGGAAGGTGCAGGTATCGCTCACGACGTTGGCGCAGACGACCTCGAACGCCACACTGTCGAGCATGCGGCCGAGGTAGGCCTGCCCGCGGTCGAACTCGTGGTTGCCGAGCGTCGCCACGTCGTAGCGCAGCGCATTCATCAGCTCGAGGATCGGCATGCCGGGCGTCGGCGCCATGTCGACGTAGGCGTTGCCGGTCCAACGGTCGCCGGCGTCGACCAGCACGACGTACTGCGCCGTGTCGCGGCACGCCGCAACGGCGGCGGCCAGCTGCGGGAAGCGCTGGATGCGGGCATGCATGTCATTCGTCGAGAGCAGCACGAGCGTCCGCTCGCGCGGGGTGCAGGAGGCGAGGATTGCCGCCAGCAGGAGCGGCAGCCAGAGAATCCGTCTCTTCATAATAATCCGTATTTGTGCTTGCCAAAATTACAAATAATTTTTACCTTTACCCACCGATCCGTACAAAAAACCTCTATGACCGACACGATCAAAGTCATCTGCGAAAACCTCGGCAACGAGCTGGACATCCCGATGGGCACCTCGCTGCTGGAGATTTCCCGACGGCTCACGAGCGGGCCGCACCCCTTCCTCGCGGCATTCGTCAACAACCGCGTCAAGGAGCTCAACTACAAGATATACACCCCGGTCACGATCCGCTTCATCGACATCACCTCCTTTGCGGGCATCCGCGTCTACCAGCGCACGTCGTGGTTCATCCTCCAGAAGGCCGTCCGCGACCTCTACCCCGGACAGACGCTCCACATCCGCCACTCGATGGGGCAGAGCGGCTTCTACTGCGAGATCGAGGGCATCGACCCGCTGACCCGCGAGGCGGCCGCGGCCCTCGAGGAGCGCATGCGGGCGATCGTCGCCGCCGACCTGCCGATCATCCGCACGAAGGTCCTCACCGAAGAGGTCCGGGCCCGCTACGCCGAGCAGGGGTTCGACGACAAGATCGCGCTGCTCGACACACGCCCGCGCCTCTACAGCGAGCTCTACACGCTGGGCGACCTCCCGGGCTACTTCTACGGCTCGCTGGCCCCCTCGACGGGCTACATCACCCGCTTCGGCATCGAGCCCTACTACCGGGGATTCTACCTCGCGCTGCCGCTGCGCACGTCGCCCGAAGAGCTGCACAAGCACGTCTCGCAGGAGAAGATGTTCGGCATCTTCCGCGAATACCAGTCGTGGGTGGCGCTCATGGGCGTGCCGACGATCGGCGCGGTCAACGCCCGGGCGCTGGCGGGCGACGCCGGCGGCATGATCAAGATCGCCGAGGCGTTCCACGAACGCAAGTTCGCCGAGGTGGCCGACGCCATCCAGGAGGCGCACCGCACGAGCGGCGTGCGCATGGTGCTCATCTCGGGCCCCTCGTCGAGCGGCAAGACCACGTCGGCCAAGCGGCTGGGGCTCCAGCTGGGCGTGCTGGGGCTGCGTCCGGTGATGATCTCGCTCGACGACTACTTCGTCGAGCGCGAGAAGACCCCGCGTGACGAAAACGGCCAGTACGACTACGAGGCGCTCGAGGCCATCGACCTGGAGCTCTTCAACGACCACCTGCACCGCCTGCTCCAGGGCCAGAGCGTCGACATCCCGCGCTACGACTTCATCACGGGGCGCCGCACGCAGCACGACACGCCGCTGACGCTCGACGAAAGGTCGATCCTCATCATCGAGGGCATCCACGGGCTCAACCCGCGGCTTACCCCCTCGGTACCCGACGCCGTGAAGTTCAAGATCTACATCTCGTGCTTCACGTCGGTGGCCATGGACAACCTCTCGCGCATCGCCACGACCGACAACCGCCTGCTGCGCCGCCTGACGCGCGACTACCGCCAGCGGGGCTCCGACGCCCTGCAGACCCTCTCGCGCTGGGCTTCGGTGCGGCGCGGCGAGGAGCGCCACATCTTCCCCTATCAGGAGAACGCCGACGTGATGTTCAACTCGTCGCTCTTCTACGAGATTTCGGCCCTGCGCCCCTTCGCCGAGAAGATCCTGCGCGAGGTGCCCGACACGGTGCCCGAATTCGACGAGGCGCGGCGCATGCTCAAGTTCCTCGACAACTTCATCCCCATCCCCTCCGACGAAATCCCGCCCACGTCGATCCTGCGGGAGTTCATCGGCGGCAGCTCGTTCAAATACTGATCCGATCAACCATACAAACACCCCTATATGTTCGACAAGTTTTCTTCGCGCCACATCGGCGTCAGCAACGAAAAGGACCTGCGGGCCATGCTCGAGGTCATCGGCGTCAACTCCGTGGACGAGCTCATCGCGCAGGTCATCCCCGCGTCGATCCGCCTGAAAAAGCCGCTCGCCCTGCCCGCCGAGGGCATGAGCGAGTACGAGTTCTCGGCACACATCCGCGAGCTGGCCGGGCGCAACCGCTGTCTGAGGTCGTTCATCGGCATGGGCTACTACCCCTGCGCCGTGCCGGCGGCCGTCTCGCGCAACGTCTTCGAGAATCCCTCGTGGTACACCTCCTACACCCCCTATCAGGCCGAGATCTCGCAGGGCCGTCTGGAGGCGCTGCTCAACTTCCAGACCGCCGTCATCTCGCTCACGGGCATGGAGATCGGCAACTGCTCGCTGCTCGACGAGGGCACGGCGGCCGCCGAGGCGATGCTGATGATGTTCGCCTGCCGCTCGCGCGAGGCGGTCAGGGAGGGGCGCAACCAGCTCTTCGTCGACCGCAACATCTTCCCGCAGACGCTCGACGTGCTGCTCACGCGCAGCGAGCCCTTCGGCATCGAGCTCATCATCGACGAGTATGACGAGTACGAATTCACGGGCAAGGAGTTCGGCGCCATCGTCCAGTACCCGGCCGCCGACGGCGCCGTGCGCGACTACGCCGCCTTCACCGCCGCGGCCCACGCCAAGGGGGCGCTGGTGACGGCCGTGGCCGACCTGCTTTCGCTCGCGCTGCTCAAGGCGCCGGGCGAGTGGGGTGCCGACGTGGCCGTGGGCACGACGCAGCGCCTCGGCACGCCGATGGGCTTCGGCGGCCCGAGCGCCGGCTACATGGCCGCCCGCGAGAGCTTCAAGCGCAACATGCCGGGCCGCATCATCGGCGTCTCGGTGGACCGCCTGGGCAACCGCGCCCTGCGCATGGCGCTCCAGATGCGCGAGCAGCACATCAAGCGCGAGCGCGCCACGTCGAACATCTGCACGGCTTCGGCGCTGATGGCCTCGATGGTCGGCTTCTACTGCGTCTACAACGGTCCCGAGGGGCTGCGCCGCGCCGCCATGACGGCCCACCTGGCCGCCGTCACCGTGGCCCGCGCCCTCGAAGCGCTCAACTACCACCTCGCCTCGAAGGACTTCTTCGACACGCTCGAGGTCGAGGCCGAGGCCGCCGTCGTGCAGTCGCTGGCCCTCGAGAGCGGCATCAACTTCTTCTACCCGGGCGAGGGGTGCGTGCGCATGTCCTTCGACGAGGTGACCACACCCGACGAGGTGGCCGCCGTGATCGGCATCTTCGCCGCCGCCAGGGGACGCAAGGCCAAGGCCGTGAAGATGGCCACCGAGGCGTGCATCCCCGCCGCGCTGCGCCGCGAATCGCCCTACCTGACCGAAAAGGTCTTCAACTCGTACCGCTCGGAGAGCGACCTGATGCGCTACATCAAGCGGCTCGAGCACCGCGACATCTCGCTCGCCGACTCGATGATCTCGCTCGGCTCGTGCACGATGAAGCTCAACGCCGCGGCGCTCATGCAGCCGCTCTCGCTGGCGGGCTTCCAGATGATGCACCCGTTCGCCCCGGCCGACCAGGCCGAAGGCTACCTGGAGTTGATCGCCGAACTGGAGCACGACCTGGCCACGATCACGGGCTTCGCCGCCTGCTCGCTGCAGCCCAACTCGGGCGCCGCGGGCGAGTACTCGGGGCTGATGGTCATCCGCGCCTACCACCAGAGCCGCGGCCAGGGCTACCGCAACGTCGTGCTGATCCCCGCCTCGGCCCACGGCACGAATCCCGCGTCGGCGGCCATGGCCGGGATGAAGATCGTCACGGTGGCGTGCGACGAGCGCGGCAACATCGACGTCGAGGACCTCACGCGCAAGGCGCAGGAGCACTCCTCGGAGCTGTGCGGACTGATGGTGACCTACCCCTCGACGCACGGCGTCTTCGAGAGCCGCATCCGCGAAATCGTCGACGCGGTGCACGACGCCGGCGGACAGGTCTACATGGATGGTGCGAACATGAACGCGCAGGTGGGCCTCACGAACCCGGGCTACATCGGCGCCGACGTCTGCCACCTGAACCTGCACAAGACCTTCGCCATGCCGCACGGAGGCGGCGGCCCGGGCGTCGGCCCGATCTGCGTCGCGGAGCACCTGCGGCCCTTCCTGCCGTCGCACCCGATCGTCGCGACGGGCGGCGAAGAGGGCATCACGGCCGTCGCGTCGGCACCCTGGGGCTCGGCCCTGCTGCTGCCGATCACCTACGGCTACATCAAGATGCTCGGCGAGGAGGGGCTGCGCCACGCCACCGAGATGGCCATCGTCAACGCCAACTACATGTCGGCGGCCCTGGCACCGGAGTACCGCACCTACTATTCGGGTGAGACGGGCCGCGTGGGCCACGAGATGATCCTCGACCTGACCCACTTCAAGAAGGACTACAACATCGACTGCGGCGACATCGCCCACCGCCTGATGGACTACGGCTTCCACGCCCCGACGCTCTCGTTCCCCGTGCACGAGACGCTGATGGTCGAGCCCACGGAGTCGGAGCCGAAGGCCGAGATGGACCGCTTCATCGAGGCGCTCGTGCAGATCAAGTGCGAATGCGAGGCGGCCGTCGGGCAGGCCGACAACGTGGTGGTGAACGCCCCGCACACGGCCGTCGAGCTGGCGGGCGAGTGGGCACACCCCTACTCGCGCATGGAGGCCGCCTTCCCGCTGGCGTGGGTCCGCGAGGCCAAGTTCTTCCCCTACGTGACGAAGATCGACAACGGCTACGGCGACCGCAACCTCTGCTGCCGCAACTGCGAGTAGCGGAGGCCCGCTCCGGGCCGGAAGAAGGATACGGAAACGGAGTCGGCACCGTGCGGTGCGGCGAATTGGAAATTCGGAAGTTAATTCCTACCTTTGCGGCCGCACGAAGTGCAAGGACCGAAAAGAGAAACTATTTTTGAACAGACAATGAAAGTAGAACAGAACAAAATGGTCGGCGTGGACTACAAGCTCACCGTCGACGGACAGATCGCGGACCAGTCGCGTCCGGGCCAGCCGCTCGAATTCATCTTCGGAACGGGCATGCTGCTTCCGAAGTTCGAGGAGGCGATCCTCGGCAAGGAGCCCGGCGACAAGGTCTCCTTCACGCTGGAGCCCAAGGACGGCTACGGCGAGCTGATCGCCGAGGCCATCGTGGACCTGCCCAAGCACATCTTCATGGTTGACGGCAAGCTGGCCGAGGACATCCTCTTCGAGGGGAGCCAGGTGCCGATGAGCGACGCCCAGGGCAACCGCATGATGGGCACGGTCAAGGAGGTCGGCGACGAGCACGTGAAGATGGACTTCAACCACCCGATGGCGGGCAAGACGCTCCACTTCGACGTCGAGGTGGTCTCGGTGCGCGACGTGACGCCCGAGGACCTGCAGGGCCACTGCTCCTGCGGCTCGTGCGGCGACCACGACTGCGGTGACGGCTGTGATTGCGGTGACCACGACTGCGGCTGCGACGGCCACGACCACAACGGCCACTGCTGCCACTGATCTCACACGGGACCGCCCGGGCGGTCTTCGGCAAACGGGGCTTTTCGGAGCCCCGTTTTGCCGTTGATGGCCCGGGGTCCGAAACCGTCCGCTCATGCCGCTGCTGCGCCAATACCTCGCCACGCTCGCCGATTCGCGCGGCCTGACCCGCACACTGGGCGAGATCGAACTGTGCCGCGACGCCCAGGGCCGTCCGCTCGTCTCGGTGGGCAACAGCGCCGCGGTCTTCCGCATCCGCCACGCGGGCCGCATCTGCGCCCTGCGCTGTTACCTGCGGCCGCCGCGCCACCTGCGCGAAATCTACGGCACACGGCTGCTCGAGGGCGAACTCTACCTCTACGAAACCCCCACGCACGGGGTCTGGACCGACGTCGTGCTCGACGACTACCCCGCGGCGCTGATCTCCACGGCGCTGCACGCGCTGGCATGCGATCCTTCGCTCCTGCTCCGCCACGGCGACGCGGACGGGCTGCTGCTCACGCCGCAGGCCATCCCCGAGGATGCCGCCTACCGGGAGATCACCGCGCTGTTCCGCCGCCGGGGCATGGCCCTGCCGCTGCGCATCGCCGAGCTGCTGGCCTCCCCCACGCCGCATCTCTGCGGCGCGGCGGCGCTCTTCGCGCTGGCCGCCGGGGCCGGCAGCGGCAACATGACGGCACCCGACACCGACGGGGAGGAGGTGCCCGAACTCTTCGTCGAGCAGGGGCGCTGGGGCTACCGCACGCCGCGGCGCATCGTCATTCCGGCACTCTACGACTGCGGCTTCGACTTCACGGAGGGGCTCGCGGCCGTGCTGCTGGGCGACGTCTGGCACTACATCGACACGACGGGGCGCACGGTCATCAGCTGCCCGGGGTGCGAGGCCGTCAAGCCCTTCCGCGGCGGACGCGCGCAGATCGTCCGCGACGGACACCGCCGGCAGATCGACCGCACGGGGACGGAGTTTGATATTTAGCGGCAAATCGCTATATTTGCATCTGCCAAACAAACCACACCCAAATCACGCCCATGTATCCTTACCGAAAATTAACCCCCGAAGAGATTGCCGCCGTCGAGGCCCTCGGCACCACCGCCGAGGAGTGGTCGCAGATCGACGTCCCGGCCGACTTCACCCCCTCGCAGCTCGTCGCGAGCCGCCTGGAGGGACACATAGCGCTCGCCTCCGGCGCCCGCATCGTCAATTCGCGCGTCCGCAACTACCGCATCGGCGAGAACTCGCTTGTCCAGAGCGTCACGGCCCTCGAGTGCCGTCACCGCAGCGCCTTCGGCAACGGCGTCGGCGTCGCGACGATGAACGAATGCGGCGGCCGCACGGTGAAGATCTACGACACGATGTCGGCGCAGATCGCCTACGTGATGGCCGTCTACCGCCACCGCCCCGAGACCATTGCGGCGCTCGAGGCGATGATCGACCGACAGACCGAGGCCCGCTCGTCCGAGACGGGCGAGGTGGGCCGCAACTGCCGCCTCACGGGCGCCCGCTTCATCCGCGAGGTGCGCATCGGCGACAACGTCGAGGTCGACGGTGCCTCGGCGCTCGTGAACGGCACACTCCGCGACGGGGTGCACGTCGGCGTCGACGTCAAGGCCTACGACTTCATCGTCGCCGAGGGCGCCCGCATCGACAACGGCACGACGCT
>ENA-OPJW01000226-OPJW01000226.1-human-gut-metagenome-genome-assembly--contig:-NODE-226-length-13694-cov-1.597698_pt1 | contig 13694 bp, 5 predicted proteins | sample MGYA00241776_ERZ501677 | MGnify/ENA primary metagenome ERZ501677 (study PRJEB25962, sample SAMEA2042298) | human gut metagenome | biome: human gut; feature: human-associated habitat; material: faeces...
TAGTTATCGCTCCGGCTCCCGTTTCTTTGGGGCGGCAGGCTTATGGGCAGGCAGTTCCTGCTTGAGCTTTTGCAGGACAGAGCCTTTTTCTTTCTCCTGAACGGCCTTTCGAGCCTGTCTTGTAAACAGATCCACCAGTCCCGGATTGACTCGATCCACTATCAGATCGGCACATTGCTGGGAAGTGGCACTATCCTCCGGCATTGGAATGGTCTTTGCCCATGCTTTGTTATCACGAGAAATACGCCCATCTGCATCCTTATGCTGAATCGTATTAGCGAGAATAAAGTTCATTCGCTCTGGTCCGAATTTCTCCATGACCTCCTGCACCGCAGAAGCGGTATCCAGTCGGTTGTCTCCGTAGTGAGTGCTGATTGCCTGTTCAATGGCAACTTTGCAAGAATAATTTGCCTGGTCAGAAAGCCAGTATGCGTCTGTTTCTCCATGCTTAGTCGCGTATGAAGCAGAATGAAGATAAACTACCATGGGATTAAGTTCTTCTGGTTCTCTGCATACCTCATTGGCCCGACTTTCAATACTGTCCCGGATCACATCCATATAGCCGGTCTCCAGCTTGTCAAAATAGCGGTACACATCTTCCAGCGGCGAAGGAGATTCCAGAAGGGTCTGTGCCTGAGCATCGGTCAGCACCAGTTCCTCCATCGCCATCACGATGTCCTCACGAACCGTGTACTCATAGGTGTGGTGCAGGATTTCTTCCGGGGGCTGGCTTTTCAACCAGTCCCTATATTTTTCCTGCTCAGTGGCCATCTTTTCATAAAGGGCCGTATTCAGATTATTGGTATTCATGTTATCGCACCTCCTCATGCTGTTTTGGTTTCTTGTCTGTACTGCGGGGTTGCACCGGGCGTTTTAGGTTATCCAGCACCGAAGGCCGTGTGCTTTTGGCAACAACAGCCTCGGTGTGCGCCTGTCCCTTTCCGTCGATGTTGAGCAGGGTATCCAGCTCCACCAGACGAGCGTTTTTGCTTCTCAGTTCTTCTTCATAAAGGAATGGCTTTCCGACTTCCTCCTTTGCGGCAGCCTGTTGCTGATAGAGGTTATCCAGCTGGGCCTTTGCCGCCTCCAGACGCTGGGGCATCTGGGCGAGGGCATTGTCGATACGAGTAAGATTTCCGCGAGGGTCTGTACCAAGGGTTGCCCGGTGGGTCATCTGTCCTTTCAGCAGGAGCGTATACTCCTGTTTCCAAGCGGAAAATTCCACGGACATGGCATAGCCCCGGTAGCTGCCGATCTGCACCGGATCGGAGGTTTTGACCTCCTTGCAGGCATCCAAAAGGGCTGCGCCGGCGTTCTCCTTATCGGTCAGCAGATCGCCACGGATTTCCATACCAGCAAAACCGTCCTCCGGGTGCGGGTGCGCTGCCAAAACCTCCAGATCGGATTCAAAGCCCTTGATAAAACCTTTGTGCTTTTCAATCTCCTCCGGGAAGTATTTGAGCAGCTGGTCCTCCAGACGATATTGCTTGCTCTGGTGGTCGGCTTTCATCAGCTTCAGGCGGGATACCTCCACATCCAAATCCATACGCTCCTTGATGCGGGGATCTCCGGCGCACAGGGCTTTGATCTCGGCAAAGGAAAGCGCCGTTTCGTCCACATCATCGCAGGAACGCACCGGCGATTTAGAAGTCATGATCTGACTGATGAATTTCTGCTTGTTCTCCACTGTCTGCCAGAGGTATGCGTCAAAGGTTCCTTCTGTCACATAGCGGTACACATGAACAAGGGGATTCTGATTGCCCTGGCGCTCGATACGGCCCTTGCGCTGGGCAAGGTCTCCCGGTCTCCACGGACAGTCCAGGTCATGAAGTGCCACCAGACGGTCCTGCACATTGGTGCCTGCGCCCATCTTGGCGGTGCTGCCCAAAAGGACACGCACCTGACCGGTACGGACTTTAGAGAACAGCTCCTTTTTCCGCACTTCGGTGTTGGCTTCATGGATAAAAGCGATCTGGTCGGCAGGCATCCCCTGAGCAATGAGTTTCTGACGAATATCGTCATATACCGTAAAGGCCGGCTCCTGCTCCGGCAGAGGCACAGCGCCTTCCAATGCGTGAAGCAGTGGATTATCCAGCGTTTTCGCCGCCTTGCTTGCAGGAGCTTTTGCCTGTGGTGTAGAAATGTCGCAGAACACCAGCTGGGTCAGCTTGTCAGCTTTGCCGTCCCGCCAGATCTGCATGATGTTGTCCACGCACTGATTGACCTTTGTGCCAGGTTCGTCCGGCAGCATCTGGTTGACGATCCTCTGGTCAAGCCCCAACTTACGGCCATCCGAGGTAATCTTGAGCATGTTATCCTGGGACGGGTCAACAGTTCCGCTGTGTACCAGCGATGCGCGCTCCGAAAGGGCCTTGACCATTTCCTGCTGATGTTCGGTGGGCTGCGCCACGATGTTGTGGTACTCCACTTCCGGGGTAGGGAGATTTAACTGGTCGGCAGTCTTAATGTCGGCCACTTCTTTGAACAGGTTCATCAGCTCCGGCAGATTAAAGAACTTGCTGAATCTCGTTCTTGCCCGGTAGCCGGTGCCTTCCGGTGCCAGCTCCAATGCTGTGACGGTCTCCCCAAATCGGGAAGCCCAGCAGTCGAAGTGGGTCATGTTCAGTTCTTGCAGGCGTTCATATTGAAGATAACGCTGCATGGTGTAAAGCTCGGTCATGGAGTTGCTGACCGGTGTGCCGGTGGCAAAGATCACGCCACGGTTTCCGGTGATCTCATCCATATAGCGGCACTTGGCAAACATATCGGAGGATTTCTGCGCGTCCGATGTGGAAAGGCCAGCCACATTCCGCATTTTTGTGTATAAAAACAGGTTCTTGTAGTTGTGGGCCTCGTCCACAAACAAACGGTCCACACCCAGCTGCTCAAAAGTTACCACATCGTCTTTTCGCCCCTCGGCTTGCAGCTTTTCCAGTCTGGCTTCCAGAGACTTTCTGGTACGCTCCAGCTGCTTGACGGTAAAACGCTCGCCGCCGCTGGCCTGCACCTCTGCGATACCCTCGGTGATCTCGTCGATCTGCTCATAGAGAAGCCGTTCCTGACGCTCCCGGCTGATGGGGATACGCTCAAACTGGCTGTGTCCCATGATGATGGCGTCGTAGTCACCGGTCGCAATACGGGCGCAGAACTTCTTGCGGTTATGGGTCTCAAAGTCCTTTTTGGTTGTGACTAAGATGTTGGCAGAAGGATAGAGGCGCAGAAACTCCGATGCCCACTGCTCAGTCAGGTGGTTGGGAACCACAAAGAGAGATTTCTGGCACAAGCCCAGGCGTTTGGCTTCCATCGCAGCGGCCACCATCTCAAAGGTTTTGCCCGCGCCTACTTCATGTGCCAACAGGGTATTTCCTCCATACAGCACATGGGCAATGGCGCTTTTCTGGTGTTCCCGCAGGGTAATGGCCGGGTTCATGCCGCCAAAAGTGATATGGCTGCCATCATACTCGCGGGGACGGGTAGAGTTCATTTCTTCGTTGTACTGGCGCACCAAAGTCTGGCGGCGCTCCGGGTCTCTCCAGATCCAGTCCCTAAAGGCTTCCCGGATAGCCTGCTGTTTTTGGGCAGCCAGAGTGGTCTCCTTGGCGTTTAGTACGCGGCGCTCTTTTCCGTCTGCGTCCTCTATGGTGTCATAGATACGGACATCCCGCAGGTTTAAGGAATCCTCCAGAATCTTGTAGGCGTTGGCGCGGCTGGTTCCGTAGGTGGTATAAGCTGCCACATCGTTGTAGGATACAGAAGATTTCCCCTTGATCTGCCATTCAGCGGTAAAGGACGAATAGTTGACCTCGATACTGCGCTGGAGATAAAACGGGGTGTTGAAGGTCTCGTACATAAACTGCTGGATGTACTCCTTGTCAATCCAGGTAGCGCCCAGACGCACCTCAATTTCCGACGCATCCAGGTCTTTGGGCTGGGCGGCGGTAAGAGCTTCCACATTGACTGCAAAAGAAGGGTCCTGCTGTGCCGCCCGCTGCGCCTGACGCAGTTTGCGGCGTACATTGCCGGAAAGGTATTCATCAGCAGTCACATAATGGGGTGTTCCGTCCTGCTCCAACTGTCCCGGTACACGGAAGATCACGCCTTGCAGTTCTCCGGCCAGTGCTTCTTTTGTTTTTCCGGTAAGCTGGCTCATATAGTCCATATCCACGCAGGCTTTTTCCGAGATGGACACCGCCAGTGCTTCGCTTGCCGTATCCACAGTAGCCACTGCCTGATGGGGCTTGATGGTCCGTTTGGTGAACATGTCCGCCTTGCGCTCCAGCTTTCCGTCCTCGTCGATAACTTCCAGCGCACAGAGCAGGTAATAGGAAGAATCATCTGCATAGGCCAGTCGGTTTGCACGGTCATTGATAAGGCCATATTTTTCAGAAAAGCTGTCATAGAGGCTGTTCAGTTCCGCCTGCTTTTGGGTAATGGTGCTGTCCGGAACCGCTGCATCCATCTGAAGGTCGATCAGTTCCTGCACACAATCACGCAGTCCCACAAGACCTTTTACGCGGGCTTCTGCGGTGGTGTTGAGATCCGGGCGCACCATGCGGCTGTTTTCCCGGTAGTACACCTGCCCGTCTACAATGGCATAAGAATAGTTCTTCACATTGGGGTCGGCAGGAATGGAGGTGTCAATGGCTTCGCCTTCGCCCAGCTCCGGCAGCTCTGCCTCCTGATAAGTGCCATGAATGTACTTCACAGCATCATGCAGCTGGTCGGAAAGCTCCAGTCCCTCGATGGGGTTCACGGTGTAGTCCATACCATGAGCAGTGCTTACCGGCTCCTGTCTGCCCAGCACCATTTCCGGGTGGTCGATAAAATACCGGTTGATGGCAAACCCGTCCTCCGTCTGTCCGGTCTGGGTCCATTCCGGCACGATGTCCAACGGGCGGTCCCGCTTTTGGAGGAAGATGATGTCCGATACCACCTCGGCACCGGCATTCTTTTTGAACGCGTCATTCGGCAGACGGATAGCTCCCAGCAGTTCAGCACGCTGGGCAAGATAGCGGCGCACGGTGGAATCCTTGGCGTCCATGGTATAGCGGGAGGTCACAAAAGCCACCACACCGCCGGGACGCACCTGATCCAGTGCTTTGGCGAAAAAGTAATTATGAATGTTGAAATTCAGCTTGTTGTAGACTTTGTCATTGACCTGATACTGACCAAAAGGCACATTGCCGATGGCAAGGTCAAAGAAGTCACGCCTGTCAGTGGTCTCAAAGCCGCCTACTGTGATGTCCGCCTTGGGATAGAGCTGCTTTGCGATACGCCCGGAAACCGGGTCCAGCTCCACACCGTACAAACGGCTGTTTCTCATTTCCTCCGGCAGCATACCGAAGAAGTTGCCCACACCCATAGATGGCTCCAAAATATTTCCGGTCTCAAAGCCCATGCGCCCCACCGCTTCATAGATTGCCTGGATAACCGTAGGGCTGGTGTAATGGGCGTTGAGGGTGGAGCTTCTGGCGGCGGCATATTCCTCCGGGGTCAGCAGCTCTTTCAGCTGGGTATACTCGGAAGCCCATGCCAGTTTCTCTGGGTCAAAAGCATCAGGAATACCGCCCCAGCCCACATAGCGGGAAAGAATCTCCTGTTGTTCGGGGCTTGCCTGCTGTCCGGCAGATTCCAGCTCTTTCAGCAAACGAATGGCATTGACATTTGCCTGGAACTTGGCTTTCGGACCGCCTTCGCCCAAATGCTCATCGGTAATGCGGAAGTTCTGTGCATTGCGGCGCAGGTTAGCCTTGTATTCCTCATAGGAGGCTTCCTCGGCAGCTTTGGCATTGGGGAAGGTCTGCCACTGGCCGTTGACCTGAATGGAAACCGGGTGTTCGTCCAGCACTTCCTCAAAGGTTTTCTCCGGCTCTGTTACAGGGGCTGGCGGCTCCGGCTCCTCAATATGCAACCGTTCCACCACCACATCATAAGGTAGATGGTTCTTATCGCCCGGATAGACGGCCACGGTCTCGGAATGAAAGGCTGGGGATTCGGCAGACGGTTGGGGCTGTTCTTGTCCAAAGCCATCCAGCTGACGGGCATACATCCCGCGCAGCAAAGGCGCAACCTCATCCCAGCGGAAATACAGCATAGCCAGACGCTTTTCCTCTGCATCCATGACTTCCAGCTCCATGCCTTGTGTCGTGGTACGGTAATCGGCAATATCGCCGGTCTCCAGATTCAGTGTCTCGATCTCACCGGAATAGGCTCTGCTCAGCCAGTAGGCAATCTCGCTGTTGCTCCTGCCGGATTGCAGCAGCGTGAAAACCTGTTTTTTATCTGCTTCATCCATCAGTCCATGGGACAATACATCCCGCAAGTCTTGATTTGCCTTGTCCGGGTCAATGGGAAGAAACTCGGTATAGTAAGCATTGCGGCGGTCTGCCCGAAGCAGCTGCTCGAACTGTTCTTTGCGCTCTGCCCGGTAGATGGGATATACCATGCCGGTGGGCAGAAGCTGTACGGTGTCCTCCCGCAGCTCGGTGATCTGATAGGCGTCATCCTCGATATACACGGTATCGCCCACGGCATAAACCGGGGCGGCAGGATCATAGGAGGTTCTTTGCGGAATTGGGCGGCGAACTGCGTCATATTCCTCATCGGAAATGGAAACTTTGGAAGTCTGCTCTGTCTCGGCATCTGCGATCTGCTCGGCATCTGACATCACCTGTTGGATAAACGGGTCATTGTCCAGTTTTTCCGGGTCTGCCACCTGTCCGTTGACGATCCCTCTTTCCTCCAGGGCTTCCCGGATAGCGATAGGGTCGATGTTGTCAAAACGGTCCTGTTCTTCTTCGGTATAGAACCGGTCCTCCTGAATCAGCTGGGCAAGCCTGCGCTGTACCTTCGGCCAGGGCAGCTGTGTTTCCTCCGGGCTTCCGGCACGGACAACGAACGGGCTGTTGCTGCCACCGTATTCCTGAGCCAGCCATGCAGCGGTATCCTTCTCTCTTGCATGGTCTTTCATATAACGGACGACAGCGTGTTTACTCTCGATATTGCCGTTCCATGCACAAAGGGCAGTATCAATATCTTCCTGAGAAAGAGGGCGCAGAAGCTCATGGAGCTTTGGATAGGTTTCGTCGATCACTTCCCGGTGCAGGCGCTGGCGGAACTCCGGCACATCCGAATAGAGGCGGATCAGCTCCATATCCTTAGAGCCAAGAACCGCACGGCGCACAGCGGCATTGCCCTCGATGACAGCATTTTCACGGTCAGAATGACCGCAGGCATTGCGGTATGCGGCATCCTCGAAAATGGCGGCAGTCACCACAGGCTTATACTGCTCAAACTGCTCCCGAAGGGTAGGCTTTGGCGTTTCTTCCTCTATCTCCGGCTGCTGGGCTTGAATGGCATCTTCTTCTGCCAGTTCCTTTTCAGCCTGGATCTTGTCATACTGCGCCTGTTCCTGTTCGGTAAGATAGCGGCCTTTCTGGACAAGTGAGGTAATGCGCTTGGCAACCTTTTCCCAGTTCAAGTGAACATCCGGGCAGTCCTGCTTTTTATAGTGCAATCCTTTCCCATCGTGATCTTCGCCGCTGTGTGTTGCGCCGGACAGGGCATGAGAGCGTCCGCCAATGCCATACTCGTCTTTAAGGAATCTCACTTTTTCCTTATCCGTATGGTTTTCCATGAAGAACGCATAGATACGGCCTTTTCCTCCGGCAAAACTGCTGCCGCCGGTCATGGCGGCGTCGATCTCATCCTCGGTAATAAAGTGCTGGACGGTTGGCACTTGGGAAAGCTCTGAAGAAAAGGTCCTGCGGGGCAGGTCAAGGTCCTTCAGGTTCTCCCAGATCTCCCTCGGTCTATGATAGTGAAAACGCAACAGGTCACGGTCCTGCTGATAGGCAGTCCAGAAGGCGGCGTATTCTTCCTTGAGTGTCTGGCGGAAAGCCGGGTCACTCAGCTGCTCCGTCAGGCGGCGGGTCTCCTCCGGGAAACCATTGCCTTTGATCTCTGACAGGCAGGACAAATATCCGGCTTTTCTGGCGTCCTCACTGAGATCGTGATACAGATGCCAGAGCTTTTCCGAGAGGAGGGAGCGTTCATAGCCTGCCGCTTCTGCAAGCTCCACATTGGAGGCAAACTGGCCGCTCTCCAAAAGCTCCCCGATACGCTCTGCGGCGCTCTCCCAGGAAATGACCTGGGCAGACCTGTCATAACGGACAGACTTCCCGTGGGAAAGATGGATACCATCCTCGGCATACCATGCGCTCACACTGCCAAGGCCGTTGCCGCCGTGGTACAGCGTTTTCAGTATCTCGGCAATCTCAGCGGTGGTTTTCTGCTTTTCAAAGGCTGCAACCACACGCTCCCTTTGACGGTCTGTATTGCCGCCCAAACGCAGCACATGGTCAATATCATTTTGGGCAAAAGAAAAAGCAGAGGATGTATGCGCTACATTCTCTGCTTCATCTATGGATTGGATCTGTTCCGCTTCGGAGAGGAACAGGTTTAGGGTCAGCTGTTGATAAGCTCCACCATCAGAATCTCCTCTGCCTGTGCTTTGCAGGTGTTCATCAGCCCCACCCACTTCATGGGATCGCTGGCTTTCAGTTCCTCGGTGGCTCCCGCTTCCTTCGCCAGCTGGGGCATCATCTGCTCCAGTCTGCTCTGGGCGGTCTCGTCGATCTCCAGAAGGTGCGGGTACAGCTTCTCGCTCAGCAACATCTGGTTGTAGAGGATGGGACGGTGTTCTTTCAGGTAGGTTTTCCTCATCCTGCCGTACTTGCCCAGGGGTTTCTCTGGCTGCTGGCTCAGCTTCAGGTCGGGAATCTGATAGTCTCCGTTCTGGATGTAGGTCATGGGATTGTTCATCTTGCTTGCTCCTTTCTTGGTTGGCTTCGCGCTCTGCATTTCGGACGGTAACGCCGATCTGCCGCAGCACCTGCTGGTTGATCTGGCTGACCGCTGTTCCCAGCGCCCCGATGGTGGACGGGGTGTTGAAATCAAAGATCGCCATGAAATCTTCGTGGTCGAAGTAGCGTTCCGGCTCCAGTCCACAGCGGGACATCAAAGCGTAAGTGATGCTGACGGTGGCGGCTGCCTTGAACTGCACTCCGATGTTATACTCATCATATTCCTCCAAAAAGGAACCGTCAACGATATAGAAGAAGTCCTGCTGATGCTCCGTCCAGTATTCCTCAGCCAGTTTTCCGGCTACCTCGGTGAGCTGTCCGGCAAGGTCATCACCGGAAACATCATAGGTGCGCTCAAGCATGGTCTGCACGGAATCCAGATGGCGCTCCTCCAACTGCCACAGCCAGGGAGTGCGGGAATGTTCACGGGTTCCGGTGTCGGAAATATCAAAAACATAGCGCAGGCGGGGCCTGTCCCCGGAATCGTCCACCAGAGCAATTCCCTTGGAGCCGCGCCTTACATACCGGCCCATCTTTTCATTCCACAAATCGTACTCCGCACAGGCGGTGGCGTCCGGTCGCTGGGCATAGATCATCAGCTGCTCATGGAACGGGTACTTGTAAAGGCGGGAAGCAGTAGTGAGAAACCCTGCCCATTCCTGCCAGCTCCCCGTGAGCTGTGTTGCCACCTTGTCCGCCATCTGTGCATATAGTTCAGCTTTGGTTGGCATAGTGTTCTGTCCTCCTTTCAATTTTGGGGTAAAAAGGCGGGGTGGCAGATCGCCACCCCATCCCTGCGGTTATGTTGTTTACTGGTCAAAATCCGGGTACAGCTCCAGTTCGGCAAACTTCTCATCGGTCATCGCACAGAGCTTCGTAAGGGCGCTGTCGGTCAACTCTCTCAGCTCCGTTTCCTCCGGCGAAAGCTCGCCGCGCATCTCACGCAAACTGTCAATCAGCCCGGTGCGGCTGCCGGTATTGTAAATGCACATCAGGTTCATTTCCTCAAAAGTAAAGTTTCCCATATCAAATCTCCCTTTCCGCACTCTTTTTGGGTGCTGTCTTTTTGTGTTCTGCCTTGGGCTGGCTTTTCAGCTGCTCCATGACGGACTTTTTCTTTTCCCGTTCCTCCCGATGGGCAGCGGCAGCCAGATCCATCAGGGAAATGGGCTGACCGCTTCGGGCCTGCTGTTCCAGCTCTGCCACCGTAGGCTCTTTTGCGCCATTGTTGATGATACCGTCGATCATGCCGTAATCGTCCTCCACGGCCATCTCCGCATTTTTCAGCGGATTTTCCGGCAGGAATCCGGGGATCTGGGTAAAACCAACACTGTCACAGTAATGACAGGATACCTTACCATCCTGCTTGATCGCAACGATGTCGCTGACACTCATGGAGGGACTGTGAAAGTCCACGGGCTTTTCCAGATTGAATTGCTGATAGAGTTTTTCCAACTGCTCCGGCACCGTGCCAGACGCACTTAGCGGAGCTGTGTAAATGAGGTCATAATTGCTGCGGTCTATGGAAATGTCATGGGACTTTAACCAATCCAGATTCATAAAGCGCACATTCTGCGGATCGTCACGACTTACCTGATAGATGGCAAAGCAATCTCTGTTCTGGGAGAGAAATGCCTGTTCTCGTTCCTGCTGATGTTCCTGACGCTCCATGACCTTTTCGTGGAACTGAGGGCTTTTCTCCCATTCCTCATGGTCCACACCGAAAAGACCGCCATGATCCATGATTTCCTGCGGGTCAAACACCATGCTCTCCGTATTGTCCTCATGCAGCACATAGACGGTCAAACCGGCGGCATCCAGTTCCAGCGCCCGTTCTCTGGTAACAGGGAGCATCCCATCATAGGAGTAGCCATATTCCTGCATATCCGGTGTGGAGACCTGCTCATCAGGCATGGGGTATTCATCCAGTGCCTGCTCCTGTGCCTCCGGCAACTGGGAAGAAGCAATCATCTGACTGGTCTCTGCCTGCATTTGCTGATAGGCCGCTTCCTGCAAGGTCTCAATCATGGACATAGGAGCGTGTCTGAGCGAAGTGCTGTCCAGATTGTTGTCATCACAAATCTGGAGAACTGCCTTCATGCGGGAAAGCTCCGGCATATCCAGCTGACCACCATCCAGCTCTTTCATGGATGCAGCATCGTAAAGGGTGTAGTCCCAGCCGCTGTCACAAGGCTGGATATGAAGATAGGTAGTATCGTTGATCAGAAACAAAGCCTCCTGCTGATTGGCGTCCGCCCCCAGCACTTCCATTTCCGGCATTGCCGCAGCCAGTTCCTTTACCGCTTTTTGCACCAGAGGATTATCGCGGTAATAGTCGATTGCCTGGATGGTGTCCAGGTCAATGGTCTGGCCGGTCAAAATCGGAAAAGGTCCTTCATAGTCGCTTCCATCTTTCAGCTCAAAACCAATGCCCTTGATCCCGTTCATTCGTTCTGCCGGAATCTCCTGATAAATGCGGATTGCTTCCTCCAAAGACAGGTTATCGTGGTATTCTCCGAGGTTTGGAAACTCCATGCACTCTGCTACATAGTAGGTTAGATTGCCGGTCGGCTGCTCTATCGGGGCGGTTTCTGGCTCTGCCTTTGCATTGGGGTCAATTCCACGCTCTTTGCAGATTTCCTTATAGTGGCGCTCAATGTCAGAGATCAAAGTGCCGGAGGTCTTATTGATGGTCTCCAAACTGGCTCTCAGCTCTTTCAGTTCCTTGCCCTGACTCCAGCTTGCAATATAGCCGAAGCTGTTTTCTCCGGTCTCAATGCCAAAATATTTGCAGACCGCATAGGAGATGCTTTCAGCCTCCACTTCCTCCGTGTGGCGGTCTTTCCTCTGTTCTTGCAAAAACTGGGTGAGGGTAGAAAAGCCGCCAACAAAATTCAGCCCTTCTTCCTCGGTCAGCATCAGGCGTCCATCTTCCGCCAGCTCCAGCGGCTCTGTCAGCAGAACGGAACCTGCATGGTTTACAACCACTTGTTCTTCTACACAGACCGGCTCTCCGGGGTCGTAGTCAGAACCGCGCAGGTCATAGCAATAAACGCCCTCCGGCAGATTATCACGGGCAATCCGCCCATTGGAGAACAGACCGGGTTTATCAAACAGCTCGATCTCCTGATATTGCTCGTCATTGGCAATCTGAATCTTTTTCTGATTGTGGAGCTTGCTGTGGGCAATCTCGTGTACTGTGGCCGAAACCGTCTGCACCTCACTCATGCCCTGACGAATGGCGATTTTCTGATGATCGGCAGAAAAATAGCCGTCCGTATCGGCGGCCATTGCTTCAAAAGTAATCGGCACCGGTGCGCTGCGGCGCAGGGCCTCCATGAATGCCTCATAATTTGGCACATTGCCGGAAAGGGAGGAAGCAAGCTCCGGCAAAGGTTTCCCGTCGGTCTGGCTCACATCAAAGACCTTGACCGGGCGAAACATGGGGATTTCGATTTCTTTTTCCTCTGTGACGATCTTTCCGTCTTTATCCAGAATCGGAGCCTTGGTATCCGGGTCCAGCTTCTGTTCCTCGATTTTCTTCTTATACGGTGTGGGGGCGATGATGGTAATGCCATGCTCGCCCTTTTTTACATGACGCTCAAACTGGTCTTTCCACTTATTGTATCCGGCTACCAAAGTGGCGTCCGGCTTCTGCATATAGATGAGCATGGTGTTGTTTACCGAATAGCGGTGGAAGCGGGACATAACGGACAGATAGCTCATATACTTTTCACTCTCAAACAGTTCTTTGATGCCCTGCTCGATGCCATCTGTGATTTCCCTTAGCCGCTCTCGGTTGGTGGGTTTGTTCTCAGCCATGATTTTCAATCTCCTTTCCAAGTGTGTGATTTCTGCTGTGTGTTCTGCAATCCATGCCTTTTGTTCTTCTTCACTTTCATAAAGAAAAAGGTCCAGCAGGTACTCTACATAGGCTTTCTTCTGGATTGCTTCCACAAAACGGGGGTGCGGTTCTTCCTCCGGTGTCCTGGGAGAACGGTCGGCTTCCCATTTTTTCAGCAGATAGTAGTAATCGGACAGTACGCGATAACACCGCTGCCGGTCCTCCCGAAACTTTTGTGCCTCGGTTTTCTGCCGGACATATCTCCTGCGGGGAGGGGCCTGACTGTCATAGATCAGGCCAAAGTCCTGTGCCAGTTTCTCCGCCGCTTCTTTTGGGGAGAGGTTAAAGAGCTTTGCGGTAAAGTCGATCACATCCCCATCTTCACCGCAGCCAAAGCAGTGGAACCGCTGGTCTACCTTCATGCTGGGGTTCTTATCATCGTGAAAGGGACAGCAGGCCATACCAGTTCGACTGACTTTTATCCCGTAAAACTCTGCCGCATCTCTGGTGCTGACCGACTGCTTGACTGCTTCAAATACATTCTCTGCCATGTGCCTTTAACTGCCGGACTTTCGCATAGGAGGCTGGTATCCAGCGGCTTTCGCACGCTCACTGGCGGCTTTGCGGCGTTCTGCGCTATATGGCTCCCGGACTGATACACACCGCTTGGGGACGGTAAAGTTATGGGCGTCCTTTCGGGTGATCTGGTCGGGGTGCTTTTTTGCCAGCAGTTCCAGCTTCTCCATCAGACGGGGATCGTGGGTGTAGACCTCAGCCATTGGTTCTGCCTGGTTATAAAGGAGAATGGTTTCCCGTTCCACTAAAGAGAGCTTCATCGGCTGCCTCCTTTCCGCTGGTCAAATTCCAGCTTGAAGTTGGCGTACTGTCCATCGTCCTCCAAAACCACAGTGGCATCGTAGGTCTTGCCGGTTTTCTCCGAATATAGCCCCGTCACACGGACACGGCCATCATTCAGCAGTGCAGAC
>ENA-OPJW01000227-OPJW01000227.1-human-gut-metagenome-genome-assembly--contig:-NODE-227-length-13666-cov-2.707736_pt1 | contig 13666 bp, 10 predicted proteins | sample MGYA00241776_ERZ501677 | MGnify/ENA primary metagenome ERZ501677 (study PRJEB25962, sample SAMEA2042298) | human gut metagenome | biome: human gut; feature: human-associated habitat; material: faeces...
CGAAAAATCGGGAAATCAAGATGTGGGGCTGCTGCAATAGGATAAACAATGGTCGAGCAGAATGCGACAGCCATCATGTCAATGAAGAGGTGTTGGAGGCAACTTACCTCACCGCAATGCGAAGGCTCGTCGATAGTGCTGAAGAAGTAGTCGAGGTGGTAAGGGACGGCACTGAGCTCGCACTGGAAGCGGAAAACAAAGCAGCAATGGAAAGGATCGATGAAGAAACCATTCAGCTGCAAGAAGCCGCGCTCGCACTGCACAAGGCAAAGCAGCGGATGGAAATCGGGGCTGTGGAATATGCATCACGGGTCAAAGAGTACAGTGAGCGTATGAAGGAACTGGAGGCCGAACGCAATGAGCTGCAAGGAACGGCAGCCAAATATGCCGAGGTCAGGATGTGGCTCGATACCTTCATAGAGCAAACGATGCAAAGTGATACGCTCACCACAGTTGATGGCACAACCATGAAAATGCTTGTCGACAGGATACACGTCAGGAACGACGGCATTGTGGTCGAATTCAAATGCGGCGTGGCAATCGAGCAGGAATATGTGAAATGAGAAAACGAACCGCCAGCGGAAAAGCACACCCCGTTGGCGGTAATCATTTTGGCGTTTTTCCATGGGTTTTCGTATCATTACGGCGCTCTTTCACATAAAAGAAACCTCTTTTGTCTGCCAAGACAAGAGAGGTTTTTTCTTGCTTTCTGGGCAAAATACAGGGCTAATAATAGAAAAAACGGGCTTTGGAGCGGTCGATTGGTTACTCCGAAGCCCGTTTTTTGCGTTCAGCAGCAAAAGAATACCGAAATCACTGTTGTACAAATAGAATTTCTTTGCTCTGCAAGCAACTACTAAATGTGTTTAGGGTATAGGACTTGAACCTGATGTTTGCGAAAAATCCAGTTCGAGTAATGATATAATTACGCATAAGCCTTGAAAAATCGGAAGTTTTGTGTTATACTTAATTAGTATTATTATACCCATTTCAAAGAGGAGGCACAGCATGGCTGCCAATATGCAAAAAATCAAGCTGCTAAAGCTTTATGAGCTGCTGCGTAAAGAGACGGATGAAACACATCCCATCTCCCGCGTCGAGCTCTGCAGACGGCTGAATGAGATGGGCATTTCCAGTAATGTCAGGACGCTGAGTTTGGATATCGAAGTGATGCAGAAAAATGGCTTCGAGATCATGAGCTACCTGAAGGATAAGGAAAAGTTCTACTATGTTCCGGAGCATGAGCTCACCGTGCCGGAGATAAAAATACTGATTGATGCGGTACAGGCAGCCAGCTTTATCACAGAGAAAAAAACAGTCGAGCTGATAGAAAAGGTTGCCGCTCTCGGTGGATCACATCAAGCTGAACTGCTAAAAGAAAACATGGTATGCTTCAACACCCGGAAGCACACCAACGAAGCCATTCTCTACACGGTGGACGGCATTGAGAATGCCATCATTCGCAGGAAGAAGATCGAATTCAACTACTTTCATTTGAATGAAAAGTCGGAGCGTGTATATGTGACCGCCAGCGATGGCAGCAAGAAACGCTACTACGTGGAGCCGGTCGCTCTTATCTTCAATGAAGACAACTACTATCTGATGGCATACAGCAGCAAGCATCCGGACAGCACCGCCAACTATCGCATTGATCGCATAGATCATCTTACCGTTGTAGAAGAATCGGTAATGTCGGATGAGGCTGTAGCCCGGATCGATGGCGTGGCAGAATATACGGAGCAGGTTTTCAAAATGTTCAGCGGCGAGCTGGAGGACGTTGTGATACAGTTCAGCAAGCAGCTTATCAGCCCCGTGTTTGATAAGTTTGGAGAAGACACACCTATGATGTCCGTGAACGACACCACCTGCGCGGCGACAGTACATGTGCAGATAAGCCCTCCCTTTTTTGGATGGCTGGCGCAGTTCGGGAACAGAATGCAGGTCATCTCCCCGCCCAACATAATCGATCAGTACAAAGAACACATTAACAATATTGTCGGAGGAAACGCGGAATGATTACAGGAGCAGTTAAAAATAAGGTCGATAAGATCTGGACAGACATTTGGGCTGGCGGCATAGCAAATCCGCTGACTGTTATCGAGCAGCTTACATATCTCATGTTCATCCGTTCCCTCGACGAAAAGGAACTGGAGACCGAAGAATTTGAAACGATGACCGGCGAAAAGATGGCAAAGATTTTCCCCCAGTCTCCCGTCGGGCAATCAATGCGTTGGAGCAAATTCAAAAACGACGATCCGCGCCAGATTTTCGACGTGATCTCCCAGCGGGTATTTCCTGCGATTAAAAGCATGAAGTATGGTCGCCTCCCTGATTTTAATGAAAAGGGTGAGCTTGTAGAGATCGAAGACGAACCAGGCAAGGCGGATGAAAGTACGACCGCTTTTGCACGGTATATGAGCAATGCAATGTTCATCATCCCCACCCCACAGCTGCTTCAGAAAATAATCACGGGGCTGGACGACCTTTACGAACATGATATTGCAGAGTTGGATATGCAGGGCGACCTGTATGAGTACATGCTTGGCAAGCTGGCTACAGCAGGCCAGAACGGGCAGTTCCGCACTCCGAAACATATCCGAGAGATGATGGTCGAGTTGCTGCAGCCAACACCGGATGATACTATTTGCGATCCGGCATGCGGAACGGCTGGCTTCTTGGTTTCTGCGTCGGAGTACATCCGTCGCAACTATGAGGATACCATGACCTCCGAGCAATGGCAGCATTTTGCAGGCCCCGCATTTACGGGGTTTGATACGGACTACACCATGCTCCGCATTTCTGCGATGAACCTTATGCTGCACTCTATCAGCAATCCGGAGATTGAATATAAGGATAGCGTGTCGAAGCAGAATCAGATTTCCGATCGCTTTACAATGTGCTTGGCAAATCCTCCGTTCAAGGGAACGATCGACGCAGAGAGCATCCATGATAATCTTAAGGCAGTAACAAACACGAAGAAAACCGAGCTTCTGTTTCTTGCTTTGTTCCTGCGGATGCTGAAAAAAGGTGGCCAGTGTGCCTGCATCGTTCCGGATGGTGTGTTATTCGGGTCATCCTCGGCACATAAATCCATTCGCAAAGAGCTCATCGAAAACCACCAGCTCCGTGCGGTGATCTCGATGCCGTCCGGCGTATTCAAGCCATATGCAGGCGTTTCCACCGCTGTGCTGGTATTTACAAAGACCGGCGCTGGCGGTACCGACAAAGTATGGTTTTATGACATGAAGGCCGACGGCTTCAGCCTCGACGACAAGCGTTCCGAGATTGCGGATAACGATATTCCCGATATCATTCAGAGATTCCGCCACTTGGAGCAGGAAGCAACACGCGAGCGCACCGAGCAGAGCTTTTTCGTACCGAAGCAGGAACTCGTAGACAATGGATACGACCTCTCTATCAACAAGTACAAAAAGACCGAGTATGTGGCTGTTGAGTATCCTCCTACGAGTGAAATACTTGACGAACTGGAAAAGCTGAATGAGCAAATTAATGCGGAAACAAAGGCATTACGTGCCCTGCTCGGTGAATGAGGAAGGAGGCACTCGCAAATTCGGATTTGTGGGGATGAAGGGATGAAAAGAAAAAAAGTTTCAGAGCTGGCAAAACAAATACGCGGTGTCTCTTATAAAACCGAAGATTTGCATGAAAACCTTGACGAAAACTCTGTAACCTTGTTGAGAGCAAATAATATTTTTGAGGGAAGAATCAATTTTGATGATGTAGTCTATGTAGATAAAAGTAGGGTTGCAAGGGAGCAATATCTTTGCAAAGGCGATATCTTGGTATGTGCTTCAAGCGGAAGTAAACAATTAGTTGGAAAGGCAGCGAGTTTTAATTTTGATACAGAGTGTACATTTGGTGCATTCTGTAAAGTCGTTCGGCCCAACCAGGATGTTGCAAATTATCTAAGTATGTACTTCCAAAGTAATGCCTACCGCCGAAAGATCTCAGAAGTTGCAATTGGGGCAAATATTAACAATATCCGTAACGAGCACATAGATGCTCTAGAACTGCCGATTGGCAGCAACGCTGAAAATGAAAAAGTTGTTGCGTCTTTTTCGTTACTTCAACAAATAATTGATGGTCGAAAACAACAGCTACACAAGCTAGATGAGCTCATCAAATCCCGATTTATCGAACTGTTTGGATCGATTAGCGAAGAAGTCCCGCTGTCGTATTACATCGCTGGTCTAAACGCAGGAAAAAGTCTTGCTGGTGAAGAAGAAAACCACAATAAGGTGCTGAAAACAGGGGCGGCAACTTACGATTATTTTGATGCAACTCAGATTAAAAATCTTCCGATTGACTACGAACCACAAGAAAGTCATCGTGTGAAAGCTGGGGATGTCATCATTAGCCGTATGAACACAGCAGAATTAGTTGGTGCAGCAGCGTATGTATGGGATGTCCCTGAACACATTTACCTTCCAGATAGATTGTGGAGAGCAGATGTTAAAGAAACGGCAAACCCGATTTTCGTGTGGCAAGTGTTGATCCAAAGTAGCACTAAGGAAAGCATTCGTCGTATAGCTTCTGGGACAAGCGGTAGCATGAAGAATATTTCCAAGCTTGGACTGCTGGGAATTCGTGTCGTAAAAGCACCAATTAACCTGCAACAGCAATTTGCAGCCTTCGTCGAACAGACCGACAAATCAAAATTGGCAGTGCAGAAAGGGCTGCAGGAACTGGAGATTCTGAAAAAATCTCTGATGCAACAGTATTTTGGCTAAATGAGCCGGTGCAGGATGTTGGTACACTAAATAAATTTAGAGGTGTACTAACATGAAAAATCAACTTATTTCCGAAATCACACGACAAATGATCCCGTATTTGGATAACGCACAGATGGAGCAATTGCAGAATGTTCTGCAGTATGCTCTTTGGAATGTCCAAATCACCGCTAATGAGGACGGCGCTCAGCAGCCGGACAAAGAAACCAATGCCGAGTTGCTGGAAATGTTTTTGTCGGCAAAGCGAGTTGAGGGGTGCAGCGAAAAAACGCTGCGGTATTATGAAACCTCAATCCGCAGGCTGTTCGCGGCGGTAGATTGCCATGTGACACATATGCAGACGGATGATTTGCGGGGATATCTTTCCGATTACCAACAGCGGACTCAATGCAGCAAGAGCAACATAGATAACATTCGCAGAATCATGTCCAGCTTCTTTACATGGCTGGAGGACGAAAACTACATATTGAAAAGCCCTGTTCGGCGAATTCACAAAATCCGCTCAAACAAGACCGTTAAGGAGACATACACGGATGAGGCACTGGAAACCATGCGCGATCAGTGCGGTTGTTTGCGTGATTTGGCGATGATAGACCTGCTCGCCTCCACTGGAATGCGTGTTGGAGAGCTGGTGAGGCTGAACCGCGACGACATTGATTTTGAGAACAGGGAGTGCGTTGTGTTTGGAAAAGGCAGCAAAGAGCGTCCCGTATACTTCGATGCCCGCACCAAAATTCATCTTAAAAACTATCTGGAAAGCAGGAGTGATGATAACCCCGCACTATTCGTATCGCTACTCAGTCCATACAATAGGCTGGAGATCAGCGGAGTGGAAGTGCGATTGCGAAAGCTGGGACTGAAGCTCGGTATCACAAAGGTGCATCCGCATAAGTTCCGTAGAACGCTGGCAACGCGCGCCATCGACAAAGGAATGCCGATAGAACAGGTGCAGCGGCTTCTCGGTCACGCCAAAATTGATACCACAATGCAGTACGCAATGGTGAATCAGAACAATGTAAAGATTTCCCACAGAAAATACATCGGCTGATTGCCAATCCCGATTTATCGAACTGTTTGGTGATTATAATTTGACGCATCCGCAGGATTCATGGGTTTCCATAAAGGAAATTGGAACAGTTGTCGGTGGAGCTACCCCGAAAACAGATCATGACGAATACTGGGGTGGCTCATACCGCTGGATCACGCCTGCAGAATTAGATGCGGATAGTGGATACATTTACGACTCAGTAAGGAAGCTAACAAAAGCTGGTGTGGAAAGCTGCTCATTACAAGAAATACCTGTTGGAACGGTGATTTTGTCTTCTCGTGCACCGATTGGTAAAGTGGCCATTGCGGGAAATACGTTCTATTGCAATCAGGGCTTTAAAAACATCATTTGCAAGGAGGGTATAACACCGCGATATTTGTATACCGTTCTTCTGCTGAACGTTGAACACTTAAATTCACTTGGAAGGGGCGCGACATTTAAAGAAATCTCCAAGGGAATCGTCGAAAACATTCGCATTCCCGTGCCCCCAATTGAACTTCAACAGCAATTTACAGCCTTCGTCGAACAGACCGACAAATCAAAACTTTGCGGTAAGATGGAGGTGGCAGCATGAAAATAAAGCTTAAGCAGGCGTTTAATTTGCAAATGGGAAAGACGCCAGCACGCAATAGGCCAGATTACTGGAACGGCGAAAATAAGTGGATATCCATTGCTGATATTGGAAATACAGGAAAATTTCTTGTCAAAACAAAGGAGAGCATAACCGAAGCAGGCATTGAAGGCAGCGGTATCAAGGTCGTCCCACAAGGAACGGTCATAATGAGCTTCAAACTATCAATCGGAAAGACTGCCATTACATCCGAAGACATGTACACCAACGAAGCAATTATGGCGTTCATTGATAACGGAAAATTTGCAGTTGACACGGATTACCTGTATCACCTTTGTTGCGGGACAAATTGGACGGCAGGAACCAACAAAGCGGTTATGGGCTTGATCCTCAACAAAGCGACGCTTTTGGAAAAAGAAATCCCGTTGCCCGATATCAATGAACAGCACGAAATCGCAACTAAGCTGGATAAAATAGATGCAATTATTGCTGAGCGACAGCAGCAGTTGGAACTGATTGATCAGCTCGTCAAGTCCCGATTTATTGAACTGTTTGGTGATCCGGTACTGAACCAACACGGATGGCGAAAAGTAGCACTAGAAGTAAACGCTACCCTACTGAACGGCAGAGCATACAAGCAGGACGAGCTGCTGGACAGCGGCAAATATCCTGTGTTGCGCGTCGGTAATTTCTTTTCTAATCGCGGATGGTACTATTCCGATTTAGAACTCGATGATGATAAGTATTGCGATAATGGCGATTTGCTTTATGCTTGGTCAGCATCATTCGGCCCACAGATATGGAATGGCGGTAAGGTAATTTACCACTACCACATATGGAAAGTTCTTGTTGGCGAAGCATACAACAAACAATTTCTTTGTAAGTTGCTCGAATATGCAACGGAGTCGCTAATGGGAGATACCCACGGCATAGCAATGATGCACCTTACCAAAAGCGGTATGGAAAAAACAGAGTTTATAGTACCGCCCATCGAACAGCAAGAGCAATTCGCAGCCTTCGTCGAACAGACCGACAAATCAAAATATTACAGCTCTTTGAGCTTTAGATACTGCCAAGCGGCAGAGAATGCATACAGACAGGAGTGGATTACATGTCGAACTTCGGATTTCTAAAAGATAAAAAGGAGTACGCGCTATTTGCCTCGGCTGCGATCGAAGCGGAAAAGGTGTATGCTTCCGCGCCTGCAATGTGCGCCGTCGGCAGCAGAAAAGCTCTGGAGTTAGCGGTCAAATGGGTGTATTCGGCTGATAAGACGATGCAGATGCCTTATAAAGACAATCTGCAGGCACTCATTCATGAGCCGACATTCCGTTTTGCGGTGGACTACAACACATGGGGCAAACTGCCATTTATTATTAAGCTGGGCAATCTGGCCGTTCACACAGAGCGAAGCGTACAGGCCAGCGACGCCCTCGCTTCCCTGCAGGGACTCTTTGAGTTTATCCAGTGGGTGGACTATTGCTATGGTGCCGACTATGAAGAGCGGCAGTTCGATGAGGCACTGATTCCGACTGAAAAGGTCGTCGTTGACACCAAGAAAATAAAAGAGCAAGAGAGTCTGCTCGGTGAGAAGGACGCAGAGATTGAGGCTTTGCGTAAAAAGATCGAGCAGATGTCCGAGCAGATCACTGCAACAAAGGAGCAGCACAAGCAGGAGCGCACCTTTGTCGCAGCAGACCTTTCCGAGTTTAAGACCCGCAAAATCTATATCGATGTGGACATGAAGCAGATGGGCTGGAAATTCTCCGGAGCAGACGCTGACGTTCAGGAAGAGTACCCCGTCGAAGGCATGGCTGGTGTGCTGGGACAGATGGGATATGTGGATTATGTGCTGTTCGGGAAAGACGGCCTGCCCCTCGCAGTGGTGGAGGCCAAAAGATCCAGCAAAGACCCGAACATAGGCCGCAAGCAAGCCGTGCTGTATGCTGACTGTCTGGAGAGAAAATTCGGACGTCGCCCCATGATGTTCACGACCAATGGTTTTGAAACCTACTTCTGGGACGATCAGAGCAGCCCACAGCGTAAAGTCAGCGGCATATTCAGCAAAGACGATCTGCAGAAGCTGATGAACCGTCGTACCGAGCGGAAAGATCTGATGACCATTCCGATCGATGACAGGATCACAGACCGCTACTACCAAAAGGAAGCCATCCGTGCTGTATGCGAGCATATCGGACAAGGGTTTAGAAAGCACCTGCTGGTCATGGCAACGGGAACGGGTAAAACCAGAACCGCGTCAAGCCTTACCGATGTGCTCAGTCGTGGCAAATACGTCACCAACATTCTGTTCTTGGCTGATCGCACGGCGCTGGTGAAACAGGCAAAGGACGATTTCAAGAACTATCTGCCGGATATGTCTCTTTGCAATCTGTGCTCTAATAAGGACGACCGGAGCGCACGGATCGTATTCTCGACATACCCGACAATGCTGAACGCCATAGACGATATGAAGGCGAAAGATGGGCAGCGCATGTTTACCCCCGCCCACTTTGACCTCATCATCATCGACGAGAGCCACCGCAGCATATTCAAAAAGTACCGCGCGATTTTCGAGTATTTCGATGCGATCATGGTCGGCCTGACCGCAACACCCAAAACGGACGTTGATCGCAATACATACGATTTCTTCGAAATGGAGCACGGCGTACCGACGTATGCATACGACTACGAGACGGCAGTCTATCAGGATCATGTGCTCGTGCCCTACTATAACTACGAGGTAAAGACAAAGTTCTTAGAGGAAGGTATCACATACGACGACCTTTCCGATGAGGACAAGGAACGGTATGAAGAGGACTTTATTGAGGACGGTCTGATGCCCGACTTCATTCCGTCAGCACAGCTGAACAAGTTCGTTTTCAATGAGACAACCGTTGACACTGTACTTCAGGATTTGATGGAGCGCGGCATCCGTGTTGCTGGCGGTGACAGACTGGGTAAAACCATCATCTTCGCCCAGAACAAGCGCCATGCAGAGTTCATTCTGGAGCGGTTTAATAAGCTGTACCCCAAATACCGTGGCACATTTGCACAGCGTGTTATCTGCGATGATACATACGCGCAGACGATCATTGACGATTTCAAAATTCCAGAGAAAGACCCGATCATAGCAGTTTCTGTGGATATGATGGATACCGGCATCGATGTGCCGGAGTGCGTCAACCTCGTATTCTTTAAAAAGGTGCGGTCAAAGACGAAATTCTGGCAGATGATCGGACGTGGTACTCGTCTCAGTAAGGAGCTCACCTGCATCGATCAGATTGACGGCGAATACACGGCAAAGAGACGGTTCCTCATCTTTGACTATTGCGGAAACTTTGAATACTTCCGCGCTCACAAAGAGGGCTTTGAGTCCCGCGAGACGAAGACGCTGTCGGAGAACATATTTGGGAAGCAGATCCGCATTGCGGTGGCGCTTCAGGAAAGTGCATTTGCCGGAGACGACTATCAGAGCTGGAGATCCGAGCTTGTAGAGACATGCTACTCTCAGGTATTGGCGCTGAACACCGATCTCATCGCCGTGCGGCTGCACATACAAAGCGTTGAAAAGTATAAGAAACCCGGGGCTTTCAACTACATTAGTGAAGGCGACAAGGGTGAACTTATGCAGCAGATTGCGCCAATCGTTCACTTGGATGACAACGACGAATTTGCAAAGCGCTTCGATAACTTCATGTACGGTCTGGTGATTGCCCAGATAGAGCAGATGCCCTCGCTTAAGAATGCACAGAAACAGCTCCGCGATATTGGAACGCTGCTGGAGCGTAAGGTCAGCATCCCACAGGTTAAAGCAAAACTGCCGATCATCAAGGAGGTCAACACAGACGCTTTCTGGAATGCGAACGATGTTCTGCTGTATGAGCGGGTGCGGAAGGAGCTCCGTGAGCTGATAAAGTTTCTGAATGACGTTGACCCTCGAAAGCCGATTATAACTCGGTTATCTGACCCGATTATAGATCAGAAAGAAGGCGACCCGATGGAGCCGGGGTACGATTTCGAAGACTATCGTGCCAAGGTCAATCGCTACGTCAACGAAAATGGAAATGCGCTTGCCATCTATAAGCTAACACACAACATCCCCCTCTCTGCTGCGGATTACCGCGAGCTGGAGCATGTGCTGACAAGCGAATTGGGCAGCAAGGAAGACTACGAAAGAGAATATGGTGATACGCCGTTTGGTTTGCTGATCCGTAAAATCGCCAAGCTGGATCACGAAGCAGCAATGCAGGCTTTTTCGCAGTTCATAAACGACCAGTCGCTGAACCAGAAGCAGATCTCTTTTGTGCATAAGATCATTAACCACATCGAGCAGAATGGGTATATGGAGAATGTTACCGAGCTGCAGAATCCGCCATTTGACAAGCCGATCAGCTTTGTAAAGCTCTTTGATGCCCGTACACGTGCAGCGTTGTTAGCCGCGATCAACAAAGTAAAAGAAAACGCGGTTGTTATTGCTGCGTAATGGCAGCACAAAATAATATAGTGTAGGAGGCACTGAATGGAAGAACAATATTCCGTTTTAGAAGACGCTGCTCGCGACATGTTTGCTCGTGCTGTATGGTCGCATAAGATTCAAGAGAAACAAGCAGATATTTATCAAAAGCAGTTTAAACAGATGGAAACTGTGAACATCGCCTGTACATCTCTGACGTCAGTCGGCATTCTATCCACCATTTTTGCCGATCAGCTTTGGATAAAAATCGCATCAGCCGTTTTATCCTTTGTCACAGTATTCATTGCGGCATACTTCAAGTCGTTTGATTTGAATACACTGGCTAAGGCGCACAAGGAAGCAGCAAACAAGCTACTGATTGTGCGTAATGAAATTACATGCCTGCTAACATCCATTAAGTTGAAGGAAAAATCAGTATCTGAGCTGGAAGAAGGATACCGTAAATTGATGGATAAAGCAAATGAGATATACATGGCTGTACCCACGACAACTGATCAAGCTGTAGATATGGCGAAAGATGCCCTGCAGGTCACTGAAGATAACACCTTTTCGGAGGAAGAAATTGATTCATACCTTCCCCCGGCATTGCAAAAAGGAGGGAAAAAATGAGTTATCATGTATCAAAGCACGGTGAAATAATCCCGATGGATACAAGGATGATTATTTCCACCAGATATAAAACAATTACAAAGGCAGTTAATAGAGAGTTCTGGAATTCAACGAGCGAAACCTCCCATAGCTTATACGTTGGATCTTATGGCCGTGGAACAGCAGTTGATACCAGTGATATTGACATGCTGGTAGAGCTTCCGAAATCAGAATATGACCGGTTTGATATTTACAAGGGAAACGGCCAGTCGCGTCTCCTTCAAGTAGTTAAGAGCGCAATTCAAACGTCGTACCCTCGAACGGATGTACGCGCCGATGGTCAAGTAGTAGAGATCTCGTTTACCGATGGGATAAAATTTGAGGTGTTACCTGCATTCGTCAGTTCGGATTGGTATGAAAATGTAACATACCAATACCCAGACACAAATATGGGAGGAAATTGGCGTTCTACCAATCCAAAAGCGGAGCAAGAGGCCATGCGTAGCAAAAACAATTCAGATTATGGACTCCTGTTTGATACATGCAAACACATGCGGTATATTCGAGATAGTTTCTTCAGTAGCTATCACCTATCCGGAATCGTTATCGATAGTTTCGTATATGCTGCGATTGGTGGATGGTCTTGGTCGCAGCCGTCTAGCACATCATCGGCACCAGCCGGAGATTATGAAAAGCATCTATACAACACTTACATTAACACTTACAGGTACGCGTCTACGATAACAGCTCCCGGCAGCAATCAGACTGTAGATTTGAGGAATAGTAGAGACTGCCTTGAAAAAGTGCTTTACAAGATGACTCAATAATAAAATAGGAAGAATGACACCTCGCAGTCACAATGGCTGCGAGGTGTTTCTGTAAGTGCGGATTTTATGGAATATAGATTACGGGGACATTCTGCCGATCAGCATAATCAATCGTATTTTTCGTACCGCCCTTCTCGCCGTTGAACACGGCGATCACACGGCCAGCGTGGTCGACCATCCATTCATTGCGGCGTTGGAAGCAGCCACGATCATACTGCAGAGAAACAAAACGGACGATATCGGCACCGACCAGAACCGAAGCATAGCGACTTTGCCACGCTGGCGACCATGCACGTTCAAAGCCCTGATAGGGGCTTGCGGCAATCAGATGAATCGGAGAGCCATTGTCCCGTAGACGAAGGACGACCTCCGCAGCCCAGATGTCAACACCTCTGGCCATACCGGAGATGAAAGTCTGGAAACCGTCTGTGATAGCAGCGCGGATTTCCCGCTCAAGCGAGGCTACGATTTCAACCTCGCTTTTATGCCAACCTTGACAATATACAGCAATATTTTGACTATAAGGCGACCCACGGCAGAAAAGATGGGAATGGCGGTCTATCACCTAAAACCCTTCGTCTGCACAAGAATGTTCTTCAGCTTGCCTTTAAGGAGGCTATGCGGCATAAGCTCATAAGGTCTAATCCCTGTGAACTCGTGAGGCTCCCAAAACTTGAGAGACGGGAGTATGAGTGGTATAACGCCAGTGAAATTAACACTCTGCTTGAGACCATAAAGGACGAGCCTTTGCATCCGCTCATCCAAACTACAGTCATGTATGGACTGCGGCGCAGTGAGGTTTTGGGTCTACAGTGGCAAAGCATTGATTTTGACACAAATACTATCCTTATACATCACACGGTCTCTATGTCAACCAAGGTTGTCGAGAAAGACAAAACTAAAAACAAATCAAGTTATCGGTCGTTTCGGCTGTTTCCTGAAATTAGAGAGCTACTGCTTCAGCTCAAAGAAGAGGAACAGAAGAACAGAGAGTTCTTTGGAGACACCTATGTGGAGAATGATTATATCTTCAAATGGGCGAATGGCGCAATGTATGACCCGTCATATATATCGCACAAATTCGGAGACCTATTGAGAAAATATAATCTCCCGCATATAAGATTCCACGATCTAAGACATAGTTGTGCGAGCCTTCTTCTCGCCAAAGGTTGTTCGCTCAAGGACGTCCAAGATTGTATGGGTCACGCCGATATAAAGATGACTTGTAATATATATGGACACCTTGATTTGTCGAGGAAAAAGATGACCTCTGAAATTATTCGCGAAACTTTAGCTCAGGCGTGTTAGACAAAACGTTAGACACATGGGAATTTCGAGCTATTTTAAAAAATGAAAAAGCCCTGAACCCGTTGAGGCTCAAGGCTTCTGAGATGGCTCCCCCTGTTG
>ENA-OPJW01000230-OPJW01000230.1-human-gut-metagenome-genome-assembly--contig:-NODE-230-length-13600-cov-3.264009_pt1 | contig 13600 bp, 10 predicted proteins | sample MGYA00241776_ERZ501677 | MGnify/ENA primary metagenome ERZ501677 (study PRJEB25962, sample SAMEA2042298) | human gut metagenome | biome: human gut; feature: human-associated habitat; material: faeces...
CGCGACGTGGAGCTGATGATCCTCCAGGCGGCGCGCGTGCGCTTCTCGCACACCGAATACATCGCCTGCCCGTCGTGCGGCCGCACGCTCTACGACATCGAGCGGACCTTGGCGGCGATCAAGTCCCGCACGTCGCACCTGAAGAACCTGAAGATCGGCGTCATGGGCTGCATCGTCAACGGCCCGGGCGAGATGGCCGATGCCGACTACGGCTACGTGGGGGCCGGCCCCGGCCGTATCACCCTCTACAAGGGGCGCGAGGTCGTCGCGCGCAACATCCCGCAGGAGGAGGCGCTCGACCGCCTCGTCGAACTGATCCGCGCCCACGGCGACTGGGTCGATCCCGAAGTCTGATCCGCGCCGGCCATGACGATCCTTCCCGCCGCCTACCTCCCCTCGGTCGCCTACTTCGCGGAGCTGCTCCGCGGCGACTGCCTGATCGACCTCGGCGAGCACTTCATCAAGCGCTCGGAGCGCAACCGCGCGCGAATCCTGGCTACCGACGGCGTCATGGAGCTTACCGTGCAGGTGTGCCATGCCGACCGGCCCCGCCAGCCGATGCGCGACATGCGCCTCGACTACTCCAAGCGCTGGCAGCACCAGCACTGGGGCGCCCTTGTGTCCTCCTACAGGGGGTCGCCCTACTTCGATTTCTATGCCGGGCGGTTCGAACCCTTCTATCGCGGGCATTGGGAGTTTCTCTGCGATTACGACCTGCAGCTCACCGAGCTGTTGTGCTCGTTGGCAGGCATCGCGATGCCTGCCGTATCGGAGCGCTATATCGAGGCGGCGCCCGGCGACCGCGACCTGCGGCCCAAACGCAGGGAGGGCCCGGCGTTCGTCGCCGAGCCCTACGTGCAGGTCTTTTCCGACCGCCTGCCCTTTCAGCCTAATTTGTCTTTTGCAGACCTTTTATTTGCAGAGGGGCCTGCATCCATCGCGGTTTTAGAACGTTGCCGATACGGAGCGTGACGCTGTCCGCAAGCCCGCCGGCATATACCCGCACCGGAACGCTCCCCGTGACCGAAACGCTGTCCGAGCGGTACTGGCACGGCGCATACTCCGTCATGGCGACCGTATCCCGCCCGACGACGAGCGTGGGCAGCCCCGCCGACGAGTAGACGCGGAAGGCCTGCCGCGTCTGGTCGCGCAGACGCCGCCGCTTGTCGACCAGGTGGAGCGTCGGATCCCGGCTGTTCCACATCGCCCGGTAGAGGTAGTAGGCATCCTTGCACATGCGGCGGTCGATGGTCACGAGCCCCTCGCCGTTGATGCCGTAGGGGCGGCGCGCCGAGCCGTAATCGAACAGCGTGGCGATCCACGTGCCCCAGAAGAGCGAATCGTTCTGCAGGTTGCGGGCATACTCCTCGTGGAAGCGCGTCTGGTTCTCCTCGGGCATCCAGTTCTCGCGCGGCGCCGCGTGGGCCGTGTAGCTTCTGTGGCCGATGAACCCGCTGCCGCCGTAGGCGACGCCCGAGCGCAGGTGCGACCAATTCTTCTGCAGCAGGTCGCGCCAGACCTTCACGTCGTCGGTCGAACCGCGCTCCCAGCCCACGGTCTGCCGCCAGACGATCAGGTCGGTGATGAAGTTGATCTCGCCGTCCTGGTCGCTGCACGCCACCGTCGGCCGCGAGGGGTCCATCGCGCGGGCCGTGTCGTGGAGCCTCCGCACGTAGGGCACGGCGCTGTCGCCGCGGTTCCAGAGCCTCGAGAAGAGCCCCCACATCACCACCGAAGGGTGGTTCATGTGCTGGGCGATGATCTCCTGCAGCTGCTGCAGTCCGTTCTGCTCGAACTGCGGCGTGGCGTAGTAGGCCACATCCCCGAGGAAGGGGGCGCGGTGCAGCGGCAGGTCGATCCAGACGAGCAGGCCGAGTTCGTCGCAGCGGTCGTACAGATACCCGGCGTGGGGCATGACGGCCGACCGCAGGGCGTTGGCCCCGAGGTCGAGCAGGCGGGCCAGGTCGGCGTCGTAGTCCTGCCGCGTGAACAGTCCGCCCGCAACGGTGTTGTCGTGGTAGAGGTCGACGCCGTGCACGGGCGTGCGCACGCCGTTGATCGCGAGGCCCCCGCCGGGGGTGACGGCGATCGAGCGGAATCCCGTGCGGACGGCGACGCTGTCGGTCGCCTGCTCCTCGCCGAGCGAGACCGACACGGTGTAGAGCGACGGCGAATCGGGGCTCCACAGCGCCGGGTGCTCGATGGCAAAGGGGACGAAGAGGGGCTTGCCGTCGAGCCGCACGCGCTGCCGTTTCGAGAAGACGGACTCCCCGTCGGGGGCCGTGATGCCGAGCGTCAGCGTGCAGCTGCTCTCGCCCTTCGAGGTGAGGTGTACCTCCACCTGCCCTTCGGCGCGGTCGCCGTTCACGACGGAGGGGTGCACGAGCACCCCTTCCGATCCGAAATAGAGGGGCGAGACGGCCGTGCGGTCGGTGACGATGAGCTCCGCCGGGCGGAAGATGCCGCCGTAGAGGTTCATGTCCGTCGACGTGGGCAGCACGTCGTTGCGGTAGCTGTTGCTTACGACCATGCGCAGGGCGTTGTCGGTGCCGAAGCGCACCTTGTCCGTGATCTCGAACGTGAAGGCCGTGCCGGCGCCGCAGTGCGTCCCGGCGTGTGAGCCGTTGACGAACAGGTCGGCGACCGTCTGTACGCCGTAGAAGCGGACGAAGAGGCGGCGCGAGGCCCATTCCACCGGGATGTAGATGTCGTTCTGGTAGTTTCCCGTGGTTTCGAGCAGCGATCCTTCGGCGAGCGGGTCGGTGTCCCAGGTGTGGGGCAGGGTGACGTGGCGGGCGTTGTCGCTGGTGTTTTCCGATTTGAAGAAGAACCGCCACCCCTCGTTCAGGGGGATGACCTCGCGCGCGGCGGCCATCGAGCTTGCGGCCGCGAGCAGCAGAAGCAGCATGTATCGTTTCATGGCAGGGCGGATGGATATGTAGCACCGGAGGCAAAGATAGCGCAAAGCGTGCGGAACACAAAATTTTTGTGCCGCCATCTCCCCGTCTGAACACAAAAAGGGAGGAGACCGTTTCCGATCTCCTCCCCGGCACGCAGGGTGTCATTCAGATGTTAGCCTATTCCCACCTTCCCTGTGGGATGTTGCCGTCTATTTGGTCTTGATCTGGACCGTGACGGGTGCGAACTCGACACCGAAGTTGTTGGTGTAGGTCACCGTGACTTCGATCGTCTGCGATACGGGCTTCAGGCTGCTGTCTTCGCCCGTGTAGGTGATGACGCCGGTCTCTTCGTCGAATGCGAAGTTCACGTTGCTGAACGTCGTCTCGTACTTCACCTCACCGCCCAGGGCCTTGGCGAGGTTTGCGTGCAGACCGTCCTCCGTCGAGGCGTCGAAGACGTTGGTGTTCGCTGCGGGATCGCCGCTCTGGTAGGTCGAGTTGAGCGTCAGCAGCTGGGCTACCTTGAACGATGCGTCCTGCGAAAGTTCGAACTCGTTGCCCTTGGTTGCCACCGTGATCTTGTCGTCGGCATACGGGCTGTCGATGGCTACGGTGAAGGTTACGCGCGAACCCTTGACCTCCTCATTGCTGTTCGTGAATACGAGGTAGGCGTCTACCTTGAGTTCCAGAGCATCCCAGTCGTTCCAGATCAGCTTGTTGTCGACGTCGATCTCCGGAACGGTCTGACCGTTCTCCGTCATCTCATCGAGCTTGTCGCCCTGCAGCTCCTTGTTGATCTCGTAGACAACCTTCACACCCGGGAGAGCCTGCTCACCCTCGCCAACCTGATAGGTGTAGGCGTTGCCCAGCGGCTGAGCGACCACGTCGTAGCGCGAACCGTCTGCGTTGAACTCGGCAATGGCGTTGACGCGGCCGTTCGTTACGAAGAGCGGGTTGGGCGTCAGCATGGCGTGAGCCTCGTTCAGCTTGATTTCGGCCGGGAAGACGATCTCCAGACCGCTCTTGTCGGAGAGCGTCAGGGTCGAGCGGTAGGTCTTGAACTCGTACTCGGCGGGGAAGGTGACGGTGATGTCGTTGCCCGCTACGGCGAGCGTGGCCTCGTTGTCGCCCGTTGCGGCCGACATGGCGGCTACGACTGCGAGGAAGTCCTCTTTGCTGCCGAATGCCTCCTTGTAGTTGTCGTTCCAGAGAGCCTCGGCGAAGTTCTCGACTACGGTGTAGGTCGACGTGCCGACATACATCACCTCCTTGCCGATTTCGTAGCTGATCTCCGGAGCACCGGATGCCGTTACGGGAATCGTGATCGTCGTCGTGGTCTTGTCGCTGTGTACAAACTTGGCGTATGCAATGTACTCTCCGCCCTCGGCGAAGGTCATGCCGTAGAACGTCGGTGTGATACGCTGTACGTCGTTTTCGGCCGTCGGGGTCGAGGTCAGATTCAGTGCAACATATGCATTGGCAACGATGTTATTCGTGTTCTTGTCGGCGACGTAGACAATCCAATTGTTTTCTGTCATGAATCCATTGAAACCATCGATGTCGTAGGCCAAATAGTAGTTGCCGTTCTCCAGATCATCCCACGTCTTCATCTCTTTGTAGTGGTCAACCGAAACATTCGTCTCCAGATCTACAGGGTTACCCGTGTAGCTCTTGCTGAGGGCCTTCGTGTGGTTCCATGCGATTGCGGTTTGCGGAACACTGGTCTCCACACCGTTGGATACGACCGTTACCTTGTGCTGGGCCTCGCCGATCTCCAGGGACTTTTTGCCGAGAGCTACCGTGAAGGTTACCTTGCTCGATGTAATGTTATCGCCGATCAGGTCGGTGTCGGTGGTCGGCAGGTTCGCTTCGTCGATCTGCACCGACTCGGCCGTTACCTTGTAACTCTTTTCGTTAGCGGAATTGATCGTGATCTTTTTGGCGTCGAATGCGCTGCGGCTGCTCTCCAGTACGCCTTCCCACATCTCCGACAGCGGCATGTACTTCTTGCCGTCGTAGTAGTAGACATCGAAGCCCTCGAGGAAGTTGACTACCGAGTAGTCGTTGTACTTGAGGCTGCTGCTGTACAGACCATTCGACAGGCCGGCAACGAGTTTTCCTTCGTCATCGACCTTGACGATCCGCAGGTTGTCGTTGATGCGTGCAGCCGATCCTGCGGGGTACAGGCCGAGGAACGACGTGGTGTAGTCGATGCCCGTGTGCGTGGTCTGCTCATCCTCCGAGCCGGTCGTGACACCTGCGATCTTGATGTTCAGCGCGATGGCAAGCGTCTCGTCGTTGTCTGAACCGAACTTGTAGGCGGTCGTGGCCTTGACGGTGAACTCACCCTCGTTCTCCTCGCTTGCGGTGACGCTCTCCACCGTGAAGGCGGGGCTGTTCGTGCTGCTCATCGAAACCTTGCGCGTGATAATCGAAACGGTTCCTTCCTTCACGATCTTGTCGGCCAGCGAAGCGGGCGATACGCGGAAGGTCATCTCGAGCGTCTGGTTGCCGAGGTATTCCCGGCTGTCGTCGTCGAAGATAATGTAGGGCGCGGGCGTTACGGGGATGCGGTTCGAGGTCTCGGCCAGCGACGAGGGAACATAAACCAGCGACTGGATGCGGTTCTCCAGCGCAAACAGGCGCTCGCTGAACTCGTTCATGAGCTCGCTCATCTTTTTCTGGTTGCCGTCTACCAGAATCTGCAGCTCGTTGGCGTCAATCTGCGTCTGGTTGGCCTGGATAAAGGCGATCAGGGCGGCGGCGTAGTCGCTCTGCTCGTTCTCCATCTCGGCAATAAGTTTGGCCAGCGTCTCGTTGTAGGTGGCATAGCCGTTCAGAGCAGCGTTGGTGATGTAGCCGTTGTTCGTCAGGTAGGCGGCGATGGCCTCGTTCAGGCTGTCACCCAGCCAGGGCTTGCTCTCGAGCAGCTCATTGATCTGCGTGTCGATCAGGTCGTTGACATCGCTCTCGGTCAGAACCTCGATTCCCTCCAAGGCTTCGACGCGCTCGGCCAGCGCAGCCAGCGCCTTGGCATCGGCAGCCGAGCCTTCTTCGAGTGCGGCGAGACGCTCTTTCAGCTCCTTAATGTCGCCCGAGAAATCCACGGCGGGCGTACCCTCGAGTGCCGTGAGCTTGTTGTTGATCTCCTTAAGCTCGGCCTTGTAGTCCTCCTGAATGCCCTCGATGAGCGCCTCCAGCTCGCTGACGGCACCCTTCGTGGCCAGTTCGTTGCGGAGCGTCTCCTCCGACGACTGGATTGCGCCGTTGACGTAGTCCTTCAGCTCCTGCGACAGCTCGTTGAGCTTGGCCTGCACGTCGCCGATGGCCTCCAGCTTCTGATCGATCGAGGCGACGTCGGTCTTCACGCCATCGAGTTCGCTGCGCAGGGCGGCTACCTCCTCGTTCAGGGCATCGAGGCTCGGAATCGCGTTCCGGACGCTCTCGATCTGCTCGTCAAGGTCGGCAACCGTCACGTACAGCTCGTCGAGGCGGTTGTTGATTTTGTCGATGTCGTCGTCGTAATTCTTACAACCGACACCGGCAAGCATGATTCCCGAAAGAACCAATGCCAGGAAATTCCTTAATAAGTTGTGTTTCATAGATAAATAATTTGGATGATAGAAGTGTTTGTATGCAGTTATTATCAATGTGTTAGCGCCTTGTCAGTTATTTGTTGGTATCATATATGATACGCGCATTGCAAAGATATATATAAAAATTTGCGTAACAAACTTTTTCGGCAATTTTTTTGAAATGGGAATGGATTATCGTGAGGAGGTCGCGTATATCTCGCGGCGTATCAAAGAATTACGGCTGGAAAACAAATTGACTGTACAGGAACTTGCCTACCGTTGCGACATGGAGCGGTCGAATCTGAGCCGCATCGAGGCCGGGCGGACGAATCTGACGCTGAAGACGCTTTGCACGATCTGCAATGCCCTGAACGTCACCTTGCGCGACGTGATCCGTTGAGGATACTGTCCTGCTTATATATTTAAGGTATGCGGCGGCTGCCGGACCGGGGCGTGTTGCTCCGGTCGGGATGCCGCGGGTGGGACCTTGTCGCTTTTCGGTAAATTTTCGTATCTTTACCGGACAAACTGAAACGATAGGCTTTTGAATACGATCGATCTGATAGTCTGCCTGGTACTCCTCGTCGCCGTGTGGTGCGGCTTCCGGCGGGGAGTTATCCTCCAGGTCTGCTCGCTGGCGGGCATCGTGCTCGGCATCTGGCTCGCGGCCCGCTACGGCGCCGAGGTCGGCGCGCTGCTGCACCTCGAGGAGCGCTTTGCCGCCGCGGGCGGCTTCGTCACGGTGCTCGTCGTCGTGATCCTCGCCGTAGCGCTGCTCGGGCGGCTGCTGCGCAAGCTCTTCCATTTCGCCGGGTTCGGCGTCCCGGACGTTGTGCTGGGCATCGTTGTCTCGGTCGCCAAGTACCTGCTGGTGTTGAGCGTGCTCTTCTCGGTGTTCGACACGCTGAATGCCGACTATTCGCTCGTCGGGCGCCGGACGATCGACCGCTCGAAGAGCTACGGGCCCGTGCTGCGGATTTCGCAGTGGCTGCTGCCCCGCCTCCGGCAGGCCGGGACGGAGGTCTCGCTGCCCGAGCTGCCGCGCCTCGAGGAGCTGGTGCCGGGGACGGACTCCGCCGGATCGGACGCGAAACAGGAACCGGACGCAGCGGCGCCGGTTGCGAAAAACAGTTGAGCGATGGAGCGGAATTTTACGGGAACGGTGGTCCGTGCGACCGGCAGCTGGTACGACGTCCTGCGCGACGGCGAACCGGTGCGCTGCCGCATCCGGGGCCGCCTGCGCCTGAAGGGGGTGCGGTCGACCAATCCGGTGGTCGTGGGCGACGAGGTGCGCTGCGAGGAGGATGAGAACGGCGACCTCGTCATCGTGGACATCGTGCCGCGGCGCAACTACGTCATCCGCCGGGCGTCGAACCTCTCGAAGGAGTCGCACATCATCGCGGCGAACATCGACCGCGCGCTGCTCATGGTGACGCTGCGCCAGCCCGAGACGCCGCCCGAGTTTGTCGACCGCTTTCTCGTGACGTGCGAGGCCTACAAGATTCCGGTCGTGATCCTGCTCTCGAAGATCGACCTGCAGGATGCGGAGGCCGTCGCGGCGTTCCGCGCCGTCTACGAAGGGGCGGGGTACGAGGTGCTGGAGGTCTCGGCGACGGACGGCGCCGGTGTGGAACGCGTCCGGGAGCTGCTGGCGGGGTGCCGCACGCTCGTCTCGGGCAACTCGGGCGTCGGCAAGTCGACGCTCATCCGGACGATCGACCCGACGCTCGACATCCGCACGGGCGAAATCTCCGAGAGCCACCACAAGGGGCGCCACACGACGACCTTCTCGACGATGTATCCGCTGGCCGGAGGCGGGGCGGTGATCGACACGCCCGGCATCAAGGGCTTCGGGCTGATCGACATCGACGACGCTGAACTGTGGCACTACTTCCCCGAGATGATGCGCACGGCGCCCGGGTGCCGCTTCTACAACTGCACGCACACGCACGAACCGGGTTGCGCCGTCATCGAGGCGGTGCGGCGCGGCGACATCTCGCTGGCCCGCTACGAAAGTTACCTGAAAATCCTCGACGAAGATGACAAATACCGCAAATAGGGAGCCGGCGTGGTATGCCGAGCGCATCGCCTGCCTTCGGGAGTTCATGACCGAAGCGCGCTACGACCTCTTCCGCCGCACGGTGGCTGGCCGCACGCGCTATCTGACCGTGCTGGCCGAGAACATGTACCACGGGCAGAACGCCGCGGCGCTGATCCGCCACTGCGAGGCCTTCGGCGTGCAGCGCCTGCACACCGTCGAGACGCTGTGCCGCTTCGAGCCCAACACGGCCATCGCGCGCGGCACGGAGCAGTGGGTCGATGTCGTGCGGCACCGCTCGACGGCCGATGCCCTGGCGGCGCTGAAGGCCGAGGGGTACCGCATCGTGGCGACGACGCCCCACCGCGGGGACCATACGCCCGAGACGTTCGACGTGGCGGCGGGCCCCTTCGCCCTGGTCTTCGGTACGGAGCACGCGGGCATCTCGGACGAGGTGATCGCCGCGGCCGACGAGTTCCTGCGCATCCCGATGTGCGGCATGGTCGAGAGCCTCAATGTCTCGGCTTCGGCCGCGATCCTCATCTACATGCTCTCCGAGCGGGTGCGGCTGATGGTTCCCGGCTGGCGGATGGACGACGCCGCACAGGCCGAGGTGCTCTACCGCTGGGTGACGACGAGCGTGCGCGACGCGGCGGCGATTCTCGAAAAACGATTTCCGGAGAAATAATCAACCGATATGAATACGATTCTGCGCAAACAGTTTCTCAGCCATGTGGCCCAGACGTCGCCCTCGCCGATGCTCGTCGAGGTGGCGCGCGCCGAGGGCTCGTTCTTCTATACGCCCGAGGGCAAACGCTATTACGACCTGGTGGCCGGCGTCTCGGTGAGCAACGTCGGCCATGCGAACCCGGCCGTCGTGCGCGCCGTGCAGGAGCAGGCCGCCCGCTACATGCACGTGATGGTCTACGGTGAGCTGGTCGAGTCGCCGCAGGTGGAGTATGCCGCGCGCATCGCGTCGCTGCTGCCCGGGGCGCTCGAAAGCGTCTACTTCGTCAACTCGGGCGCCGAGGCGGTCGAGGGGGCGTTGAAGCTGGCCAAGCGCTTCACGGGACGCACCGAGATGATCTCCATGCGGCGGGCCTACCACGGTTCGACGCACGGCGCGATGAGCATGATGGGCGCGCCCGAGGGCGAGGAGTGGAAGGAGCCCTTCCGCCCGCTGTTGCCCGACGTGCAGGCCATCGAGTTCAACGACTTCGAGGCCCTGCAGCGCATCACCCGCCGCACGGCATGCGTGCTGGCCGAGCCCGTGCAGGGCGAGGCGGGCGTGCGGCCGCCGAAGCCGGGTTATCTCGAGGCGCTGCGGCGCCGCTGCGACGAGGTCGGCGCGCTGCTCGTCTTCGACGAGATACAGACCGGTCTGGGACGCACCGGCGCGATGTTCGCCTCGCTGCGCTACGGCGTCACGCCCGACATCGTCTGCCTGGCCAAGGCCTTCGGCGGGGGCATGCCCCTCGGGGCTTTCGTCTCGCGGCACGAGATCATGGATACGCTGCAGCACGATCCGGCGCTGGGCCACATCACCACCTTCGGTGGCCATCCGGTCTGCTGCGCCGCGGGGCTTGCGGCACTGAACTACCTGCTCGAAAACCGCGTCGTCGAGGGCGTCGAGGCGAAGGGCGCCCTCTACGAGGAGCTGCTCGCGGACCATCCCGCCGTGCGGGAGATCCGACGTTCGGGGCTGCTGCTGGCCGTCGAGCTGGGCGATTCGGCGAAGCTCTACCGGATCATGGAGCTCTTCAAGCAGGCGGGCATCCTGAGCGACTGGTTCCTCTACTGCGACACGGCCTTCCGCATCTCGCCGCCGCTGACCATCTCCGAAGAGGAGGTGCGCGAAAGCGCAGCGCTCATCCGCGAATGCCTCGACCGGCTGTAACGGGCCGGTACGGATGTCCGTGCAGAACATCTGTCCGCAAAAAAAACGTCGGAGCGACTCCGACGGTTTTTTTGTTTTTCTGCCGATCCCGGACGGGCCTACGCCTCCCCGGCAAAGGCCTTCAGGCGGGCGATCTCCTCGGCCCAGCGGCTCTCGTCGGGCGTTTCGAGGATCAGCGGAATGCCGTCGAAGCGCGCATCGCGCGCGATGTAGCGGAAACACTCCAGGCCGATCATCCCGTCGCCCAGCGGCGTGTGGCGGTCGACGCGGCTGCCGAGAATCTTCAGCGCATCGTTCAGGTGCATGCCCTTCAGGTAGCGGAAGCCCACGACGCGCTCCAGCTCGGCGAAGGTCTTCTCGCACGCCTCGGCCGTGCGCAGGTCGTAGCCCGCGGCGAAGGCGTGGCAGGTGTCGATGCAGACCCCCACGCGCGACTTGTCCTCCACGCGGTCGATCAGGTAGGCGAGGTGCTCGAAGCGGAAGCCGAGGTTCGAGCCCTGCCCCGCGGTGTTCTCGATGACGGCCGTCACGCCGTGCGTGGCTTCGAGCGCGAGGTTGATCGACGCGGCGATGCGGTCGAGGCTCTCCTCCTCGGTGATCTGCTTCAGGTGGCTCCCGGGGTGGAAGTTCAGCCGGTCGAGCCCCAGCTGCTCGCAGCGCTTCATCTCCTCGATGAAGGCCTCGCGCGACTTGGCCAGCCCCTCGGCGTCGGGGTGCCCGAGGTTGATCAGGTACGAGTCGTGCGGCAGGATCTGCGCCGGCGTGTAGCCGTACTCGTCGCAGGCGCGGCGGAAGGCGTCGATCTCGGCGGCCGTGAGGGGTTTGGCGACCCACTGCCGCTGGTTCTTCGTGAAGAGCGCGAAGGCCGTGGCTCCGATTTTGTGTGCGTTGGCGGGGGCGTTCTCCGTGCCGCCCGCGGCGCTGACGTGTGCTCCGAAATACTTCATAGGGGTGAAAGCGGATTTATCTTCGGACAAAGTTAACGATTTTGTAAATAAATTCATAAATTTGTGGCTGCCGTGATTCATCGTCAATCGTAAACTCTTCGCAATGAAACGATTTTATGCGCTCCTCGTCCTGATCTCCGCCCTGGCGGCCGCGCTGCCCGCCGCCGCGCAGATCTCCATCGACGAGGTCGAGGCGCCGCAGGAGAGCATCCACTTCCGCGACCGGATGAAATCCACGCCGGTCGATGTCGACTACTTCAGCCTGGCCCGCTACCGGGCCGAGCGGGCCGCCATCCGCCGCGAGCGCAACTACCTCGAGATCGGCGGCGGGCTCCAGGGTTCGCTCTCCTCGTACAACGATCCGTGGATCAAGGTCTCGGGCGGTGACAATGCTATTGCGCTGATGGCGACCTTCAACCTGCGGCACGTCTTCACGAAGAACCTCTTTTCGGTCGAGACCAAGGTCAGCGCCTCGTTCGGCTACAACCGCATGAAGGTCGAGACCACGACGACCGACGACGAGGGCAAGACACACACCGAGAGCAACGGCGTGTGGTTCAAGAACCAGGACGAGTTCGTCATTTCGGTGGCCCCGTCGTTCAAGATGTCGAAGAACTGGTCCTACGGTTCGATCATCAACTTCCGCAGCCAGTTCGTCAATGGCTACATCTCGCGCACGCAGCAGACCGAGACCGACCGCAAGAGTTCGTTCATGGCGCCGGGTTATCTCGACGCGTCGTTCGGTATCACCTACAAGTGCCCCAGGGAGAAGCTGCCGCTGTCGGTCAACCTCTCGCCGATCGCCCTGAGCGCCGTCTTCGTCGAGGACCGCCTCGTGCGTGAGAACGTCTGGGACGGCAAGCCCGGCTGGCAGGCCTACGGCCTGGCATCGGAAAACGAGACCTCGAAATATGAGGGCGGCTCCTCCATACAGGTCGACTTCGACCGCTCGTTCGGCAAGAACGGGTTCCTGCGCTACCGCACGAGCCTCTACTCGTTCCTCGGCTGGATCACGAACATCGGGCTGAAAAACAAGGTCAGCGACTACTCGGAGTACAAGAAGCAGCTCGACGCCTACAACAACTGGACGGCCGACTCGGGGACGGTGCGGCCTCCGAAGCCGAATCTTCCGGTGCACCCGACGGTCCGCTGGTCGAATACGATCGACATCAAGGCAACAAAATACATCTCGACGACGTTGAGTTTCGAGCTCTACTACAACCGGGCGCAGAACGTCGACGTGCAGACCCGCACGCTGCTCAGCGTCGGGCTTTCGTATACCTTCAAGAACAAGTGATGTACAGAAATTCCAAACACACGGTACTTTTTCCCCTGCTGCTGGCCGCGGGCGTGGTCGCCGGCCTGCTGCTGGGACAGTATCTGGGCCGCAACAGCACGACATCGCAGCTCAAGAGCATGATCAGCCGTCTGACGCTGCCGACGAACAAACTGACCTATACGCTTTCGCTCATCGAGAACCAGTACGTCGACTCCGTGTCGATGGACTCGCTCGCCGAGCATGTCATTCCGCTGCTGGTCAAGGAGCTTGACCCCCATTCGGTCTATATCCCCGCCTCGGAGATGCAGGCGCTGAACGAGCCCCTCGAAGGGGAGTTCGACGGCATCGGCGTGGTCTTCAACATGGCCACCGATACGGTCATCGTGCTCAACGTCATCCCGCAGGGGCCGAGCGACAAGGCCGGCATCAAGGCCGGGGACCGCATCATCGAGATCGACGACTCGCTCGTGGCGGGCCGCCGCATTCCGCAGAACGAGATCGTCAAGCGGCTGCGCGGACCGCGCGGATCGACCGTGCGGCTGGGCCTCGGGCGGCAGCACATCCCCGATCTGGTCGAGGTGGAGGTCGTGCGCGGCGTCATTCCGATCCGCAGCATCGAGTCGGCCTTCCGCATCAGCGGCACGACGGGCTACATCAAGCTGGGACAGTTCGCGCGGACGACCCACCAGGAGCTGTTGCAGGCCCTGGCGAAGCTGCGGGCCGAGGGGGTCGACCGGCTGATCTTCGACCTGCGCGGCAACTCGGGCGGCTACCTCGACCAGGCGATCCTCGTGGCCAACGAGTTCCTGCATGAGGGGCAGCTGATCGTCTACACCGAGGACCGCCACCACAAGCAGGTGCGCGAATATGCCGACGGCCGCGGCACGGCGCAGGAGATGGACGTGGCGGTGCTCATCGACGAGGGAAGCGCCTCGTCGAGCGAGATTCTGGCCGGCGCCCTGCA
>ENA-OPJW01000238-OPJW01000238.1-human-gut-metagenome-genome-assembly--contig:-NODE-238-length-13443-cov-3.445772_pt1 | contig 13443 bp, 10 predicted proteins | sample MGYA00241776_ERZ501677 | MGnify/ENA primary metagenome ERZ501677 (study PRJEB25962, sample SAMEA2042298) | human gut metagenome | biome: human gut; feature: human-associated habitat; material: faeces...
GCCCGGATTCCGGGTCGCGGCTGCTCACGATCGTATCTCAAAGGGATCAGTACTCCATCTTCGAGAGGCGTACATAACCCTTGTAGCGCCACTTGGCGTTCTCCTCGGCTGCGGCGAAGAGCTCCTCGGCCTCGGCCGGGAAGGACTTCTGGAGCGAGGTGTAGCGCACCTCCTTCATCAGGAAGTCGCGGAACTTCGACCAGTCGGGCTCCTTCGAGTCGAGCACGAAGGGGTTCTTGCCCTGCTGCTCGAGCTGCGGGTTGTAGTGCCACAGGTGCCAGTAACCGCAGGCTACGGCCTCCTTGCCCACCGTCTGCGTGCGGGTCATGCCGCCCTTGATACCGTGGTTGATACACGGAGCATAGGCGATCACGAGCGACGGTCCGGGATAGGCCTCGGCCTCCTTCAGCACGTTGAAGAGCTGCTGCTGCGAACCGCCGATCGAAACCTGGGCCACATAGACATAACCGTAGGTCATGGCCATGGCGCCGAGGTCCTTCTTGCGGATGCGCTTGCCGCTCGATGCGAACTTCGCCACGGCACCTACCGGCGTAGCCTTCGACGACTGACCGCCCGTATTGGAGTAAACCTCGGTATCCACGACGAGGATGTTGACATCCTGACCCGAAGCCAGCACGTGGTCCACGCCGCCGTAGCCGATGTCGTAGCCCCAGCCGTCGCCGCCGATGATCCACTGCGACTTCTTGACGAGCCAGTCCTTGTGTTCGAGAATCTTCTTGCAGTAGTCGCAGCCGCAGGCCTCCATCATCGGGACGAGACGCTCGGTCACTTCGGCCGACTTCGACGACGAACCGCGGTTGGCGATCCACTCCTTCATGACGCCCTTGAGCTCGTCGGAGCACTTGTCGCAGTTGGCAATGGCCTCCTCCATCGTTGCCTGGATGCGGTCGCGGAGCTTCTCCACGCCGATGTGCATACCCAGACCGAACTCGGCATTGTCCTCGAAGAGCGAGTTGGCCCATGCGGGACCCTGGCCCTTCTCGTTGGTGCAGTAGGGCGTCGAGGGGGCCGAACCCGAGTAGATCGACGTACAGCCCGTCGCGTTGGCAACCATCATCTTGTCGCCGAAGAGCTGCGAGATGGCCTTGATGTAGGGCGTCTCACCGCAGCCGGCGCAGGCTCCCGAGAACTCGAAGAGCGGCTGCGAGAACTGGAGGTTCTTGACCGACTTGGTCTTGTCGACCATCTGCTTGTAGCCGATGTTCTTCGTGATGTAGTCCCAGTTCTTCTGCTGCGGAAGCTGCTCCTCGAGCGGACGCATTTCGAGCGCCTTCTCCTTGGCGGGGCAGATGTCGACGCAGTTGCCGCAACCCGTACAGTCGAGCGGCGAGATCTGGATGCGGAACTTGTACTCCTTCGTCTCGCCCAGGCCCTGCTTCCATTCGACACCCGATGCGGCGGCCTCGGCCTCCGTAGCGAGGAACGGACGGATCACGGCGTGCGGGCAGACATAGGCGCACTGGTTGCACTGGATACAGTTCGCGATCTTCCAGACGGGGACCTTCACGGCCACGCCGCGCTTCTCGTAGGCGGCCGTACCGTTCTCCCACGTGCCGTCCTCGCGGCCGTTGAAGGCCGAAACGGGCAGGTCATCGCCCTTCAGGCCGTTGATCGGCTCGACGATCTTGCGGACGAACTCCGGAGCGGCGGCGTTCGAGGCGTGCACGAAGCCCTTGTCCTCGATCGAGGCCCACTCGGCCGGCACGTCGATCTTCACGACGGCGTTGCCGCCGGCATCCACGGCCGCATAGTTCATGTTGACGATATCCTCGCCCTTCTTGCCGTAGGACTTCAGGATGGCGTGCTTCATCTCCTCAACGGCCTTCTCGAACGGAATGACGTTGGCGATCTTGAAGAAGGCCGACTGCATGATGGTGTTCGTGCGCGAACCCAAACCCAGTTCGGCGGCGATCTTCGTGGCGTTGATGATGTAGAAGTTGATCTTGTTCTTGGCGATGTAGGCCTTCATGTGGTCGGGCAGCGTCGCGCAGGTTGTCTCGGCGTCATGCACCGAGTTCAGCAGGAACGAACCGCCGGCCTTCAGCCCCTTCAGCACGTCGTACTTGTCGACATACGAGGGCACGTGGCAGGCCACGAAGTCGGGCGTGGTCACCAGGTAGGGCGAGGTGATGGGCAGGTCGCCGAAGCGCAGGTGCGACGAGGTGTAGCCGCCCGACTTCTTCGAGTCGTAGGAGAAATAGGCCTGGCAGTACTTGTTCGTCGTGCCGCCGATGATCTTGATCGAGTTCTTGTTGGCACCCACCGTACCGTCGGCGCCCAGACCGAAGAAGAGGGCCTCGAACGTGCCGGGCTTGGCCAGCGAGATCTCCTCGCCGACGGGCAGCGAACGGAACGTCACGTCGTCGGTGATACCGACCGTGAACTGGTTCTTGGGCTCGTTGAGCTTGAGGTTCTCGAAGACGGCCAGCATCTGTGCGGGCGTCGTATCCTTCGACGAGAGGCCGTAGCGGCCGCCGATGATGAGCGGCATCTGGCCGCAGGGCAGCGACTTGGCCGTGGCGAAGGCCTCCACGACGTCGAGGTAGAGCGGATCGCCGTTGGCGCCGGGCTCCTTCGTGCGGTCGAGCACGCAGATGCGCTTCACGCTCGCGGGCAGCACCTCCATGAGATACTTGACCGCGAAGGGACGGTAGAGGTGTACGGTGATGACGCCGACCTTCTCGCCCTTGGCGCGCAGGTAGTCGACCGTCTCCTTGATGGTCTCCGTCACGGAGCCCATGGCCACGATGATGTGCTCGGCCTCGGGATCGCCGTAGTAGACGAACGGCTTGTAGCTGCGGCCGGTGATCTCCGAAATACGGGCCATCGTCTCGGCCACCATGTCGGGCACCGCCTCGTAGAACTTGTTGGCCGCCTCACGCGTCTGGAAGTAGATATCGGGGTTCTGGGCCGTACCGCGCGTCACGGGGTGCTCGGGATTGAGCGCACGGGCGCGGAAGGCCTTCAGGGCGTCGCGGTCGAGCATGGCCGTCAGTGCGGCCTCGTCGATGAGCTCGATCTTCTGAATCTCGTGCGAGGTGCGGAAACCGTCGAAGAAGTGCAGGAACGGCACGCGGGCCTTCAGCGCCACGAGGTGGGCAACGCCCGCGAGGTCCATGACCTCCTGTACGGACGAGGTGGCCAGCATGGCGAAGCCCGTCTGGCGGGTAGCCATGACATCCTGATGGTCACCGAAGATCGACAGCGACTGGGCGGCCAGCGCACGCGCCGAGACATGGAAGACGCCCGGGAGCAGCTCGCCCGAGATCTTGTACATGTTGGGGATCATCAGCAGCAGACCCTGCGACGCGGTGAACGTCGTGGTGAGGGCACCGCTCTGCAGCGAGCCGTGCACGGCGCCGGCTGCACCGGCCTCGGACTGCATCTCCACGACCTTCACCGTCTCGCCGAAGATGTTCTTGCGGCCCTGCGCGGCCCACTCGTCCACGAGTTCGGCCATCGTCGAAGAAGGCGTGATGGGATAGATGGCTGCAACCTCCGAGAACATGTAAGCCACATGGGCCGCAGCGTAGTTACCATCACAGGTGATAAATTTCTTTTCTGCCATTTTGTTGGAATTTTAGAGGATATTTGTGTGTTTTTTCCGTTTCCGTCGGGTCTATTCCAGAATAAGTGCGATGCAAAGATAAAAAATTCGGCGCAAAAATCACCCCTATTTTTATTCAAATAACTGTAATTTTTTGACATTTCGGAGTGCGAAACAGCTCATCGTCGGAGTGTTAGCCGAATAACAGCAAACAAACGCTGAATCACCGAGTTGCAAAGTGGTTAACCAATAGCCGGTTAGCCGCGCACCCCCGGCACCGGAGCAACGACGCCGCCCGGCGGCCCGCCCGCGGGCGAAGACAAAAAGGCCGGGCGGAGACAAAAAGGCCGAACGGCGCATTGCCGCGCACGCGCTTTGCATTATCTTTGCAGGCATGATTCCCTACAAACGCAAAACGCTCGACAACGGACTCACCGTCGTCGTCAACCGCGACCGCAGCTCGAAGCTCGCCGCGGTGAACCTGCTCTACCGGGTCGGGGCGCGCAACGAGCACCCCGCGCGCACGGGCTTCGCCCACCTGTTCGAGCACCTCATGTTCCGCGGCACGCGCGAGGTGCCGTCGTTCGACCTGCCCGTGCAGATGGCCTCGGGCGACAACAACGCCTTCACGAACAACGACTACACGGATTTCTACATCACGCTGCCGCGCGACAACATCGAGACGGCGCTGTGGCTCGAGAGCGACCGCATGCAGGGGCTGGAGCTCACGCCCGAAAAGCTCGCAACGGAGAAGCGCGTGGTGATCGAGGAGTACCGCCAGCGCTACCTCAACCAGCCCTACGGCGACCAGATGATGCTGCTGCGCGCGCTCAGCTACCGCGTGCACCCCTACCGCTGGGCGACGATCGGTCTCTCGCCCGACCACATCGCCGACGCGACAATGGAGGAGGTGCAGGCCTTCTACCGCACCTACTACCACCCCTCGAACGCCATCCTCTCGATCTCGGCCGATCTGGACGAGGAGCGCATGCTCGAACTTGCCGGGCGGTGGTTCGCCCCTCTGGCCGACCGGCCGCATCCGGCCGCAGCGATTCCGCAGGAGCCGCCGCAGGAGGCTGCGCGGCGCGAGGAGGTCGAGCGCGACGTCCCGGCCACGACGGTCTCGGTCGCCTACCACATGGGCGGGCGCACCTCGGCCGAATTTTTCGTCGGCGACCTGGTCTCGGACCTGCTCTCGGGCGGCGACTCGTCGCGGCTCTACCAGCGGCTCGTCAAGCAGCGGCGCCTGCTCTCGTCGGTGAACGCCTACGTCACGGGCGACGTTGACCCGGGGCTCTTCGTCTTCACCGGGCAGCTGCTGCCCGACACGACGCCGACGCAGGTCGAGGAGGCCTTCCGCGAGGAGATCGGGGCGCTCGTGCGCGACGCCGCGACGGAGTACGAACTGGAGAAGGTGCGCAACAAGTTCGAGGCCAACACGCTCTTCGGCGAGCTGAACGTCATGAACAAGGCGATGAACCTCGGCTTCTACGAGATGCTCGGCGACCTGCCGCTCATCAACGGCGAGGTGGCCCGCTACCGCGCCGTGACGAACGACGACATCCGCAGCTTCTGCCGCACGGTACTGCGCCCGGAAAACAGCAATACATTGATATACAAGGCAAAGAAATGATACATCCGCAACCCGTGACCCCGGCATCGGTCGACGTTGCCCGTGCCGAACGCCACCTGCTGCCCAACGGTGCAGCGCTCTACCTGCTCCCGGCCGACGAGTTCGAGGTGCTGCGCGTCTCGTTCGTCTTCCGCGCCGGATCGGCCGTGCAGCAGGCACCCTTCTCGGCCTCGACCACGGCGAACCTCCTCTCGGAGGGGACCCGCTCGATGACGGCGCGCCGGATCGCCGAACAACTCGACTTCTACGGCTCTTGGTACGACGTCAACCTCGACCGCGACTACGCCTACATCAACTTCGCCATGCTCTCGAAGTTCGCCGTCGAGACGCTCCGCATCGCCGCGGAGATCCTCCTCCACCCGACCTTTCCCGAAGAGGAGCTGCGCACCTACTGCGCCAAGCGGCGGCAGCGGCTCGAGATCGACCGCACGAAGGTCGATGTCAAGGCCCGCGAAGCCTTTGCCGCGGCGCTGTTCGGCGCCCGCCACCCCTACGGCACCTCGTCGCCCGCCGAGGCCTACGACCGCCTCACACGTGGCGAGGTCGAGGCCTTCTACCGCCGTTACTACACGGCCGAGCGGTGCATCGTCGTCTGCAGCGGCCGCATCGGCCCAACGGAGCGCGCCGCCGTCGAGGCGCTGGCCGGAGCCCTGCCCCGCGGCACGGAGAGCTCCGCCGCGGCCTTCCCGCCGATCGAGACCACGCACGACATGCGGGTCGCACACCCGGGGGCCGTGCAGTCGTCGCTGCGCATCGGCCGCCTGCTCTTCCCGCGCCAGCACCCCGACTTCGTGGGCATGCAGGTCGTGGCGACGGCGCTGGGCGGCTACTTCGGTTCGCGCCTGATGCAGAACCTGCGCGAGGAGCACGGCTACACCTACGGCGTCGTCGCGGCGATGGTCAACTTCGAGCGCGAAGGCTACTTCGCCATCGCCACGCAGGTCGGCACCGACGTCACACAACCGGCACTCGAGGCCTGTTACGCCGAGATCGAGCGGCTGCGCACGGAGCCCATGCCCGAGGAGGAGCTGGCGCTGGTCAAGAACATGATGGCCGGCGAGATGATGCGCATCCTCGACGGGCCGTTCGGCATCGCCGACGTGACGATCGAGAACATCCTCTGCGGCACGGACAACGGCATCATCGATGAAAACCTGCGCCGCATCCGCGCGATGACGCCGGCCGACGTGCAGCGCCTGGCCCGCAAGTACCTTGCGCGCGAGGAGCTCGTCACGGTCGTAGCGGGCGACCTCTGATCCGCGCAGGGCCTGCCGACGGCCAAGAGTGAGAGTCCGTCCGCACCGCCGCGCAACGGAGTCGGAAACAGGCCCCGGCCGCTCCACCGGGAGGAGGTGGGCAGCCGCTCCGCCGGGGTGTTTGGCCGCTCCGCCGCAAAGCGAGCCAAAAACAGAGACCCAGGCCGTTCCGGAGTGGGAAGAAGGTTTCGCTCACCCCGCATCCCGCATAAGAGCCGCGCCGCCGCGCTACGCCTCGAAAACAAAGCCGCCCCGGACCATGCGAGTCCGGGGCGGTCTCTATCTCTGCCGGAGAGGGGGCAATCAGAGAACGGCATGTGCATCGACCCAGCGGGTCAGCTCGACGAAGTCGGCGACCGAAAGCTGCTCGGCGCGCCGCGTGAAGAAGGGGTGCTCGGCCCCGCCGAAATCGCCGAACGCCGCGCGCAGCGAGTTGCGGATCATCTTGCGGCGCTGCCCGAACGAGGCCTTCACGACGCGGACGAAGAGCCGCTCGTCGCAGTCGAGCCGCACGGTGGCGTTGCGTCGCAGCCGCACGACGGCGCTCTTGACCTTGGGCGGCGGGTTGAAGACCGTCTCGTTGACCGTGAAGAGGTACTCGATGTCGTACCACGCCTGCAGCAGCACCGAGAGGATGCCGTACTCCTTCGATCCGGGCCCCTCGGCCAGCCGCACGGCGACCTCCTTCTGGATCATGCCCACGCACTCGGGCACGAGGTCACGGTTTTCGAGCACCTTGAAGAAGATCTGCGACGAGATGTTGTAGGGGAAGTTGCCGATGATCTTCAGCCCCCGCGGAAAGAGCGCCCGCAGGTCGAGCTTCAGGAAGTCCCCCTCGATGAGCCGGGGCGTGAACTCCGGGTAGTACGCATGGAGGTAGGCGACGCTCTCAGAGTCGATCTCGGCACCCCACGTCACAATGTCGCGGCGCCGCAGCAGAAACTGCGTCAGCACCCCCATGCCACACCCCACCTCCAGCACGGGGGCGGGATCGGGCAGCACGGCCGCCGCAGCCGACGGCGCATCGCCGCCACCGAGGGCGTCGCAGATCTTGCGCGCGATGTTCAGGTCGACCAGAAAATGCTGGCCCAGCGCCTTTTTTGCTCTGACTTCACTCATAGATGCCGCAAAGATAGTGCAAAGCCTCCGTCGCGGCAAATTTACCCCGCGGCAAATTTACCGGCAGCAGCGACGGACAACCTGCGCGGATTCCAGCCCGATAGAAAAAAGAGGTGCGGAGCCCGCAGCCCCGCACCCCGCGACCGATGGCCGATGCTCCGTCACATCGGCAGGTTGGGTACCTTGTAGTATTTGCCGTCGATCTTCTCGACATGGTCGCCCATGGCCCAGGCGATGAAGAAGACGACCGCTCCGACCGTGATGAGGACGCCCAACACGTAGAGCCCCAGCATGATGGTTACCGGAATGAGGACGAGCGTGCTGAGAAGCAGCGCGACGTAGAGCAGCAGGAAGGCCAGCCCCCACGTCGGGCCCATGACGCGGAAGAAGCGGATGAGGTTGAAGACGATGAAGGCGATGCCGACACCGAAGGCGGCGAGCGTGGCGATGACGTCCGTCGAGACGATCGAGAGGACGATGAGCACGACGAGCATCAGCGGCAGGGGCAGCAGCACGGCCCAGCGCAGGCGGATCCGGTCCTCCTCGACGCCGGCCTGCGCGCAGATGAAGCGGCGGGCCTGGCTGACGAGCACCACCTGCCAGGCGACGATCACGAAGTAGCCCAGCACCTGAAAGAACGTGCGGAGCCACCCCATCGAGTCGTGATCGCTCAACCAGTCCACGTTCCCCTTGAGCACCACGCCCCAGAAGGTCTCGATGAGGGCCACGGCGATCAGTCCGCCGACCAGCAGGAAAGCCCGCAGCGAGGCGGGGAACGACGAGCTCCACGCCATGGCCGTGACGACGAGCAGGATGATGACGATCATCCACGCCGGCTGATAGCTGTGCGCCCAGCGGCTCACGCCCGAATGGAGCGCGAAGTGTCCCAGCCCTTTCAGGCGGGTCCGCTCCGTGATGTAGTCGGGCATCCCCTCCTCGTTGAGTTCGTCATCCCACGCGAGGTCCGCGGGATACATCATGACCTTGCGGTCTTCGTAGCGCACCAGCACGCCGCCATGCCCTTCGAGCGTATCGAGGAGCCGCACCTCGGCATCCGCAGGCAGCGTGATCCGTTTGCCGTAATCGGCCTTGCCGGCCTGTTCGTTCCATTCGTAGGCACGCACCTCGGAAAACGACGGGACGGGGTCCACCCGGTAGACCTGGGCATCGAGCGTGAGCGGCTGCAGGGCGAAGAGCCCCGCAAGCAGCAACAACAAGCGTTTCATGGCTCGCGGACTATTCGGGTTTCACGTTCGCGGAGTCCGCAGCCGGAGCAGCCACCGGATCAACCGGGGCCGTTGCCTGCGCAGCCGAAGCCGTTGCCTGCGCAGCCGAAGCCGCTGCGATCCGCTCCTGTTCGACCGCCGCCTCGGCAGCCCGTTCGGCCGCCTTGCGGGCCTTGTGCTCCTTGTACTTCTTGTAACCGATGAAGAGGAATCCGATGACCTTGAACAGTGCCTTGATGCACCACCAGATAAACAGCACGGAATATTTAAAGGCTTTCCATGCACCGTCATTCGAGAAAGTAGTCGTAGAATTGTTACTCATAATCCGAATTTTTAGGTTAACATTGAGATTTGCGGTATTCAAAGTTAACCGCTATGACAATTCCGGCCCTTGCAAAACGTACATTCCGACTTGCAAATCGTACTTTCCGACACAAAAAAGAGACCCCAAAGGTCTCTTATGTGCCATTTCCGGATCTTCGGGGCAAAATGTAACAGTCCGGCATCCGCGGGCTTTTTCTTCCCATATATCCGGGCTTTCTCTCGCCCCCGGCATCCAGACTTTCTCCTCCCAGGCATCCGAGGGCTTTCTCTCGCCCCGGCGTCCCGCCGCGATCAGCGGCGTGCCCGGCGCGGGCGTCTACGACCGGCCCGCTCCTTCGCACGGCTCTCCTGACGCAGGCGCCGCTGGGTGACACGGAACGAATAGAGCAGGCCTACGAAACCCACGCCCAGCACCGTGACCCAGAACCAGACGGCAATGCCGTGTTCGAGGTATTCGAGGGCATAAATGATCCCGGCAATGGCCAAAACCATCACCACCAGCCGGAGAAGCTGCATCAGATTGATCTTCATGGTATGCATCGTTTTTTACGCCGTGCGCCGCACGACCCGTCCGCCTCCGTCGTACCGGAAGCGGGGGCCGCAGCCGCACGCTACGGAATCTTGTGTCTGTTCACTTCGTCGAGATGACGACGTTTTTTCTTCTTGCACTCGTTGTAGACCATGCCGGACCCCGCCAGCACGAAGAGCACGGCAACCACCAGGTCGAACTTCGTCACACAGTAGCCGCCGGCAATGAGCCAGTAGACATTAAGTCCAAACCACAACAGCGTCAAACAGAGAAAAACAACAGCAAGTGTAAAGGTCTTTTTGTTCATAGGCAATCAGTTTTAGGGTTATCATGCTCACAGCGTCCACACTCCTCCTTTTCCCGTCGATCCCCGTTCAGCGAGTCCCGCGCCTGCACCTTTTCGCCGGCCGTCTCCGTCCATAGTCTCGCCTGCGCGGCAACGGATCAGTTGCCCTGCTCGCAGATGAACTTGATGCGCACCAGCCGGATCTCCTCCTCGGTATAGTCGGCTCCCAGCTCCTCGATGGCCGCATCGAGCGAGTCGCTCTCGGCGTCCTCCTTGAAGTAGAGGTAGATGTCCTCGATCTTGTCCTCGTCCATGAAGGTCTTGAGGTAGTAGGAGATGTCGAGTTTCGTACCTGCATTGACGATCGCCTCGATCTCGGTAAGCAGCTCGTCGAAATCCAGGTCGCGGGCCCGGGCGATGTCCTCGAAATCCATCTTGCGGTCGATCGACTGGATGATGAAGATCTTGTTGCCCGACTTGTTGGCCACGCCCTTGACGACCATGTCCTGCGGGCGGATGATCTCCTTCTCCTCGACGTAGGCCTTGATGAGCTTGACGAACTCGGCGCCGAACTTCCGGGCCTTGCCCACCCCGACGCCCGTGATGTTCTGCAACTCCTCGATCGTGATCGGGTACTGCACGGCCATGTCCTCGAGCGACGGGTCCTGGAAGATGACGAACGGCGGCAGCGCATGCTGCTTGGCCACCTTCTTGCGCAGGTCCTTGAGCATGGCGAAGAGCTCCTCGTCGGCCGCCCCGCCGCGCCCCATCGGAGCCACGGCCTCGGCCTCCTTCTCCTCGGCGTCGTAGTCGTGGTCGAGCGTCACCGTCACGGGATAGGGCATGGCGATGTAGTTCTCGCCCTTGCGGTTGATCGAGATCAGACCGTAGTTCTCGATGTTCTTGTCCACAAGCCCGAGGATGAGCGCCTGACGCAGCACGGCGCCCCAGAAGCGCTCGTCGTGATCCGCCCCGGCGCCGAACCACTTCGACGTGTTGTGCCCGTAGCTCTTGATGAGCGCCGTATTCCTGCCCATGAGCACGTTGATCAGGTAGTCGACCTTGAACTTGTCGCCGATGTCGCGCAGGGCCTCGAGCGCCATCTTCAGCGCCGCCCGGGCGTCGACCTTCGGCTTGGGGTTGCGGCAGTTGTCGCAGTTGCCGCAGTTGTCCTCGGTGTACTCCTCGCCGAAGTAGTGCAGCAGCGTCTTGCGGCGGCACATCGAACTCTCGGCATAGGAGACCGTCTCGAGCAGCAGCAGCTTGCCGATCTCCTGCTCGGCGATGGGCTTGCCCTGCATGAACTTCTCGAGTTTCTGAATATCCTTGTAGCTGTAAAAGGCCAGACAGTAGCCCTCGCCGCCATCGCGGCCGGCACGGCCCGTCTCCTGGTAGTAGCCCTCCAGCGACTTGGGAATGTCGTAGTGGATGACGTAGCGCACGTCGGGCTTGTCGATACCCATGCCGAAGGCGATCGTCGCCACGATCACCTCGACGCGCTCCATGAGGAAGTCGTCCTGATTGGCCGCACGCGTCGCGGCGTCCATGCCGGCGTGGTAGGCCCGCGCGCGGATGCCGTTGGCCACGAGCAGCTCGGTCAGCTCCTCGACCTTCTTGCGGCTCAGGCAGTAGACGATGCCGCTCTTGCCCTCGTTCTGCTTGATGAAGCGGATGATGTCGTGGTCGACGTTGTGCTTGGCCCGGATCTCGTAATAGAGGTTCGGGCGGTTGAACGACGACTTGAAGACCGCGGCATCGGTCATGCCGAGGTTCTTCTGGATGTCGAGCTGCACCTTGGGCGTGGCCGTGGCCGTGAGGGCGATCAGCGGTGCCTGTCCGATCTCGTTGATGATCGGACGGATGCGGCGGTACTCGGGCCGGAAGTCGTGGCCCCACTCCGAGATGCAGTGCGCCTCGTCGATGGCGTAGAACGAAATCTTGATCTTGCGCAGGAACGCGACGTTGTCCTCCTTGGTCAGCGACTCGGGCGCGAAGTAGAGCAGCTTGGTCTTGCCGTCGAGCACGTCCTGACGGACCTGCGCCACGGCGGACTTGTTGAGCGACGAATTGAGGAAGTGCGCGATGCCCGATTCGGCCGAGAAGGTGCGCATCGAGTCCACCTGATTCTTCATCAGGGCGATCAGCGGCGAGATGACGATCGCCACGCCCTCCATGAGCAGGGCGGGCAGCTGGTAACAAAGTGACTTTCCACCGCCGGTCGGCATCAGTACGAACGTATCCTTCCCCTCCAACACGTTGCGGATCACCGCCTCCTGATTCCCCTTGAACGAGGAAAAACCGAAATACTCCTTCAGCTTCTCGTGCAACAGGGATGAGTCACATTGTTTCATTTCGCCGTTTCTGCTCTAAAAATCAAAAATTCAACGTAAAGATAAAAATTTTTTCGGAAAAAAACATAACTTTGTGAAAATTTTTATCGCAACCGCAATGCGTCTCTATACCAGCGAACTCGTCAAGAAATACAAGTCCCGCACGGTGGTGAACCACGTCTCCATCGACGTCAATCAGGGAGAGATCGTCGGCCTGCTCGGACCCAACGGAGCCGGCAAAACCACGACGTTCTACATGATCGTGGGACTCATCAAGCCCAACGAGGGTCGCATCTTCCTCGAGAACGACAACCAGGAGATCACCGAGCTCACGAGCCTGCCCGTCTACCGCCGCGCCCAGCTGGGCGTGGGCTACCTGGCGCAGGAGGCCTCGGTCTTCCGGCGGCTCACGGTCGAGGAGAACATCCGCGCCGTGCTGGAGATGACCTCCTACTCGAAGGAGTACCAGGCCGAGCGCGTCGAGGCGCTCATCGAGGAGTTCCGCCTGCAGAAGGTCCGCAAGAGCCTCGGCATCCAGCTCTCGGGCGGCGAGCGCCGCCGCACGGAGATCGCGCGCGCCGTGGCCATCAACCCGGCCTTCATCCTGCTCGACGAACCCTTCGCGGGCGTGGACCCGATCGCCGTGGAGGACATCCAGTCGATCGTCGCGACGCTCAAGCACAAGAACATCGGCGTAATCATCACCGACCACAACGTCGACGAGACGCTGGCCATCACCGACCGCACCTACCTGCTTTACGAGGGCAAGATCCTCAAGACGGGCACGGCCGAGGAGCTGGCCGCCGACCCGATGGTGCGCAAGGTCTACCTCGGACAGCACTTCGAGCTCAAGAAGAGCCACCAGATCACGCAGGAGATGAAGAACCGCAAAGGCCTCGAGAATGGATAGGAGCATCCCCCCAGGCCGGGTTGCGGGCACCCTGACGCCCCCCTGTTCCAAAAGCTACGCACAGCGCGCCCTGGCGGCGTCGCTGCTCTGCGACGGCGTCTCCACGCTGCACAACCTCGGTTTCTGCGACGACACGCGCTCGGCGCTGCGGTGCATCCGCGCGCTCGGTGCCCGCGTCCGCCCGACGGGCGATGCCTCGCTCGCGGTCGAGGGCGGGCTGCACCCGGTCGGACGGCGGCTGCCCGTCGGCGAATCGGGGCTG
>ENA-OPJW01000244-OPJW01000244.1-human-gut-metagenome-genome-assembly--contig:-NODE-244-length-13276-cov-2.086302_pt1 | contig 13276 bp, 10 predicted proteins | sample MGYA00241776_ERZ501677 | MGnify/ENA primary metagenome ERZ501677 (study PRJEB25962, sample SAMEA2042298) | human gut metagenome | biome: human gut; feature: human-associated habitat; material: faeces...
CCGTGTCTCAGTCCCAATGTGGCCGTTCAACCTCTCAGTCCGGCTACCGATCGTCGACTTGGTGAGCCGTTACCTCACCAACTATCTAATCGGACGCGAGCCCATCTTTCAGCGGATTGCTCCTTTGATCACTGTATCATGCGGTACTGTAATCTTATGCGGTATTAGCATCTGTTTCCAAATGTTATCCCCCTCTGAAAGGCAGGTTGCTCACGCGTTACTCACCCGTCCGCCACTAAGTTCAAAAGTCATTTGACCGAAGTCGCATTCCTTAAGAACTCCGTTCGACTTGCATGTGTTAGGCACGCCGCCAGCGTTCATCCTGAGCCAGGATCAAACTCTCTAAAATTTGTATCATATCCGCCGAAGCGGCTACAATCAATTTCAGAGCTTGTTCTGCTCTTATCTTACCAAGAAACTTTCGTTTCCCGGAATTACTTTGTTGCGTCTTCTCAGACGCGAATCTCAGGGTTCCTTGTTTCTTTCGTTGTTTAATTTTCAAGGTACTCGGCACTTTCTTTCCGTCCGCGTCTCACTTTCGTTTGACCCGTCCCTCAAGTGCTCGACTATATTACCACTCCCAGCTCCGTTTGTCAACACCTTTTTCCAACTTTTTTGGTCTTTTTATTAACTTCTTTTACACTTATCCGGGCGTTTCGAGCTGTACATACAAAATAAGTGCCGGCAGAGCACAAAGATTGCTGCCGACACTATATAATGTATATTATTCTTTGAGTTTTCCGAACATTATCGCTCCGGTAATTGCCGTTGCGGCGAGCGAAAGCACCGCAGTCAATATCTTATATCCTCTGCTCACTGTTCGTCCTTCTTTCCGTGCTCCGCGAGCAGACGCTGCTTCTCGTCCCAGAGTTTCTGTGAGAGGTCGACATAATAGTTATGCGGATTGTCGAATCTCAGAACCTCGTCCCAGAGGGTGTCGATCTGCTCAGTGCAGTGCTTCTTCACCTCATCAAGCGGCGGGCACTCGTAGACGCACTCGCCATCTTTGAAGAGCTGGACGGTCAGCGGCTTTGCAACATAGTTTTCGACTATCTTTCTCTTCCATGTGAAGTCGGGGTCGAAGAGTTCATAGGGCTTCGTATCGTCGACGACTTCGTTGTTGAGGGTCACGAGGTCGGCGATAGCCTTGCCGGTCTCGCGGTCGAAGAGTCTCCACGGCTTTTTGAAGCATGGAGTCGATATTTTGGCGACATTGTCGCTTATCTTTATTCTCGGGCAGATCTTGCCGTCCTTCTCAACGGCACAGAGCTTGTACACTCCGCCGAGGACGGGGCTTGAAGAGGAGGTTATAAGTCTCTCGCCGACGCCGAAGGAGTCGACCTTTGCGCCCTGACCGATCATGTCTCTGATGAGATACTCGTCAAGCGAGTTGGAGGCGACTATCGTGCAGTCCTCAAAGCCGGCTTCGTCGAGCATTTTACGCGCCTTGCGCGAAAGGTAGGCGATATCACCGCTGTCGAATCTGATGCCCTTGGGTCTGTAGCCTCTGGGCAGAAGCTCACGTTTGAACGCTTCGATAGCGTTGGGCACGCCGGACTTGAGCGCGTTATAGGTATCGACGAGCAGGACGCAGTTGTCCGGATACTCCCTGGCATAGGCGCAGAACGCCTCGAGCTCGGTATCAAAAAGCTGAACCCAGCTGTGTGCCATGGTGCCGAGCGCGGGCACGCCGAACATTATATCCGAAACGGCGCAGGCGGTTCCGGCGCATCCGCCGATATATGCTGCACGGGCGCCGTAAATAGCGGCATCAAAGCCCTGGGCGCGGCGCGAACCGAACTCCATTATCGGTCTGCCCTGCGCGGCGCGGACTATTCTGTTCGCCTTGGTGGCGATAAGGCTCTGATGATTGATGCACAGAAGCACCATCGTCTCCACGAACTGAGCCTGCATTATCGGTCCTTTGACGGTAACTATCGGCTCGCCGGGGAATATCGGAGTGCCTTCCGGGACAGCATAAACATCGCAGCTGAATTTGAAATCGGCAAGATAATCGAGAAATTCGTCAGAGAATCCCTTGCCGCGAAGATATTCGATATCCTCGGGCGTGAACTTGAGTCCCTTGAGATATTCACAGAGCTGCTCGATGCCCGCCATGATAACATATCCGCCGCCGTCGGGCACTTTGCGGAAGAACATGTCAAAATATGCGACGGTGTCCCCCATGCCGTTTTTGAGATAGCCGTTTGCCATCGTCATTTCGTAGAAATCGACGAGCATCGTCAGATTTCTTCCCTTTAACGAGTTGAGTGAATTCATGAGAAAGAGTCCTTTCGTTTTATCGTTTATAAACAACAAATAAACTTTTTATATTTTCCGGCGCAAATCCCTTTCGGAATCACGCTTTAGAATCGTGCTTATCCTTATTTTTTCTGAAAATGCCCCGATTTTTCACAGCAAATCAGCATTTTTATCAAATTATCAACTTTTATCATTAATTTTTTCGGAATGTGGCAATTCTCAATCAATTTGTAAATAAATTATAATTCCTGAAGAAAAACTCTTGCATTGTAATTTTTCGTATGATATAATAAAGCCAGTGAAAGCTCGAGCGGACAAAATTCCGCCGGATTTTACTATTGCCCGCCTAAATTGTAGGCGGAAGAATATAGGAGGTAGGAGTTATGAGAATCAGAAAGCAGGCGCTCGGAGACAGAAACATTGTCGGAGCAAAGATCGAGCAGAAGAGAAAGAGCATGGGTATGAAGCAGAAGGATCTGCTGACTCAGCTCCAGATCAAGGGCATCGACCTCAACGCATCGGGTCTTTCCAAGCTCGAAGGTCAGCTTCGCTATGTTACCGATTTTGAGCTCAAGGCTATCTCGGAAGTTCTCGGTATGTCTTACGAAGAGCTTCTCGGCTGAGATCACCTTTCTGAAAGAAAGAACTGTATTTCGATACAGTTCTTTCTTTTTTTGCTCATTTTTTCGCATTGAGGCGGACAACATATGCGACCGCCTCGCAGATGACGGATATAGACACGAAAACGCACATTGTTATCAGCGACCAGCGCAGATTGAGGCGGCCGAGCTGATTGAAATCGTAAAGCGCCTCAAGGAAGATGAGAAACACCGCCGCCTCTGCAGAGAGCAGTGCGGGGATATGTATCCCCTTTGCTATCTTTTTGGATATCAGCCCCGTAGTCAGCGCGACCATAGCGCATATCACGACGCAGATCGGCACTGCGTAGCTGTAATACCAGCTGATAAGTCCCTGCATTTTGGCGATATAGAGAAGATAGAGCGCGAGCACGACGAAGCAGATGCCCGCAGTTACGGGCGCGGGAGTCACGCGCAGAACGGGCAAAACGAGAAACACCCACGCAACGGCGATAGCGCCGAGGACATAGCCCGCCCAGAATTTATCGCCGGGGTTCAGGATATTGACGACGGTGCAGATCATCGCCGGGAACACCATGAACGCCGAGAAAATTACGGCATAGCTCTTTGCGGTCTTTGTCGCTTTTCCGAGATGAAGCTTCTTCTTGGAATCAGGCTTCTCCGCCTTTTCTTCAGCGCGCTCGCACGCGCCGCAGTTCGGACAGACGCCGGTTTTCTCATCAACAACAGCTCCGCATTTTGTACAGAACATCGCGGCACCTCTTTTCAAGTGTATAATAGTGTTGTATACTGTTTCATAGTATCATAAAACAGCAAAAAAAACAATCCCGGGAGGCGACAAAATGAAAATACTGATAGACGCGGACGGCTGTCCGGTGGTTGACATATGCATAAAATCAGCAAAGCGGCACGGGATCGAATGCCTCATTCTCTGCGACACATCGCACATATTCGAGCGCGAGGGAGCAAAGACCGTGACGGTATCAAAGGGCGCTGACAGCGTCGACTTCAGGATAGTAAACCTCCTCGAACGCGGGGACATTGTAGTCACGCAGGACTACGGACTCGCGGCGATGTGCCTTGCCCGCGGAGCGAGCGTGCTCAATCAGAACGGGCTGATATACACCCCCGACAACATAGATGCGCTTCTGAATTCGCGCTACGAGACGAAGAAGATCCGCATGGCGGGCGGCAGAATAAAAGGTTCGCAGAAACGCCGCCCGGAGCAGAACGAGGAATTTGAAAAGGCGATTGAAAAGATGATTGAGGGATGAATTGAAAATTTGGGATTTGTCAAATAGCTTTAACGATATGTTTTTGTACATTAAATTCGATATTACTTTGTTATATATAATCGAAAAAGGCACTTGCTTTTGCAAGTGCCTTTTTCTGGCGCAGAAGGAGAGACTCGAACTCTCGCGCCGGTTTCCCGACCTACGCCCTTAGCAGGGGCGCCTCGTCACCAACTTGAGTACTTCTGCATGGTAACTTATATTATAAAGTTTTGTTGTTGTCGCTGGCGGAGAGAGTGGGATTCGAACCCACGGTACGTTGCCGTACGACGGTTTTCAAGACCGTTCCGTTATAACCACTTCGGTATCTCTCCATAAAGCGTAAGTTATTCTAACATAAATCAAAGACCTTGTCAACGCTTTTTTGCGCGAATTTTTATTACAATATATTCTCTCGCCTCAGCAGAGCGTCAAGGCTCACGCCGAGAGTGTCGGCTATAGCGATGATCTCGATATCGGTCACGAAGCGTTTGCAGCACTCGATGCGCTGAACGAAGTTTTTGTCTATATCAAGGCCGGCAAGCTGGAGCGCATCGGCGATCTGCCGCTGAGAGAGTCCCATATTTTTGCGCAGAAAGGCTACATTCTTTCCGCAAATATTATTAAGCCCGTCTTTTGCTTTGTTGATGAACATAAAACAGTCTCCGAGACATTCAGTGCTTATTTAATATTATATTCCCTTGCCGCAAATATGTCAATCGTCGTTATATAAGCATCTTCCCTCCCGCGGCAATTTGTGATATGATTATCGCAGACAAAATGACGGAGGGAACACATGGACACAAAAGAACTGCTCAGCAGAGTCTGCGGGAGCGTAAGCGATAACGAAATCTGCATTTATAATTGCGGTGACGGCACATATATGCGGCTGATTAAAAACGCATCGGAAACGGATTTTATAAAAATCTGCAACGAGTGCGAGAGACTTGGCTACACGTTCTTTCAGCGCAATAACATTGAAGAAAACATCCACGCATCGTACCGCGGGAATATGCTCATCCACACATATTTCTGCCCGACTGAAAAAATTCTGCGCGTCATATGCGACCCGTATTCCGTTGACTTCGAGCGCGAAGAGCCGAAATATGAGCGCAGATGCGGCAGCGCGCTGTGGCAGTTCGAGAACGATCATTCGTATATCGACTGCGGTATGTGCTATATCCTGCGCTGCGCGGACAACAGCTTTTTTATTATAGACGGCGGGCATTTTCTTCAGCCCAACGACCACAAGAGAATATACCGCTTTTTGCGCGAGCGCACGCCCGACGGCGAGCGGGCTGTCATATCCGGCTGGTTCTTCAGCCACGCGCACGACGACCATGTGAGCCAGTTCGTTGATTTCATTCGCGAATACGGCTCGGCGGTCGATATTGAAAAGCTCTATTACAACGACGCGCCGATAGACCACCGCGATAATATGAGCTGGGGCGAGGCGAACAAAAAATACATAAGACGGTTTGAAGACTGTGCCCGCTCCTGCGGAATACCTACTGTAAAGCTGCACACGGGTCAGCGGTTCTTCGTGCGCAACCTGCGCTTTGACGTGCTCTGCACTCAGGAGGATGTCTGGCCAAAGAGCCTCGAAAACTTCAACAACACCTCGTGCGCGCTCGCGCTCGAAGCGGACGGGACGAGAATAATCTTCCCCGGCGACGCCGCCGATGTCGAGAGCGACATAATGACGGCGCGCTACACCGCAAAAACGCTCGGCTGCGATATCATGCAGCAGTCCCACCACGGACACAGCGGCACATCGCCCGAGTTCTATCAAATGGCAAACGCCAGGACCGTGATGTTCCCGATAACAAAGATAAAGTTCGACGAGGAATATCCGAAACAGGAGGCGAACAGAGTCGCCTGCTCGATAGCCGAGGAATATTTCATCGCCTCGGACGGAACGGTCGAATTTCCCCTGCCCTACAAAGTCGGCAGCGCAAAAGTTTATCCCGACGAGACATTTGAAAACTTCGCGGCGATAAAAATGCTCTGGGGCTATGACTACCCCGACGAATACAAGAAGCAGCTATTTGAAGAATTTCTCAGGCGCGGCGGTCTGCCCGCTCTCAACGAGATAGAAGCGTAATATATAAAAAAGATCCGCACCCGAAAAAGGTACGGATCTTTGATTTTTATCAGTAGCCTATCGCGACTGCACCGAGCATCGCAAGCGCGGCGAGACCGAACTCCATAACAAACAGCTTCCACGACCAACGCAGATATTTGCCGTAAGATATGCCAACCATGCCGATGGCGATGACCATTATTCCGCTCGTGGGATAGAGAATATTGCAGAAGCCGTCGCCCATTGTGAACGCGAGGACTATCGACTGCCTTGTCAGCCCGAGCAGATCGGCGAGCGGCAGGACTATCGGCATTATCAAAAACGCCTTTGCGGTGCCGGAGCCGACGATAAATTCGAGCGCGACGACGAAGAAGAATATCGCGAACAGCGCGCCCGTTTTGGACATCGACGAAGTGAGATTATACACATGATAGAGTATCGTGTGGATTATGTTGCCCTCCTGCAGGACGTAGGTTATCGAGAGGATAGCCCAGATCATCGGCAGGCAGGGAGCTATAGTCTTGACTCCTTCGAGGAAGCCGCCGCCGAGTGCCTTGCCGCGTATACCCGCGATATATCCCGCCGCGATTCCGCCGACGGTGAAGAGAATAGCCATGCCGACGAGCGGAAGATTGTTTATCAGCTCTTTTACCGAGTCGCTTATCGCATCGACCTTTTGGAGCGCGAACGACACCGCAACTATAAGCAATACGCCGCCGACGAATGTCTTTGTCGCCTTTTTGAGCGCGGGGTTGTTGAGCGCCTCGTCATCCACTTCCGCTCCGAAGCGCACGCGCAGCTCCTTGTCGCTCTCATAGCAAAGGGACTTCTCGGGATTCTTCTCTATCTTCTTGGCGTAAACTATTAAAAACAGCACGAGCGACACATAGACGCAGACGAAGAACAGGAGTCTGTATGCAAGGCCCGAGAACAGCGGCAGATCCGCCATCGTCTGAAGGATGCCGACATTGAACGGGTTGAACGTCGCGGCGGTATAGCCGAAGGCTATCGACACCATGCTGATGCCGAGACCGACGAACGAGTCTCAGCCGAGGGCCAGCGATATCGCGACCGCGAGCGGTACGAGCGTCAGCGACTCTTCGAGCACGCCGACTACCGACGACATCATCATGCACACGAAAACTATGACTGCTAACAGAAGATACTTTTTCTTCTCAAACTTTCTGACGACCGAGGACATGATATATTTGAGCACGCCCGCGAGCAGCATAATGACCAGCAGAAGTGCCGTTATGCCGAACACGGTCTTTTTGTCGATCTGGATTCCGGTGCCCTTCTTTTCCGTCTGCACGGCGGATTCGGCGGGCGCCGTCTTTTGCTTTTTCATTTTTCGTTCCCCCTGTCTGACTGTTGGGAGCTTTCGTCCGGGTATAGTGGCATTATACTCCAGTAATGCATATTTATCAAGTATATTTGAATATTTATGCAAACGAATCTTTTTCGCTTCCACTGTGTTTTTTTGTAACTTCTTCCAAATAAATCAAAAGCTATTTTTTGTTTTATTCTTGTATTCCCCGCCGGTTTCTGATAACATTTAGCATGGAAACAAAAACCAATTCCGGAGGATATACAATGATAAGCTTTGACAGCAAAAACAAAACCTTCAAGCTTGACACGCCGAACACGAGCTATGTTATCGGAGTCGTCGACTTCGACCAGCTCGTCAACCTCTATTACGGCGACAAAATAGCGGACACCGAGGGACTTGAGGCGCGCTCATTCCGCCCGCGCTGTGCGTCGTTCAGCCCGCTGACGAGCGAATACAACACCGACGCGCACGACTTTTCGCCCGACTGCGCGCCGATGGAATACGGCTGCAACGGCTGCGGCGATTTCAGAACGAGTGCGCTCTCGATAAGAAACGTCGACGGCAACACCGTCACCGATATGCGCTACGAGGGATACAGAATATATGCGGGCAAACCGTCCATCGATCCCCTGCCGGCGGTCTATCTCAACAGCGAAAGCGAGGCGGACACGCTCGAAATAGACATGGCGGACAAAGTGACCGGCATGCGCGTCACGCTCATATACACGGCTTTCAACTCTCTCGATGTTATCATACGCAGCGCAAGAATCGAGAATGCGTCACAGAGACCCGCGGACATTGACCGCGCGATGAGCATGTGCGTCGACCTGCCGGGCATGGACTACGATCTCATAACCCTCTACGGCAGGCACTGCAAAGAGCGTTCCGAGGAGCGCCGCCCGCTCGCCCACGGACTTCAGGGCATAGCGAGCAAGCGCGGAGTTTCGAGCCACTGCCAGAACCCGTTTGCGGCTCTCGTCTCGAAAAACGCCGACGAGAACAGCGGCGAGGCATACGGCTTCAATCTCGTTTACAGCGGCAACTTCGAGTTTTGCACCGAGTGCGACTATTCGGGTACTTCGCGCATACTCATGGGCATAAATCCGACAGATTTCACATGGCATCTTGAGCCGGGCGAGAGCTTCCAGACTCCCGAGGCGGTCATGGTACACACGAGCAAGGGCATCGGCGAGATGAGCAGGATATACCACAAGCTCTATAACTTCAATCTCGTCCCCGGAAAATACAGAACGGAGAAGCGTCCTCTGCTGATAAACAGCTGGGAGGCGGCGTTCTTCGATTTTGATACGGACAAGCTCGTCTCGTTCGCGGAGCGCGCAAAGGAATTTGGCATGGATATGCTCGTCATGGACGACGGCTGGTTCGGCAAGCGCAACAACGACCAGAACTCGCTGGGCGACTGGTTCGTAAATGAAGACAAGCTCAAGGGAGGACTTGGCGAGCTTATACGCAGAATAAATGACCTCGGGCTTCAATTTGGCATATGGTACGAGCCGGAGATGATCTCCCCCGACTCCGACCTCTTCCGCGCCCACCCCGACTGGTGCGTCCATGTTCCGAACCGCAAGCCCTGCATAGGCAGGCATCAGTATGTTCTCGATATGTCCAGAAAAGATGTGCGCGACAACATTTTCGACCAGATGTACTCCGTGCTCTCGAAATATAAAATAGACTATATCAAATGGGATTTTAACCGCAATATTTCCGACGCGGGCTCGGCTCTGCTCCCCGCAGACAGGCAGGGCGAGTTCTTCCACCGCTTCATTCTCGGTACATACGAGCTCATGGGCAGGATACGCGACGCGTTCCCCGATATGCTCTTTGAAAACTGCTCGGGCGGCGGCGGACGCTTTGACCCCGCGATGCTCGCATATTCTCAGCAGATCTGGGCGAGCGACAACACCGACCCCATCGAGCGGCTGACGATTCAGTTCGGCACCTCGATGTGCTACCCAGCATCTTCAATGGGCGCGCATGTCTCCGCCTGCGACAGGACGGATTACAGCGTCAAGGGCGATGTCGCACTCTGGGGCACGTTCGGCTACGAGCTCGACCCGAATGAGCTGAGCGCAGAGGAGCGCGGGCAGGTAAAAAAGCAGGTTGACGAATACCACAAATACTATGACCTCATTCACTCGGGCGACCTCTATCGGCTCAAGAGCCCCTACGAGGACGGATATCGCTGCGCGTGGAGCTTTGTCGCCGAGGACAAGAGCGAGGCTCTTGCAACGGTAGTTACGATGCGCGCGCCCGAAGTGCCGTTCTTCATTCTCAAGTTCAAGGGTCTCGACCCCGACAAGCATTATCTCTGCGACTTCGACGGCAGAGTTTATTCCGGCTCGAACCTCATGAACGCAGGACTCAATCTGACCCGCCCGACAGAAAGAACATATTCAAGTCTTAAAATATATCTTAAAGTACAATGAATGAAAAAGATAAAATAAACGGCGCAAACTGGATGAGCTCTCTTTGCTCCGACCTGCCGATAACCGCCGTCAACATGCCCGGCACGCACGACAGCGCGACAAAATATGTCCGCTTTAAGCCGATATGCAACACGCAGAACTTAACAATAGAAGAGCAGCTGCAAATCGGCGTGCGGTATCTCGACATGCGCTTTGAGCTAAAAGACGGCAGAAAGCTCGTCGCCGTTCACAGCATCGCGGACTGCAAAAAAGAACGCGGCTTAAAAGCCGCCGACCTCACCGCCGCAGATACTGTAAATATGTGCGAAAGTTTTCTCAAAGAGAACCCCGGCGAGACAATTCTGTTTCAGCTCAAGGAGGACGACGGCGACGCGGGCATCGCGTTGTTCGGCGAGTTTTATGCGCAGTGCATCAGGGGCAGAGAAGAGCTTTGGTATCTCGAAAACCGCATACCCGCTCTCGGCGAAGTGCGCGGGAAGATAGTGCTGCTGCGCGTGGTAGACGTTGACGCTTCGCACTTCGACGACAAGACCTGCGGAATCGATTTCAGCGCGTACCCGTATATCGGCAGCAGGGATATCCGCGATTTTCGCCGCCGCGATATAAAAAAGCTTTCGGACGGCGAGACATACGCACAGATGTATGTCCAGGATTCATACAAGCTCGGCGGAATCAAAAAATGGAAAGCCGTTACAGCTTTTCTTGAATCCGACCTTGACCCGAGGAATTTCAATATTTGCCTGACGAGCTGCACGGGATTCATAACCCCGAAAGCCGGTTCGGCGTTCATCAACCGCCGACTCAAAGAATATAAATTTATATCTGGCAGGCACTACGGCATCGTCGCCGCAGACCACATATCCCCGGATATCTGCCGCGCCGTCTTTATGAGCAATTACGGCGCAGAGCAGGCGTAAAGTGCAACTATCTTTAGCTTTATGCGAATAGTTTTTACTTTTAAAGTTCAATATTGACACTTCTCGTCATACCGCGGCAAAAGCTTGTGTTTTTTGCCGCGGTATTTTTGACACATTTTTTATATGCGAAAATATAAAATAATAATTGTGTCAAAACAGCCCGTACATAAATATTTGCGGCGCAATATCGAAAAAGAGAAGTGAAAAAAACATGGAGCGTTCAAAAGCCAAGGCGGACAAGTTCAGATTCATAGACGAAGAAAAGCGGGAGAAAGTTATTCTCTCGCTCAAATGTATATTTTCATGCGCAGTCGGGCTGCTGCTCGCGCGCGCGAAGATTTTCGGCAGCCTCTCGCCGCTCGGGCTCGCGTTTTCCGCTGCCGCCGGGTCATATGCGCTCGCGGCATCGGTCGGCGCGCTCGTCGGCTATCTGCTGTCCTTCTCGGGGACGGCGGGGATAAGATACATGGCGTGCGTCGCGGGAATCGCGCTGATAAACTTTTCCGTCAGTCGCCTGCGCGGAGAAAACAGCGCGCGAAAAGTCGCGCCGATTGCCTCGGCGCTCTGTTGCGCTTCAACCGGCATAGCGGTTCTGCTCGTCGAGGGCTTTTCGCTAAACGGTATTGTGTCTTTTCTCGCCGACTGCGTTCTCGCGGGCGGGATGACATATTTTTTCTCGCGTTCGCCCGTGCTTATTGATAAAAGAAAAGAGACTCGGCGGCTCGGCAGGCGCGACATTATATGCGCCGCCATCTCCTGCTGTGCTGCACTCGCAGCGCTCGCGGAGTTTGATATCATGAACTTTCGCCCCGCCGGGACCGCGGCGGCGTTTATCGTCATGCTCCTGTGCTTCACTCTGCGCGAAGCGGGCGGCGCGTTCGGCGGCATATGCTCCGGAATAGCGCTCGCGGCGGCGTGCGGCGATCCCGCTCTCGGCGCTGTGTATTCGGCGGCGGGGCTCTGCGCCGGGCTGTTCTATCAGTTCGGTCAGCTTGGGATATCCGCGGCGTTTATCTGCATCTGTGGGATAAGCGCGGTTATCTCGCCGAACCCACAGACGATAGCCGCGATAGCGGAGAGCGCGGCGGCGGCGCTGATATTCGTCCTCATTCCGCGCTCGAAGCTCGAAAAGCTGCGCGACAGCTTCAGCCCCGCGCAGGAATATGCGCCGAGCGGCGAACGCGGTGAGCTGTGCAGGCGGCTCGGCGACGCGGAGAGCGCGCTCGAGGGCGTAGGTCAATGTATTGAACGGGTAGGCAAGAAGATAGACTCGGCGCGCCCCGACGAGCCGGAGATAATAACCGCGCGGGTAAAGCAGAGCGTCTGCGCCGCGTGCGGAAAGTGCGCCGGCAAAAATGAAAAACTTCGCGAACGGACTTTTTCGGACGCCGTGAAGATACTCCGCGAAGAAAATCACATAACATCAGCAGAACTCGGCACAGAGTTTTGCGCCGAGTGCCCGAAAGCTTCGGCGGTCGCAGAAAATTTCAACCGCGTTTTTGCAAGCAGTGTGGCATCGGCATGCGCGGCGCAGAAGACTAACCAACTTCGCCGCGCAGTCGCGGACAGCTTCGGCGCGATGGCGGATATCCTCGGCGAGATAGGCGCAGAGACGGCAAAGAGCGATATGTTTCTCCCCTCTCAGACCTCTGCCGCCTCTGATACGCTCGGCGGACTCGGAATGAATGTCCTCTCCGCGTGCTGCAAGCGAGACGGCTCGGGGCATATAATACTCACGGCAAAAATCACCGAGCTGCCGGAGAACGCTGTTTTGCGCGAGACGACGAACGCGCTGTCAAAAGAACTCGGCGCGGCTTTGGCACTCCCCGCGATACGCGATATTGAGAATGGAGTCGAGCTGACATTCAGCGAGAAGCCACGATTTTGCTTCGAGATAGGCTCGGATCAGCGACCGGGTTCGGACGACGGCGACTGCGGCGACTGCTACGACTGCGTGGGACTCGAGGACGGGCGGAATGTGATAATTTTAAGCGACGGCATGGGGACGGGCAGGCGCGCCGCGGTCGATTCTGCTATGGCGACCGACCTTTTCGCGTCGCTCATCTGCTCCGGGCTATCCTGCGAAGCGGCACTCAGAACGGTCAATACCGCGCTCATCGCCAAGAGCGAGGACGAGAGCCTTGCGACCCTCGACATAGCGTCGCTCGACCCGTATTCGGGCGAGATAAGCTTCTTCAAGGCCGGCGCGGCGCCCTGCTTCATAAAGCGCTCCGGGCGCACCGCGATACTTGAGCTGCCGTCGCTCCCGGCGGGCATACTCAGCCGCATAGGGTTTTCAAAGGCGGGCGCAGAGCTTCGCGAGGGCGACACCGTTGTCATAATATCCGACGGAGTGGCGGTGGGAGG
>ENA-OPJW01000255-OPJW01000255.1-human-gut-metagenome-genome-assembly--contig:-NODE-255-length-13042-cov-1.854162_pt1 | contig 13042 bp, 6 predicted proteins | sample MGYA00241776_ERZ501677 | MGnify/ENA primary metagenome ERZ501677 (study PRJEB25962, sample SAMEA2042298) | human gut metagenome | biome: human gut; feature: human-associated habitat; material: faeces...
AACCTACAACAGATTGGAACACAAAGATGTCACGCTGAATGGCAAGTTGTGGACGAGCAGACAAATCAGCTTCAAACAATTTGTCACGTTCTTGAAGGGTAATATAAATAGGAGTTCCATAAAGACATTCTTCCAAAGGAAACTTGTCAAACGGGCGATTGGTGGTTTTGCCTTGATTGTAGCACCATATAAAAAAGGTACGTATGCGAGAGAAACTGTCTATAAGAGTATTCTTCCCTCTCGGTTGAGGAGTCCGTTTCTCGGGAATGGTCTCGTATATATCGGGATATTCTTCTGCATACATATATTCGTTCTCCATAAAATCCCACATATCGGCAAGCGTCTCTTTGGTGGTAGTATGAATATCAAGGGTAAAATGTTTCATCCCACGCCTTGTTTTTCTGACAAACAATTCATAGCGCATGAGAGCCCTTTTTACTACACGGAAGTTTTTCTTCCGTACCTCCGAAAGATTGTGTTTCTCCAAAAACTCATCGAAAAGTTCGGCAAAAGTAGGTGGATTCTCTATTGCCAACTCTTCTTCTGTCTTGTACTTTTCGGGATGATGGAATTTGTCTATGACTTCCCCGAGCCATTCACTTCCTGCATCCTCTTTGTATTCTTTCTCAATCATTCGGGTCAAAGCCTGTACTTTATGGTTCAAGTCCATCTTCTCGTTTTCCGGCACCAGAGCTACACGGTCTTTATAACCCTGTCGCTCAACACTCCAATGGTTCGGGCTGATAACAAGCTCGCTTGCTGCCTTGATGTCCTTTTTCCCATCACGCAAACGAAAATAGATAGTAGCCTTAGTATCTACATCGTTCTTTTTGGCAACTTTCCGTATAAATGCAGTCACTTTCATAATCTCCGATTTAATTTCTGGATTGAACACTGCAAAGTTAACGAATTGTTCCCAAATTGTTCCCAACTATCCCGAAATAATTTCAATCTCATTAAATTTAATCCGATTCAATGCCATTTATAAATCGTTTATATATAAGTAAATACACGGAATTTTGTTGTGAATAGAATTTGTTCCCGTCTATTGATATTTAATATTTCAAATGCGGGTCTGGGTACGAAATAAAGAAGCGGGGAAAGTTTTAATGCTTTTCCCGCTTTCTTTTTATACTTATCTTTTATGCCCTTTGCTCATGGGAACAGATATCTGGCAAGAGATAGAAGTACTGAATCAAGAATTTGTGAGGCTTGGTATCAGTCAGTCGGTAGACTATGAAAAGTACTACCTCTATTCGCTTATTACCCATTCTACTGCTATTGAGGGCTCTACACTTACCGAATTGGATACCCAGTTGCTTTTTGATGAGGGGGTAACAGCCAAAGGAAAGCCGTTGGTCTATCATCTGATGAATGAGGATTTGAAGAAGGCATACGAACTCGCCAAAGAAGAAAGTGCACAAAATACGGAAATTACGCCTGTTTTCTTACAAAAATTGAATGCTGCTCTAATGCGTACTACTGGGAGTGTATATAATGTAATGGGCGGTTCTTTTGATTCCTCTAAAGGTGAATTTCGTTTGTGCGGCGTTACTGCTGGGGTGGGCGGGTGTTCTTATATGAGCTATCCTAAAGTTCCCGCTAAAGTAGAAGAACTTTGTTCTATATTGAGAGAAAAGCAAAAGAATATGGAAACATTTCGGGAACGATATGAATTGAGTTTCAATGCTCATCTCAATTTGGTAACCGTTCATCCGTGGGTAGATGGCAATGGGAGAACGGCTCGTTTGTTGATGAACTATATCCAGTTCTGCCATCATCTTTTTCCGACGAAAATCTTTAAAGAAGATAGGGGCGACTATATTCTTTCTTTGCGGCAGTCGCAAGAAGATGAGAACAGTCAGCCTTTCTTGGACTTTATGGCAGCGCAGCTGAAAAAATCATTTGCGTCAGAGATTGAGAAATACAATACTGGACGTAAAAAAGGTTTTAATCTCATGTTTTGAAAAGCGACGATTCCTTCCTGATAAGCTCATATAGGCATTAGCTGATTGTGCTGTATCATCCTTTTGTATTGGGTTATTCTCAAAATATTCTCTTCTCGGCATTAAATACAAAATAATGGGTGTAAAATGCAAATTTATTTCGTAGATACTGTTTTCGCATTTATTTTTTTCTAAATTTGCAGTAGCTGGAATCTTATCTAACTATTTAATTATTAAATGTTTGCCAATTATGACAAAACATGTTCCTCTTTTTTTACCTCTCGGAAGTATTCGGTTACTGACGATATTCTTCTCTTTTTGTATAATCTTTGTTCATCCGGCATTGGCTGACAAAATGGCTGAAAGCCCCGAACTTTTCGATACTGCTTTCACCTTGCAGGAAAGGCTTGATATTCCCGACGGGTTTGTTCAAAGAGAGATGGTCTATATTTCCATTCTTTTAGGTACATTGGTGCTGTGCCTCTTCTTTTTCTTCATGCAGAGGCGGATGAAGAAATTGAGGGAAAGGGACCGGGAGAGGTATCTGCAACTGTTGGAAGGCATTCTTGATAATCTTCCCATTGCGGCAAAAGTGAAGGATGTGAATGATGGGATGCGCTATACTTTTTGGAATAAAAAGGCAGAGGAACTCTTTGAATGTTCGGCCAGAGAGGCTATAGGCAAGACGGATTTTGAAACAATGCCAGAGGCTGCGGCTTTAATTAGGAAGGAGGATGAAGAGTTGGTCAAGACGGGGATTCCACAAGAAGGTATACGACGTTTTTTTACCAAGAAGAACGAGGAGCGGTTTACCTTCCAGAACAATAATTTTATAAAGCTTTCTGATGGTCGCAAGTGGATTGTTTATACTGCTTGGGACATTACTGATTTGAAAATCATGGAGCGCAAGCTACGTCTGGCCAAAGAGGAGGCTGAGGAGTCCAACCGGATAAAATCGGCTTTCCTGGCCAATATGAGTCATGAGATACGTACTCCGCTCAATGCAATAGTTGGTTTTTCGAGTATTTTGGCCACGGAAGTGTCTGAGGAAGAACGGGTGGAGTATCTCGATATTATAGAGCGGAATAATGAACTGCTGTTGCAGCTCATCAATGACATTCTGGATTTGTCGAAGATAGAAGCCGGTACATTGGAGTATGTCTATGCTAACGTGGATATCAATAAAATGGTGTCCGAGATAGAGCAGGCTACAAGTATCAGGCTGACCAATAAAGACGTGCGTCTGGTCACGGTTACGCCATTGCCCGGTTTGCTGCTGTATACCGATCAGCGCAGAATTACTCAGGTATTCAATAACTTCATCAGTAATGCGCTGAAGTTTACTGCTGCCGGTAGCATTACCATTGGTTACGGAATGCCCGAAAATAGCTATATCCGTTTTTATGTCACCGATACCGGGACGGGGATATCATCTGAGAATGCGCAGGGGATTTTTAACCGCTTTGTGAAGCTGGATTCCTTTAAGCAAGGTACCGGACTGGGACTGGCCATTTCGCAAAACATTGTGAAGGAACTGAAAGGAGAGATAGGGGTGGAGTCACAGTTGAGCAAGGGCTCCACTTTCTGGTTCACGTTGCCTTTTTATAAGATGGACGCGCACCGTTCTATCTTTCCTTGATGCTGCAAGCTCAATCCAATGAAGGGACATCGATTGTCTGGCTTTCCTCGTTCCAGTTGTCAAGGGTGAATTCTCCGGATGATTCTTCGGAAAAGATGTCTCCCAGAGTGAGGGTCAGGGTCAGTTTGGAGTTTGCTTCCAAAGGTCCGTTCAATGTTTGCTTGAAACTTTTCACGTTTCCATTTTTCAGTATGATGCTCATCTGGAATTCCGGTTTCCCGAAAGAAGGGAAGAGCATGACGGTGGCGTTGCTCATTTGTGTACCGTCGACGGAACGGACCAGAGGGAAGGCTACTGTGCGTGGGCTTCCTTGAGGAGCGGCGGTGTAGAAATTCAGTTCTCCAGCAATATTGGTGATGCGCACCACCATGCTGTCGATGCTCGCACTGAGGATGCCGTTGTTCTTGTCCTTGATGATTACTTTCAGCCCGGTCACTACCCGTTTGAGGGATGCTTTCAGGTCCTCACTTCCAATGTTGGCAGGCTGGACGGCGTGTACCAGGTCGAATACCGGATAATAGGTTGTGTCCGCTTCCATTTTGAATAGGGAGAAGTGTTGCCGGGACATGTCTTCGCCTAAGATGTAGACCGGGTCCCTCATGAGAGGATGTGCATAAATCGGCTCCTCGTATTTAGGGGTTCCCCAATAAATCATGTTATAGAGACCTGCGGGTAAGGATAACTCTCGATTGACGCCATCGTTATAGAAAGCTCCGTCTTTAACTTGGTAGTAACCGTAAAAAGGTGTCAGCTTCCGGTTTATGTAGTTTCCATAATAAATAGAGGTGCCCGCCTTGCAGGGCATGATGGTCAGTATGCCGGTCAGCGGGCTTTGTCCGCTTTCTGTGGACACGTCCATCAAAAGTCGTGGTGATACCAACTCACTGCTTTTTTCTATCTGGGGCAGATTGTCATCGGCGCAGCTTGCCACGATTGCGGCAAGTACTGCAAATACTACTAATTTTTTCATTATCTGTTAAGCTTTAGGTTGTTCTTCCTTGAGAACGTTTTTAGAAAGAAATGGTTCTTTGTACTCCGGAGAAAGTATATTGGGGATGGAAAAGTGAGGTGAAACCAATCCCGGCATTGAGGGGAATGGAAAGAATAACCCCTCTTCAAAAGGCTTAGAGAAGGGATGGAAAACAAATTATACCTTTTTTAGTAACATTTTAGAAGCCTTGATTAACGAAACCATATACTCTTCATAACAATTTCTCGACACTCTTTTTCTTGTTCCTTCATACATTTGCAACCGGGTTCTTTAGTGTCAATTAAAGAACGCAGTGAATTTTTGATATTAACCATTAAATAATGTACGATGAGAAAAACATTCTTGGAAAAGTGCATAAATCTGCATTTATGCCGTGTTGCATTGGTACTCTTGTTTTTTGTACTTGCAATTAGTAGCCTTCAGGCTAATCCTTCTCAAAACAGACCTATCACGGGAGTTGTGACGTCCGCTACGGACAGTGAACCATTGATTGGTGTCAGTGTTCAGGTGAAAGAGACTGCTACTGGTGGTATTACCGATATTGACGGTAAATATTCTGTTGCAGCCCAAGAGGGACAGACGCTGATATTCTCTTATATCGGCTACAAATCTCAGGAAATTAAAGTAGGTGCTTCTGCGGTTATCAACGTAATTTTGAAAGAAGATACAGAGATGCTGGATGAAGTGGTGGTGGTAGGTTATGGTGTCCAGAAGAAGAAACTGGTAACCGGTGCTACGGTTCAAGTGAAAGGTGACAACATCGCCAAACTGAACACGAACAATCCGTTGCAGGCCATGCAAGGACAGACGCCTGGTGTGAATATAGCTTCTACTTCTGGTCAGCCTGGTGCTGATATGAAAGTAACTATTCGTGGTCTGGGTACTGTAGGTAACTCTCAGCCTTTATACCTTATTGATGGTGTAGGTGGTGATATCTCTACCTTGAACCCTGCCGATATTGAAAGTATCGACGTGTTGAAAGATGCGGCTTCTGCTGCTATCTATGGGGCACAAGCTGCCAATGGTGTAGTACTGATTACTACGAAACAAGGAAAAGAGGGTAAAGCCCAAATTTCTTTTGATGCTTATTATGGTATACAGAATGTTCCTCGTACTGCAAATATGTTGAATGCAGAACAGTATATGGTTATTATGAATGAACAAGCTGTAAATAGTGGAAATGCGCCTTATGATTGGAGTCAAATCAAATCAATTTACGATGCAAATGGCAATGTTTATGACTCAAACTGGGTAGATGCCATGTTTAAGGATAATGCTACCACTGAAAGTTATTCATTGGGCGTTACGGGTGGTTCGGCTACTTCTACCTATGCGCTTTCTTTGGGTTATCTGAATCAGGAAGGTATTGTTGGTGGTTCGGATGTTTCTAACTATACACGCTATAATTTTCGTATTAACAGTGAACATAAATTGTTCAAAGATTTTTTAACAGTAGGTGAGCAAGTAAGCTTTGTATATAAGAAAAACAATGGTGTTGGCGTTGGAAATCAATATAACAATACATTGAGAGGAGCTTTCGGTACGTCTCCTATTACCCCTATTTATAGCGACAATAATAATTATGATTCTCCGTATAATGACACAACCAATAGTGATTGGTATAAGGGGGATGGTAATCCTTACGGTGCTATGATGACCAATACCAATAATGAAAACAAAAATGCCACATTCAGCGGCAATGTTTATGCTGAGTTGCGTCCCATTAAAAACTTGAAGATACGTACGACCTTTGGAGCGGTTTATGGCTCAAGCGAATACCGTAGTTTTAAGCCGCTTTACCGTTTCAGTATATACGATTATAATGAAATCCGTACCAGTGTATCTCAGAACATGAACCATAGTTTGGGTATGACGTGGACTAATACGGCAACTTATGATTGGAAAATTAAGGAACATGCGTTTAATGCTTTGATTGGTATGGAAGCCTATCGTTACGAAGGTACTTATCTTAGTGGGGGAAATGGTGCTTTGAAAGAAGGGTTCGATGATTGGGAACATGCTTACGTAAGTAACGGAACTGCTTCTTCTTCTACAGATGGTTTGAGTGCGTCGGGTAACCCACATGACGAGGGGCGTAGTGTCTCTTATTTTGCCCGTTTAGGTTGGAACTGGAAAGAAACCTATATGATTAATGCTACTTTGCGTTCTGATGGTTCTTCTAAATTTGCTAGTGGAAACCGTTTTGGATATTTCCCTTCCGTATCTGCGGGTTGGACCATTTCAAATGAAAAGTTCATGGAAAGTACGCAAGGTTGGCTTGATTTCTTGAAAATTCGTGCAAGTTGGGGGCAAGTAGGTAATCAGAATATCAAGAATTATCAATATTTGGCTCCGATTAAGAATACCAATACTCATTATTTGTTTGGTAGTGGTTTCAGTGATGCAGGTGCTGCCGCTCAGTTGGCCACAAATTGGGGCGCTTTTCCGAGTCGACTTTCCAACCCAAACCTGACATGGGAAACTTCTGAACAGACTAATATCGGTTTGGATGCCCGTTTCTTGGATAGTCGTTTGGGCTTCAATTTTGATTTTTATATCAAGAATACAAAAGACTGGTTAGTTGAGGCTCCGATTCTGGCTACAGCGGGTGCAGGAGCTCCCTATATTAATGGTGGTAGTGTGAAAAATACTGGTGTGGAATTGGCTTTGACTTGGGATGACACGTTAGGTAAGGACTTTAAATATAACATCTCACTGAACGGTTCCTACAACAAGAATGAGGTAGGTAACATTCCTACCAGCGATGGTATCATCCATGGTGCAGGCAATGAGTTGTACAACAATGCCAGCGAATTCTACCGTGCAGAAAATGGCCAACCTATCGGTTATTTCTGGGGCTATAAAACTGCCGGTATCTTTCAAAATACACAGGAAATAGATGAATGGCGTGCCGCAGGCAACGGTATCCTGCAGTCTAATGTACAGCCGGGCGATGTGCGCTTTGTGGACCGAAACCATGACGGTCAAATCAACGACAAAGATAAGGTGAACTTAGGCAACGGTACTCCTGATTTCACGTTGGGTTTGAACTTGGGCTTCGTTTACAAAGGCTTCGATTTCTCCATCGTGGCAAACGGCGCCTTTGGCCAGCAGATTGTGCAGTCTTACCGTAACCACACCCGTCCTACACCAAACTACACCACAGCTATCCTTGACCGGTGGCACGGTGAAGGCACCAGTAACCGGATTCCGCGCGTTACAGATAGCAACATCAACTATCAGTTCTCTGACCTATTTATACAAAATGGTGACTACCTGCGCCTAAGTACCCTTACGTTGGGTTATGATTTCGCCAAATTATTCAAGGGCAAAGCAGTCAGCCAAGCTCGCCTATACTTTCAAGTACAAAACCTATTCACCATTACCGGGTACGACGGTATGGATCCAGAAATCGGTTTCGGTTCTTCCAACAATTCTTGGGTATCGGGCCTAGATTATGGTTATTATCCGCGCCCCCGTACTGTTCTTGTAGGTGTAAATCTTAAATTCTAATTTATAAAAATACGTATGAATATGAAAAATATTAGGTCTAACATAATTGCAGCAGGCATTTTATGCCTGAGTTTGGGAATGACTTCTTGCACTAAGGGCTTCTTGGATGTGGAATCAAAGACCGAATCTACGACAGGAAATTTTTATAAAACAGAGCAAGATGCCTATCGTGCCTTGTTGGGCTGCTACGATGGTTATAGACGTGCAACATGTGGTAGCGCTGTCAATTTCTTGGTTAGCGCCGAAGTAATGGGGTATGAATGTTTCGGCGGTTCCGGTGCTTCCGATGGTAACGGTATGCGTGTGACCGATCGCTTTGACCTCTCAGAAATGCCTTCTTCTACAGGTTCCAGTTGGTCTGGTTATTATGCAGGCATTTATCGTTGCAACGAGTTAATCACACGCGAAAATAGCATTCAATGGAACGAAACGGGTAGCATGCATACTCAGTATATGGCCGAGTGCCATGCCATCCGTGCCTTCTTATATTTCGATGTGGTACGTCAGTTTGGTAACATTCCTTTGCTTACCAAACCTACTGATGAAAATATACCGCAGGCAGATCCCGCTGACGTGTATAAGCTGATTTTCGATGACCTGAAGTTTGCCATCGAAAATATTCCGGCAAACGCTTATCCCAAAGCTGAATCGGAAACAAACGATGGCAAGATTACCAAATATGCTTGCGAGGCCATCTTGGCACGTGCTTATTTGTACTACACCGGTTATTATGGTCAAGAGCCTGAAGGCGTGACCAAGGCTGATGCGTTAGCCGCTGTGGAAGACATTATTTCTTCAGGTCAATACGCTTTGATACCCGAATACCGGCGTTTGTGGCCTGCCGCTTGTGCCCAAAAAGCAGAAGTAGGTGATATGACTACCCTATATGGCGATTATGCCGGTGATGGTAATAACGAGACAGTATTAACCGTAAAATGTACAGCCAGTGTTAACTGGTCTGGTTTGGACGGTAACCGTTGGCAAGTAAACATTGCTTTGCGTACCTCAACAGGTGTGGCTCCTTATGCACAAGGTTGGGGATATGCTACAGTAAATCCTAAATTCGTTGAGGAATATGAGGATGGCGATACTCGGCGTACAGCTTCTGTGATTGATATAAAAGGCGAGGGATTGGAAGACAATCAGTTGGTTCAAACTTGTATTGTCCAATCGCAGGAATACACCGGTTACTATATCAAGAAGTATGCTCCATTGGCCTTTGCCGATGGTACACATGCTGGTATGGAAAACGGTACGGGTAACTTGATGATTTCAAACCACCAGGATTATGTTCAAGTTCGCTATGCCGACGTGTTACTAATGGCAGCTGAGTTGGGTAGCCCTAATGCGCAACAGTATTTCAACATGGTTCGCGAACGTGCCTTTAAGGATAAAGATGGCAACACCTCTCCGTTATACACCGAAAAACAAGCTACGAAAGAAAACATAATGCGCGAACGTCAGTTTGAATTTGCTTTCGAAGGCATTAACTATTACGACTTGCTACGCCAAGGCATAGACTATGCGGCTGCCCAATTAGCCAAACAAAACGGCGTTGAAGTGATGACAGCGGGTGCTCCTGCTACCATCTCGTTCAATCCTCAGAACTTTATAAACAAGGCAGGTTTGATGATGGTCAACACGAACCAGATTCTATTATCTGACGGTGTTTTGAAACAAAATCCTGGTTGGTGATAAGAGCCATATGCTTATAATATGAAATTTAATGAGAGTGTAAAAAAACAGGAATGCCGTTTGCGACTGGTTGTCATTTTGACACCTTCATCAAGACTATCCGTTTTTGTACATTTTTAAAGTGAGAAAACAAAATTTGCTACATATTAAGGTTTACAAACTCAATTTATGTAATCATGAAAATGAAATCTTTATTTGTTGTGTTGTGCCTCACGATGGCTTATCTATCGGTCGGAGCGCAGAAAATTTACAAATTTCAGAACACGAAACTATCGGACGAAAAGCGTATTGACGCCTTGCTGGAAGAACTTATGCTGGAGGAAAAAATTGCTTTACTCGGCAGCGACCTAGCGGTGCCCCGTTTGGGCATACTTTCTTGCCGCCACCACGAGGGCCTACATGGATTGGCCTTGGGTGGTCCTGCTGCTTGGGGAGGACGTAAGAAAGGCGAAGATGGAAAAATAATTCCTACTGATAGACCTACGACTATTTTCCCACAATCATATGGGCTGGGCGCTACGTGGGATGTGGACTTAGTGAAAAAAGTAGGTGAGCAGGCTTCCCTTGAAGCGCGCTACTACATGCAACGTCCTGAAGACAAGCGTACAGCCTTGGTAATGCGTGCTCCGAATGCCGACTTGGCACGCGATCCGCGCTGGGGACGCACGGAAGAAAGCTACGGAGAGGATGCCTTCCTTACTGCCAGACTGACAGTAGCCAATATCAAAGGCTTGCAAGGTGATAACCCACGCTATTGGCGTACTGCCGCCCTGATGAAACATTTCCTGGCCAACAGTAACGAAGATCGCAGAGACAGCACATCAAGCAACTTCGATATGCGCCTATTCTACGAATATTATGCTTATCCCTTCTACAAAGGCATTACCGAAGGCGAAAGCCATGCTTTTATGGCTGCCTATAACGGATGGAACGGCCCAGCCATGTGCGTACATCCTTGCTTGAAAGAAATTACTCGCGACAAATGGGGCAACAACGGCATTATCTGCACGGATGGCGGAGCACTGAAGCTGCTAGTCAATGCCCACCATGCCTATCCCACTATGGCCGAAGGAGCGGCTGCGGTGGTAAAGGCTACTACAGGACAATTCTTGGATGTTTATAAGCCCTATATTGAGGAAGCTTTAGAAAAGGGTTTACTGACTGAGAAAGACATTGACAAAGCTATTCGTGGCAACCTATACGTAGCCTTAAGGCTAGGATTGCTGGACGGAAAAGATTCTGCAGACCCTTATAAGAACATCGGTACCATCCCCAACGAAGTGCCTCCTTATGAACGTGAGGAAGCCAAACAATTAGCACGCGAGGTGACGGCCAAGTCGGTGGTGCTGCTGAAGAACAGTAAGAATCTTCTGCCCCTCAATGCCTCCAAGCTGAAGAAGATAGCCGTAATAGGCCCTTATGCCGATAAGATTGTGCAAGACTGGTATAGCGGCACACCGGCATATGAGATTACTATCTTAGAGGGCATTCGCAACGCCGTGAAAGATGGACAAACAGAAGTGATTTATGCTACCAACAATGCAATAGATGAAGCCGTAAATGCGGCCCGGGAGGCTGATGTAGCTGTGGTATGCGTAGGAAACCATCCGTATGGCACACGTCCTGACTGGTTCTTCTGCCCCGTGCCGAGCGACGGACGAGAAGCTGTGGATAGAAAGTCGCTGATGCTGCCCGATGAAGACTTGCTGAAGCAGGTGTACAAGGCCAATCCCAACACTATCTTGGTACTAGTTAGCAGCTTCCCATACACCATCAACTGGAGTCAAGAAAATCTGCCAGCCATTTTGCACATTACGCATTGCAGTCAAGAACAAGGCAACGGTTTGGCCGATGTCTTGTTTGGTAAGGTCAACCCCTCTGGACATACCACTCAAACATGGGTGAAGGACATTACCGACCTACCCGACATGATGGATTATGACATTCGTAACGGACGTACCTACATGTACTACAAGGATGATGTGCTTTATCCCTTCGGCTATGGCTTGAGTTATACTACATTCGACTACCAGCAAATCAAGTCTGTCAAGCAGGACAAGGATAAGGTTACCGTAACCGTGTTGGTAAAGAATTCGGGTAGCCGCGACGGTGAGGAAGTGGTACAGCTGTATGCCAGCTATCCGGAATCAAAGGTAGAACGCCCGATGAAGCAACTGAGGGCATTCAGTAAGGTGCCTATCGCAGCCGGTGATACAAAGGAAGTGGTGCTTGATATTCCCAAGGAGGATTTCGCTTATTGGGATGAAATTCAAGATAAGTTCGTTGTGGAACCCGGTAAGGTAAAACTACTTATCGGTGCCTCTTCAGCAGATATCCGTCTGGAAGGTGAAGTTACTTTATAGAACAGTTATTAGAGTTGAGTAAAAAGATTGTGATAGACAATGCAGAATCCGCACGCAGTCTGTCCTTTGCATAACTGTGTGTGGATTCTTTTCTATGCCTGCCTTTGAATATACAGACAACCTGAATGAAGAAACAGACAAGTATCAAGTGAACCATTGACAAAAACAACGAAGCTGGTGAAAAGCAGCTTTGCCGACAAATGTTCATCTTTGTAATAAAAAAATTCATTGCGTATGAAAACAGTTAAGTTGAAAATCAGGAAAGGCATCTCCCTGCTTTACGCGGGTATTTTCGTGTATACCTTTTCCGCTTGCTCTGCCGGAAGGACGGAGCAACAACCGAATAGTGTTTCGCAAGACGAACAACAGTTATATATAGGAGATTCCATTGCCGTAGCACAGACTCAGTATGGCAAAGTGCGCGGCTATCTATTAAGAGATATATACACCTTTTGTGGCATACCGTATGGGGCAAGCACGGCGGACGAAAACCGTTTCATGCCTCCCCGCGAACCCGAGCCTTGGGAGGGCATCCGTCCAGCGGTCTTTTGGGGCGATACGGCTCCGCAGATTACGACAGGCAAGTACCGCAACACATACACTACATTTACCGACCATTGGAATTACTATGGCGTCAGCGAGGACTGTCTGATGCTAAACATTTGGACGCCCGCCTTGGCCGACACGAAGAAACGCCCTGTGCTGGTATGGATTCATGGAGGCGGTTTTACAAATGGCAATAGCATTGAGCAAGACAGCTATCGGGGCGAGAATCTTAGCCGCTACGGAGACATTGTATTTGTTTCATTAAACCATCGACTGGGCCCTATCGGCTTCAGTGACTTTTCAGGGGTGGATGAGAAGAAGTTTGCCGAGTCGGGCAATGTTGGTATCC
>ENA-OPJW01000273-OPJW01000273.1-human-gut-metagenome-genome-assembly--contig:-NODE-273-length-12559-cov-1.860765_pt1 | contig 12559 bp, 10 predicted proteins | sample MGYA00241776_ERZ501677 | MGnify/ENA primary metagenome ERZ501677 (study PRJEB25962, sample SAMEA2042298) | human gut metagenome | biome: human gut; feature: human-associated habitat; material: faeces...
ATAATGAAAACTAAAAATATCATAAAAATAGCCTGTCAAGCGATATATTTCCGTGCGCAGGTATCCGGTATTCTTTTTCTTTGTAAATGAGCACAGATGAACAGTTTGCTCTTTTGACAATTGACGCCTCGCTATTCTTTGTATCATCTAGCTCTACAGCAACGGAATATGTATAGAACAGCTCAGGCTTTTTACGCGCGTCAAGTGATTTCTTTAATATACGGTATGTAAAGCCTGTCTTGGCATTGAGCTTAAGCATTTTTATTATTTTCTTTTTTAATGCCTCATCACTGTGTGTGACGGGGAGCTTTATCTGGTTAATTTTAATCATTTACTGCATTTCTCCTGCTATATATCCACTTGTCCATGCCCACTGCAGATTGTAGCCACCGCATATGCCGTCCACATCAAGCAGCTCGCCGCAAAAGTAAAGCCCCGTATGGATTTTGGACTCCAATGTACGTACATCTATTTCCTTTGTACATATGCCACCTGCACACACCTGTGCAAATTCGGCTCCTCTTGGCTTTTTTACCGAAACGGCTGTATGCTTTATTGAGCGGGTGAGACTTTTACAATCATCATTTGTCAACAGCCTTCCCTTTTTGTCAGGAGATACACCTGATTTGTGTATCAGCTCAAGAAGAAGCTTATTGTTTAAAAGTCCGTTAAGCATCTCATTTAACGAGCGGTTGTCTGTCGTTGTAATGCTTCTGTCCTTTATGTATCCATTAAGCTTATCATCACTAAAAGCCGGCAAAAAGTCAATTATCACCTTGACCCTTTGACCTTTATCGAGGGCTCTTGACATAAGACTTGAAATCTGAAAAACCGGGATGCCTGAGATGCCATAGTCAGCTAACTGCAGCTCCCCTGTATTTTGCTCTGTCATTTGACCGTCTATCACGGAAGCGACGGTAGCATCGCACCTGACGCCTGTGATTTTTTTGAAATTAAGACCATCACAGCTAAAGCCGCAAAGCGCGGGTAATGGCTTTTGGATATGATGTCCGAGAGCTTCTATCTGTCGAAACAGGCTTCCGTCACTTCCAAGCTTTGGGGAAGCCGTAAGGCCACACGCTATGATAAGCCTTTTGGACTTAAAGCTGCCCTTGTCTGTTTGGATGCAGTAACCGGTCCGGTCATCTGTCTTCTTATTAGTTGCCGGATTAGCAGCAGACTTTGTGTCTTTAGTCGTAATCCCTGTAGTCTTAATTTCTGTAATACTTATGCCTGTTTTCACATCCACATGAAGTCTCATAAGCTCCATGCGAAAGGCTGCCACAACAGATGCAGCCTGCCTTGAATTTGGATAAATGTAGCCTGCATTGTCATATGCAGGTATTCCAAGTTCTTTAAAAAAACGTATTGTGTCTGCATAATTAAATTGCGACAACCCGTTTTTAATCAGCGCTTTACTGCCGTGAAACTTATTTACAGACATATCAGTGTTTGTGAAATTACATCTGCCGTTTCCTGTTGCAAGTATTTTCTTTCCTATATCATCCTTGTGCTCTAAAAGTGCCACGCGTGCTCCCTTTGATGCAGCAGTTGCTGCCGCCATCAGCCCGGATGCACCGGCACCTATTATAATTACATCGTACATATTCTTTCCCCTAACTGATTTATTTTAACATTAACTCGAATAGCTTTCAAGAAAATCGTACAAATCAGTTTCGTTAAAAAAGTAGAGTCCGTTTGTAACCTTATTTTTTGCTTCATCTGGCAGCTCTTCAAAATACACGCCTGTGTCAAAGTATTTTTCACTTGCAGTGCCGTTGTATACAGACAGCATTCCGGAGTCATTTTTGATGCAGTATTTTGCATTCTTAGCCTCATTTGATGTCAGAAGGCTTTCTTTTTCATTTTTTTCTTCTTTATCATTTTCATTGCTTTGTGCAATTATCGCAGCCTTGTCTGCAGCTCTTTGCGTATTGATTTTTTCTATCATAACAAGTGCAAGAAGAATTACAACAATAGTTAAAAAACAGATACTGATTTTGCTTTTCATATTATCACCTCAAAATCAGTATCTGTAAATTTTTGTTATTTATTCAATTTTATAATAAATGACATTTTTTTGCCACTTTTATGATAAGTGTGCCCTTTGGAAAATGTCTAAGCTCATCCTCAGTCAGTCCCTTGAGCAAAAGCAGCGCCACTGCATATGAGATAACTGCAATGATTGCAGCAAGAACGAAGGCGATAATCTCAATATGACAGGCCTTGTAAAGCATAAAGTATACTATATACGAAATAACTCCCATTATGAGTGAGCTGATGGCAGGTATGATAAAGGTCTTTTTTATTTCCTGCTTAAAGCCGCTGTACTTCTTTAAAGCCATGCTGTTCATAAAGCACATGAGCAATGCAAAAAACGTATTGGCAAGCACAACTGCATGTATATTGAGCCTGAATATGAGCATAAGCAGTATGAGTACTATGACATGCGCTACAATGGATATCGCAGCGTTGATTACCGGAACTTTGAGCCTGTCAATGCCCTGCAGCAGTCCGTTGGACAGAGTGGAAAGCGAGTAAAATACTACCGCAACCGCACCGACATACATCATAAGTGATGCCTCAGCATTTGTTGCACGGGTGCTTGAGAACAGTATATTAAATATTGGCAGTCCAAACACGGCAAGCCCTACTGCACATGGGAATGCGACAACCATGATAAAGCGTGTGGAAAGATTAATCTGTCCTCTCACTGCCTCCATATCGTCCCTGTGATATGCGCCTGTAAGCACCGGAACAAAGGATGCTGCCATAGCTGATGCTATGGATATAGGCACATTGATTAAAAGCTTGTACTTTCCGGTGTATACACCCCACCATACGTCTATATCATTCTGAGTGTATCCCTGAAGCAGTGCAACCTGCTTGAAAATACCCTGGTCGATAATACCACTGATATTATATATAGTAGTACTTAAAAGCACCGGAATAACCGTAATTACAAGAATCTTCATTGTGTAGCCAAATGAGCTCACCCTGACATTTCGTTCTCTTTTCATCTGTCTCTTGAACACCTTCATATAGATGGCAAAGATAAATACCACAAATAAAAGAGCCGCTACAGAGCCAAGCACTGTTCCAAGTGTACCACCGGCTGCACCATATGCAGCGGCATAGTGCTCCTTGTCACCAAGCACTGCGCCAATTCTTGTACCTGTACGGTATAGCACATATGCAGCCCATACACTGACTATGGCATTTACTATCTGCTCTATTATCTGTGAGACGGCACTCGGCATCATAGTACCCAGTCCCTGGAAAAAGCCTCTGATGACGCCAAGCACTGCAACTACCAAAAGCCCCGGAGCCAGTACTCTTAAGGCAAAGATACTGTATGGTGTGTTAAGAAGTGTTGTTGCAAAAAAATCGCCACCGAAAAACAGTATGAGTGCAACCGTTGTGCCACTGATGGTTGCAAAAAGCAGAGCACACTTCAGTATCTGATACGTCGCAGTCCGCCTCTTTTTTGCCATCTGGGCTGAAACCATCTTTGATACGGCAAGTGGTAAGCTGTATGATGATATAATCAGCATGACATTATATATTTCAAAAGCTGTGGAATAATAGCCGATTCCGATATCGCCCAATATACGCTGCATCGGTATGCGATATATGAGTCCTATTATTCTGCTTATGATAGATGCTACGGCAAGTATGGAGCCCTGTACTAAGGCATTACTTGCCCCATTGTTTTTTTTAGACATTTATAAAATCCTCTATTTCAATTGATAACCAGCTTAAATATTAGCGTGTTATACCTAAAGCGTCAAGTATTTTTCTCTGGTGCTCTTCCATTACGGCCGCCTCATCAGCCTCCATGTGGTCATATCCGAACAGATGAAGCATGCTGTGTGTAATCAGAAAGGCAAACTCTCTTTTTTCGCTGTGTCCGTATTCTATGGCCTGCTCCTTTACTTTGTCGACGGATATGATAATGTCACCTAGCATGACCTCTCCTGTATCAGGATTGAAATCATCCTCATTTTCATCTGAAAGGAAAGAAAAATCTCCGGGCGTTTCATATGAAAGCATCGGAAAAGATAATACATCTGTGGGCCTGTCTATCTGTCTGTACTCCTTATTGATGGCATGTATCCCTTCATTGTCTGTCAGTGTCAAATTAACCTCCGCCTCATACGGAAAGCTCTCGTGCTCAAGTGAAGCAGAAACAACAGCTTCTGCGACCTTTTCATAATCAAAATTAAAATTGCATTCTACTTCTTTTTCGATAAAAAAACTCATTTAAGCAGCTCCTCCTTTGTAAGATAGTCTCGTATTTTTAAAAAGTGATTCATCGAAAGCCCTGATTCATCATACATTCCTGAGCTTGACAGCTCATTTATTGCTCTTCCTCTGCTTTCTTGCAGTCTTTGCAGTCTGCTTATTTTCATAATCATCATATGCCTGAACGATTTTTTGTACAAGCGGATGACGCACGACATCATTGCTTGTCAGATTGCATATGCCTATATCATCTATGTTTTTAAGCACCCTAAGTGCCACATCAAGCCCTGATTTTGCTCCCGGTGCAAGATCCTTTTGTGTCGCATCACCTGTTACGACAACCTTTGAGCCAAAGCCGATTCGTGTAAGAAACATCTTCATCTGTGCAGGAGTTGTATTCTGTGCCTCATCAAGTATGATAAATGCATTGTCAAGTGTACGGCCTCTCATGTACGCAAGAGGAGCCACCTCAATAAGGCCCTTTTCCATGTTGCGCTGGAAGCTCTCAGCTCCCATTATCTGATAAAGAGCATCGTACAACGGTCTCAAATATGGGTCAATCTTGCTCTGCAGATCTCCCGGCAGAAAGCCAAGCTTCTCGCCTGCTTCAATCGCAGGACGTGTCAGGATAATACGGCCCACCTGCTCATTTTTAAAAGCTGTTATAGCCATTGCCATGGCAAGATAGGTCTTTCCTGTTCCGGCAGGACCCATGCCAAACACAATCATCTTTTTCCTGATTGCATCGACATATTCCTTCTGTCCTATGGTTTTTGGCTTTACAGGCTTGCCATTTATTGTGTGACAAATGATATCCTTGTCAATCTCAACAATCTCACTGCCTCTATGCTCCTCTAAAAGTGCAAGTGCATAGTTTACGTTCTGCTCTGTAATGACGTTGCCTCTCTCAGCCAGCGCAATGAGCTGCTCGAACACCTCTTTTGCCCCATCAATATTTCCCTGCGCTCCGATAATCTTTAAGGAATCATCTCTTAAGACAAGCGTTACGTGCAGTGTGCGCTCTATTTTCTTGGCGAATGCATCAAACTGCCCAAAGACGTTTGGTATATATTCGCCCGGTATTTTTATAGATACTTCATTTAAACTCATTAGCTCATGTGCCTTTCAATCAAAATATTTTCCATTATAACATAAAAATAAAATTTGTCATAATTTACCTATAATTTATTCCCTCTGATATATCAATTTTCATGGTGTTTTTTTCTATGTATATACTGCACCACGTGATATCGGGATATTTTTCCTCAAGCTTTTTTTCAAGGAGGCTGTAATCTGCTCTCTTGTGGCTGCCTATTGTTACATTTTCACTCTCCATAAAGGAGATGACCGACTCATCATACGTGAAACGGTTTCCTTCAGGCACAATGTGCCAGATTCTTGTGCAGATGAGTGCATGTATACAAAAAACGCCGGTAATTGCAGCCGTAATAATACGTATTTTATATAGAAATGCTCTTATAGCAAAGTATCCCTGTCTTTTTACCACGAGAAGCCTTGTATGCGTCTTTTTCAGGTGCGGCTTCATTAGAAAAATATCTTCTGTACTGCAGCAGGCCTCATATTCCTTTGGACTTACATATTTAAGGTTCCATATTTTTATATGGTTTGCCGTGCACAGATTTATGAAGCGCCTGATATTGCAGCCTGTTAGCCTTACTGTTGCATAAGCTTTAATACTCATATATAACACCCTTTAAATGACCGGCTATTATTATTAAATCCTTTGTAAATTCCTTTATTTCAAGGCGGCTGCCGGATATTTTTATGGTACTGTCTGCTGCCCTTACAGTTACGGCCTTGTCCGAAAATGACAGAATACCCTTGTGGTTTTCTATAGTCAACTCATTATAACCATATGCTGTTACAATTGGAAGCCCTAGCACTATGTCCTTTGGAAGCTCGAACGAATCAGTTACTTTTTGCATCTTCATATATTAACATATGTTTATTTAGGCTGAATTATGCCGGTTATTTGTGGTACGGCTCATTATTGCTGATGCGAAACGACCTGTAAATCTGCTCCAGTAAAATTACGCGCATGAGCTGATGGGGGAATGTCATTTTAGAAAATGAAAGCTTATAGTCAGCGCACTTTAATACATCATCGGACAACCCAAGAGAGCCTCCTATTACAAAAACAAGATGACTTTTGCCGCCTGTCATAAGCTTATCCATCTTCTGTGACAGCTCAACCGAATCAAGCTGTTTTCCATCTATCGCCAGACAAAATACATATGCATCGTCTTTTATATTTTTAAGAAGCCTCTCACCTTCTTTATTTTTTACGATGTCTATCTCTGTCTGTGTGGCCTGCTCACTTGTTTTTTCATCGGAAACCTCAGTGATTTCAAGCTTACAGTAACGGCTTAGGCGCTTTGAGTACTCAGCAATCGCATCTCTGTAAAATTTTTCTTTAACTTTTCCTACACATAATATTGTAATTTTCATCGTTTCATTATAACATATAACTATAATTAAACAATATGGAGGCCGTATGAAAATATACGTTGATGAACAAAAACGATACGAGGATACAAAAGCAACCGGACAGTGCTTCACCGCAGTCGGTGCGATAGGGCTTATTGCTATTGTGCTGCTTGATACAGGAGTTATAAAGCTTGCCGCTTTAGACTCGGTAAACAAGCTCATGGTTTCTATCGTAATGGGGCTTGTTTTCTTGATATTTTTTATCATAGGAATGAAGTCATTTATGGAGCTTAAGGACATTTCAAAAAAAATTGATCTGAATAATTCCCTCGAAAAGGAAATCATGGAATACGTGACCGTCACTCATAAGGACGAGCTTATGACTTTAGCGTCATCGGGTGAAAAAGGAGATGTCTGCTCAGGTGATTTATACTACAAAAGAGCTGAGCTTATCACATCAATCATTACTGAAAAATACAGCCTGCTTGAGGAAAGCTTCCTCGATCATATGGTTGAAGAAATTTATTCTAAAATTTATAGTGATATTGTCGAAGAATAGTGCTATAATAATAACAATTTATTTTTTATGAGGTGAACAAAATGAAAGAACTGCAAGATCGAATTCTCAAGGATGGCCAGGTAATTGGCACAAATATCTTAAAGGTTAACAAATTTATCAACCACCAGGTGGATCCGGTGCTTATGGAGCACATCGGTGAGGATTTCGCAAATCACTTTGCCGGTAAGGGAATCACAAAGGTTGTCACAATAGAGAGCTCAGGAATTGCTCCTGCACTTATGGCAGCAGCCAAGATGAATGTACCGCTTGTTATTTTAAAGAAGCAGCCTTCAAAGACGTTACATAATGATTTATATCAGACACAGGTTACTTCATTTACAACAGAGAAGAGCTATGAGCTTACACTCTCACGCGATGTAATCTCAGAGGATGACAATATTCTTTTGATTGATGATTTCATGGCTGACGGAGAGGCTGCTACAGGTGCCATCAGACTTCTTCGCATGGCTCACGCTACAGTTGCCGGTATAGGAATCCTTATTGAGAAGTCATTCCAGCCTGGCAGAAGAAAGATCAACGAGCAGGGCTATGAGGTTTACTCACTTGCACGTATCAAGTACATGGATGAGTATCAGATAGATTTTATTGAAGAAAATTAAAATAAGATTTAATATTTAAAATCAATACATATTATACGCAAAATCCACTACCCTATTTACAGATTTATGAGTCTGTCAATGAGTAGTGGATTTTTATTATTGTTAAAGTATATGTTTTATGCTAAACTGCCGGATTATGCTCCGAAATCGAAAAGTGAAAGCTGGTTTGATTCCGGCAGTGAACCAAGCAGTCCCAAATCTGACATGAGGTCTACGGCTGTTCGCGATACATGAGTTCTCTCCCTGAAATCGTCCTTTGAGAGGAATGGTCCGTCCTTTGCCGCTTCCGAAATATAAATAGCGGCATTGTCGCCTAGTCCGTCAATACTGTTTATGGCCGGCATGAGCTTACCGTCAATTATCTGGAAACGGTTAGGGTGAGCCCTGTATATATCAAGAGGCATGAAATCAAAGCCTCTGGCATACATCTCCTGTACGATACGCATGTCCTTAAATACATCCTGCTCCTTGTTTGACAGCGTGTCTTTTCTTTTCTTATAGTCCTTCATGTAGTTTTCGAGTCGGTCCTTTCCCTGACACATAAGCTCATATGAAAAGCCTGTGGCACGGATTGAAAAGTATGCTGCGTAGTATGCAAGCGGATAGAAAACCTTACAGTAGGCGATTCTCCATGCCATCATAACGTATGCCGCAGCATGGGCCTTAGGGAACATGTACTTGATTTTCTCGCATGACCAGATATACCAGTCAGGCACACCGTGTGCCTTCATATCCTCCTTCCACTGTGGCCACTGAGGGCATTTGCCCTTGGCAATAATGCCCTTTCGCACTTTCTCCATGATGTTGAAGGCTTCCTCAGATTCAAGTCCCATGGAAATCAGATATGTCATAATATCATCTCTGGTACAGATACAGGTTGAAATGGTAGCTGTGCCTTCCTCGATAAGAGTCTGTGCATTGCCAAGCCATACATCGGTACCGTGTGATAATCCGGCGATACGAATGAGGTCAGAAAACTCCTTTGGCTTTGTATCAAGGAGCATGCCCATGGCAAAATCGGTACCAAACTCCGGTATACCTAAAGCCCCAAGCGGACATCCATCGATATCCTCAGGCTCTATGCCCAAAGCGGAGGTGTTCTGAAACAGTGACATGACAGCCTTGTCGTCAAGCGGAATCTTTGTTGGGTCAACACCTGTCAGATCCTGCAGCATACGAATCATGGTAGGATCATCGTGTCCAAGTATATCGAGCTTTAACAGGTTGTGGTCGATTGAATGGTAGTCAAAATGCGTTGTCGTGATGTCAACGGTCATATCATTCGCAGGATGCTGTACAGGAGTAAAGGTATTAATCTCCTCACCCATCGGCAGCACAACTATACCACCCGGATGCTGTCCCGTAGTACGTCGAACACCGACACAGCCCTGCACTATCCTGTCTATCTCGCAATTTCGCTTTCTGATACCGCGCTCCTCATAATAGTTTTTAATGTATCCAAATGCGGTCTTGTCAGCAAGTGTACCTATGGTTCCGGCTTTAAAGGTCTGGCCCTCTCCGAAAATAACCTCGGTATATTTGTGTGCCTTTGACTGGTACTCACCGGAGAAGTTCAGATCGATATCCGGCTCCTTGTTTCCCTTGAAACCGAGGAACGTCTCAAATGGAATATCAAAGCCCTCCTTGCTTAACGGTCTGCCGCACTTTGGACAGAGCTTATCCGGCATATCACAGCCACCACGGCCTGAAAATGCCTGTACCTCAGGTGAATCAAAATCACTGTATTTGCAGTGTGTGCACAAATAGTGAGCATGCAGCGGATTAACCTCTGTGATACCTGACATGGTTGCGACAAATGAGCTTCCTACGGAACCTCGCGAGCCAACCAGGTAGCCGTCCTCATTTGATTTCCACACAAGCTTCTGTGCGATGATGTACATTACGGCATAGCCGTTTGAAATAATGGAGTTGAGCTCTCTGTCAAGCCTTTCCTTAACTATAGGCGGCAGCGGATCTCCGTACATCCTGTTTGCCTTGTTATAGCAGATTTCACGAAGCATGCCGTCAGAGTTTTCGATAACCGGCGGACATTTATCAGGTCTGACCGGTGAGATACGCTCACACATGTCTGCTATCTTATTGGTATTGGTGATGACTACCTCCTCAGCCTTTTTGCTTCCGAGGTATTCAAACTCCTTTAGCATTTCCTCTGTGGTCCTTAAGTAAAGCGGAGCCTGCTCATCTGCATCCTTAAAGCCCTTACCGGCCATGATAATACGACGGTATATCTCGTCCTCGGGATTTAAGAAATGTACGTCACAGGTTGCAACAACCAGCTTTCCAAATTCCTCTCCAAGCTTTACGATTCGCTTATTTATATCAATAAGGTCATCGTTTGAAGCAATATCGGAATCCTCGTCACGTATCATAAATGCGTTGTTGCCAAGAGGCTGTATCTCCAGGTAATCATAGAAATTCACAAGTCTTGTGATTTCCTCCTGTGGTCTTCCGTTTAAAATAGCCCTGTAAAGCTCTCCTGCCTCACAGGCTGAGCCTATTAAAAGCCCATCACGATACTTGTTAAACTCTGATTTTGGTATTCTCGGTCTCTTATTATAATACTTGATGTGTGACAGTGAGATAAGCCTGTAGAGATTGGTACGCCCCTGGTCACAGGTTGCAAGAATGATGGCATGGTATGTAGGCATCTTCCTTATCATCTCAACAGATGATTTTGCCAGGGCATTTACCTCATCTAAGCCTGATATGCCCCTGTCCTTTAGCTTTTCTATGAATTTGACAAATATCTCTGCGGTACATGCGGCATCATCCACCGCTCTGTGATGATGGTCAAGCGAGATGTTTAGAGCCTTGGCCACTGTATCCAGCTTAAATCTGTTTAGCTGTGGCAGAAGCACTCTCGCAAGAGCCACCGTGTCCACTATAGTAGGATTACACTCCATGCCAAGCAGCGCGCAGTTTCGCTTTATAAAGCTCATATCAAAGTCAGCGTTGTGGGCGACCATGATGCAGTCCTTGCAAAACTCCATAAACTGTGGCAGTATGACATCCACTGTTGGCGATGTGATAACCATGTCATCCCTTATCGAGGTGAGCTCCTCAATCCTGAACGGAATAGGTACCTCAGGGTTTATAAATGTGGAATAGCGGTCTACAATCTCGCCACCGATGACCTTCACCGCACCTATTTCTATAATTTTATTCTTTTCCGGAGAAAAGCCTGTTGTCTCTATATCAAATATCACGTACTTGTCATCCAGCGACTGACCGGCTGCGTTCTCCACAATATCCTTTGTATCATCGACCAGATATGCTTCCACACCGTAAATGACCTTGAATTTATCATCCACAGTATGGTTAGCATCAGGGAATGCCTGCACATCACCGTGGTCTGTAATAGCAATGGCCTTGTGCCCCCAGCGCATGGCACACTTCACAATATCCTTTACGTCAGACACGCCATCCATGTCACTCATCTTGGTGTGACAGTGAAGCTCAACACGTTTTTCGGCAGCAGTATCCTCTCTCTTTGAGGTAAAGTCAGGTATTTTTTTAAGTCCGACTATTGAGCTTATTGACAAATCACTGTCATATTTATCTACAGTCACAACTCCCTTTGCCTTAACAAAATTGCCTGGGGCAATATATGCAAGAATATCTGCTACGTCATCATTTCTGACAAAGAGCTTGAGCATGATGGTGTCTGTGAAATCAGTGACCGCAAACATAATGATGGTCTTTTCGTTTCTGATTTCGCGGGATTCAACCGTAAGAATCTTGCCCTTTATTGTAACCTCACCGATAGGACCGTCAATCTTTTCAATGGACATCTCTTCATCATCAAAGCTTCTTCCGTACACGATATCAGGGTCATTGTCATATTTGCGTCTGAAATCTCCTTTGCGCTCGAACTTTTTCTCAAACTTCTTTTCAAACTTTTTCTCAGGCTTTTTATCAGTGCCGGCCGAATTACTCCTTGAATTGCTGTCAGAGTCTGTTTTTGCCTCTTTTTTCCTGTTTGAAACTTTAGTTGCCTCAGTTTTACTATCATTTATTGTACCGGATGCATTCTCACTGCCTCCTACAAACATTGCACCATCATCGACAGCCACCTTAGCTTCTTCATCACCGTCATCTTTTGCCATGGCAAATTTAGTGCGGGCGACAATATTTTGCACCTCCTGCTCAATCTGCTTGTCAGCATTCTGACGGTATTTGCTGATTTTTGGTTTTTCGTACTGAAGATTAACGATAAAATCCATCCCACAGCGCTCGCAGAACACCTTCTCAAGAAATTCTATGACCGAATTGCCTCTGGTCTTTGCGATTATTGTCTCCTCAAGTGTGACTGTGACATGTGTATCGTCGGTAAAGCTCCACTTTGAGGTGCGCAGCAGATTGTACAAAAGCACACTGTGACTATTTATTTCGTCAAGAATACTGTCAAAATAGACATCAAAAAGAGTCTTCGGTGTGTACTGCGAAGACAACTCGTAAGACTCTATAATTTTTACTGTAATATCTTTACTTTTAAATATCTGTTTTTTTATGCTTTCCTCTAGCTTCCAGATATTTTTTTTGAAAATAAGGCGTTTTGCTTTTACATATATTTTGTAAAAATCTCTTGCATGGTTTACGGAAATTCTGGTGACATCAGCATTCTCCAGCAGATTCTCCATATCTTTGTCCAGCTTAAGTGTAGGGA
>ENA-OPJW01000274-OPJW01000274.1-human-gut-metagenome-genome-assembly--contig:-NODE-274-length-12510-cov-4.853232_pt1 | contig 12510 bp, 5 predicted proteins | sample MGYA00241776_ERZ501677 | MGnify/ENA primary metagenome ERZ501677 (study PRJEB25962, sample SAMEA2042298) | human gut metagenome | biome: human gut; feature: human-associated habitat; material: faeces...
GAGCAGATGTAGGTCGGGTTGTTGACGGGGTCGTTGCCGAAGAACCGCTGCGAAAGCGCATTGCCGCGGTAATCGGTGTAGGCCTCGGAACCGAAGCTGAAGGCCACCTCCATGTGCTTGACCAGCGCATCGTCGTCGCTGCTCTCCAGAATGCCGCCGGCATCCAGCAGGGCCGCCTCAAATTCGGCGCGGGCCTTCTCGGGGTCCACCTTCGAGATACGCATGGCGAAGCGCAGGCGCAGCGAGTTGGCCAGTTTCTTCCATTTCGCGCAGTCTCCTCCGTAGATGAGGTCTCCCGTAATCCGGTCGCTGCCGGTCCCGATTTCCGAGGCGGCCTCGGCCAGCGTCAGGAAGAAATCCTCGTAGATCTCCTGCTGGGTGTCGTAACGGGGCATGGGGTTGCCGTCGATGAAGCCGCGGCCCGCCTCCGAATAGGGAATGTCGCCGTAGATGTCGGTCAGCAGCGACAGCAGGTAGACCTTGTAGATGCTGACCGCCGCGTGGATGTTCGTCTTCTCGGGGTCGCCGGCGCTGCGGTACTCGGCATCGACGATGTTCTTGACGGCAATCGGATAGAGCCGGGTCCAGACCTTGCCCATGTCGGCATCCGAGAGCATGTGGCGCCCGCCGTAATTGGTCGTATTCCAGCAGCCCATCGTCTGCTGCGTGAAGGCGTAGAGGTAGCTGCGGAACGTTTCGGTCAGGTCCAGGTCACCGTAGGTCTGCAACTGGGCCGTGGTGAGCTGGGCGTTGGGGTCGATCGTGGTAGCCTTCGACGGGTCGGAGTTGATCTCCTCCATGTATTCGTCGCTGCAGGCTGCAAAGCAGAGCAGGCTGAGCCCCGAAAGAAGTATGGTGTGAATGCTGTATCGTTTCATGGTTGTGTTTACGGGTGAAGTTAGAACTTGACGTTGAGATTGAAGCCGAAGCTTTTGCGCGAAGGCAACGATCCGTACTCCAGACCCATGCCCGTGGTGTTGTTGTAGTTCGAGTCGGGGTCGATGTTGGGAATGTTCTTCCAGACGATGAAGGGGTTGCGGGCCACGAACGAAACGGTCAGGCTCTTCAGCACGCCGCGTGTCCACGAGGTCGGAACCTGATAACTCAGCGTCAGCTCGCGGCACTTCACGTAGGAGTTGTCGTAAATGAACATCGACGGGGCGTTGCGGCAGACGCTGAACCAGTAGTCCTCGGGGTTGATGTAGATGTCGTTCGGACGGTAGGTGCCGTCGCCGTTGTCGATGACGCCCGGGGCGACGAATCCGCCCGTCGGGGCCCACTGGTCACCCTTCGGAATGCCGGCGGCCTGACGGTCCTGCTCCGAACGGTACCATGCCTCGCGGCCCTTGAGCGTTTCGGGACTCTTGCCCGACTCGTAGGCGGCGCGTGCCGACATCGAGTAGAGGTCGGCGCCGACCTTGACGTCGAAAATCGCCGAAAGGGTGAGCTTTTTGTAGGTGAAGGTCGTCACGACACCGCCGGTCCAGTCCCACGACGCGTTGCCCAGCACATGGTTGTCGCGGTCGTACTGCGGAAGTCCCGTCTTGGGGTCTATCAGCACGTCGCCGTTCTCGTTGCGCAGGAAGTCGGGGCCCAGCAGCGAACCGTAGTTCTCACCCACCTTGGCGGCAACCTGCACATCCAGCCAGGCGGCCTTTTCGAGCTCGAACATGTCGGTGCCCTCCACCAGCGACAGCACCTTGTTGTTGTTCTTCGAGAAGTTCAGGTTCAGGTCCCACGAGAAATCGCCGACCTGCACGGGGCGGGTGTTGAGGGCAATCTCGATACCGCGGTTCTCGATCTCACCCGCATTGATGAGCCGGTAGGGATATCCCGACGTGTCGGAGCTGGCCATGCTCATGATCTGGTTGCGGCTGATCTGCGAATAGTAGGTGAAGTCCAGTCCGATGCGGCTGTTGAGGAAGCGCAGCTCGAGACCGGCCTCGAACGAGTTGGTCATCGTCGGCTTGAGGTTCCTGTTGGGGACGGTGCCGTTGCTGATATATCCGATCGTATATCCCGGATAGGCGAACTTCGATTTGGTGTAGACGAGCCCCAGCTGGTAGGGATCGGTGTCGCTGCCCACCTGGGCCCACGAGATGCGCGCCTTGGCATAGGGCAGGGCCTTCTTGGCATTGATCAGTTCCGAGAAGATGAAGCTTCCCGACACCGACGGATAGACATAGACGTTGTTGCCCGTCGGGAGGGTCGACGACTGGTCGCCGCGGAGCGTCATGTCGAGGTAGAGCATGTGCTTCCACCCGAAGTTAACCGCACCGAAGACCGAGTTGATCTGCTTGCGGTAGCTGTTCTCCTCGACGCTGATTTCGTTGAAGCTCATCAGGGCGACCACGTCGCGTATCTTCATGTCCTGGGCCGTCGTGACCGTCGTCTTGTTGTCCACCTTGTAGAAGTTGGCACCGAGGGTGGCGTTCAGGTCGAAATCACCCCACGAATTGTTGTAGAGGGCCAGGAACTCGAAGTTGTACATCCGGTTGTCGAATTTGCTGCGCTGGAAGTATCCCGCCTCGTATCCCGGGGTCGTGGGAGCCTTGAAGTCCTCGAACTCGAACCAGTTGAACTCGGTGCCGAGCGTACCCTGGAGCTTGACGTGCTTGCCGATGTTCCAGACGGCCTTGCCGTTCAGACGGAAGGAGTCCTTGCCCGAATTGTTGGAGTTCTTGTAGATGTCCCAGTAGGGGTTGACGTTGTAGGGGTCCATGCCGTTCCAGTTGGCATATTCGCCGTTGGCATCCTCGTAGTTCCGCAGCCACGCCTGGTCGTAGGTCGTGGCAAGGGTCATGAGGTTCTTGCCGATGTTGGCCTTGCTGTCGCCCAGCGCCGGACGGTTCTTCACGTCTTCGCGCGTATAGGTGACGCCGAAATCCAGGTCGACCTTCGAAATCGAGGTGTTTGTCCGCAGGTTGAAGGTGTTGCGGGACATGTCGGTGTTGGGGACGATGTCCCGGTTGCTCAGGTTCGTATAGGTGAACCGCACGCCGGTCTTGTTGCTCGTGGCGCCGATGATGACGCTGTTCGTGGCGGTCAGGCCCGTGCGGAAGAAGCCCGACGTGTTGTCGGGGCGGATCAGATAGGGACGCTCGACGCCGTCGAAATAACGAAGCATGTTGCTGCCGTCGGCCTTCGGGCCCCAGCTCTTGTTGGTGTTCGATACGGCGTCGTAGGTGTAGGTGCCGTTGCTGCCCATGCCGTAGATCTGCTGCACGTCGTCCCATTTGGCCAGCTGCGTGTCGACGGTAAGCGTGCCGTTGTACTCCAGGCTGAAGTGCTCCTTGGCATTGGCCCGCTTCGTCGTGATGAGGATGACGCCGTGGCTGGCCCGGCTGCCGTAGAGCGCCGAGGCCGCGGGACCCTTCAGTACCGACATGCTCTCGATATCGTCGGGGTTGATGCTCGAGATGCCGTCGCCGAGGTCGTATCCGCCGTAGGTGCCGGCGCTGCCGTAGTTCGTATTGTCGAGAGGCACGCCGTCAACGACGTAGAGCGGCTGGTTGTTGCCGGTCATTTCGGTGCTGCCTCGCAGAATCACGCGCGTGGAGCCCGACGGGCCGCCGGCCGTCTGGCTGACCACCAGACCCGGGACACGTCCGGCCAGCGAGTTGATGACGTTGGTCTCCTTGGCCTTGGTGAGCACCTCGCCCTTGACCTCGTCGACACCGTATCCGAGGGCTTTGCGCTCGCGCTTGATTCCGAGGGCCGTTACGACGACCTCGTTGAGCACCTGGCTGTCCTCGTCGAGCGTGATTTCGAGGTAGGTGCGGTTGCCCACGGGGATTTCGGCCGTTTTGTAGCCCAGATAGCTGACCGTGATTGTCGCCCCGGGGTTGGTCTGAAGCTGAAACTCGCCGACGGCATCGGTGGCCGTGCCGTTGGTGGTTCCCTTTTCAATCACGCTGGCTCCGATGACGGGACCGTTGCCATCCTTGACGATGCCCCTGACCGTGACCGCCTGTTCCGGACCGGCAGGCTGTGCGAATGCGGCATTCGCATCGTTGTTTGCCGCAAGGCCGCTTCGGTGTCCTCCGGCGAGCGTGAGGAGTGCGGTCAATGCCAGCAAAACGCATTTGTAGAATTTGTCCATAGATGATAGTTTTAGATTAGTGTTAACCCCTTGTGCGGGATTTGTCAATACAAAATTGACCATAAACGGGCAATCGGCGGTTTGATAGCGTCCGTATTAGGTTTGAAACCGTGCGTTTTTGCGGAAGTCTTCCGGCCGGAATGACGATTTTCTGGACACTTTTTTTATTTTTGTGAAAACGATGGACGACATGATACGACGGATCGGTTTGATGCTGATGGCGGGGATTGCCCTGTGTGCGGGCCCTCTCCCGACGGCCGCGGCCGCGGATGCGACCCGGTATGGCTATACCGCTAAATATATGGGGGTGCCCGAGGGGTTGAGCAGCCAGCGGGCCTACAAGGTCTGCTGCGATGCGGACGGGGCGATGTGGATTGCGACCCTCGACGGCATAGACCGCTGGAACGGCCGGACAATGAAGCATTATGGCCTGGAGAGCGCCATGAAGTTCTCGGACGCCTCGGGCCGGACGACCTCGCTGGTGTTCGATGCGCGGCAACGGCTGCATGCCTATGACAATGCGGGGCGGATTTACCGGTTCGATGCGATGGGCGACCGTTTCGAACCGCTCGTCTTCCTTGCCGACTATGCGGGCGAGGGGCTGACGGTGAACTGTCTCTGCATCGACAGCCGCTCGATGCTGTGGGTCGGCATGAGCGACGGGGTCTGCTGCTTCGATCCGCAGAAGAAGACGTTGCAGTGGATCGAACGGGGAGCTTTCGTGACGGATATTCTCGAACTGCCTCAGGGCCTTGCGGTCGCGTCGACCCGGGGCGTGCGGCTCTTTACGTGCGACGGCCGCGAACTGCACCACTTTTGCCCGGCGGACTACGTGCAGAGCCTCTGTATGACGCCCGACGGCAAGCTGCTGCTGGCGGGGACCTTCAGCCGGGGAGTACGCGTGATCGACCTGATTGCCTGCGAGGTCCGGCAGATTCCGCAACTCGACGGCCTGCCCCACACTCCGGTCCGGACGATGGTGGCGCAGGATGCGTCGACGCTCCTCGTCGGGTTCGACGGCGACGGGGTTTACGCGCTCGATCTGCGAAACTGGCAGACCGCCCCGCAGTTCACCAAGTCGAACGGGCTGCTCAATGCAATGGGGGTCTACTCCATCTGCCTGGATCATGAACAGAACGTCTGGGTGGCGACCTACACGGGCGGCGTGGCGATGCTCGAGCCCGAGGAGTACCCCGTGGCGCTCTACCGGCACCGGACCGGCGATACGGCGGGACTGGCCGACAGCAACGTCAATTCGCTCGCCGAGGTGCGGCGTGGCGAGCTGTGGGTTGCCACGGACGACGGCGTGAGCATCCTCGACCTCGGCACGGGAGCCTGGAGGCAGATTCTCACGGGATGCGTCTGCCTCGACATCGCGTGCGATTCGTCGCGCGACCTGGTGGCCGTCGCCACCTATGGAAACGGAGTCTACGTTTACGATACGCAGCGGCGGCAGCGCGCACACTACCATACCGAGAATACCCCTTTGCAGTCGAACTACCTCCCGGCGCTCGAGTACGATGCGGACGGGAACCTGTGGGTGGCGCAGCTCGATGACCGGACGATGATTCTTGACCGGGGAACCGGCCGCTGGCGGGCGCTCGAGGTGCAGAAGGTGCGGAGCCTGTGCGAGTGCGGGGATTCGACAATCGTGGCCGGCATGGTGGACGGCGTGGCGGTCGTCGCCCGGGAGAGCGGGACAGTCCGGCGGCTGTTCGATGCGACGGCGCTGGCCGGACGCGATGTCAACACCTTCGTGCAGGCGGTGACGCCGAAGGAGGACGGGCGGGTCTGGCTGGGAACCGACGGCGGCGGGCTCTGCCTGCTGGATTTGCGGGACGGCTCCTACCGGCAGCTGACAACCGAGAACCGGTTGCCGTCGAACCGTGTCTCGGGGCTGGTCACGGACCGCAACGGCAACCTCTGGATCGGAACGGACCACGGCCTGTCGTGCCTGGCTGCCGACAGCGATTCGCTGATTTACGACCTCAATTACCGGCAGATTCTGCGTCGGAGCTTCAACCGCTCGGCGGCCGCGCTGCTTTCCGACGGCCGAATCGCGATGGGCAGCACCTCGGGGCTGCTGATCTTCTACCCGCATGTCTCGCAGGGCGTGCACAGCCCCCACGAGCTGCGGCTGACCGACTTCCGCGTGGACAACCTCGACGAGGCGGAGAGCCGGAAGCGGCGGGCCGGATGGAACCGGATGCTGCGCGAGGGAAGAATCGAACTGGGGCATCGGCACAATTCCTTTTCGATGATGCTGGAGAGCATCTGTTACCGCTATGGCGACGACCTGGCCTACCGGTATTGTCTGGAGGGCTTCGACCGGACGTGGAGCCCGTTGAGCCGCGACGTCGTCGTGCAATACAAGAACCTGCAACCCGGGAGCTACCTTTTCCGCGTCCGGTCGTACAGCCTCAACAGCGGAACGACCCTCGATGAAAGGAGCGTGGAGATTGTCATCGGCCATCCCTGGTGGTGGAGCTGGTGGGCGTGGGCCATCTACGGCGTGCTTGCCGTGACGGCGGTCTGCGCCCTGTGGCGCTACAAGCACCGCAAACTGCAACTGCGCTACATGAATGACAAAATGGCCTTTTTCGTGAGCATCGCCCACGACATACGCACACCGCTTACGCTGGTCAAGGCGCCGTTGGACCTGCTTGATGCCGACTGCAGCCTCGGTCCCGAGACCCGGCAGCAGGTCGACCTCGCCCGCCTGAATCTGCACAGGCTGCTCGACATGCTGTCGCAGCTCTTCGAGTTCGAACGCATGGAACACATGCGACAGCAGCCCCATTGCGGGCCCGTGTCGCTGAACGATGCGGTCGGGGAACTTGTGACGGCCTTCGTGCCGCTGTGTCAGCACGAGGGAATCGACCTGCGTGTCGGGGAGATTCCCGAGGGGCTCTGTGTCGAGGCGGACGTGCGGCTGCTGAACCGGATACTGAATAATCTGCTTTCGAATGCGGTCAAGTACACCCCGGAGGGCGGATGGGTGAGCATCCGGGCCGAAGAGACCCGGCAGACGGTCTGCATCAGCGTGTCGGACAACGGAATCGGCATTCCCGAAAAGGAGCAGCGCCGGCTCTTTACGAGTTTCTTCCGCGCCCGCAACGCTATCAACTCGCAGGCGCCCGGAACTGGGCTGGGCCTCTCGCAGGCAAAGCGGTTCGCGCTGTTGCTGGGCGGCGACATCACCTTCAGGTCCGAAGAGGGAAAGGGTTCGACCTTCATGCTGACCCTGCGGCGGAGCGAACTCCCGCAGCTCCCGGTCGGGAACAGCGCGGCATCGGACGAAAATCCCGGGGAGGACCCCGCCTCGTCCTCGCGTGACACGATTCTGGTGGTCGACGACAACGACGAGCTGCGCCGTTTCCTGCATGACATCTTCTCGCCCGAATACCGGGTCGTGCTCCGCAGCGATGCGGCTTCGGCGCTCAGCTACCTCGAAACGGAGTATCCGAGCATCATCATCTCGGACGTCATGATGATTGGCATGCAGGGGGATGAGATGTGCCGGTTGATCAAGAACAACCCCGTGACGGCAGGTATCCCCGTGCTGCTGCTGACGGCCAAGGCCAACAACCGGGCAATGGTCGAGGGACTGGAGATGGGGGCCGACGATTACATTGCCAAGCCGTTCGACGTGGCGGTCCTGAAGGCCCGGGTCCACACCCATATCGCCAACCGGCACCGCCTGCACGAGTATTACGGCAAGATTGCCCTGCAGCGCGAGGGCGTGCCGCACGATGCGGGGGTTCAGCCCAACGAGGCGGACTGCGATTTCGTGAAGCGGGCCCGGCAGATTGTCGAGTCGCATCTGGCGGACACGGAGTTCGATATCGAGCATCTGTGTCGTGAAATGGCCATGTGCCGGACGCTCTTCTACGAACGACTGAAGACGCTCATGGGGCAGACCCCGCAGGAGTTCATCCGGATGATCCGGCTGGACCATGCCGAGATGCTGCTCTCGCGGGGCGAGCCGGTGATCGACGTGGCCGTCAAGACGGGATTCGCCAACGTAAAGTATTTCAGTACGGTGTTCAAGAAGCATTACGGTGTCCCGCCGAGCCGCTACCATGCGAAATGATAGGGAACAAACCTGCGGCGCGAGCAATCAAACCCGGTCGGAGCAATCGGTCGCTATCTTTGCGACATATTGATACTGACCTATGATACGGATTTTACTGAAAACAATCTTTCTGTTCATGCCGGGGATGATCTGGGGCAGCTGCTCGTCCGGCGAAAAAGCGGAAACGGCTGCGGGGCTGACCCTGCAGCGGGTGACGACCTACACGCTGGCGGCGTCCGGCGGCGAGGTCGGCATTACGTGCAGTTCCGCCCTGCCCGTCACGGCCCGGAGCAATCAGTCGTGGCTGACGCTCACGGATCAGACGCAGCAGGGGAACACCCGGACCTTTACGTTCGGCGCCGCAGCCAACGGGGGCGCGGCCCGCGAGGCGACCGTTACCCTGACGTCGGGCTCCGAGGAGCTCTCGGTGACCGTCAGCCAGCAGCGCCGTTACGATCAGCCGTCGCTGCCGTCGAACGATGCCACACGCCTGGCCGTCGCGTTGTCTCCGGGGTGGAATCTTGGCAATCAGCTGGATGCGCACAACAACGGCGTGGCCAGCGAAACGGCCTGGGGCAACATGGCGGCTACGCAGACCCTTTTCAACCAGCTCAAGCGTCAGGGTTTCAAATCGGTGCGCATTCCGGTGACGTGGCTCGGCAAGACGGGTGACGCGCCCGACTATGTGCTCGACGGGAAGTGGCTGGACCGGGTCGAGCAGGTGGTAGGATATGCCGGCAAATGCGGCATGAACGCCATTATCAACATCCACCACGACGGATACGGCAGCCAGTATTGGTTGAACATCAAGCGTGCCGCGACCGATGCCGCCTACAACGAGGAGGTCAAGGCGCGGTTGGGTGCCGTCTGGCGGCAGATCGCCGAGCGTTTCATCGAGACGGACGATTTCCTGATTTTCGAGCTGCTGAACGAAATCCAGGATGGCGGATGGGGTAACGGCGAGAACCGCAACGACGGCGGGAAGCAGTATGCCGTATTGAACGAGTGGAACCAGCTGGCGGTCGATGTGGTGCGTGCGACGGGAGGTAAAAACGCCACGCGATACCTGGCGGTTGCCGGATACAGCGCCAACCCCGAGTTGACGATGGCCCACCTGGAACTGCCCGACGATCCGGCGGAGGGACGCCTGCTGGTCTCGGTGCACAGTTATGACCCTGCGGAGTTTGCACTCAATGCCCGGTATTCCGAATGGGGCCATACGGGCGACCCGGCCAAAAAGGCGTCGTGGGGCGATGAGGAGTTTATCCGCGGCATGTGTGCCGATCTGTATGAGAAGTATGTGTCGAAGAATATTCCCGTCTATTTCGGTGAGTTCGGATGCGTGCACCGGGCACAGCCGCGGGCCGAGAGTTTCCGCAAATACTACCTCGAATATTTCTGCAAGGCGGCCCGCACGTATGGCATTGCGGTGTTCTACTGGGACAATGGCAATGCGGGCACGGGAGAGGAGTGCTTTGGCCTGTTTAACCATTCGACCGGCGAGTTCCTCAACAACGGAGAGGAGATTGTCGACACGATGGTAAAGGGCTATTGCACCGACGACGAGTCATACACGCTGGAAACCGTGTATGATAACGCACCGGAATAGTCGGTAGCAATTCCAAGTGCGGCGGATGCCCATCCGCACCGCGCATGGGTTGTCTCGGTTTCGCGGATCTTCATGCAGGGATAGGATATTTGATAGAGGGCGGAAATAGCCCGAAGGCATGAACCGCGCATCCCGACCGGTCGGGCCGCGATGCATGTGGAGACAGTTATGGTTGGCCGCTGGAAGGGGAGGCTTGTTGCCGATCCTTCCGCGGCCTTCCCGTATATCTGCATCAAAAAGAAAGAATCTGCTAATATGATGCCCTTTGTTCTCCGTTATCAGTTGAATATTTTATGTCGTATTGTTGACTACGTATTTTTAGATCTTAAGCTATAACGATGAATGCTCAATTTTTGAAAGAAAATATGATGGGACCTAATGCTTGGCTTATAGCAGAAGAACTTACTGAAAATTTGTCACTAAAGAGAGGAATGAAGGTTCTGGATTTAGGATGTGGCCGCGGGATCTCTTCTGTTTTTTTGGCAAAGAAGTATGACGTAAAAGTTTTTGCAGTGGATTTGTGGATTTCTGCTGCAGATAATTATGAGCGATTTAAGCAGACAGGTGTTTCTGACCTTGTAATTCCATTACAGGTCGATGCGCTGTGTCTCCCTTTTGCGTATAATTTTTTTGATGCAGTTGTAAGTATAGATTCATATCATTATTTTGGGAATAATGACAGCTACTTTAACCAGACACTAATACCTCTGCTGAAAAAAGATGCTACTGTTGCGATTGCTGTTCCAGGGATGAAATATGAGGTGCAGAATAATATTCCGGCAGAAATGAAACCATATTGGGATTTGGACGCTTTGGAGATGTGGCATTCGATTGATTGGTGGACACTAAGATTTGCGCCTCATCTCAATGAGTTACAAATTGCCGAGATGAATTGCTTCGATAGGGCCTGGAATGATTGGCTCTCTTGTGATAATCCGTATGCTATGGAAGATCGGCTGATGATTGAAACGGATAATGGACGATATATGAATTTGATAAAAATAACAGGAAAGCTCGGTACTGAAGCCGGATTTTGTGTGAATCAAAAGTAAACAGAATGTCAGGTCATTACAAGAATCCCTGGCATTCTGTTAAAGAAATAGAATATTTTTAATTTATGTGACCGAAGAACGCCTCAATAGAGTTTGAGGATTTAGGTACATTAGGGTATCGCGTGTATGAAAACAGATCGGGGATGGCACGCTTGGTATGCGAGACACTTCGATGCAGCATCTTATGCGTAAACCACCATCTTCCCGACTCTTCATCTACTGTTTTTTCATTGATAAATGGCTCGTGTTGCCGATGCCAGTCAACAAAAGCGCGTATCCATAGCTGTGCCTCATCATGTGTTTGTACTCCATTTAACAAGTGCACCAGTTCGAGCAGTTCCTGTGCCGCTACGGTCTGTGGTTTGCGTGTAATCCACGTCTCTATCTCTCGCGCCACATGTACCGTACAACGCTGTAGAATCGCCTCCGGACACACTTCCCGCACGGCTTTTATGATGTTCGGAGCTCCATCACATGTGACACTCTCAATTTGAATGCCGACATCGTGGATAGCCTTTAGGTCTGCTTTCAGATCCCGCAGTGTTTCACTCCTGGTTATGCGATAGAGGAGGGTCATCTTGATGTTGTGATCCCGATATACAACCAGACAAATCTTATTTGAGAAGTAGGTGCCGTCGATCAGAAGATTGACCTTCTCGCGTCGCTGTATCTGCCATAAAGGACACTGGGGCAAGAGCCGATAGAAGTATCTTTTTAGGCTGCGTTCGCTGTATCCGCTCTCACTCGCAAGGTCACATATACGCTGTTTGCCGCGAACCCAACGCGCGAACCATATAAACTTGTTTTTATCGGAAATCCAAACTCGACGATCCGTAAAAGAGCTGCCACAATTCTTACAATAATAGCGGGTGTATCCGCTTCGAGTACCCCATTTTATTGTCTCAAAAAAGCCGCAATGAGGACATCGTATTTTTCGTTTTTTTGACATAAAAATAGAGATTAGTAGAAACCGGTTTCTACTAATCTCTGTTTTATCCTTATAACTGCCAAATATTAGGTAGGTTACATTTTATATCACCAACCATTTTTGGCATCGTTACCATACATCCGCCCACAGTTCTCACCGCAGCCACACGTCCGCGGCATCCCGACGCGGCATCCAACCGCTACATCCGCCGCGGCACTCCGCCGCAGCCGCTATTCGTAAAGCAGGTAGCGCGCCCGCAGCGTGCGGTAGCGCACAAGGTCATCGGTCCAGCGGGCACGAATTTCCTCCTCCGAAGCCCCCGCGAGAATCATCTCCCGCACGTAGCCCACGCCGATCAGCTTCTCGAACATCGGCGTGAAGAAGCGCTCGCCCATCCCCAGGTTGCGGCAGGCGGCGATCAGCCACCCAAGCGACAGCCCCACGCCGCGCGCCTCCTCCAGCGGCATCGCGCTCAGATCCTCGCCGCGGCACTCCTCGCCCTCGAGCGGCGGATGCTTGGCCCCGGCCGTCGGGCGGGGCGTGAAACGGGCGGTCCAGGCCGCGCCGCGGAGCGCCGGATGGCCGTAACACTCGAACGGGCGGTCCGTGCCGCGCCCCACGCTTACGGGCGTTCCCTCGAAGAGGCAGAGCGACGGGTAGAGGTAGACGGCGCGCTGCGTCGGCAGGTTGGGCGACGGCGCCACGGGCAGCAGATACTCCGTGGCATGGGTGTAGTTGCGGCAC
>ENA-OPJW01000275-OPJW01000275.1-human-gut-metagenome-genome-assembly--contig:-NODE-275-length-12497-cov-2.472030_pt1 | contig 12497 bp, 9 predicted proteins | sample MGYA00241776_ERZ501677 | MGnify/ENA primary metagenome ERZ501677 (study PRJEB25962, sample SAMEA2042298) | human gut metagenome | biome: human gut; feature: human-associated habitat; material: faeces...
CCGCCCGCCGCCGCTGGATCGGCATCCTCTCGGGCGCCCTCTCGGCCGCGGCCGTCATCGCCGTCGCCCTCACCGTCGGGCTCAACACCCCGGCCCGGGCCGCGCGCAACAGCTTCATGCAGGCCGTCACCTCGATGGAGGGGGTGCGGAGCATCCGCATCGAGCTGCGCATCCGCACCACCGCAAGCGAGCATTTCGACTACACCAACCCGCTCGACGAGTTCGTGCCCCATACGGTGGAGGCCGTCTACACGCCGCAGCTCCTCTGGCGGATCGAAAAACCGGGCCGCAAGGTGCTCTGCGACGGCCGGCACATCTATCAATGGCTCGATGCGACGGGTGACGGCATGATCCTCCCCTGCTCGTCCGGTGCACCGGGCCTGCTGAAGCTGCTGATCGACCCGAGCCAGCTGCTGCTGCTCGAACAGCAGCTCACCCGCTCGCACGACGGCTCCCGCTACGACCTGCGCTACGAGGGGGAGACGCTCCACCTGACGGTCACCAGCCCGGCACAGGGAGATTTCAGCGAGAGCGACTACCTGCGCAACAGCTCGATCCTCGAGAGCGACACGCGCCGCGAATACCGCTTCGACGCCGCCAGCGGACGGCTCACGGGTGCCCGCGTAACCTTCCTTGCCGGGGGGCGCAAGCAGACCCTGCTCGAAATTGACCGCATCGAATACGACGTGCCGCTCGACACCGCCTCGCTCACCCGCCTGCCCGAAGGCATCACCTGGACGGACTACACCCGCCCGATGCAGGCCGGGCGTCTTGCGGGCATCGACGCCGTGCAGGCCGGACGGATGATCCTCGAAGCCTTCGCCACGTGGGACGAGGCGATTCTCGACGAGGCGCTCTACTCCTACGGAGCCGGAGCCCGCGAGCTGCTCAGGAAGCGCTATGCCGGCGCCCGGGTCATGGAGCTCGGAAAGCCCTTCCGCTCGGGCAAATACGCCGGGGTCTTCATCCCCTGCACGCTGCGGATGGCCGACGGCAGCACGGAGAAGATCCGGCTGGCCCTGCGCAACGACAATCCCGAGCAGCGCTGGCTCGTCGACGGAGGCCTGTAACCGGTGGGCTGCACAAAGGAAAGCCGGGTGCCGTTTCGCGGCACCCGGCTTTCTTTTATACGGCCCGCAGCGGGGCCCGTCACACGGGGATCAGCGGCGGCAAAGATACGCATTTATCCCGACCGCCGGTCCCGGCCGGACAAAAAATCGGACGCCCCCCGATCCGACGCACAGCCACCCGCACACCGGCACAAATCCCCGACACGAATCCCGGTCGCTCCCGGGTACGGGCACGAACCGCACGGCAGATCCGACGGCAGACCCGGACACCCGGGCATCGGGGCACCGGTACGGGCACAAAAAAAACGGGACGAACCCTTTTCAAGGTTCGTCCCGTTCGTTTGTCGGCCCGGGGCCGGACGGCTGTTACATCATGCCGCCCATGCCGCCTGCGGGCATTGCCGGTACGGCAGGCTGCTCGGACTTCTTCTCGGCGAGCACGCACTCCGTGGTGAGGAACATCGAGGCGATCGACGCGGCGTTCTCCAGCGCAACACGCGACACCTTCGTCGGGTCGATGATACCGGCTGCGAGCATGTCCTCGTAGCGGTCGTCGCGGGCGTTGTAGCCGAACGAGCCCTTGCCCTCGCGCACCTTGTTGACAACCACCGAACCCTCGCCGCCGGCATTGGCAACGATCTGGCGCAACGGCTCCTCGATGGCGCGCTTGACGATCTGGATACCCGTCGTCTGATCCTCGTTCTCACCCTTCATGCCCTCGAGGGCTGCCGTGGCGCGGATGTAGGCAACGCCGCCACCCGGAACGATACCCTCCTCGACGGCAGCACGCGTAGCGGCCAGGGCGTCGTCGACGCGGTCCTTCTTCTCCTTCATCTCGACCTCGGTAGCGGCACCGACGTAGAGCACGGCCACACCGCCGGCCAGCTTGGCCAGACGCTCCTGCAGCTTCTCACGGTCGTAGTCCGACGTAGCCTTCTCGATCGAGGCGCGGATCTGGGCCACACGGGCGGCAATGGCCTCCTTCTGGCCGGCACCGTCGACGATCGTCGTGTTCTCCTTGTTGAGCGTCACCTTGTCGGCCGAGCCCAGCATCGAGAGGTCGGCGTCCTCGATCTTCATGCCCTTGTCGGTCGAAATCACCGTGGCACCCGTCAGGACGGCGATATCCTCGAGCATCTCCTTGCGGCGGTCACCGAAGCCCGGAGCCTTGCAGGCGGCGATCTTCAGCGTGCCGCGCAGCTTGTTGACCACGAGGGCCGACAGCGCCTCGCCGTCGACATCCTCGGCGATAATCAGCAGCGCACGACCGCTCTGAGCCACCGGCTCCAGAATGCCCATGATCTCCTTCATGGTCGAGATCTTCTTGTCCGTAATAAGGATGTAGGGCTTCTCGAGCTGTGCCTCCATCTTCTCGGGATCGGTCATGAAGTAGGCCGAGATGTAACCCCGGTCGAACTGCATGCCCTCGACCACCTCGACGTGCGTATCCGTGCCCTTGGCCTCCTCGACAGTGATGACACCCTCCTTGTTGACCTTGGCCATCGCCTCGGCGATCAGCTTGCCGATGTTGTGGTCGTTGTTGGCCGAGATGGTGGCCACCTGCTCGATCTTGGCGAAGTCCGAGCCGACCTCCTGGCTCTGCTCACGCAGCGAAGCCACGACCGTAGCCACGGCCTTGTCGATACCGCGCTTCAGGTCCATCGGGTTGGCACCGGCCGTCACGTTCTTCAGACCCACGCCGATGATCGACTGGGCCAGCACCGTGGCCGTCGTCGTGCCGTCGCCGGCATCGTCGTTCGTCTTCGAGGCGACCTCCTTGACCATCTGGGCGCCCATGTTGGCGAAAGCATCCTCGAGCTCCACCTCCTTGGCGACCGTCACACCGTCCTTCGTGATCTGCGGTGCACCGAACTTCTTGTCGATGATGACGTTGCGACCCTTCGGGCCGAGCGTGACCTTCACGGCGTTCGACAGCGCGTCGACACCCTCCTTCAGCAGCTCGCGCGCCTCTACGTTATATTTGATCTCCTTTGCCATAGTTGTTTCTGCGAATTAGATGATTGCCAAAATATCGTTCTGTTTCATGATGAGGTAGTCCGTGCCGTCGATCTGGATCTCCTGACCGGCATACTTGCCGTAGAGCACCTGGTCACCGACCTTGACCTCCATCTTCACCTCCGAGGTGCCGGGGCCGACGGCCACGACCTTGCCTGCGAGGGGTTTCTCCTTTGCCGTGTCGGGGATAATCAGTCCGCCGGCAGTCTTCTCCTCCGCGGGATTCGGAAGAATCAGCACGCGGTCCGATAATGGTTTTACGTTCATAGTGCTTATTTTTTATTAGTTATTGTGTTTGCGTTTTTCGTGTTCGCACTCCCCTTTCCAACAAGAGGTGTGCCAACCCGATTTTGGCAGAAAAAGGATGACAAAGCAACAGAGCAGGCTGACATTTTGTCACGCGGCGCGGCGGCGATAAAATTTTTCGGCCGTTTTTCTTGGACAGACCGAAAAAACGTATTACATTTGCATCCCGATACGGCACAGTATCTACATGGTGGATGTAGCTCAGTTGGTTAGAGCGTCGGATTGTGGTTCCGAAGGCCGAGGGTTCGAGCCCCTTCTTCCACCCGCAGGGGTTCTCCGAAAAGAGAACCCCTTTTTTGTCGGCTTTTGACGCCGGACCGCCCCGCCGCCGCAGGTGCCCCGCCCACAATCCGCCCCCGACCTTCACTTCTTACCTTTTACTTTTTACTTTTCACCTTTTTCACTTTGTCTCTGCCGCCCGGCCGCGACGCAACACACTTTTTTTTGGATGCGGATTCCGTATTTTTTTCGTATCTTTGATTCGACAAACCGGGATCGAACGCCCCGATCCGCAAAATTGGCTCAATACATGAAACGAAGCTCTCTTCACTTCGTGCCGATTCTGTGCGTACTGGCGGCGATGCTCCCGACCGCGTGCAAATCGGACGACACCCCGTCGCAGCGCGCGACGCTCACCCTCGAGGTTCCCGACTGCGGGACCAATCCCACCCTGATGCAAATCGGCACGGGCGACTGTACCGTCGCCCTGCAACTGCTCACCACCGGCGAGTGGCGCATCGAGACCCTCCCGGCCGACGACTGGCTCACGCTGACCCCCTCGTCGGGCCGCGGCAATGCGGAGGTCACCCTGACCGCCACGGCCAACGCGCAGGCCGCCGCACGGCAGGCCGAGGTGCGTTTCTACCTCGGCAAGCAGGCCGTGCACACGCTCTCCGTCGAGCAGGCGGCGGGCGAAGCCTACCTCACGGTCTCGCCCGACAGCGGACGCATCCCGATCGGCGGCGGTGACCTCACACTGACCGTCGCGACGAACGCCGGCGCGTGGAGCGCCGCCATGACCGACCCGGAGGGCAGCCCCTGCAACTGGCTTACGCAGCAGCAGGCCGAAGGGTCGCTGACACTCACGGCCGCCAAAAACAGCGACGCGACGAAGCGTCAGGCGCTCGTCACCCTCTCCGTGGCCGGGCACCCCGACCTGACGCGCACGGTCACCGTCACGCAGGGCACCGCAACGGCCGATCTGCTCGACGTCGTCTTCCACAACGACGGCACGGCCGCCGACCGCTCGGCCTCGCACCGCGTCGTGCAGCGCCACAGCGGCTCGGGCCTGCTGACCTACTACAATGACAGCTACGGGGACTACGTCGCCCGCTTCAACCACGATCCCGGTTCGAGTCCCGCCGCGGGCTACTACAAGGTGGACTACGCGGCCGACGCCGCCTTCCGCGAGGCGCTCGCCGACGGACACACGCTCGAGGTGCTCGTCATGTTCGACGCCGAGGCCGACGGCAGCAGCGAAATCAAGCCCTTCAGCTCGATGCAGTCGGGCGGCACGGGCTTCCTCATCACCACGCGCGACCGCGGCACGAAGCTGACCTTCCTGCCGAACCTCGCGCCCGACGGCTGGCGCTGGACCTGCAGCGACGTCACCCCCGCACGCGGCACCTACTACCATCTGGTCGGCGTTTACGACCAGGAGGCCGGCAAATCGCGCATCTACGTCAACGGCGAACTGCAGTCGGAGATCAACGTCTGGGGCACCTTCCAACTGCCGGCTTCGGGCTCCAACTGGTTCTGCATCGGCGGCGACGCCAGCAGCAACGGCGCCGAATCGGCCTGGCGCGGCGACATCGCCCTGGCGCGCATCTACGACGAGCCGCTCCCGGGCGACATCGTCGCCGACCTCTGGGCGGGCGTGAAGGAGCGGATGCCGCAGGCGAGCCCCATCCGCCTCTCGGACATCTTCTTCCTGCCGAGCGCCGGCGTACAGCCCGGCTCGGCCTTCAAGGTCTTCGGATCGGGATTCGCCGCCGGGGACCGCGTGCGGCTCGAATCCGTCGAGGACGAGACGCGCACATACCTCTGTGACGCCGCAGTGACCGACGCGTCAATCGCCGTCACGATACCCGAGGGATTCGTCTCGGGCACCTACCGCATGGTGCTGTTGCGCGGCGAGGCGCAGTGCCCGATCGGCATGATCGAGCTGACCCTCTCCGACAACCCCACGACACTCGACCACCTGCCGCAGGTCGTCGCCCACCGCGGCTTCCACACGACGAACGGCGCGGCCGAGAACTCGCTGGCCTCGCTCACGGCCGCCATCGAGCTGGGGGTCTACGGCTCGGAGGCTGACTTCTACATCACCACCGACGGGGTCGTCGTCTCGAACCACGACCCGACGATCGACGGCATCCTGATCGAGAACGCCACCTTCGACCAGATCAAGGACATCCGGCTCTCGAACGGCGAGACCGTCGCCACGCTGGACACCTACCTCGACCGACTCGGCGAGACGGGCACCAAACTCGTCGTCGAGATCAAGCAGCACGCCACGGCCGAGAACAACCGCCGCGTCGTCGACGCCATCGTCGAGGAGCTGCAGCGCCGGCAGATGGTCGGCCGCTGCGACTTCATCTCCTTCGGATACGACATCTGCCAGCGGCTCGCCGCCGAACTTCCCGAGGCGATGGTCGGCTACCTCATGGGAGACATGGCCCCCTCGGCGCTCGACCCCGCCATCCGCTGCATCGACTACCAGATGACCGTGCTGAAAAACAACCCCCAGTGGGTCACCGAGGCGCACGACCACGGCATGAAGGTGAACGTCTGGACGGTCAACTCCGAGGCCGACATGATGGAGTTCATCGCCATGGGTGTCGACTTCATCACGACCGACCACCCCGACACGCTGCAGAAGATCCACGCGCGCCTGACCGACTGACACCCGGCCCGCTTCAGGCCCGCACCGCAAGGCCCCGCTCCCACCGCCCGATGCACAATGGCACCGGCGCCCGGAGCGGGGCCTTTTCCGGCTCATCCGGACCGGAACGGCCCGGATGCGATCCGACCTGCACAGACAACCGCCGGCCGATACCGCCCGATACCGACAACCACCACCCGGCGCTGTCAAGCGACGTCAAGCGCCCCCGGCGCGGGCGGGAACCCTTCGCGGGGTCCTGCGGGCAGCGACACGACGGCCCGGGGTGCGCAACGGCCCGGGCACAAAAAATCCGGCCGCCCCAAAGGGACGGCCGGATCGTTTATTCGGCAGATTTCCGGAATTACTTGTTGCGGTAAACCTTCTTGTAGCCGTAGATAGCCTCGTCGCCGAGCTCCTCCTCGATGCGGAGCAGCTGGTTGTACTTGGCCATGCGGTCCGAACGCGACATCGAGCCGGTCTTGATCTGGCCCGAGTTCGTAGCCACGGCGATGTCGGCGATCGTCGAGTCCTCGGTCTCGCCCGAGCGGTGCGACGTAACGGTCGTGTAGCCGGCGCGGTGTGCCATCTCGATGGCGTCGAGCGTCTCGGTCAGCGAGCCGATCTGGTTCACCTTGATGAGGATCGAGTTGGCGCAGCCCATCTCGATACCCTTCTTCAGGAACGAAACATTCGTCACGAAGAGGTCGTCACCCACGAGCTGGCACTTGTCGCCGAGCTCGGCGGTGAGCAGCTGCCAGCCTTCCCAGTCGTTCTCCGACATGCCGTCCTCGATCGAGTCGATGGGGTACTTGGCAACCAGGCCCTTCAGGTACTCGACCTGCTCCTTCGAGGTGCGCTTTGCGCCCTTCTCACCCTCGAAGATCGTGTAGTCGTAGATACCGTCCTTGTAGAACTCCGACGAAGCGCAGTCCATGCCGATCATCACGTCCTTTCCGGGAACGTAGCCGGCCTTCTCGATGGCCTTGATGATCGAGTCGAGTGCATCCTCCGTGCCGTTGAGTGCGGGAGCGAAACCGCCCTCGTCACCGACAGCCGTCGAAAGGCCGCGCTCGTGCAGCACCTTCTTCAGGTTGTGGAACACCTCGGCACCCATGCGGACACCCTCCTTGAGCGACGGAGCGCCCACGGGACGGATCATGAACTCCTGGAATGCGATCGGGGCGTCGGAGTGCGAGCCGCCGTTGATGATGTTCATCATCGGCACGGGCAGCGTCTTGGCGTTGGCACCGCCGATATAGCGGTAGAGCGGCATGCCGAAGTAGTCGGCAGCGGCGCGGGCCACGGCCAGCGATACGCCCAGAATGGCGTTGGCGCCGAGCTTCGACTTGGTCGGCGTACCGTCCAGGGCGATCATCGTCTTGTCGATGCCCACCTGATCGGCGACGTTCATGCCGATGACGGCCGGAGCGATCACCTCGTTGACGTTCTTGACGGCGTTCAGCACGCCCTTGCCCAGGTAACGGTTCTTGTCGCCGTCACGAAGCTCGAGGGCCTCGTTCTCGCCCGTCGATGCGCCGCTCGGAACGGCTGCACGACCGAAAGCGCCGGATACGGTGCGAACTTCGACCTCAACGGTCGGATTGCCTCGCGAGTCGAGGATCTCCCTTGCGTGAATCTCTACAATCTGCATAGTCGTAATGATTTGAATTTATGGTTCTTGAATACTCTATTGCCTTTTTTGCACCGCAAAGTTACAAATAATTGTCGAATTGCGGACGCCTCGCTGTTATTTTTTTCACGCCCCGGGGGCTCCGACGCTTTCAAACAAGACGGAAATGATTATCTTTGAGCCGCGGAACGCCCCGCCCGACATACAAAAACGACCTCGACCATGCGTAAAGTACTCTCGTTCTCGCTCTTTCTGATGCTGGGCCTCGTCGCCTCGCAACTCCTGCCCGGCCTGCTCGGCGAGGCCCACGCGGCCTTCAAGACCACGACCGATCTGCTGCTCTACATCTGCCTTGCGTTCATCATGATCAACGTGGGGCGCGAATTCGAGATCGACAAGTCGCGCTGGCGCTCCTACACGGCCGACTACTTCATCGCCATGGCCACGGCGGCCCTGCCGTGGCTGCTCATCGCCCTCTACTACGTCTTCGTGCTGCTGCCCCCGACGCTGTGGGGCGACACGGCGGCCTGGAAGGAGAACCTGCTCCTGAGCCGCTTCGCCGCGCCGACCTCGGCGGGCATCCTCTTCACGATGCTTGCCGCCCTGCACCTGAAGCGGAGCTGGATCTACCGCAAGATCCAGGTGCTGGCGATCTTCGACGACCTGGACACCATCCTGCTGATGATCCCGCTGCAGATCCTGATGATCGGCCTGCGGTGGCAGATGTTCGTCATCGTGGGGCTCGTCGCCGTACTGCTGACCGTCGGCTGGCGGTGGCAGGGGCGCTGGAACGCCCGGCAGGACTGGCGGGCGATCCTCGGCCTCGCGTTGGTCGTGTGCCTGCTCACGCAGCTGGTCTACTACGTCACGGCCCACCTCTACGGTCACGAGGAGAGCATCCACATCGAGGTGCTGCTGCCCGCCTTCGTCGTGGGCATGCTCATGCGGCACCGCCACATCGACACCCCCGCCGAACGGCGCGTCGCCACGGGCATCTCGTTCCTCTTCATGCTGCTCGTGGGCATGAGCATGCCGCTCATGGGCCACGCCGGCTCGGGCAGCGACGCCACGTCGGTGACCGCCTCGCAGCCGATGATGCCGTGGGGCACGCTGCTGCTGCACGTCGTGGCGGTCTCGGCGCTCTCGAATCTCGGAAAGCTCGTGCCGCTGCTCTTCTACCGCGACCGCCCCTTCAGCGAGCGGCTGGCCCTCTCGGTGGGCATGTTCACGCGCGGCGAGGTCGGCGCCGGGGTGATTTTCATCGCCCTGGGCTACAACCTCGGCGGCCCGGCGCTCGTCATCTCGGTGCTGACGCTCGTGCTGAACCTCATCCTCACGGGCGGCTTCGTCCTCTGGGTCAAGCACCTCGCACTGAAGACCTGCACGCCCGACGAGGAGCTGCCGGAGGAGCCGTCCGACGCACCGCACGGCGCATAGCCGCTTCTCTCCACACGGACATCCCCGGAAAAAGAAATATAACAGGGCGGGACGCAGCTGATCGCTGTGCCCCGCCTTTTATAATAAAGGATCACCCGCTCCCGGATCAGTCGCGCATGAGCAGCGACGAGTCGCCGTAGCTCAAAAAGCGGAAATCGTGACCGAGGGCGTAGTCGTAGATGCGGCGCCAGTCGTCGCCCACGTAGGCCGAGACAAGCAGCAGCAGCGTCGACTTGGGCTGGTGGAAGTTGGTGATGATGTTGCGCACGATGCGGAAGGTGTAGCCCAGCGGCGTAATCATGATCTGCGTCGCCGCCTTGAGGCGCTCCTCCCCCTCGCGCTCCATCCAGCCGAGCATCTCCCCGAGGGCCGTGCGGCCCGTGTAGTCGGCCGGGATGTCGTAGAGCTCCCACTGCCCGATCACGCGGCCGGCATCGGGGGAGCCTGTCGCATGGATGCGCCAGGCAAGTGCCGCAAGCGACTCGAGCGTCCGCACCGAGGTCGTCCCCACGGCCGTGACGGCCCCCCACTTCGCAAGCAGCTGCCGCACCGTGTCGCGGCGGATCTCGAAATGCTCGGTGTGCATCGGATGCTGCGCGGCGTCCTCGTCCTTTACGGGCAGGAAGGTCCCGGCCCCGACGTGGAGCGTCACCTCCGCGAAGTCGAAGCCGCGGCCGCGCAGCGACTCGAGAAGCTCGGGCGTGAAGTGCAGCCCGGCGGTCGGCGCCGCCACCGACCCCTCGAATTTCGAGTAGACGGTCTGGTAGCGCGTGTAGTCGATCTCCTCCGAATCGCGGTTCAGGTAGGGCGGAATGGGAATTCGGCCCAGGTGTTCGAGCAGCTGCCCGAAGGTCATCGGCGCCGACCACTCGAAGCGCACCGTGCATTCGCGCCCGCGCTCCTCGACGATCCAGGCCCGCAGCCAGACGGCCGCCCCTTCGTAGTCAAAGTTGATCTCGACGTACCCCTCCTTCCACTTCTTGCGGTTGCCCACGATGCACGACCATTCGCACGTGCCCGTCACGGCGAAGGCCCGCTCGTAGTCGGCCGGGGCGTGCGGCTCGAGGCAGAAGACCTCGATGCGGGCCCCCGAAGGCTTGTGCATGATGATGCGCGCGCGGATCACCTTCGTGTTGTTGAAGACGATGAGCTGCCCCGCGGGCAGCACGTCGCCGATGTCGGCGAAGCGGCGTTCGGAGATCTCCCCGCCGCGGTAGACGAGCAGTTTCGAGGCGCTCCGCTCCGCGAGCGGGAACTTGGCGATCCGCTCGTCGGGCAGCGGGTAGTCGAAATCGTTGATGGCGATGTGTCGTTCCATGATCGGAAAGGTTTGGGGCGACAAAATTACGAAAAAAACAAAGTCCCGGAATTTTTTTCACTATACTTGTTGCGTTTTACGCCTCTTGTGCGTCTTACGGGTAAATGGAGCAAACCGAATTCGACATACGGATCGTACCGCTGCGCGACCGGCTCTACCGCTTCGCCCGCACCCTGCTCGGGCGCGGCGACGAGGCCGAAGATGTCGTACACGACGTGCTCGAACGGCTCTGGCGCCGCCACGAGTCGCTGCATGTGGAGAATCCGGAGGCCTTCGCCATGACGGCCGTGCGCAACGCCGCGGTCGACCACCTGCGCCGCAGCCGCACGACCGAGGAGCTGCCCCTCTCGCTGCCGGCCGACGAGCAGGCCGGCGCGTGGAGCGACCGCGAAATGGTCCGCCGGGCCCTTGCCCTGCTGCCGCTGCGCCAGCGCGAGGTCCTGCACCTGAAGGAGATCGAAGGCTACCCGACGCACGAAATCGCCGCCCTGCTCACGACCGACGAGGCGCAGGTCCGCGTGCTGCTCTCGCGGGGTCGGATGCGGTTGCGCCGCGAACTCGAAAAACTGATGAACTATGGAATCTGATCTGCTGAAAGCCCGGGCGCTCAGCCGCCGCTACTTCGACGCCACGGCCACCGAAGCCGAGGAGCGGGAGCTGCGTGCACTGCTTGCCGCCCTGCCGCGCGAAGCGCTGGACGGCGAGCTGCGCAGCGCCGCCGTGATGATGGGCGGATTCGAGGCCCTCGCCCGCGAAACGCTGCCCGGCCGCCCGGCCGCAAAAGAGGGCGCGCAGGCCGCTCAGGCGCCGCTCACCGCCGGGAAGGCGGGCGCTGCCGACCGGGCTGTCCGGCTTCCCGCCGTCGGGAAGCTGCCGGCCGATTCCGCGTCCGACTCCTCCGCCGACACGCCGTACCGGACAACGGCGGCGCCGCACCGTCCGCACCGCCGCTGGAACCTGCTGCTCGGAACGGGCGCCGGGATCGCCGCGGCCCTGCTCGTGGGGCTCTTCTTCCTCACGCGCGGCACCGTCTACGGCTACATCGACGGACGTCCTGTCACCGACCCGGCCGAAGCGATGTGCGCCACGGTCTACTTCCAGCCGCTTGAGGAGCTCTCGCGCAGCTTCGACATCGCCGACCGCCTGCTCGAAGCGGCCGAAAAGGGACACGACACCCGGTCCGAACAAAGATAACAACCGTCAAACGCAAACGATAGCACCATGAAACACCTTGCCTTTTTCCTTCTGCTGCCCCTCTTCCTCCTTCTTGCGGCCACAACAGCCGCACAGCCGGCCGCATCCGCGGGGACCGAACCGGCACCGGCCGCACCCGCCCCGACGGAACTCTCCTCCGCCGTGCAGGCCGATTACCTGCCCGAGGAGATCGACCTGGTGAAGTCGCTGACGGAGTATCCGTCGGTGGTGAAGTCCGCGGGCGAGAACTTCGCGCCGTCGGTCGTCGGGGCCTATGTCTACGAGCTGGCCAAGCAGTTCAATGGCTATTACCACGACCATTCGATCCTCAAGGAGGAGAACGCCGGGGTGCGCACGATGCGTCTCCAGCTGGCGCAGCAGGTCGCCCGCGTCATCAAGGAGGGCATGAAACTGCTGGGTATCGACGTCCCCGAACGCATGTAACGCATTCTGTGATAATGAAAAACGGAGGTTTCAGCGAAACCTCCGTTTTTTCGTGCCGTTAGCGTGGTACGAATCTTGCGAGAGACGAGGGCGTTAACTAACACTATTTTAGCGTGAAAACATTTGCATCAACTTTCGCTCTTTCTCTCGCGTTGTGTGCCGCTGCCGGAGCGACGGCCCAAGTCAGGAGCGCGGCGCCGG
>ENA-OPJW01000281-OPJW01000281.1-human-gut-metagenome-genome-assembly--contig:-NODE-281-length-12380-cov-4.109533_pt1 | contig 12380 bp, 6 predicted proteins | sample MGYA00241776_ERZ501677 | MGnify/ENA primary metagenome ERZ501677 (study PRJEB25962, sample SAMEA2042298) | human gut metagenome | biome: human gut; feature: human-associated habitat; material: faeces...
TCGGAAATCAGATTAAGCTGTATCGCACATCTATTCCGATTGCTGTAAAAGCCGCAGAAACTTCTTCCAAAGGCAAGAGCATTTTTGCTTATGAGCCAAACAGTACGGTGTCTAAGGCATACACCGAATTTACGAAGGAGGTGTTAGCCGATGGCAGGAAGAAAGAGCGACTTCACTCTCACGAGGCTCGATGACCTTTTTACAACGCAGGCACAGAGAGAGGAAGAAAGACTTTCTAAAATCCGAGATATTCCATTAGAGCTGATTGATGATTTCCCAGACCACCCGTTCAAGGTCAGGGACGATGAAGATATGCAGCAGCTTGTTGAGAGTATCAAGGAACGTGGAGTAATTACTCCGGCTACGGTAAGGCAGAAAGAGGACGGCAGATACGAACTTGTTTCAGGACACAGACGAAAGCGAGCTTGTGAACTGGCAGGATTTGAAACACTGAGAAGTGAGATTGTAGACCTGAACAGAGATGAAGCGACCATTTTAATGGTTGAAAGCAATTTCCAGAGGTCAGAGATATTGCCGAGTGAAAAAGCCTTTGCCTATAAAATGCGTTTGGAAGCAATGAAAAGGCAAGTAGGCAGACCGAGCAAAGAAAATGCATCCCCAGTGGGGATTGATTTACGAGGAAAGCAAAGTCTTGATTTAATGAGCGAGGAATGTGGCGACAGTAGAAATCAGATACACCGTTATGTACGCCTTACAAACCTTGTTCCCGAACTGCTTGAATTTGTTGACGAGGGGCGTATTAAAATGCGTCCTGCCGTAGAACTTTCCTATCTTGACGAAGATTGCCAGCGTGATGTGGTTGACGAAATCGACCTGAATGACGCTACCCCGTCACACGACCAGACAATCCGTATGCGAAAGTTATTCAACGAGGGCAACCTTACAACAGAAGCAATCCACGCTGTTATGTCTGAGGAAAAGCCGAACCAAAAGGAAAAAATCGTGTTGAGGGGCGACAGAGTAAGACAGCTTATCCCGAAAAACATTCCCGTCAGTCAGACGGAGGATTTTGTCTGCAAGGCATTGGAGCATTACAACAAGTTTTTGCGTAACCGTGCAGAGCGTGACAGCAGATAGCCTGTTTTACAGTTCCCCTTTCTCACACTCTAACCCCTTAGTTATACTTCTACCTACCGAAAATGATATATATTATCTCACTTGAATATAACTATCTCAAAGTATATGTCTATCTCTAAGGGGCAATCGCACAGTATGAACGGACTGGAGGTGTATGGTAAAATGAAAAATTAACGAAAAATCCGCATTTGTTTTTCGGCAGGTAAATTCTGTCGTAAGAGAAAATCCACAAAGGCACATCGTAGAGATACGGTGTGTTTTCAATTTTTACAGGAGGAAACGCAATGATAAAGTCAAAATTCAAAAGAGTCACGTCGCTTTTCTTGGCGACCCTTATGTGTGTGACCACTTTTGCAGGCATTGGCTCGACAACAGCATATGCTGCTTCGGGAGAAAAAGCCGATGTTTATATGGTCGATTTCCCTCGTGATGGCGATGCTAATTACGATGGGGTATGGGGACACAGCAATTTGACCTTGAAAAATGGTTGGCATACCGGACGTTCCAATTTTACCAATCTTAAGGCTATTGGCTCATACTCAGGCAATGTTGCTTATTGTATTGAGCCGGGAATTTCGCTCAAGGTCGGTCAGACAATGAATAAGTATGACGAAAATTATTTTAATAACCTTGCATCCAATGGGGTTATTTCCGGAGATGAAATCCGTCTTTTCGTTGGTCGTATTTTACAGTATGGCTATCGTGGGACAATCTCGACTTCTTGGAGGTCACAGAATGAAGCAGCAGCAAACAGCATTGCACAGGCTTATGCCACACAGCTTCTTATCTGGGAAACTGTTATCGGAGAGCGTGATGCGAACTTCAATCATGTAGCAGCCAGTGGTTGCAGCAATGTGAAAGATGTCATCAATGCAAAGCATCCGCTCCGCAATAAGATTTTCAGTTATTATAACAGTATGGTACAGAGTGTACAGAACCATGCGACCGTACCGAGCTTTTGTAATAAATCATCCGGTTCGGCAAAGACAATAGAACTTGAGTGGAACGGAAGTAAGTACACAACTACTCTGACAGACTCCAATAATGTGCTGTCCAAATATAATTTCAAGGCAAGTATCAGTGGAGTGAACTTTTCAGTGAATGGTAACAAACTTACTGTTTCTATGGATACTGCACCGAGTAAGGAATTTACCATTACCGCAACGAAGAAAAATGCAGTCCGCAGAGGTGTGGTTGTATGGTCAGAGGGTAAACACGGTCAGAACTCCAGTGTGCAGGATGTTGTCAGCTATGCTCAGGAAGTAAGCGATAGTATCAACGGTTATGTGAAAATGAAAGTCAGCTATGGTTCTTGTCAGATTGTAAAGACCAGTGAGGACGGCAAGGTTGACGGTATCAACTTCACGATTACCGGAAACGGTATCAATCAGACGGTTACAACAGCTAATGGCGGTAAGTTCCAGATTGATAATCTTATGCCGGGTATCTATACTGTAACCGAGCAGGCATACGATAAGTACGAGCCGCAGGAAACACATAGAGTTACTGTTGTAGCAGGACAGGTTGCAAAGGTCAATTTCAATAACAAATTGAAGCGTGGCGACCTTCAGGTAGTGAAGTCCTCAGAAGATAACCTTGTTGAAGGTGTGAAGTTCCATCTTTACGGTACTTCTCTTTCCGGTGCTGCTGTTGACCAGTATGCAGTTACAGACAAAAACGGTGTGGCAACTTTCAAAGATGTGCTTATCAGTGGTTCTGAACCATATACTCTTGAAGAAGTGGACACAGCTATCCGTTATGTCGTACCAAAAAATCAGACTGCACCAGTGAAGTGGAAAGAAGTAACCACAAGAAACTTCAATAACATTTTGAAGAAGTTTACTGTAACAGTCACAAAGAGCGACGCTGAGAAGGGCGAAGCACAGGGCAATGCCAAACTTTCGGGAGCAGTTTACGGTATCTATAAGGGCGAAACGCTTGTAGACAAGTATGTTACTGATGAAAACGGTCAGTTCACTACTAAAGAATATGTTTGTGATACCGACTGGACAATCCGAGAAATCACACCGTCAGAGGGATATTTGCTTGATAAGACTATCTATGAAGTAGGTGCAGACCCGAAACTTTATGAGGTGGAACACAACCTTACTTCCAATGATGTAACCGAGCAGGTAATCAAAGGCAATGTGGCTATCATCAAACATACCGATGACGGAGAAACAAAGATTGAAACACCTGAAAAGGGTGCTTCCTTTGAGATTTATTTGAAATCTGCCGGAAGCTATGACGCAGCAAATAAAGATGAGAGAGATACCATTGTTTGCGATGAAAATGGCTTCGGTCAGACAAAAGATATGCCGTATGGTATTTATACCGTACACCAGACTTCCGGTTGGGAAGGCAGAGAGATGATGGACGATTTTGATGTGTTCATTTCACAGAACGCACAGACCTACCGTTATCTTATCAATAACCGTAACTTTGAGAGTTTTGTCAATGTAGTCAAGGTGGACGCAGAAAGTGGAAAGAGTATTCCGTATGCAGGAGCAGGATTTAAGATTTACGACCCGCAGGGCAATCAGGTCAAAATGACCTTTACTTATCCGACACCGACCACGATTGATGTGTTCTATACCGACGCAAATGGTTCTCTTGTCACACCTGAGAAACTGGATTACGGCAAGGGATATTCTATCGTAGAGGTACAAGCTCCATACGGATATGTACTTGATGATACTCCGGTATATTTTGATATTACCGAAGAAAATTCCACAGAGGAAGGCGGCGTAACTGTTGTGAAAGTCAATAAGCCGAATATGGCACAGAAAGGTACTATCACGGTTGAAAAGACCGGAGAAGTATTTAGTGGTGTCAATGTAAGTGGTTCTGAGGACAGTGATGTTATTTATCAGCCTGTTTATGAAGTGGCAGGACTTGAGGGTGCAGTTTATGAAGTCCGTGCTGCGGAAGATATTAGCACACCGGACGGTACACTCCGCTATTCAAAGGGCGAAGTGGTAGATACTATCACAACAAGCTCCGATGGATTTGTTAAGAGCAAAGAACTTTATCTCGGAAAATACGAGGTCAAGGAAATTACCGCACCTGATGGAATGGTAGTGAGTGGCGAAACACATACGGTTGAGCTTACTTATGCAGGTCAGAATATCTCTGTTACCGAAACTTCCACATCGTTCTATAACGAAAGACAGAAAGTGCAGGTAAGCCTTGCAAAAGCCATTGAAAAGGATAAGACATTTGGTATTGGCGACAACGGAGAAATCAAAAACATCAGCTTTGGTCTTTATGCCGCAGAAGATATTGTATCTGCAAGCGGTACAGTTATTCCGGCTGATGGACTGATTGAGATTGTCAGCGTAAATGAAAATGGAACTGCTGTTATGAAGTCAGACCTTCCGTTTGGCAAATACTATGTCAAGGAGATTGCAACCGATGAGCATTATGTTCTCTCTGATACGAAATATCCGGTTGTGTTTGAATACGCAGGTCAGGATACCGCAACAGTTGAAATCAAAGTGAATGATGGAAAAGAAATCAAGAATGAACTTATCTATGGTTCTGTATCAGGTAAGAAGATTGACGAGAACGGAGAAGCACTTGAGGGTGCTGTTATCGGTATCTTCAAAGCCGAAGAAACAGAATTTACAAAGGATACTGCACTTATGACGACTACCTCTGCAAAAGACGGTAGTTTTTCTTTTGCAAAAGTTCCTTATGGCAAATGGATTGTAAGAGAAATCGAGCAGCCAAAGGGATTTGTTCTTGATGAAAAAGCGTATGAGGTCAATATCAGCAAAGCCGAGCAGGTAGTTGAAATTGAGATTGTCAATGAGTATGTTCACGGCAATATCAGACTCACGAAGGTGGATGCTGAATATCCGGATAACAAGCTTACGGGTGCAACCTTCGAGGTATATAAGGACACCAATGAGAACGGAAAGATTGATGATGGCGATGAACTTATCGGAAATCTTGAAGAAACCGAAACCGGAATTTATGAGATGAAAGAACTGCTTTACGGAAAATATATTGTCCGTGAAACAAAAGCACCGGAGGGCTTCCTGCTTGATAAGGGAGAATACTCTGCTTTCATTGAGAAAGACGAAACAACTTATTCCGTTGAGAATAAGGCAAGTGTTGGATTTATCAATGAAGCTATGCGTGGAACACTGAAAATCGTTAAGACATCTTCAGACGGTAAGGTCAAAGGTTTTGCGTTCAGAGTAACCGGAGCAAACGGCTATGATATGACATTAGAAACAGATAAGAACGGCGAAATTGTGATTGAGGGACTTCGTATTGGCGAATATACCGTATCCGAAGTGGCAAACAATGCCTCTGCCGCATATATCACACCTGCCGACCAGAATGTTAATATCAAACTTGATGAAACAGCCGTTGTAAAAATGCACAATGAGTTGAGGGATACTCCAAAGACAGGAGATGATACCAATATGAAACTTTGGTATGTCCTTGCCGGACTTTCTGCTGTCGGTATCGCTGTAACGTCTGTTGTTGCACACAAAAAGAAGAAAAAGGAGGGTAACGAGTAATGGAAGCAAAGACAATTATCGCTATCGCATTAGTCGCCGTTATTGTCGGCGGCTTTATCTTTCTTCAGGTTAAAAACCGTAAGAAGTAAGTAACAAGCGAACATTAACCAGTCGGGGCAGAGCGTAAAAACTCTGTCCCTTTAATTTTTGGAGGAACATTATGAAACAACAGAAAACGGTGGAGAGCCGAGTGCTTGAAATCTTAAAGGAATGCCCGATGTCGAGGTATGATGATATGCTTCTTATTCTGCATTATTACAATCGGTACGGATATATACCTGCCGGAAATCTTCCGCTTGAGGATATTGTATTTAATTACCGAGCATACGGACTTCCTTGTTTTGAAACCATACGCAGGGCAAGGCAGAGAGTACAGTCCCTTTTTCCTGAGTATTCACGTAATCCGCAGAAAGAAGAACAGAGCGGCAGTATTTCTATTGTAATCAACATTAGCTAAGGAGGTATTTTCGTGAAAGACAAAGCAACTTTTCAGAATAAGGTCAAGGTGCTGAATAAACTCTTTGACTCCGGTTGTGATACGGAGAAAAAGTTGCAGCAGCTTGATATGGAAGCAATCCTGAAAATCCCGAATATCACGATTCCTGATATGGGTGTGATTATGGAGCTTCAGAAGAATACAAAGTCCGGTAAACTCTTTTCGTATTTGGGCGGCGGTTCTGATGAAGCAACAAAAATGAGAGGTAAGGAAAATGAAGCAACAGGAGAATAGAGCAGAGCCGCAGAAAAAGCAAATTCGATTTATAGACAGTCATTACAATTTGAAATTCTATATTCCCGATGGTGGAAAAATCAGGATTACTTTTCGTGATGGACACACAGCAGACAGAGTGTGCAAGTATATTGATGACTACCATTTGTACGTCGGGAATTGCTGCTATCATATATGCGAGTTTGCTGAAAAAATGGAGCTTAATGGAAGCAAAGTTGAACCTATCAATCAATCCGAACCGTCAAAAAACAAGACCAGAAACAGAGAAAAACAGCGATAAGGAGGTGCAAGAGTAATGGCACGAAAATATGACCTTATTTCTGAGCTTTACAACCGCACCTGCAAAACGGTTGTGTCAAATCCTCAGAACTGGCAGGCATTCTTAGCTTCGGCTTGCCGAAATTATAAGTTACGTTATGACGAACAGCTTCTTGTATATGCACAGCGACCTGATGCAACAGCGGTTCTTGAGATAGAGCAGTGGAACAAAATTTTTGGCAGATGGGTCAACCGAGGTGCAAGAGGTATTGCTGTTTTTGCTGATGAAAACCGTTCACGGCAAAGACTGACACATTACTTTGACATTTCAGATACTCACGAAAGCAGATATTCAAGAACAGTCCCGATTTGGGATATGCGTCAGGAATACGAAGCTGATGTGATTGAAACATTGGAAAGCACTTTCGGAGAGATTGAGAATAAGAGCAGTCTTGCCGAAGCAATTATGGGAGCAGCAAGAAATGCGGCAGAGGATAATATCCCTGATTATCTGCAAGACCTTTACTATGCAACCGAGGGCAGTTCCTTTGAGGAAGTGGAAGAGGATATTGTGGCTTTCATTTATAAAAATGTCGTGACAAATAGTGTGGCATATATGATGATGTCAAGGCTTGGCGTTGATACGGACGGTTATTTTGAACTTGATGATTTCAGAGATGTTACTAACTTCAATACGCAGGAAACACTCAATGCACTTGGATTTGCTACCAGTGATATTGCAGAAATGGGATTGACGGAAATATCTAAAACAATTACTGCACTCAACCGTCAAAATCGCATAATTGTCGGTCAGGACAGAAATGAATACAATAAGGTTGAAAATAACGACGAAAGGAGTTTGGACAATGAACGAACTGACCTACACGATGGTGGGCGATTACAGCCTTCCGAACCTGAAACTTCCACAGCAGCCGGAAGTGACTTTGGGCAGATACGCTCAGATGAGGAGAGAGTTTCTGAAGGAACATCACAGAGTCCTTTACTACAATCTCCTGACGAGGGGAGAACTGACACAGCACTTGGCGGAAGTGGAACAGAGAGCCAGCAAGATGGAGGAAACAATCCTGAGCCAGATGGCACAGAAAGAGGGAGTGACCGAACAGATGAAAGCGGAGGATATGATGAAATGGGTTCGTCTGATGAATTCTCTTCGCAGCTCGGCACAGGAAATCGTGAAAGCGGAAGTGATATTCGCTTAGAGTATTACGACAGAACGCACGAAGATAAAAGCCTTCCGTTCTTTGGGCGTGATGAAGTAATCAATGAAATTCTCAGAACGACACCACATTTATCAGCAAGTCTGGAAGAAATCAAAGATTATTATGAACGTAATCCTGATAACAAAGACCGCACAGAGTATATAAAGAGTATTTTCAATAATGATTATACCGAACTTACTTTAGAGGACGGCAGGACAGTAGGGTACAAGACCTTTGAAAACGTTCTGCATTTGTGGGAGGGCAAATACGACAGCAGAACCGCACAGAGCTATTATGATTGGGCTGTTATTGCCCGTCATTTTGAAGCTATGCGATTACTGGGAGAATTAAGTGACAGCATAAAACCATTACCGTCAATGGACGGTCAGATGACATTCATATTAGACGGTCGGGCAGAGGAAAAGAAAACCTCTGCCTTTGTTTTTTCTCAGGGGATTATCGACGCTGTTCTTGCGAATGGAAGCGGATTTTCTGAGGGGAAAATGCGTATCTATGAGCAGTTTGAAAAAAGTCTTTCTGCAAAAGAAAATGCCGACTTCTTGAAAAATGAATACGGTTGGGGCGGTTCTTATCCCGTCATAATCGGGGCAGGCATTGATGAGAGCCACGATGGAAAAGGTATTACGATTACGAAAGGCATCGGTAAAGAAAATCCACATATCACACTTTCGTGGTCGCAGGTGGAGAAGCGTATCGGGGAACTTATCCGAATGGACAGATACTTAAATCCAAAGGAAAAAGAACGCTATCCTCAGTGGCTTGAAAGTCAAGAGGAACGCAGAGCCAAAATCGAGGAAACGAAAAGAAACCGAGAGATACTCTCTAATGCACCGCCGGAGCAGGAGGTCGAACTAGCCGAAAAAGAACCTGAAGAAGCAGAACAGCTACAAGATGTGCAGTATGAATATCATCTTGGCGATAAGGTGTATATCGGTGCTTCTGAGTACGAAATCTTATCCGTTGATGATGAGAGAGTAATGCTCTATGACTATGATATGCCACTGTTCAATAAGGAATTTTCACGCACAGAGTTTGACAGAAAAGTGCGAGAGAATCCGATGAATGAGCATTTGATTGTAAAGGAAGAACCTGCCGAAGAAAGAAATGAAACGGAAGAAGTTCAGACCAATATGGGCAGTATGCCGATTGAAGATTATCGAGAGATAGTAGCTTCGCAGTCAGGTTTTGACAGCTATGATGAGATGTATCATCAGGGGTATCGCATAGGAAACGGTTATGATAAAGAGCCTGAGCCGGTAGTTCCCGCTTGGGAGCAGAAGAAAAAAGTCAAAGGCTTTGACTTGCACCCTGATGTGCCTATGGCAGACCGTCACACCTTTAATCTTAGAGAAAATGAGGTTGAAACGGTTGGTAAAAAGGAACGCTTCCGCAGAAATATTATGGCGATACAGCTTCTTAAAAAATGTCAGGAAGAAAACAGATTTGCCACTCCTGAAGAACAGATTGTTTTATCAAAATATGTCGGTTGGGGTGGACTTTCAGAAGCCTTTGATGAAAATAATTCAGCGTGGGCAACGGAATATCTGGAACTTTCTTCGGTATTAACACCGGAGGAATATGCTTCGGCAAGAGAAAGCACATTGACTGCGTTCTACACGCCGCCCGAAGTTATCACAGCCATTTATAAGGCAATGGAGCAGATGGGCTTTAAGGAGGGCAACTTGTTAGAGCCGTCCTGCGGTATCGGTAATTTCATTGGTATGCTGCCGGACACAATGCAGGACAGTAAGATTTACGGTGTGGAACTTGATACGATTTCCGCAGGGATTGCACAGCAGCTTTATCAGAAGACAACCATTGCGGCACAAGGATTTGAAGAAACAAATCTGCCGGACAGCTTCTTTGATGGAGTGGTAGGAAATGTGCCTTTTGGAGATTTTAAGGTATCAGATAAAAGATACGACAAGCATAAGTTCCTGATACACGATTACTTTTTTGCGAAATCCCTTGATAAGTTAAGACCCGGCGGTGTGATGGCTCTTGTAACGAGCAAAGGCACAATGGATAAGGAAAACTCGGCGGTACGAAAATATATTGCACAGAGAGCAGAGCTTCTTGGAGCAATTCGATTGCCAAATAACACCTTTAAGGGTAATGCAGGAACGGAAGTCGTTTCGGATATTCTTATCCTACAAAAGCGTGACAGACTGATAGATATTGAGCCGGATTGGGTTCATCTTGATACCGATGAGAACGGAATTAAGATGAACTCTTATTTTGTGCAGCACCCCGAAATGATACTTGGAGAAATGAAAATGGTATCAGGGCGTTTCGGTATGGAAGCAACTTGTGTGCCGTATGAAAATTCAGACCTTGCAGCACAGCTTGATGAAGCGGTAGCAAACATTCACGGGGAAATCACGGAATATGAAGCCGAGGAAGAACTGGAGGAGGAAGATAATTCTATTCCGGCAGACCCGACAGTGAGAAACTTTTCCTATACGGTGGTGGACGATAAAATCTACTATCGTGAAAATTCCCGTATGACTCCGGTGGAGGTATCGGCAACCGCAGAGAACCGAATTAAGGGTATGATTGCCATTAGAAATTCCGTCAGAACGCTGATTGAATTGCAGACAGAAGATTACCCTGACAGCGAAATAAAAGCAGAGCAGGAGAGATTAAACAGACTTTATGATACCTTTTCAGGTAAGTACGGACTCATTAACAGCCGTGCAAATACCTCTGCTTTTTCGCAGGACAGTTCATTCTCTTTGCTTTCTGCATTGGAGATAATCGGAGAGGACGGAGAACTGGAACGTAAGGCTGATATGTTTTCTAAGAGGACAATTAAGCCGCATACTCCGGTTACTTCTGTTGATACGGCAAGCGAAGCGTTGGCGGTATCTCTTGGAGAAAAAGCCACGATTGATATGGACTATATGATGGAGCTTTCCGGTAAATCGGAGAATGAAATCTTTGAGGATTTGAAGGGTGTTATCTTCCTGAATCCGCTTTATGAGTATGGAAATTCTTACGAACCGAAGTATCTGATGGCTGATGAATACCTTTCGGGTAATGTCAGGGAGAAGCTGAGAATTGCAAAGAACTCGGCAGAACTCTATCCGGAAGATTATAAGGTCAATGTGGAAGCACTTCAAAAGGTGCAGCCGAAAGACCTGACTGCAAGTGAAATTTCTGTGCGACTTGGTGCAACTTGGCTGCCACCGGACGATGTGCAGGAGTTTATCTTTCATTTGCTTGAAACACCACGTTATGCACAGTGGAATATCAAAGTTCACTTCTCTCCATTTACGAGTGAGTGGAATATTGAGGGTAAATCTTACGACAAAGGAAATGTAAGGGCATATAACACTTACGGTACTTCCCGCATCAATGCTTATAAGATTATCGAGGAAACGCTGAACTTAAAAGATGTGCGTATCTTTGATTATATCGAAGATGATGAGGGCAGGAAAAAGGCTATCCTGAATAAAAAGGAAACAGCGATTGCTCAGTCGAAGCAGGAAATGATTAAGCAGGAATTTCAGGACTGGATATGGTCTGACCCTGAACGAAGGGAAAGGCTTTGCAAATCTTACAATGAGAAATTCAATAGCGTCAGACCTCGTGAGTATGATGGAAGTCATATCATCTTCAATGGTATGAACCCTGAAATTGAACTCAGGGAACATCAGAAAAATGCGGTTGCCCATATTCTTTACGGAGGAAATACGCTTCTTGCACACGCAGTCGGAGCAGGAAAAACTTTTGAAATGGTAGCGGCAGCACAGGAGTCGAAAAGGCTTGGGCTTTGTAACAAGTCACTGTTTGTTGTACCCAATCACTTGACGGAACAATGGGCGGCTGAGTATTTGCAACTCTATCCGGCGGCAAATATCCTTGTTGCAACAAAGAAAGATTTTGAAACCAAGAACCGTAAAAAGTTCTGCGGCAGGATTGCAACCGGAGATTATGACGCAGTTATTATCGGTCATTCACAGTTTGAAAAAATCCCGATGTCCATTGAAAGACAGAGGGCAATCCTTGAACAGCAGCTTGAGGAGATAACCGAAGGAATTGCGGAACTGAAGCGAAACCGAGGGGAAAACTTCTCAGTTAAACAGCTTGAAAAGTCAAAGAAATCCATTCGTCAGAAATTGGATAAACTCAATGACCAGACGAAGAAAGATGATGTTGTAACCTTTGAGGAACTTGGTGTAGACAGGCTTTTTGTTGACGAAAGCCACTACTATAAGAACCTTTATCTCTATACAAAAATGCGTAATGTGGGCGGTATCGCACAGACGGAAGCACAGAAATCTTCCGACCTCTTTATGAAGTGTCGTTACCTTGACGAGATTACCGGAGGGCGAGGAACCGTATTTGCAACGGGTACACCTATCTCAAACAGTATGGTGGAACTCTACACGATACAGCGATATTTGCAGTACAACACGCTTGTGAAAAATGGGTTGCAGCACTTTGATGCCTGGGCTTCCACTTTCGGAGAAACCATTACGGCAGTGGAACTTACACCGGAAGGAACAGGATACA
>ENA-OPJW01000291-OPJW01000291.1-human-gut-metagenome-genome-assembly--contig:-NODE-291-length-12182-cov-1.632143_pt1 | contig 12182 bp, 11 predicted proteins | sample MGYA00241776_ERZ501677 | MGnify/ENA primary metagenome ERZ501677 (study PRJEB25962, sample SAMEA2042298) | human gut metagenome | biome: human gut; feature: human-associated habitat; material: faeces...
AAGATAAAGATACCGGGAAAAAGATCTATACCACCGAAGTGTATGCAAACCGGATTGAATTCGCAGGTGCAAAAATGGTTGACAGACCACCGTTTCCAGAAGATGCGGAAGGGTTCTTAGAGATTCCAGAGGGCATGGAAGAAGAAATGCCGTTTAGATAGAGGAGGATAAAAGATGGTTTCAGTAGATCAGGCGTATATGGTAGGGCATATGAAAAATGCCGATGGAAGTATCAATTACAAAAATGTAGTGCTGTCAGCAGCATGTGAAGCAGCGGAACTGTTCCAATGCATGATGTCAGTAAATCAGAAACTGGAGGACTGGCAGAGATTTAACCACACCTTGGAGATGCATCTTAGAAGTGTGGAATGTGAGAAAATTCATGATATCTGTCAGGCAGTATATGGAATGAAACATCCGTCCAATGAACTGGAAGGATTGTATCTGGCAAGAGAGGATGAACAGATATGCCTTCTGTACTATCAGGTATTTGTAGGGATGTTGGAAATCAATATTAATTCAGCCGAAGTGCTGTACAAACAGAAGGAGGAAACAATCAATGAATAAGATGGAGTATATGCCGGTAGATTGTCTGCAGGTGCCAAAGGTGCTGTTCCAGATAGAAAAATACAAAAATCTGTCAAATACAGCAAAGATTTTATACAGCTTATTTCTGGATCGTTTGAAATTTGCGGTGCAGAATAGTTGGGTAGATGGTAAGGGGGATTTGTATGTAATCTATCCAAAAAGTGAAATGAAGAAAGACCTGAATACAACCAGATATGGGGTAGATCAGGCAGTACAGGAACTGGTGGAGATTGGAAATCTGGTGCGCATCATTCCGAACAATGGAAAGGCAAACCACTTTTATATCAACGATATTTATGAAAATGAGATGGAGGAAGAATCAATGATGACATTAGACTGCATTATGGCAAATATGCCGATGGAAGAAAGAGAAATCATTATGGACAAGATGGTGGCAGCATCCAGAGATATTCTGGAAACAATTGCAGATATGGGATATCTGGATGAATATGAGACACCACTGACTTCAATGGAAGAAAGAAATTATCGAGATGAGCTGGGACAGCTTGATGTTGATCAGATTTCCTGTGATGGCTATGAATTTGGCATGGATCTGGCGTTTGGAATTCTTGAAGAGAATGAGGAAAATGCTGATAGAGTACTGGATATTCAGCAATATGTGAACAGGCAGAATAAAAAGTGTTCAAAAAAGAAATTTATGAAAGTTCTGGAGACTCTGGTACACGCAATAGGAAATGATGAAGGATTTATTGCCGATATGTATGCGTGTGATAAAGAGGCTAGGAAAATCTATTTGGAAGAAGCGATGAATGCATTCAATTATGTGCTTGATGAATTATGTCATGGTACAGGCAGTGCTGCAAATTGTGATTTTGATGTAGAAGAGTAGGAAAATATTATGGCAGATTTTGAATATTTCAGAGCAGAAGAATCTGACCAGTTTTCTTTCTTTCGGATACCAAAAGCTCTGTTCACAGAAAAAGAGTTTGCAAGCCTGTCCACAGACGCAAAACTCCTTTACGGAATTCTGCTTGATCGAATCAGCCTATCCAAGAAAAATGGCTGGATTGACGGTGATGGTTATGTCTATATTATTTACACGATTGCAGAATTGCAGGAGCTGTTGCGAATGTCGCATACGACAGTGACAAAGCTTCTTTATGAGCTTGACAGTGTGCATGGGATTGGATTGATCGAACGGTATCGGCAGGGGAATAATCGTCCTTCTGTCATATATGTGAAAAATTTTGTGAAACGGATTAGAGGAAAGCCCGTAAGATACTTTGCTTCTGGAACGCCAGAAACTGGAAATCCAGATTGCAAGGAATTGGAAATCCGGATTGCAAGAAACTGGAAGTCCGGAACGCAAAAAAATAGAAGTCCGGACTGCAAGAATCTGGATGGAAGTAATACTAAGATAAATAAGACTGAAAAGAATCATACTGATAAGAGTAAGGGCAATACTCCCGCTTTGGAAGAAAAATTCAGTCTAAATGGGAGATTTAAAAATGTTGTTCTGTCGGAAGCTGAACTGCAGGAGTTGATGACGTTATTTCCATGGGATTATCAGAAACGGATTGATCATCTTTCTGTTTATATGAAATCCAGTGGAAAAGAGTATCAGAATCATTTTGCAACAATCTGTCTTTGGGCAGAACGAGATGGAGCCAGGGCAGGAATGGATAAATATGAATTTCAGGAAGGAGAAAGCCTGTGATGGAAAATAAAGTAACAGCAGATTATCTGGATGAAGAGGGATGTCTTCATTGTGGTATCTGTGGAAAAAGAAAACAGATGAAAGTTAGTCTGATGGGATTTGAGCATGTAGTGTCCTGTTTGTGTGAATGCGAGGTAAAAGCCAGACAGGAACTTGATGAGAAGATGCAGCGGGAAGAAGCACAGCGGCAGCTTTATCAGAGAAAATCCATCGGACTTCGGGAAAGAAGATTTTGGGAATGGAAATTTGAAAATGACAATGGAAGCAATCAGAAGATACTAATTGCCAGGCAGTATGTAGAAAACTGGACAAATATGAAGAGAAAAAATGTAGGATTGCTTTTGATGGGACCAGTTGGAACCGGGAAAAGTTTCTTTGCAGGCTGTATTGCAAATGCACTTTTGGAACAGGGAGAACGTGTCATGATGACGAATTTTTCCAGGATTTTAAATGAAATGACCAGCTATCAGGCAGATAAGAACCAGATTATACAAAATCTTGTGGATTATCCGCTGCTGATTATTGATGATTTAGGAATAGAACGAAATTCTGAGTTTGCTTTGGAGCAGGTCTATAATGTGATAGACAGCCGCTATTGTAAAATGCTTCCGCTGATCGTAACAACGAATCTGGGACTGAATGAAATGAAATCCAAAGATTTGGATACTGCCCATCAGCGTATTTACAGTAGAATACTTGAAATGTGTGTTCCCATCTATTGTGGTGGAGAAGATAAGAGAAAAGAAGAAGGGACAGAAAAACTCGTACAGGTGCAGAACCTGATTACCGGTTAATCTGTCTTTTTTCATTAAAGGGGGTGATTGCCATGATTACAGATCTGGACAGCAGTTGAATCGCTGAAAGGAGGGAAAAGTCATGCAGGAAGAGGTAACTCAGAAAACGGTCACGTTCTGTATTCGGGCTACTAAGATTACAGCAGACCTGTTGAAAAAGGTTCTTGTTGCGTATCTGCGTCATCAGAAGCAGAAATCAGTAGAGAAGAAAGCACAGAAAAATCAGCCGAAACAGGGAAAGGTCACGGTAAAAGAGCTGGCAAAACAGAATGCCGGGATGGTCAATATCGAGATCACGGACAAAAATATCAAGTCCTTTGAACGGTATGCCAGAAAATACGGGATCAATTATGCTCTGAAAAAAGACAAGAGCAAAGATCCTCCAGTTTATCTGGTATTCTTCAAGGGACGTGATCAGGATGCCCTAAATGCTGCTTTTCGTGAGTTTTCCCAGAAACAGATTCAAAAAGCGAATAAGCCTTCCATTCATAAGCGTCTTGCAGCTTACCGGGCAATGATGCCAAAGAAGACGAAGGACAAAGTAAAGAACCGGCATCAGGAGCAGAGTCGATGAAAAAGAAAAGCGGCAAAACTCTGATGCAGAAGTGGAAGAATAAAATCGGGGGTAAGCTGTCCGCCCTGGATAAAAAGAAGCTGGTTCTTACAAATATCCCTTATGCTCTGGCTGCTTTCTATGCAGACCGGGCATTTTTTCTTTACCGGAACAGTCCGGGAGAAGATATGGGGAACAAACTTTTATATGCAATGGAACACGCAGACCGGATTTTTGCTGGTTTTGTGTTAAGCAATAACTGGAAAGATCTGCTAGCAGGTATTGTTGTTGCAGTTGTTCTGAAAGTGTTGGTCTGGCAGAAACAGGCAGACGCAAAGAAATTAAGGAAAGGCATCGAGTATGGTTCAGCCAGATGGGGAAACGCTGAGGATATCAAACCTTATATGTCGGAAGATCCATGGATGAACATTCCATTGACAGCAACAGAAGCATTGACTATGGAAAGCAGACCTAAACAGCCAAAGTATGCAAGAAATAAAAATATAGTGGTCATCGGCGGCAGTGGTTCCGGAAAAACACGATTTTTTGTGAAGCCGTCAGTCATGCAGATGAACTGTTCCATGGTCATTACAGATCCGAAAGGCACTTTGATTGAAGAGTGCGGGAAGATGTTAGCAAAGGGACCACCTAAGAAAGATAAGAATGGAAATATCATGAAAGATAAATCAGGAAAAGTGATACACGAGCCATATGTGATTAAGGTTCTGAATACTATCAATTTTTCCAAATCGCTTCATTACAATCCATTTGCCTATATACGGTCTGAAAAAGATATCCTGAAGCTGGTTACAACAATCATTGTTAATACCAAAGGCGAAGGGGAAAAAGCTTCCGAAGATTTTTGGGTGAAAGCAGAGAAATTGCTGTATACAGCACTGATTGCTTTTATCTGGTATGAAGGGGATGAAGAGGAAAAGAATCTGAATACCCTTTTGGATCTTTTGAATGAAAGCGAAACCCGTGAAGAGGATGAAACTTACCAGAATCCAGTGGATATGATGTTCCAGGAATTGGAAGAAAGAGATCCGCAGCACTTTGCGGTCAGACAGTATAAAAAATACAAAATGGCGGCTGGAAAAACTGCCAAAAGTATTCTTATTTCCTGTGGTGCGAGGCTGGCACCATTTGATATAGCAGAACTCCGCGAGATTATGTCTTATGATGAAATGGAACTGGATAAGATCGGGGACAGGAAGACAGCCTTGTTTTTGATTATGTCCGATACAGATACAACCTTTAACTTTGTGATTGCCATGTTACAGTCACAGCTTTTCAATCTGCTTTGTGACAAGGCAGATGATGAGTATGGTGGAAGACTGCCGGTTCATGTGCGTGTCATCGCTGATGAGTTTGCCAACATCGGGCAGATTCCACAGTTTGACAAGCTAATCGCAACCATCCGAAGCAGGGAAATCTCTGCTTCTATTATTTTGCAGTCACAGAGTCAGCTAAAGGCAATGTATAAGGATAGTGCAGATACTATTCTGGGTAACTGTGATACCACACTATTTCTTGGAGGAAAAGAGAAAACTACCTTAAAGGAAATGAGCGAGCTTCTGGGTAAGGAAACTATTGACCTGTATAACACTTCGGAGACGAGGAGTAATCAGAAATCCTTTGGATTGAATTACCAGAAAACAGGCAAACAGTTGATGACAGAAGATGAAATCGCAGTTATGGATGGAGGGAAATGTATCCTGCAGATCCGTGGGGCCAGACCATTTTTCTCGGACAAATATGATATCACGAAACACAAAAACTATCGGCTTCTTGCAGATGAAAACGAGAAGAACCGGTACAAAGTAGAGAAAGAGTTAAATCCGCAGTACACACCGAAATCGGAAGAAGAGGTGGAAGTGATTCATGTAGAACTGTCGGAGTAACCTTGGGAATGAATGGAAAATAATGAGGAAAGGAATAACTGACAATGGGTGCGCTGGCTTTATACCAGCGTTTTTTCATTCCCGTAAACACCTGAAAGAAGTCAGTTTTGGTGAATGTATATGGCATTTTTTAGCAGTGCAATTACAACTTTAAAAACTCTTGTAGTCGCAATCGGCGCAGGTCTTGGCGTGTGGGGTGTCGTAAACCTTCTGGAAGGATATGGAAACGACAATCCCGGCGCTAAGAGCCAGGGCATCAAACAGCTGATGGCTGGTGCCGGAATCATGCTGCTGGGAACTACCCTGATTCCACAGCTGGCAACATTGTTCTCTTAAGAGGAGTGGTAGATGAACACCATCATTGAGAGAATTACGGAAGCGATAAAGGATATCCTAATCGGGCTTATTAAGTCATGTTTGGATAACATGTTCACGTCTGTCAATGAGCAGGTGGGAACCATAGCCGGGCAGGTGGGACAGACACCGCAGGGATGGAATGCCGGAATCTTCAATCTGATCCAGAACATTTCCCAGACGGTGATCGTCCCCATTGCGGGACTGATCATCACCTTTGTCCTGTGCTATGAATTGATCACGATGGTAACACAGAAAAACAATTTCCATGAATTTGAGACTTATAACATTTTCCTCTGGATCTTCAAAGCGTATGTAGCCATTTATCTGGTGACAAATACGTTCAATATCACGATGGCGGTCTTTGACGTTGGGCAGCATGTGGTCAACAATGCCGCCGGGGTGATATCAGGAAACACTGCGGTGGATGCATCGGAAGCAATCACAAGGATTGTGGATGCACTGGAAGACATGGAACTGGGGGATTTGTTCTTGTTATCCATGGAAACGCTGTTGATCAGTATTACCATGCGGATTCTGTCAATCATTATAACCGTTATTTTGTACGGAAGAATGATAGAAATTTACCTTTATACTTCCATAGCACCAATTCCGTTTGCCACCATGACCAATAAGGAATGGGGCAATATCGGAAACAACTATTTAAAAGGCTTGTTCGCACTGGCATTTCAGGGATTCTTCATGATGGTCTGTGTGGGAATTTATGCAGTTTTAGTAAATGCAATGACCATATCCAGTGACCTTCATGCAGCAATGTTTTCAGTAGCGGCTTATACCGTGATTCTTGCATTTTCATTATTCAAGACCGGAAGCCTTAGCAAATCAATATTCAATGCCCATTAACGGGCAGGAAAGGAGCGCATACCATGGCGTATGTACCAGTACCAAAAGACCTTACCAAGGTCAAAACAAAAGTAGCGTTAAATCTGACAAAGCGGCAGCTGATTTTCTTTTCACTTGCCGCAGTTGTGGGAATTCCGTTTTATCTGGTCATGAGAAAACCAATCGGTTCCAGTATTGCTGCCATTCTGATGGTAACGATCATGCTTCCATTTTTCTTCATGGCAATGTATGAAAAAGACGGGCTTCCCTTTGAAAAAGTGGTGGCAAATATCATTCGACAGAAGTTTATCTGTCCGGCAGTAAGACCATATAAGACAGAAAATTTTTATCAGGAGATTTCCACCCTTGTAAAAAAGGAGGGTGTGCCGGATGGCAAAAAAGACAAAGCAGGAGGCTCAGCAGGAGCGTCTGTCCCTGGCGGAAAAAAGAAACCGTCAGGAAAGAAGAAACAAAAAAAGCAGAAAAGAAAGAGAACAGGAAAAGCGTAGAAAGAAGCAGGAACGGGATCGTAGGAAACAGAAAAACATTCCTACAACTGCACAGCAGAGTATTCCGTATATTCGGATGCTGCAGGATGGTATCTGCCAGGTGACAAAGACCTTTTTCTCTAAGACGATTCAGTTTTATGACATCAATTATCAGCTGGCTTTAAATGAGGATAAGACCACGATATTTGAGAATTACTGTGATTTCTTAAATTACTTTGATTCTTCCATCAGTGTGCAGCTGTCCTTTATCAATCAGCAGGTGGATGTGGCAGAATTTGAGAAAAGCATTGACATTCCGGATCAGAACGATGACTTCAATGCCATTCGTGAAGAATACCGTACCATGTTGAAGAATCAGCTTTCCAAGGGAAATAATGGTCTGGTAAAGACAAAGTATATCACTTTTGGAATCGAAGCAGAAAACCTGAAGGTGGCAAGACCAAGGCTTGAAAGAATCGAAACAGATATCTTAAATAACTTTAAGGTTTTGGGAGCCCAGGCGCATTCCCTGAATGGTCTGGAAAGGCTGGAGATTCTGTATCATGTGTTCAACCAGGATCGGATTGAACCATTTAAGTTCCAGTATAAGATGCTGCCGGAAACCGGATTAAAGACCAAAGATTTTATTGCACCGACTTCCTTTAACTTTTCCAAGAATCAGACATTTTTGATGGGAAGAACGATGGGGAGTGTGAGTTACCTGCAGATTCTTGCACCGGAGCTGACAGACCGGATGCTTGCAGACTTCCTGGATGTGGATGACAGCATCAATGTTAACATTCATATCCAGTCCATTGACCAGAGTTCTGCGATCAAGATGATCAAGAGTAAGATTTCAGATCTGGATAAGATGAAGATTGAAGAGCAGAAGCGAGCAGTACGTTCCGGTTATGATATGGACGTGCTTCCATCGGACCTTGTGACTTATGGAGAAGAGGCGAAGAACCTGTTGGAAGATCTGCAGTCCAGAAATGAACGAATGTTTCTTGTAACGGTTCTGGTGATGAATACCGCAAGGAAGCGTCAGAAACTGGATAACAATATTTTCCAGGTGCAGGGAATTGCACAGAAATATAACTGTTCTTTAAAACAACTGGATTATCAGCAGGAAGCAGCACTCATGTCCTGTATTCCACTGGGAGTCAATCGAATTGAAATTCAGAGAGGGCTTACCACATCTTCAACAGCGATCTTCGTGCCATTTACGACACAGGAACTGTTTCAGGAAGGGGAAGCTCTTTATTATGGATTGAATGCATTATCCAACAACATGATCATGGTTGATCGGAAACGTTTGAAGAACCCGAATGGACTGATTCTTGGTACACCAGGTTCCGGTAAGTCCTTCTCAGCAAAGAGAGAGATTACGAACTGTTTCCTAATTACGGAAGACGATATCATCATCTGCGATCCAGAAGCCGAGTATTCTCCATTGGTACAGGCACTGCATGGGCAGGTGGTGAAGGTTTCACCGGTATCTGACCAGTATATCAATCCAATGGATCTGAACCTGAACTATTCCGAGGAAGATAATCCACTGTCATTGAAAGCAGATTTTATTCTGTCTTTGTGTGAGCTGATTGTTGGAGGAAAGAATGGACTGGAGCCGGTAGAAAAGACCATCATTGACCGTTGTGTGCGGTTAGTATATCAGGAATATCTTGCCGATCCAGTACCGGAGAAGATGCCAATCCTGGAGGATTTATATAATCTGTTGCGGAAACAGGAAGAGCCGGAAGCACAGCGTCTTGCAACTTCATTGGAGATTTATGTTACAGGCTCCCTGAATGTATTTAATCATCGCACAAATGTAGATATCAACAATCGTATCGTTTGTTTTGATATCAAAGAGCTTGGAAAACAGCTGAAAAAGATCGGGATGTTGATTGTGCAGGACCAGGTATGGAACCGAGTGACTATCAATCGTTCCGCTCATAAATCTACCCGTTACTATGTGGATGAATTCCATCTTCTATTAAAAGAAGAGCAGACAGCAGCTTACAGTGTGGAAATTTGGAAGAGGTTCCGTAAATGGGGAGGTATTCCAACTGGTGAACTGGTTTGTTACTTGTTAGTCGCTTAAAGTGCAAACTATCGCCGTTCTGACTGAAACCGGCAAGTAAGTCAGAAGTATCAATGCGGAAAAAAACGGGAAAGGGGTAGCGACCTAATCCGAGTGGAAGGCTATTCATAATAGAATAGCCACACGCAACGCATAGAGCTTGAACCTGCATAAGCAGAATATAACAGCTCCAAGAGGCCGCATTGCCAGCCGGTACGATATAATCGTGGTAAAAAGATATGCTATGCTGAGCGTGAAATGACACGCTGATGAAAATGGGCGAAAGTCCCAGAGAGGTGGATAAAAAGCCGCCTGATAATAACAATCAGATAACACAGAATATCAAAGATTTATTGGCTTCCAGAGAAATCGAGAATATTTTTGAAAACTCTGATTTCATTTATATGCTCAACCAGGCTTCCGGCGACCGGCAGATTCTGGCGAAGCAGCTCAACATCTCGCCCCATCAGCTCTCGTATGTGACCCAATCCGCCGAGGGCGAGGGGCTTTTGTTCTACGGCAGCGTGATCCTGCCCTTCGTAGACCGCTTCCCCAAGGATACGGAGCTGTACAAAATCATCACGACCAAGCTCTCGGAGCAGGTGCAGTCAGAATAGAGACGAGAAAGGATGTGCGAATATGAATAACAATCTGATGATCTTTGAAAACCCGGAGTTCGGTGAACTGCGCTCCCTGCACATGAACGGCGAACCGTGGTTCGTGGGCAGAGACGTTGCGATGGCGTTGGGCTATGGCAAGGGGAAGTCTCTGAATAATGCTGTTTCCAAGCACGTTGACGATGAGGACAAAGGGGTCACTGAAATGATGACCCCCGGCGGAAAGCAGAATGTTATTATCATCAACGAATCCGGCCTTTACAGTCTCATCCTCTCCAGCAAGCTGGAGCGCGCAAAGAAGTTCAAGCGCTGGGTGACGGCCGAGGTGCTGCCCTCCATCCGCAAGCACGGCGCGTATATGACGGATGCACTCCTCACCCGGATGGATGAGCACCCCGAGCTGATCTCGGAGTATATCGGCAAGCTCCGTGCGGAAAACGCAAAGGCGAACGCCGCGCGTGAGGCGCTGAAAAAGGCGGAGGCCGAGAACGCGCGGCTGGCTCCGAAGGCCAGCTACTACGATTCCTTTGTGGGAGTCGAGAGCGTGACCTGTCTCCGCTATACCGCCAAGGAGCTGGGCGTTCCGCAGAAGAAATTTATCGGCTACCTGCTGGAAAAGGGGTATGTGTTCAGAGACCGTCACCGCAGCGACCGTGTATTTGTCAGAGCCGGCAAGCGCAACGACCCGCTGTTTGTGACCAGGGATTTCTACCTTCCCAACGGCACAAAAAGCGAATACACCCTCGTCACGCCTGCCGGAAAGGCGCATTTTCTGAAAATCGCGGAGAAAATCCGCGTCTGGGAGCCCCGTGAGGTTGCAGAGGGCAAAGACGCCAGCGAACAGGCCGTCTTTGCCGCGTGCGTATGACGATCCAATCCCCACAGAATCGAGGTGATGAATATGGCAAAACGCTCGCCAAGGCTGATTTTCACCGAGGAAGAACGCGCCCTGCCGGAGCTGGAACGAGCTGTCCGCAAGGCGGACAGGGCGGCGGTTAAGCTGGAAAAGGCCGAAGCGAAAATTCCCAAGAAAACCGTTAAGGTCAGGGAGCGCGTTGTGGACGGTGAGAGCGGCAAGGTCACGACGCGCCTTTTCTTTGAGGAGGTTGACAAAAAGCGTCCGCCTTCCAAGCTGGCGCACGCCGCAAGGAAAGCGCCGCTGGATACCGTCCGCAGCGCAGTCCACCGCAAGCTCCGGGAGGAGGGCGGCGACAACCCCGGCACGGAGGCGGCGAACACCCTGACCGAGACGGCGGAGCGCACCTGGCGCATTGCGGAATCGGCGCACCGCTCCCATGCGGAAAAGCCCTACCGCAAAGCGGACAAGGCGGAAGCCGCCGCAGACAAAGCCAATCTCAAGGCGCTGAACAAACAGTACAAGCAGGAATACGGCAGGGCTTCCAACCCCTATTCCCGTTGGCGGCAGAAGCAGGCCATTAAAAAGGAATACGCCGCCGCAAAAGCGGGAAACGGCGCGAGGAACACCGTCAAAGCGTCCGAGACCACCGCAAAGGCGGCAAAGCGCGCCGCCGAGGGAAGCAAAAAGGCCGGCAGCTTTTTTGTCCGGCACAAGAAGGGCTTCCTCATCGCGGGCGGTATCGCCGCCGCGATACTGCTGCTCATGACCTGCATTTCCTCCTGCTCCACGCTGTTTCAGGGCGGGGCGTCCGGCATTGCGGCCTCCACCTATCCGCTGGAGGATGCGGATATGCTGGCGGCGGAAGCCGCCTACTGCGCCATGGAGGACGAGCTGCGGGAATACCTGAACAGCTACGAAAGCACCCACGATTACGACGAGTACCACTTCGACCTGGACGAGATTGAGCACGACCCCTATGTGCTCATTTCCATGATTACCGCCCTCAAGGGCGGAGAATGGACGATTGACGAAATTGGCGGGATTCTGGAGACGCTGTTTGAAAAGCAGTATATCTTAACGGAAACCGTCGCCACGGAAACCAGATACCGCACCGAAACGCATATCGGCTATTACACCGACGAAAACGGCAATCTGCAAAGCTACGAGTACGAAGTAGAGGTTCCCTATACCTACTATATCTGCCATGTGGAGCTGGAAAATTTCAACCTCTCCCATGTGCCGGTGCATATTATGTCCCACGATCAGCTCTCCATGTACGCCGTGTATATGAGCGTGCTGGGCAACCGCCCCGACCTGTTCCCCGGCTCCCCGTATGTGAACCGGTACTACCACACCCAGTATGAGAAGTACGAGATACCCCCGGAAGCGCTGGCGGACGAGCAGTTCGCCGCCATCATCAA